>Ga0272442_10010236_pt1 | contig 11580 bp, 8 predicted proteins | sample SSMForm2O_FD_200262 | JGI IMG/M metagenome (GOLD analysis project Ga0272442, IMG submission 200262) | Marine sediment archaeal communities from Little Sippewissett salt marsh, Falmouth, MA, United States - SSM-Form-2O | ecosystem: Environmental > Aquatic > Marine > Wetlands > Sediment ...
TTGCCGTACCAGTCAAGGGGTACCTTCGGGTCTAGCAGGTAATTCCCGATTTGGATGTCGACATAGCGCCACGCCACTCCGGGGGTGGGCATCGGCTCTCCGTCCGAGTCTACGTGAGTACGGAAGATATTCTCCACGAACCGCGCGTAGCCGTCGTCGTCCTGGATATCGAAGTCCACTCCTCGCTCGTACAAAATCGACGGGTCGAAGATGGTGTTCTGCAGGAAGTCCGCGCTGACCGTATCTCCTGGCATGTCGTAAACGAAACGGTCTTCGGCCACAGACGCACCTTGCGAAAACTGCAGTTCGTTCTCTCGAATGGCGAAGAGCTTCCAGTACTCCTTGTTGAAGATCGGCGTGTCCGCCACGCTCGTACCAAGAACCAGCGAAAGGAAGTCCAGGTAAACCTGACCTAAGTAGATTTCCGAGGCTTGGTAGTACGCCTGCAAATCCTCGGTATCCCGGAAGAACTGCTGCCAGAAACCATTCAACGCGTTGAACAGCGTAGAGTTGTAGTCTCCCAGTTCAAGAGGATGCGGCATTGGTTACCCCTGCAATACGCTGCTCATCAGGTCGCTGCGCGTACGGTACTTGACTGTCTTGTCCGTGATGCCCATCAGGTTATACCACTCGAGCAGGTCGCTCTCGGTAGCGATCTCCGTGATGCCCTGAGCGATCATCGAGGGTGGCACCACGATCTCCGAGCCATTCAATAGCTCCACTCCGTTTCCTGGCGTCATGAAGATGGACACGATGTCTGTTGTCTTGAACGCCGCGACCTGCCCGTCGGGTGCATAGAGGTTGTAGTAGATGTCGAACGTAAACACCGTGCCGACCTCGGGAGCAAAGCTGCGGAAGGCGGTCGACAGGTCCGACTGGTCCAGGTCGTCATTCGGGTCGAACGAGTTGATGTACGCCGCCATTTGCGTAGACACATCCACCTCGGCCAAGCTCGTGTCCGCGGTGCGCTTGAGTCGATAGGGGATGACAACCTCGATCCAGATGGGGTGCCGCATTCGCAGGAGATGGTCAGCCGCGACGACGCGGTTGTCGTAGGATCGCGTGTAGGCCGAGGGATTCAAGAAGCCGTCACCGGTAAGGTAGGTCACGCGGAGAGTTCGGTCGTCGAAGTGCGACTCGTCCCCATTGAACCCTACCATGATGCGAGACACCGTGAGGGCTGATTGGCTCTTCCGCGGATTGAGCACCTCGTACTGGTACGACAGCGTGGAGAGGTCCACCGGGACCGGAGGAGCCGGGTCCTCGGGCGTGCTGTTCACCCGCTGAGGGAAGACGATGGTGCCTGTAGAGCCGTCCACGTAGTCCGCGTCGGCACCTGGAGGGTCGATCAGCTCCACGCGCAGGATATCCTGAATCGGGCGCCCCTGCAGCAGAATGGACCCCGGAGACTGGATGTGTCGGGACGTCCCCGCTGGGATGTGCTCGTACCCCGGCGTAACACTGCGTTCCGCGACCCTCGTGTAGAGAGGAGGACCGGGAAGTGGATCCAAATCCGCCTGGTCGAAGTCCGGCTCGAACCACCCCAAGGAGTACTCCACCGAAACATCCAGCTCGTCCGAGGCCTCCGTAAACGGCATCGCCTCGCTCACGTACAACTCGTGGTCTTCAATACGGACAATCTGATACGCGCGGGGAGACTCGAGGATGCCGCTACGAATATTGATGATATGCCCCACCTCTAGACCGGGAATCGCCGTGAAGGGGTAAGCCTCGTCGATGGTCATCTTAGGGTCTCGGAATACGTTGATGATGTTGTCCGCCCGCGGGAAGTATCCTCCGATGAGCCCGAACTCCTCCACGGTGACATCCGACAACTCGACAAACGTGTCGTACTTCCCTCCGATGTGCAGCTTGATGTGCGACCCCAGCTCGGTCTGCAGATCCCGCATCATCTCTGGTTCGCCCATTCCAATAGTGAGCGTCGATTGAATATCTGAAAAAGTCTCTTTCAACGTGGTGTCTACTGAGCGATTATTGATGAGATTACGTACCGCAATAGCGGTCTGCGCACGCGCTAATAGTGCTGATGATCCCTCCACATCATCGGCCGAAGATGACGCTACCTTGTGGTCTACATACATGAGGTTCGGGATATTGCCTCCTGTCGAAACCACTCGCACGAACCTTCCAGGAGAAAATACGTACCCGGATCCCGCCGTAGCAGCAATGAGGGGGACATCCGCTACATAGTCGACCAAGTTTCCGGTTGAGTCGAAATTAGGAAAAAAGCTCGTAGCAGAAATAACATATGGGCTACTTGTTACATCCAAATAAAACGCATGAGACACATCCCGCCAAAAGGCCATGGTGCTGTCGAGGGAGACGTTATCTTTCTTAGAGAAGTGCATCTGGGCAGTCATTCTCGAGCGGCTCCCGTCTCGCCGATTGACAAACCAGTTCGAAAGCACTTCGTCCAGAGACTGGTCCATGTCGGGCGTACCCGCGTCGATCTGCTCAGAGATGGACTGGACTGATTGGCGAACCCGAATACCGTTGGCCTCCCCACGCAGATACGCGTAGATCAGCACGAAAGCGCTGACAGCGAAGTCTCGGATAGCGCTTCCACGCTCAAATGACGCTTCGGGAATGTGCTCACTCAAGTACTCGACAAGGAAATCCTCCGCGTCGTAGAAGTCCTGAGAAGTGACGATTATCCGACTGGGATCAACAGGCATTGGTTACCTCGTAGCATAGTCCATGAGAAGCACTTCGAGCTGCTTCCCTGCTAGGTTGGTGATCGTCACCCAGACGGAGATACCCCCGCCGGAATACGGCTCCATACGCGTAATCACCGCCGAACTTAATGACTCTTCAGCAGTAAAACCCCCCGCAGAATCTTGTGCTCGTACTTGTTCGTTGGTCTCTTCTACCGCACGGATAGCCAGGTCCCGGATAGCTTCCTGAGATCCTACGTTCCCTCCGACAAGAAGAGCAAGGGTCGTACCATCTCCTATATGTAGTAGCTCCGACCCTTTGGGAGTGAAAAACGTCTTCAGCCAACGGTTAATGAGAAACTGAAAACCTGTAACAACCAAAGCCGCCCTGAAGCCGAAGGTGAAGGCGCGGTATCCGTGCGTCGTGTTTTCCGGTATCGGCTGAAAATGTACATCCCACGCCATGAACTAATCCTCCCAGGAACCATCACAAGTCGGGTCGCTCTCTTGCTCCTCTACTGTTACATCATAGACTACTCGCTGTGATGCTGAAACATCTGCTGCATCCATTTTGCTGACATCCGCGTCAGTCTGGTTTCCAATGTACCGAGACTCAGCCAAACGCTCTCTCGCCGACTGTTCTGCCATTTGGGTCTTGTCCAAGGAAGCCATAATGGTCGAAATCCGCAGGAGAGCGTTGCTGGCATTACTCAAGCTATTCCCACCAAGCTCTCGCGCAAGCTGGTTCTGAGGGAAAGCCGCTGCGTCAGTAGGGGGAACATTCGAGAGCCAGGGCATTGAGAGGGGCTGAGGGTTCCTCCAAACATCGTCATCTACAATATCTTCATGAATGTCCACGTGGAACTCGAACAGCTCCTGCCAGTCCTCTTCCGTCGTGAGAATCGGCCACGCATCCGTGACGTAACCGGGAGTGTCGCTCTCCGCGACCTCCTGGATCGCAAGGCCGTCGCGGTCAGCGTACCCTAGAGATACAGCACGGTTCGCAACTACAGTGAAGTTGCCTCCTCCGCCTCCTCCTACGACGTCCGGGAACCCCAGTTCCAACTTCTTGAGGAGGATCCCGAGAGTGGTATACTGAGCCCCCGTGAACCCCTCAGACACGACATTACGGTCATCTCCTGAGAGTATGGCGCGAGGGTTGGGACGAGACGCGTACCAAGCAGCCGTCGGGACCGAAATAGACTCTTCCAAGGCGATAAAGATCGCAGTGGGGCTGCACGGGACGGACCCGATCATGGTCATGTCTGCATCGCCCATCACGATGAGGTTGCCAAGTCGGTCGATGTAGAAATGGGCTCCCGAGAGCTTTTTACCCGTATTCACCAAGACTGAACGAATCCCAGCCCACACGCGGTTGGGGCTGTGGTATGACTTATTTGGGTCCGCTCCGGAGATTCGTACACCTCCTCCAGAGATGACGCGGTCGCCCTTGTTCAAAAGTTGGGCATCATAGTAGGAACCGAAGGCGCTCACAACTATGTGTGTAACCTCTCGGTAGGTTCCGTAGGCTCGGGGTTCATAGGACATCGAATTAGGGTACGCATAAATAACCTGAACATTATCGGGAAACTTGGAGTTGTTGAGTACTCGCTGGAGCTGGATATTGTACTTCCCGCCGTAGGCAGTAGTGGCATTTATGCGACGCTGTGCAACACCTAGATCAGACTGAAACTCCATCTCCAGCACTTGCTGTTGCCGGTAGAGCATTTTTTGCCACGAAGTTTCACCCGTCCTCGCCATATTAGATCCGCCCGCGTTGAATGTTCTTCAGTTGGTCGATGAACTTGCGCTTTCGATAGCTGAGCTGTCCCTGGGACAACTTGTATTTACGTCGTAAACCCGCGTTGGTCAGCCGAATACCTTTACCGTAACCCGTAACATCCTCGAAGAGAAGCTTATCTTCCGGAGAAAGGCCGTGATAGTAGAAGTCCACGACACTATCCGGTTCTCCGTCATCCCCCATCAACGCACCTTCGGACTCAACCAACTCCCGGCGTCCGAATGCGTTCTGGAAGTCCCCCACTTTCTTTGGAGTCCAGCTCAGAGCATCCGCTAGCTCCTCGTGGGTAGGATCACGCCCGAGATCGTCGATGAGCTTGTTCTGGGCTACCTGGAAGGTGTTGTAGAGCAGTTGCTGGTTTTCTGGCAGTCGAGCCACATTCTGGTATGGATACACGGAACGGGAAATCTTCCGGATCCTGCTCGCCACATGCGTCCCTACGGCCGCGCCACGATTGGGGTCGTAGTTCTCCAAGGCATCCACCGCCAGCAGCCGGGCCTTGGACTCCAGAGCAGCACGAGGAACCGTGGAATCCCACTTGGAAATCTCGCGGTTCAGGAGCGGCTTGAGGCCCTCGAGGAGCTGCTGAAGAACCGCAGGACTGCGAGTCTTCCGCCACTCCTTCCAGAGGTCCAGATCTTGCTGCTGGCGCGGAGTCATCTACTTGCTTTCCTTTCCTGTCAATATTGTACTATTTTTTATGAAGGTAACATATTGCTCCAAAATCCTATCCCAATCGAATCGCGTCTGAGGATGAAGACACTTACTATCTCGGTTAGCAGTCCCGAGCAGCTTCATGGGATCTACCCCCTCTCCCGTTTTCAAATCGACATTAGTGATTTCTTTGATGTATTGCCGGAATTTAGCACTCCGGCCGGTCGCCTCGGTAAACTCTACCTGTTTTCCGTTTATTATGGTCGGATTGGACTTCGGGGCAGTCCCAAACGCCGCGGGAACCGGTCCCGGGCGCAGCGTGTAGATACGCGGATAGTAGTACGTATTTTTCCCCCTGACCGCCTGAGCCGCCGGGTGTGAGGCCTTTTCTATGACTCCCTGAGACTTTGCGATCTTGGAAGCGTCGTCGCGCCGATGCCACATCAGAACATAGTTCTTCAGCGAACATGCCGGGCGTGCGACGAACGCCATGGCCTTGTCGTAACTCCGGGCCTCCTCGATGAAGTTTGAGGTCATCTCGAAAATTGGAGTCTGGAGCAAAAAATCCTTCGCCAAATACTCTGCTTGTGAAGGATCATCGACAGCCCGGAAATAGTCGGGCTGGTGAAATAGATGTCGTTTGCGTGCCTTTGTTTTAGGCGCAGAGTTATCCCCGGGATAAAAAAGTCGTGCATAGAGTTCCTCGGCGTCATCCAGATGCTGGAACACTTTGCGTACGCCGACAATAGGCTCATAAGGATGGCCTACGAACTTATTCAACTCCTCCGCGACAGAGATATAACGGTCAAGTTGTGCCTTGGTCAGTACCGGATTCCCCTGAGCAATGATGTCGGGGCCGCTCTGTCCGGTTGGAAGATTCTCGGTAGTACCATCTTCCGAAAGCGCCTGCTCGGCGAGCGCCTCCCCAACCTCGCTTTCTTCTTCGAGGCCTATGACGAGATACTCCCCAAGGGTACGTACAAACGATACCGAAACATTGGTACGCATCTGGGGGCCATCCGGAGTAGCGCTCATCGTATGGCTGACCCCTGTCACGTATCCCAAGAAATTGATGGGTGCGGAAGGTTCGTCTATCACCGCACAGGGAAAACCGGGAACAATATACGGATTGAATACAAGACTCAGCGACATGTTGCGCTGGGCGTACTTTTGCCGGTAGAACTCATACTTGGCGAAGAGGTCGAAGGTGCTGCCGAGCGCATCCAGTGTCACCGTCTGCGTAACCGCTAATACATTCTCATCCGTACCTAATTCAGACGCGTCTACATCATCCTCGTAAGTTGGAAATGTCCCTTCACCGTATTTACCTCCACAAAAATGAGCCCACGCTGCTTTACTACCCGCCGCATAAGTCAGTGCATTCCCGCCCTTTAGAGTAGACGGAATCCATCCGGCTTTATTTTTTACTGGTAAAGCTTTTTTGGCATCCCGCAGGCCCTTCGGACCCACAGCAGAAAACGCAACATACGCGTCATTCCAATTTATTGACTTATACCCATAATGTATAAAAGTAATGTTAATAAACTTCTGCGTTTCCAGATGCCCCAATACCAAGTTAAAGCCCGGCTGCTTCCAGAAAGCTCGCACCGGCTCTCTGCCCCTCCATTTTTTTGAACTGGACTTTTTGAATATGTCTACACCTACAAGATTAGCATCATAATAATCAAGCATGTCATCGACATACTCATCCCCGGGTGCCGCGTTTTTGCGCACATATTCGATTAGCTTGTGGAATTCCGCGTTCCAAGCAAAATAGGGTCGGGGTAAATTGGCTGCCGGAATCACTCCTGCGCCGTTAGCTCCCACAGCAAATATCTGCGACAACCCTGAAGCACCGCCAGCCGTATGCGCCGAGGGGAGAAACTTCGATTCCGACCACGTACGTCCGTATATCGCGCCGGGCGGAATAGGAGGAATTACATTTCCCGGCGGATTAAGAATCTTCACGGTAGGGGCGCTGCACAGCGTATCTATGAGTTCCTTGGCCTTCAAAAAACGTTTCCAGCCCTCACTATCCGGGGGCGCATATTGACCCTCAAGTTCGTTGATCTTTTTCTGGAGGCCTCGTATGCGTCCCGGTATCCCTCCTCCCGTCTTAGCCGCCTGCGCCAGCAAAAAAAGCCACGGAGGAGCATTCAAGCGCGCGGTATTAGGACCTCGGAAAAACTCCTCAGCATAGAGAATGAAATTTTTAGTGTTCTTGGAGGGGTCGGTTACGTACGCCTCCATTCGTGCTCGGACTACTGGAGGATATCCTGTCGTAAGCTGTTGTGCAACGAGACTTGAAAACCCGGTACTCTGCCCGTCCGCTTGAGTCAGCAAATCTGTAACCAGCGTCTCTCCCATGTAGAGCCGCGTCGGCTGGTTCATGTAGTCTTCCTGAAACGAGAAGTTCTCAATCATCGACGGGAAGATGATATTGCAGCGCGGGGGGATACCGAAAACCGATTGAGGCTTGACAATATAGGATGTGAGAGCCACTTCGTGGGTTTGAGATGTTTTGTAGGACACTCCCAAATCCTCGCTGTTTCCCTTCGAGGGTTTCGGGATAGGAAGATCTCCCTTCTTCAGCTCACGCTCGATGATCCAGGTCTTCTTGTCCTGTCGGACGGCTGCTGGAGCCGGGATCGGAACCACATCCATGTACATGTTTCCGTAAACCATCTGGAGCAGCTCCCAGATCGGCTGGGCCTGTCCCACGCCGCTCATGACGTTCTTCTGCATGATCCGGAGGAGGTGGTATCCCTGGATGGCTTTCACCACCGGGAAGCAGCCCGGCTCAGACCGTGCGTCGTCGTCTTCGAAGATGGGGAGGGCCACCCACCGACGATGGAACCGAGTAGTCAACATCCAACGCCCGAAGAAGTTACGCCCCATGATAGAGACCGCATTGATGGGCATGCGGTTTGGATTCTCGGTCACGTCGGGATTGCCGTAAATCGGGTCTATAAAGGCCACGAGCGCCTTGAAGATGTTCGTGATGAACTCAATAGGTGTCCGGATGAACTCGGTTTCATCCAGGATCTCCTGTCCTGGAGCGGGCTCTTTTCGCTCAGCCGCGGTACCGTATTCCGGTCCATTACCCCCTGTGCTTGTATTCGTAGCAGGAGATCCCTCCGTCTTCTTGGGTTCGTCACCGTCAGACTTGGCCCCCTGCGGAACGAGACCGCTGATGAATAGCGACGACGGGAAGAAGACCTTGGCTCCCGAACCTGCGTGCGCCGCGGTAGCGAACGCTGCTCCTCCGCCCACGATAACATCGTCCACGTTGGACATATAGAAGAAGAAGAGCTGCGCGAAGATCTGGAGCTGCGAAACACAGTTCAGTTGCAACGTACGGCCGAAACCGGAATTAGTGTACGCCCACCCTACAACCTCATACTCTCCGAGAATCCGGAAAGTCGGATCATCAGGGTCTTTGAAAATATCCAAGAAAAAGACCACAACCTGAATGCGGTCCTCGTTTCCAAGGCGTTGTAGGTACGGATGAGGAACCATCTCGATGGTCGCCATCGGGAATTTCCACACCTCGAAGGAGGTATTGACGCTCATCACAGGGACTTCGAGGCCGTTAATGTACACGAGCCAATGTGCGTTTTTGAAAGTGTTGAGCGTAAATTCTGTGGTTTCAGCCATGAGGTCACCGCATCTCAATCTGGGTTGCAGTCAGAATGTACGCACACCGCGCCGCTACCCGCAGGATAGGGCTAGAAGATTTGAACGCCTTCTCCAGTACGGAGATATTGACCGAATTTACGCCGTAATTTTTCAGGCCCTGTATGCCCTGTAAGAACTGGAAGTCGTACGAAGAAAGTTCCCGGTCAATCACCACACTGTTGCGCTTCTCGCAGATGAGGGCCTTAATCTCGTTATAACGAGGGTTAACTGTATTGAACAGGGGCCCTACGTTGCTGTTCAGCGTCCGGAGCAGGCACTCCCGGGTCTGTACTGCTACCAGATTGATATCCACGAGCTTCTCCAGGAGAAGCTTGCGGAGGACCTCTGCACCAGAAACAATCGTAAAAGGCTGGGACATCACGACTTCGATGTCGATCATCGGACCGCGGTGACACTTGCGGCCACGCGGCTCAAGGGGGCGATTCGCGGTATTGAATTCCCATTCGTACGTCATGGCCAAATCACCGGGATCTCTTTCGTGGCCTGCTGTCCGTATTCATCTGCTCCGGTAAACCGAATCTTCACAGTCTCGTTAACTGGCCAATCGCCGGTCTTCTCAATCCAGAATTTTATCGTATGCCCATCCGTGCGCCGCACCTTGGAGTGTGCTCCATCATAGGGAGGCAAGAAGGCAGTGCCATCAAAGGCCAAGCTGTAGGATACCCCGTTATCCTCGCTAATCTCCAGAAGAATGTCTTCGATGTCGATCCAACTCGAGTAACAATACGTCGTAAACGTCAGCCACTCGTTAACAGGGACATTCAATGCTTTGTCCGCAGGACGGGAAGTATGGAACCGCGCCTCGATGTCGCTCTTGGGCCCTCCGTACTCCGTTTGGCCGTACGGCGCTATTCCATATCCTCCGCGATACCGAGTCATAAGCTACTCCAAAATGAACGCCATCGAAACCGTCAAGTCCGAAGCGTCAGCATTAGCACCCGGCACCCACTTAACATCGACATCCTGATCTTGCTCGATGACGGCTTGACCTGCGTGAATCTCATCTGTGCTCGCCTCCCAGGTCTGCGATGTCCCGACATCCAGATCCGAAGTCAAGCACTCGTTCCCTTCGATCATCGGCGACACGGCAGCAGACGAACCGGTGTCCGCCGAGTACAGGTAGCCCAGACAACGAACCATACGAGCCTTGCCTCTTTGCCATCGGAAGACCGCCTTGTTCTCGTCTTCCACTACCGTGTCGGTTTCAGTGTTTGGAAGCGGCCCCTTGACGCTGAAGTCCACCTGAACGACACGAGTGAAATCCCCATAGAGAAGTTTGCCCGTGATCGCTGCTGGAAGACCGCCAGCCACGACCACAACACCCGTCTCGCTGTAGAAATCAGTAACTATCAGGTGCCTACTTCCAGCGCCTTCGGAAAGAATGGCTTGCAAGGGCCGTCCTGGCAGGAACACTTCCGACGCTGCAGGGATGTCCGTCACCGTAAAAGTCGTGGAACTCGCCCATGTAATGTCCTCACTGTACATGTACCAGGGCTGGAGGCCACCCCCTCCTCCACCGGGGTCCGTCCATTCAGTGCCGTTCCAGAACCGAAGTGGTGAATCGGATGTGAGATTCCAATACCACATATTGATCTCGGGATCGCCGGACCCATCCTTGTTCGTGTCCCAGTGCTGGTCCTGAACCCACGACGTAGCCGCGGCGTCGTCCACGTGGTTACCCATGAAATTATTCTGCTTATACGGCTCAGCAAATGTCGGATCAGCCATCGTTTACTCCTTAGAGAAGATCCCAAATCATCAAGCCATTAGATCGGCAGATGTAATAGAGTCCGCTCGACGTATCCCGGTACATTTGTCCGGCGACTCCAGTAACCGAACCATTCGGATTCCCCGCACCATGGATAAGCGCGGACGTCGGCATACCCACATGTTCGCGCTCAATCCTTGCCCACGCACGATCCACGGCGTCATTCCTGTTGATGTATGCGTCGCAGACAAATGGATCTTGCCAGCCAGCGACCCGCAGCCACAGACCAGCGGTCAATGTCACTTCGACCGGAGGCAAGTTGATGGTTCCCGAGTCGTGCTCGATGCCGACCACCGTATCCCAACTCTCGGTACGCAGAATCTTGTTCCACGACGCTCCGTCATCATCCGACCACTCCCAGCACGCGCCACACGAACTCCCCTGAAGGAGTATGACATTGTCTGTCTCGAAAGGCAGGTTGAACGACAGCAGGTAGTTCCCGTCTTCGGCCAACTCCACGATCCCGGCTCCCAGAAAATCGAACGGCGGGTCGTCGTTGTAATCAGTGGAAGCGAATGGGATCACTATCGGGGTAGCTTCGGGAACCGCATTCAAGTTGACTTGCGGCGTATCACCGAGTTGCACCCGGTCACGGGCGACGGCTGACGCCCCACCGACCAGCTCCCAATCCGGCACCGCTTCGCTTCCGATGTTCTGGTACACGCCGTTCCCCGGCCAGATCCACAGACTTCCCTGCTCGTAGCCCGAGCCTCCCGGCGGTGCGGTCAAGCTCGAGACAATCCTGGCGATGCTGTTGAAGAAGCCTACCTCCAACTCGCCGAAGCCGGACGGTAGCAGGTTCTCGGACGCGCCGACTGCTACGATACGCTGACCTCGCCGCACGTTACAATGGCCACGTTGAAGCTGCGCTCCGGCGGCTACGTTATACGCGACGGACGCGGGGTTCTGCGGGTCGAGGTCCACGCCCCCGAGCAAGAACATGGACCCGCGCAACAAGTTCAGCACCGTACCGTCACCACGCA
>Ga0272442_10010237_pt1 | contig 11580 bp, 5 predicted proteins | sample SSMForm2O_FD_200262 | JGI IMG/M metagenome (GOLD analysis project Ga0272442, IMG submission 200262) | Marine sediment archaeal communities from Little Sippewissett salt marsh, Falmouth, MA, United States - SSM-Form-2O | ecosystem: Environmental > Aquatic > Marine > Wetlands > Sediment ...
TACATTTATCCTACATGGACGCACACGTCAAATTTTTGGCTTATTTTTAAGCTAACGGCAGGATATAAAAAGATTATTTTATTGCGGTTTCCCCGTCGTACAGTTTAGAGAACCGCACGGCATCGTCCCTGGTCCCCACGATATCCCCGTAGTGCATGGGGATTACAACCTTGGGACCTATGTCCTTGGCGGCTCCAACCGCCTGCTCGGCGGTCATGACATAGGTTCCAGAAACCGGCAGCATGGCGATATCGCACTTCATGTCTTTCATCTCGGGGATGTGATCGGTATCGCCGGCGAAGTAGATCCGCTGCCCGCCCATTTCGAATATGTAACCTACGTGCCCCTGGGCTTTGGGATGAAAGTCTTTGTCCGTGTTGTACGCCGGCACGACTTCAATCGCGACGCCCTTGGCCTCCAGCTTGTCCCCCGCCCGGACGATCTTGACGTCCCCGGAAAGCTTGTCCCGGCAGGCCTCGATGGCCAAAAAAGTCGTGTCGTCCTTCTTGACCTTGTCCAGATCCTCCGGCGAGCAGTGGTCGAAATGATCGTGCGAGATCAGCACCAGGTCGGCCTTGGGCAGGTTGTCGGGAACGTGAAAGGGATCGGTGTAGACCACCACATCCCCTTCGATCCGGAAACAATCGTGATTGATGAAATGAATCTTGTCCAGCATATCTCACCTCCCGTTAAACATGACTTTATTAGCATTTACCCCTCTACACAAGCCCTGCCAATTACGATTCCTGGAGGTACGTAGTCGTGGACGTAGCCGTAGCCGTAGTCGTAGACGTAGCCGAAACCAAGGCTCTCTACAAGCCGACTACGGCTACGGCTACGTCAACGGCTAGGGCTACGGAGGGTTAGCGGAAGCTGGCGGGATCCAACTCGTGTCGGCGCAGGAGCTTGTAGAAGTTCACCCGGTTTATACCCGAGATATCCGAAGCCTTCGAAATATTCCCCTTGGCTTCGGCCAGGACCTCCGCCAGGTACTCGCGTTCGAAGGTCTCCAATACCTGCTTCTTCATCGACTTGAAGTCGCGGGCCTCGGCGGCGGGGGCTTGTTTCTTGAGTTTGGAGGTCAGGCGCTTGGGCAGGTCGTCGATGGTGATGGTCTTGGAGTTGGCCATGATCACCGACTGCTCGATGACGTTCTTCAGCTCGCGGACGTTTCCGGGGTATTCGTGGCGCATCAGCAGGTCCAGGGCCTCGGCGGACATCCCCTCCACCGGGCGCTGGTAGGACTTGGCCGCCTCGCGGACGAAGGCCTTGACCATGCCGGGGATGGACTTCTTGTAGGCCCGCAGCGGGGGCAGCCAGATGGGCACCACGTGCAGGCGGAAGTAGAGGTCCTCGCGGAACTGGCGGTTCTCCATCATCTCCTCGAGGTTCCGCGAGGTGGCGCCGATCACCCGCACGTCCACCTTCCGGGCCTCCTCGTTGGAGCCCAGCTTCTGGATCTCTCCGGTCTCCAGGACCCGCAGCATCTTGGCCTGCAGCGGCAGGCCCAAATCGCCGATCTCATCGAGGAATATGGTACCCATGTGGGCCTTTTCGAACTCACCCACCCGTTCGTAGCTGGCCCCGGTGTAGGCCCCCTTGACGTGGCCGAACAGGGCGGATTCCAACAGGGTGTCGGGGATGGCCGCGGAGTTGACCACCACCAGCTTGCCGTCCTTGCGCTTGGAGTTGAAGTGGATCGAGCGGGCCACCAGCTCCTTGCCCGTCCCGCTCTCGCCGCGCAGCATTACGATGGCATTGGTGTCCGCCGCGCGCTCCACCCGCTTTTCCACCTCCTCCCACTCGGGGGACAACCCGCGGATCATAACGCCCTTGCCGGACTTGTCCGATTCGCGGGTGGCCTCGAACAGCTGGGCGCGGCGGATCAGGATGGTGACGTTCTTGGAGAGCTCCTCCAGGATTTCCTGGTCCTCCTGGGTGAAGGCGTTGGGCTCGGGGCTCTCCACCACGATCACCCCGATGCAGCGGTCCTGGAAGGAGATCGGCACCGAGAGGCTGCTTTTGATCCCCTTGAACAGCTGGATGTAGTTGGGATCCTCTTCGGTGTTGCCGGTGATGTAGGGCCGGTTGTTGTCCATGACCGAGAAGACGATGCCCGAGGCCCGGCCTTCCTTGCGGCGTTTCAGTTTTTCGGGCACATCGTAGATCATGTCGCCCTGAGCCGCCTTGGTGCTGGTGACCATATCGCCGGTCTTCTCGTCGACCATGTAGACAACCCCGTTCTGGGTCTTGGTGCGGGCCAGCGCCAGCTGCAGGATCTTGCCCAAGAGAGTGTTCAGCTCGGTGGTGTCCAGGTCGGTGGGGGTAACGATGCGACGCTTTACGTCCCACAGGCAGTCCAGCTCGCGCTTGGAGGACTCGGCGCTGCTGAGAGCCTTGATCATCGGGACGCTCTGCTCGATCAGCTCGTCGAGGAACTTCAATTTCTCGTCCGCAAATGCCCCGGCGTCGGGCGCCTCCAGAACCAAGAGCCCGGTGTCCTGGGTGTTGATCGGAACCGGTATGACCAGCTGGGCCTTGGAGCCGTTATAGAACATCTCGGCGTCTTTCTTGCGCACCACCGGCTCGGACACCTCGGTCAGCTGCTGGACCGTCTCGCGCGAGAGCGAAAGCAATTTCTCGGCTTTTCTGAACTTGCCCTGGGACTTGACCTTGACGGTCAAGTTGCCCTTTTCGGGGATCGGCCGGACCACCAGCCCCTCGCTGACCCCCATGCCCTCCTTGGCCCCGCGCAGGATGACGTGGAAGACGCCCTTCAGGTCGCTGCGCCGGGTGGCGTCTTTCAGCAGGTCATAAAGCAGGCTGGTCTTGTCCGCTGGTTTCTTTGCTGCCATCGGGACAATCCTCCCTCCCCTTGTTTTTCTCCTTGCCGATGTTGTCGACCTCCGGGCCGAAGTAGATGGGGATCTTGAAGGACTCGGTGGCCCGGATCAGCTTGGGAAAACGCATGTCGACGATCTTTCTTACGATGCAGTAGGCCAACCAGTCGTCCTTGGTGGTGTTCTCCTCCACCCCCGCCTGCCCCACCGTGCCGTCGCGGTCGAGCTCCACCCGGATGGTCAAGCGTCCCGAGGGATTGCCACGCTGCGGCCGCCTTGTGACGTCGCAGTGGGAGAATGCATCCATGGCCGCGTCCACCCGCTCCGAGACCGCCCCCATGAACTCGTCCAGCCCCTCGGGCTTGCGATCGGGCTTTTGGGTGCCGGGCAGGTCCTCGAACTCCTTTTCGGGAAACTTGGCCTGCACCTGGCCGAAGAAGGCCTGCTTGGCCTTATCTGCGTCCGGGCTCTTCTCCTCCTGGGCCAGGCGCCAGAGGAAGTAGGAGCGCTTGGGTTCATTCAGCGAGTCGGCGAACTTGGTCCTGGCCATCTGGTTGGCGGTTCCCGCCAGGATGCCGGAAAAGACCGAGGGCTCGTCGACGGTGAAGGCCACCGACAGATCCGGCTGGATGGCCTTCAGGTCGGCGATGGCCTGCTCCATCTTGATTGGCTGTTTGAGCCGGTGGTGGGCGGCGGCCTTGACCAGCAGCATGTCCCAGCGCGCCTTGCCCCAGGAGAGCGCCTGGCGGACCGCGTCCACCGCCGCGGTGTACTTCTCCAAGCGGTAGCGCACCACCGCGAGCATGAAGGCCGACTCGACGTCGGAGTGGTGCTCCTTTGAAGTGGCCGCCAGCACCGCCTCCAGCCGCTCGAGCAGGCCGGGGATGCGCTTTTCCACCCCGTTCATCAGCAGCCGGCGGGCAAAATAGGAGTTCTCCGCCACCGCCTCTTCCAGGATCCCGGCGGCCTTGTCCACCTCGCCCCCGGCCAGACGCACCATCCCCTCGAAGTACTCGGGGAATCCCGACCGGGGAACCGCGGCGCGGATCTCGTCCATGCGCTCGAGCCCCATGTGGGGCTTGCCCGCGCGGACCTGGGCAATGGCCTGGGAAAGCGCCAGCATCCCCCGGGCGCGCTCCTCGTCCTTGATCTCCCGGGGACCTGCGGGGTGCCGGGAGAACTTGCCGAAGATGTACGGGAACATCCGATCCAGGTACTGCTTGGCCTTGGGGGCGATCTCGGTGTGGGCGATGTACTCGCAAATCGCCGCGAAGCGGTCCCCCTCGATCTCGTACACGTCCCCCAGTCCCAGGTGGGCCTTGTAGAGCATGGGCCATTCCATAAGCGCCGCCAGGTACTCTTTCTGGGCCCCGCCGGCGTCGCCCCGATCGAACAGTGACTCGGCCTGCTTCAAATAGCGCTCCCCGCGGATCTGCTCCTCGGTGCGCTCGTCGGGCGTCTGGGAAACCTCCTTGAGCCGCTCATGCGGCGTACAGCCGGAAAGCAAGAAGATCAGCAACCAGATGTAACGCTGGGAAAACATACGGGGGGAGATATTACCCGTTTTGTATCCTCAGAGCAACAAATCCGCTACAAAATCCCCTCCAGGCGCACGAAAAGGCCCTTCTGGCCGTTGCGGATGTCGGTCATGGGATCGGGCAGGTCCGAGAAACTGTAACCAACCCCCAGGCGCAGTCCGCCGAAATCGGTCGATTCCAGCAGGTAGAATATCTCCAGCGCCGCGCCGAATCTCAGACCCTCATCGATATCGCCCAATATATCCGCCTCGGTCTTCTCGGTCCCCAGCCGCCCCTCAACCGAAACCCCCAATCCCGCCCAGACCTCCGATCCGATCCTGAGCATGCCCACAAAAGCGGTCTTCTGGGGCTTTACCTCCCCGGCTCCCGAGGGATAGCGCCACTCGTAGACGAACGGCGCCAGGACCAGATCGGGCTGAAAGTATTTAGTGGGCTTGAGCATGACCGCAAGGGTGCCCGAAAGCCAGCGGTCCAGGTAGTAAGGCCGCTCGGGATACCGCGGCGGCCGCGAGTCCTGGCCCAGGTTCAGCCGCACCAGCAGTCGCAGCCAGTCCAGCCCGGCCGGTCGGTAGGCCCCGCCCAGCGAGGCTTCCAGGAGGCGGCCCTCGGGAATCGGATTCAGATCGTCGACGTCCGGATTTTCCCCCACCGTTTCCGCCCAGGCCACCCGCCCGCCCAGGGCGAAACCGTTACTCACCAGCCAGCGCCCCGCCAGCGCGAACACCGCCTGCCGGTGGGTCGACAGGTTCCGGTACTTCTCCATCAGGTCCTGTGCTCCTTGCAGCCAGTGCCGTTCGTCCACCCGGTACTCCGCCGAGGCCGAAAGCGCGAGGGGGCCTTTCAAATAAGAGAGCCGCCCGTGCACCGCGTTGCGCCGCCCCGGCCGGGTGAGATCCCAGAGCCCCCGGTCGAAGAACGGGCTGTAGAACAGGTCGCGCTTATCCTCTTCGTTTTGCGCATTGTGCAGCTCGGCCCGCTCGTAGGCGAAGCTGATCCACCACGGCTTCGACAGCGGCACCTTCAGCCCCACCTGCTGCCCCTGGGCCGACTGGCCCCTCTCGACCGCGAAGGTATGCGCGGTGGTGACCAGCGCGCCCTCTTTGGTGGGCACCGCCTGCCCGCTGGAAAGCGACCCCGCCCGGACCGCATCGTGATCCACCGAGAAGGTGGTATGGGCGAATACCGAACCCCCGTCCTCTCTTTCTTCTCTGAGCGACAACCGCACCAGATTACCCAATTCGGGTCCCCAGCCCCCTTCCAGACCCACCTGGTACCGCTTCCACAGGCGAACCTCCGTCCCCGCCGTCGAAAGCGTAAGATCCCGCGCCGAGAACCCCTCCCCGTCCTTCAAGACCGTATGCTGGTGGCCGGCGATCACCGTCAGCCACTCGACCAGCCGGTACGAAGCCCGCACGCCGGCCAGCGCCCGGGAGCCGTCCCCGAAGGCACCTCCGTCCCCCTGATCGTAGACGCCTTCGGCGGTCAGGTAGAGGTCGGAGAGCCTGAGTCTCAGGCCCAGACCGCCTTCCAGAAGTTGCCCGTCGGCCTGTTCGGTCCCCGCGAATCTGGTGAAAATATCCATCATTTCGGAGGGCTTGACGGTGACCGAGGCCAGCGTCTGGGTGAGATCGCGGTCGGCAACCAGCGAGGTGTCGGCGTAGCCGGTAAGCCAGCGCCGGAAGGTAACCTGTCCCCGTATAAAATCGGTGTCCACCCGCGCTCCGGCCTCGTAGGCGTCGCCGGCGCCCCGGGATGGATCTCCGGCTTTTTGGAAGCTCAGTCCCCCGTCGGTGGAGTACGCCGGGGTGAGCAGGCTGCCGTCGGAGCGGGCGTAGGCGGCCCACAGGGCTGCGGTGCGGCCTAAGTGGACACTGGCCTCGCCCTTGTACAGGTTGTAGTTCTCGTCGGCCCAGCGGCTGACTGCGGTGAAGGCGCTCTTGATCTCGACCTCGCCTCCCGGGCGCACGGTGGCGGCGGCGCGGCCGCCGGTGGTGCTGGGAATGGAGGCGGAAGGATCGGTGTCCAGGTGCTCGTAGTCCACCACCAGGATCGCAGTCGTGCTTCCGGTGGCGGCCAGGCGTACCGCGCCCTGAGTCGTCAGAGTGCTTCCCAGCGGCTCCACCAGCAATATGCGCCCGGAGCGCCAGTCCATCTGGTAATCCAGGTCCCGGCGCAGCTCGCGGCGCTCGAGGGTCATGCCGGTCCGCGCGTCGCGGGTGTGCACCTGCAGGCGCTCGGAGCCTTCCACTACCGAGTAGTGCTGAAGGAAGTACAGGGTGCCCCCGGTGGCCAGGAACTCCTCGTGGGCCGGGGCGGCGAAGGTGTCTTCCCCGGCGGGCACGATGCCCGGCTCGGAAGTCAGCAGGTTCGAGCGGGAGCCCTCCGAGGCGTAGAAGCCTTCCAAAGCCAGGTCGAAGGCCGGCTCGGGCCCGTGGAACAGGTCCTCGAACGGGTGGATTACCGCCTGGGCGCCCAAGAGCGCCCGCCGGTAGGTGCCGATCTCACCGGTGGGACCGTTGTGGGTCTCGAACCCGCCCCAGCCCAGTAACGACTTCTTCCGCTTCAGGCGCAGCAGGTACTTCGATGACGAGGGGGTGTCGTCGGAGATCATCGACGAATCGCCTGGCACCAGGTAGGACTCGTCCGGATCGGGAGCGCGCTGGTGTACCCAGGGGTTGTAGGCGGGCAGGAAAAAGTTCTTCAGAGAAAAGTCTTCTTCTCTGCAGGTTTGCAGCCCACTGCTGAGGGTCAACTTGAAGTCTCCGGGGAGGTCTGCCCGCATGGTTCCGCGGAATCTCCCCCCGATCACCGGCCCGCCCCACTCGCCGAAGGAGACGGCCAAAGACCCCAGAAACGCCCCGCTCAGCCGGATCGCGCTGACCTCCCAGGAGACCTGGCTCTTGAGGTCTTTGGCCCGGGCGAACGAGGCCGAGACGTCGAAAGTGTTGGTCCCGGGCGTCACCGGCAGGCGCGCGCGGAACTCCCGGGCCCGCTCGGTGGGCCCCGGGCTGCGACGGGGACCGATGGCCAGCTCCACCCCGGCCTCCAGGCGGCAGCCCACGTCCACGTTGGGCGAGCGCGGAATGGTGCCCAGGGGCGGCCCGATGCAGGTGGCCAGTGTGCGGGGCTTCGACGGTACGATCAGGTCGCCGCCTTCCTCGCGGGTCACCCAGTGGACCTCGGCCAGGAGAAACTCCAGGTGCCCCTCCTCGCAGTGGATGGTGACGAAATAGGGATTGATCCCCGGCCGGATTGCCACCGGGGCCTGGTAGACCCGCTTTTCCGCATCGACCTCCACCGGCCGGCCGTCCACCGTCACCCGGCAGGCCGGGTGGGCCTTGCCGGTCAGCACGGTCATGATGTCCGGGCCCTCGGCGGCGGGCTCCAGCCGGGCGGGCACGTCCCCGGTGGCCGGGACGATTCCCTTGGCCTCGGGGGCGCGCATCATCGGCGGCGCTACTGCAAAATCAACCCGCACCGCCAGGCCGGGGGTCAGGTGCACCAGCCGGCGCGGCGATTCTATCCTGGCCCCGGCGGGCAGCGAGGAGGTGTCCAGCTTGATCAGGTGGCTTGAGAGCACCTCGTAGCCGGTGGCCAGCAGGAACAGGTGGTAGCGCCCGTCCGGACCGGTCTCGACCACCTCGCCCGAGTTGGTGGTGACCCGGATCCCCGAAAGCCCCTCGTCGCCCGGGCTCAGCCGCCCGTTCCCGTCATGGTCGTAGAAAACCCGCCCGATCACCCCGCCGCTGTCGGGCCCCCAGGGAGAGGGCATCTGCGGCCCGGCGGCGAGCGCCGGAACCGCCAGGAACATCAACAGACCTGTTGCCCAGGCCGATTTCAAGGCTTGCCCCCGGCCTCAATCAGCTGCTTGACCGCTCCCACGTGGCTTTTGGTCTCCACCGCAGAAATCACGATGCGCTTCCACCCAGGGGCGCCGGGATAAAACTCGGCAGTGGACCAGCCCTCTTTGGCCTCCTGGACCGGGCCTAACTTGCCGGAGGAGGCCGAGAAACGCACCTTGCGGCCCTCGGCCGGCTTTCCGTCTCCGTAGAGCACCTGGGTCCGCAAAAGCCAGGGCCCGCCGGTCTGCCTGGGCGGATCGGCAAACAGGTTGACATACACCTCCGCCCCCGGGTGCAGTTTGATCCGGGCTTCTTTCTTCAAGGGCTCGTCGGGCGGCAGAGCCGGGTCCAGGTTGTAGGGCAGAAGCCGCGACTTGGCCCCCTCCTCCACCCAGTACACCACTTTCTGCAAACGTCCCTTCCGCGCCAGTATAAGGCAGCGCCTGGGGCTCTCGTCCCTGGGCCGGGTCAGCCCCACCCGCACACGCCCGAACATCCCGGTCTGGCCGTCGAGCACGTGCCCGTTCTCCTTCACCTGAACCGGCGCGTCTGAAACCGGCCTGCCGGTGGCGTCCACCAGCACCGCCTCCAAAAACCGCTTCTCCCCGTCGATGATCAGGCTGTCCTTGGACACCATGATCCGCCGGGGCACTTTGCCCCCGATGTCGCGCACCTCGGCCAAGACGTCGGCCGTCCAGATGTCCTGCTCGGGCGGCACCACCAGGGTGGCCTCGTGCCGCCCGGGCCTGGTCTCTTTCACCGCCGACAGCTTCCCGGTGGAAGCCGACACCGCCACCCGCTGCCACCCCACCGGATTGCCGCGCTCGTCCTGGATCTCGACTGTGATCTTCCCCCGGGTCCGGTTGTCCGCCGGCAGCAAATCGGTCGCCTCGACCTTGACCTGGTCCACCGGTCCGGGCAGCAGCCGCTCCTGGAGCATCGCCCGGCTCTTGTAGCCGCCCTTCGGAAAAAACACCTCCAGCTGATCGTAACCGTCGGCGGTGGTGGTCGGCGCGGTGTAGTAGGCCTCGTAGAGCCCCTTGCCTATGTCCTTGATATCACTGACATTTCCGTACTTGGCCTGGATGCGCACCCCGCCGATGTCGGTGGGCTTTCCGTAGGGATCGATAGTGGTGACTAAAAGCCGGCTCTTAGACTTTCCGTCGGCCGGCAGAACCCGCGGGTAGCCCCACAAACCCAGCTGGTTGGTCTCGGGCAGGTACAGGTTCACCAGCCGGGTTCGCTTGTTGCCCACCCGGTCCACGGACGTCGCCTTGCCGCGCTGGTAGCCGGGGGGAACCAGAATCGGCAGCTTGAACCTCCCCCGCCGGTCGGCTGTAACCGGCCCGAAGCGCTTGCCGGCGATCTCCATCGACATCCTGGTCCCGCGCCGGGTCTTGCCGGGCAGCTCGATCCTGGCGGTAATCGGAATCACCACCCGGCCCACCGGAACCCGGTCGAGCCGGGCGCCCATCGGATTGGCCACCATGACGATCCCCACCTGCGGAAACGGATCCCCCGGCGGCAGATAAATCGCCTGGTACTTGCCCTGCCCCAGATCCCGCAGGTGCTTGATCTTCCCCACGTTGGTGGTGATCTCCAAGGGCAGCCCCTCCTGCGGCTCTCCCTCGGCGTCTTTGACCGTAATATGCAAGAACGCCTGCTGCCCCTCCCCGGCCAGCAGCTTCTCCGGCTCGGCCCGGACCGTCACCACCCCGGTAGGCTTCGGACACATCGGCAACCGCATCGACCCCTGAATGACCTTGTCCCCCGCCTTCCAGGCGCCTTTCAACACCGTCTTGCCAGGCTTCTTCAACTTCGGCGGCGTGAACTGCGTCCTGAACAGACCCTCCCCCAAATCCTCAACCGCCCCCAGTTTGCCCTTTCCGGTAGAGACACTCAGCTCCCCTTTTTTCGCCCCGGTGCCCCAGACATACACGTGAACCGGAAACCCCGGCCCCCCGTCCGCGGGAAGACACCCCATCGGGGGCAGAAACTTCAACCCCTCGCCACCGACGGCCGCCCCCGGTAACGCCAGCAACAAAATGAGTCCCGTCAATCCCTGTCCGAGAAGCCTCAAACCCTGACCTTTCTCCGCACCACCCAGATAAACCCCAGCAGCAATGCCCAGGCGCTTCCGCTTCCCTCACGGGTCCCGCACTGGCAACCCAAAACAGGCGACTTCAACAGGTCTCCTACAATCTCCGGATTCTCTGGATCATCGATGATCTCTCCGGAGGTGCTCATGTACTTCGGCCGGGAGATGCGCTGGAGGTCCACGTCGCCGATGGTTTCCGTGATCCTGATATCGCTGCTTGCGTACCCGCGATGGCACCCGACCTCGGAATGCATGGCCTCGCAGGGCGCCCAGACATCCAGCTTGAAAACCCCCTCCCGGTCTTCGCTGCGCACCAGGACGAAATCCAGCCTCCACAACCCGCCCCCCGGGGCCGGCATAAGCTGCGGGTTCTCGAGCTCGTCGTGCCGGAAAAGCCTGAACATCACCCGGTCGCCGCCTATGGTGGCGTCGTTCTCGGCATGCAGATCCCCGCCCTGCAACAGCGCGCTGCCCATCACGTAGGCGACCTTCCCCGCATCCGCCGCGACATCATCCGGATTCAACGTCAGCATCACCCGCAACTCGGACAGCTCCTTGGCCCAGCCGCCGGCGGCCGTACTGCTCAACCGCACCCGCACCGGCACGAACGACCCCGCCCCGCCCGGAGCCGGCCCGGCCTCCACGGACATATCCACCTTTCCTTCCGGCATCCGGCAATCGGTCGCGCCGGGATCCCCGGGCAGGTAGACAACCGCCGGAGCGTCACAGGTGGTCAGAACCAGCTCGTCGCAAAACCCCTCAATTACGCAGTTGCCGACCCCGTCGCACTTTCCGTCGCCGGTGCAATCGTCCCGGTCGTCGCAGTCCGTTCCCTCTTCCTCCGGCTCCCCCCAGGTGCACAACCGAAGCAACTCGTTACAATCCCCCTGGTAGCAAGGCGGGGCCTCGTTCTTGCAACTCTTCTTTGGCCCGCTGACACACTCTCCCTGATCACAGCGGTCATTCTCGGTGCAATACTGCCCGTCCTCGCATTCCGCCTGGTTATGAACATGGCTGCAACCGGAAGCGTCTTCGCAAATATCGTCGGTGCAAGCTTCACCATCATCGCAATCCTCGACCACTTGGTCGGGCAGGCAGACGCCTCCCTGGCAGGTGGTGGTCCAGTAGACGTTGTTGTCATCGCAGGTGCCGCCGACCCCGCAGGGAGTCCCATCCGGGGCATCGGTGTGGAAGCATCCGTTCACAGGATCGCAATCATCAATCGTGCAGGGTCTGCCGTCGTCGCAGTCCCGCTGATTTGA
>Ga0272442_10010238_pt1 | contig 11580 bp, 11 predicted proteins | sample SSMForm2O_FD_200262 | JGI IMG/M metagenome (GOLD analysis project Ga0272442, IMG submission 200262) | Marine sediment archaeal communities from Little Sippewissett salt marsh, Falmouth, MA, United States - SSM-Form-2O | ecosystem: Environmental > Aquatic > Marine > Wetlands > Sediment ...
TGGTTTGGGTGCTGCTCGATACTGTCAGGTCGTATTTCAATGGAACTGGCTGCATCCATTATATGGAGCTGTTATTGCTGCCCTCGTTGCCGCTATTATCATTGGACTGGTGAGCCTGAAAGCAAAAGAACGGGAAGATACTGTGATCGGGGCAGTATGGGCCATCGGGATGGCTATCGGTATCCTCTTTATTTTCAAGACACCGGGATACAACGAAAATCTGATGAGTTATCTCTTCGGCAATATCCTGATGGTTTCAACCGTTGATCTGTGGCTTATTGTCGGTTTGGATATCATCGTTGTTGTCCTTGGAATCCTTTTTTACAATCAATTCCTGGCGGTTTGTTTTGATGAAGAATTCGCACGCCTTCGCGGTGTCAATGTGGAATTCTATTACCTCCTGCTCTTGTGTCTGACTGCCCTCACCGTTGTTTTACTGGTTACTGTTGTGGGAATTGTCATGGTTATCGCCCTCTTGACTCTTCCCGTTGCTGTTGCCGGTGTGTTTTCCAAACGCCTGTGGCAGATGATGGTCCTGTCGGCGGTGTTCACCATTCTATTTACAACGGCCGGTCTTGCGCTTAGCTACGGACCCGACTTTCCCACAGGGGCAACGACTATTGTACTGGCCGGCATGGTTTATCTTGCTGTCATCCTTGTGGCACGATTGGTGAGAGCACGGCGTTTGTAAACAGTTCTCATGAATGGGCGAGCCACCAACAATAAAGTTTAAATAAACAATACCTCTTCAGGGAAATCTTCCGGTTCGTCTATAATTTTTGATGTCAGCAATAGGATATGAGTTGCTTAATAATTGTTTTCCAGAGTAGAAATGCGGAATTTTGACCGATAGAACAACATACAAATCAGCAGTACTGTTAAAGCGCGATACATAAGCAGAGTGGAATAATAACGCTGAAAAGAAGAGAGCCCAGGGATAGGGGTTTCCGTTAACTCTTCCCGATAATTTTTTTTAATCGGAGGTTGGTAAGGCAAGAGAAGGATCGAACCAATTCAATATATGATCGTTCTGCTCCCGGGGATAGGTGTGTGAAAGGTCTTCTATTACCTGGAGCGTCACAGCGGCATCGGCCTGTTTGAGTGTCGTGTATCCCTTCATTGCGTGGTGCACCGGGAACATCCAGTCGAGAGCACCATGAACCCAGTAAATACGGCGTTGTTTCACGTGGCGAAGATCGAACGGTGGAAGGACTCCCGAGACGGGGGCGAACGCCGTGAAAGGCGTGGTTTCGTCCAGAGCATTCGCAAGTGCGTATGTTGCCCCATCGGAAAGACCGGTGAGCAGGGTACGCTTCGGATCGACAGACCACCTCGTCATTACATATTCGAGCATTTTGGTAATGATATGGTGATCGACATCTTCACCGAGGATGGACCAGGTAGTTTCCTGTGAACTTGGAGCCACCAGCAAAAACTTCCGACTCCGCGCCTCGCGAAACCACGTCCATAAAAAATCTCTGCCGTGTCCGAATCCTCCGTGAAGTGCCACAATGAGGGGCCATGATTGGGAACCGTCATAGGATTCAGGCACGTAGAGCGAAAAGCTGCTTCGGGCATAGGGGTTTTCTTCCATTCCAACATGATGCAGACCCACGGCAATTCCGTGCCGTCTATCGGGATCAAATGCATCGGCTTGTTCCCATACCGGAGCCTCAAGGAAAAATTGATTTATAGATGGAAATAAACGACGGAGCGGGAAAAGGATTTCCTGAGCGCGGCATATTTTTCGTCCCGCTTTCTTGGCATTTGTCAATGATTTCTGAAGATCAGTGGGTTCCATGAATAAATGAAAGGCATCAATTGCCGTGTCTGTGGCCTTAATAAGTGGGGCGGTGAAAGATTCAAAGCCCGGCGGTGGTTTCGCCTGAAAATCCTTTCTGCTCGCTTCCAGATTTGCAGCGAAAGGTAGCATGGTGTCACGGAGATGTGGAATAATCCCGGGATCAAACTGCCGTTGAATTTTCTCAAACGATTCAAGCGATTCGATGAGCCGTGATGAGAGAAGATCAACAACATGCTGCAAGGTATGATCGCTGTTGAGGAAATCTGAACCGTTGTTCGTCGTTACATTATCCATACGATGTCCTTAGTGCGAGAAGATTGTTTCTTGAGGGTGGTTCTTCCCGTGTGCGGAAATGGTAATCGATGTGGCACACGAGGTCAACTATATAAATTCTGATTGAATGATCCGGCCGGACGAGGGAAACCGACAAAATAGTTGACATATTAGAATCTTTATTCTAGAATACACAAACTATATGGGACGAAAAGCGAGGTTTAATAAAGATCATTTTGTAGATGCGGCACTGAAGCTCCTTGCAGAGCGAGGTCCCGCTGCGGTTACGATGGCGGCAGTAACCGGTGAGATTGGTGCGCCCATCGGGTCTGTGTATCACCGCTTCATTTCTCGAGATGTACTTCTTGCCGAGCTGTGGCTGCGGATCGTGGGATCGTTTCAAAGAGGATTTCTCGAAGCCCTCAAGCGGGATGACGGGTTGAATGCGGCATGTCACACGTTGCGCTGGGTGAGAAAACACCCGAAACAAGGAAGGGTATTACTTCTATACAGACGAGAAGATCTGGTATCGGGTGAATGGCCGGATGATGTGAAAGAACGTGCCGAACACCTCTCAAGAGAAATTAATGAAGAGATCCGTGCATTCACGCGCCGTCTTTGTGGCCGAATTACCAAACAGATGCTCCTTCGTGTTACGTTTGCCCTGATCGACGTTCCCTATGCAGCAGTACGGCGGCACCTTGAGGCCGATAACGTACCTCCGAAGGCAGTTGATGATTTTGTGAAAGATACATATTTCACCATTCTCGGGAGGGAATTATGAAAGTCTTAAACATACATGAAAGAAAATTGACAATAGCACCGGAGTCTGTCGGAGTTTTGCTCGACAGTCTTTCAGGGCCCGGAGATCAACTATGGCCGAAGGATCAATGGCCACCCATGGAGTTCGATGCTCCTCTTGGCAAAGGAGCACAGGGTGGACATGGGCCGATACGATACACTGTTTGTGAATACGTTCCGGGAGAGAGGGTTGTGTTTCGGTTTGATGATTCAGGACTCATTTCAGGATTCGATGGACGTCACCTTTACGAAATCGTGCCGCGACGTGAGCATATAGTACTTCGGCATGTGATCGATGCTGAATGTGATTTCAAATACTGGTTAAAGTGGCATGTTCTTGTCGGTCCATTACATGATGCGCTCCTGGAAGATTCGCTTGATCTTGCGGAACAGTCTCTCAAAATTCAGACAGATAAAAGGGCAAGCTGGAGTCCCTGGGTTCGATTTCTCCGATGGATGATGGCGCGACGGCGCAGGAAAAGTGAAGGCGACCAATCAACAACCTAAGGCAGCAAAGCTGCAAATTCGAAATTCGAAGTACGGAAGTCCCTGGCCCAGACCGTTCACCATAGCGGTACGCAGGGGTCAACATTCTGGGTGCTATTTCAAAGTTGCTGATTCATAGCTGTCTCAGTTGCACCAAAGCAGGCGAAACAACATTAAAACCCTAAGCTCGAAAGTCTAAAACTGTTTCGGATTTATGTTCCGCCTGCATCTGCGCAAAATACGACGTTGTTGTCAATAAAGACTCTACGGTTGTTGCTCATTCGATTTCTTATCTGCTGCCAGCAACATTTTGTCATGAAAGAATCGGTCATCGGTCACCAGCAGCGACAGAGGCGGGTGAAGATTTTCGTGCATTGCTCACATTGAGGGCAATGACACTCGCCACTATCAACAGACCGCCTCCCAGAAAGCGCCATGAGACGATCTCGTGGAGGAAAAAAATTCCAAAGAGTGATGTAAAAACAAGTTCATTGGTGAGAAAGAGACCGCCTTCCCAGCTCTTACAATAGCGAAATCCCATATTCATAAGGAGCGTGGCAAATATTGATGACAATACGATACCGCCGAGAATGAACCATTCCGTTCCAAGCTGTGGGAATCGGGGCTCGGCTAAAAATATGGGAAGCGAGATGATAATGCCGACCAGGCAATAGTAGAGATAAATGACGACGGATCCGTCTTTTTCACGAAGCTTCCTGACAATTGTAATACTAAGTCCGATCAAAATACCGGCAAGAAGACCCATTACCTGTCCGAAGAGAGAACCTTCAAGATTAAATTCAAAGAGAAGCATAACACCGAAGAATGCTATAAAGACATATAAAAGTTCGACTTTTTTAATCTTCTCTTTGAAAATTAACGTGGAAAAAAGAACGGCAAAGGCCGGAAAAGAATAGAATAACACCATTGCCGTGGAGATGGGAATGAGGCGGATAGAGATAACCAGAGCAAGAAAACCCATTGCGCTGATAAGACCGTTGATAACCATGAGTTTCGGATTGTGACCTTTAAACGGATTTCCATGCCAGCAAAAAATAGCCAACAAGAGAAGCAAGCCACAGCCGAATCGATAAAATGCAATATCCCAGACGCGAAATGACGGTCCCAGAATCTTGACGAGGCTGTCGAGGATGGCAAAATTAAATGCCGAAAACAGCATCAGAAGAGATCCGGTTGCAGAGGTGCCATGTGGAAGCGGTACGTGGTTCATATAAAACAACTTCTTTCACGCAACGTCACATTGACTCTCTGAAAGGAAAGGATTTTTTCTTTTATGACTGATAACATTATTAACCGATGTTTTTTGGTATAAAAACAGTGAAACAATTGTTGAGTCGACTCTTGACGCTGGAAGGTTCAGTCGTCGGTAATTTTTTTTCTCAAATCAGCAAAATAGTCCCCTGCATACTGAAGGCGGCTTCCATACCATGAAAAGATTTCTCCATCAACGATAAACACCTTTGCGAAGGGAAACATTTCTTTGAATTCATGGACATGCTTTTCCTCAAAGGAGTACGGTTCCGAACAGAGCAGTATGACGTCCGGTTGTGCTTCATTAATTTGCTCTTCCGTTACTGCGGGATATCGAGACAGTGCTTCGAAACTATTGATGAAACCGCATTTTTTCAGCATTTCGTTAATAAACGTTTCTCCTCCCGCCACCATATAAGGGTTTTGCCAGATAAAATAACCGGCTCGGATTGATAATTGGTCAAACTGAAGCAAATTTGACGAAATCCGGGTGATAATGGAATTGGCTTCTTGTGTTTTTCCTACCAGTTCCCCGATACCTTTGATCATAGCGACGGCGTCTTCAATGGTATAAATGTCGCTGATCCAAACCGGATATTTTTCTGCGAGCGTTTCTATCTCTTCCTGATCGTTCTCTTCTTTGTTGGCGATGATCACATCAGGACGGAGCTTTTCTATTAATGGGAAATCAACAGATTTTGGCCCGCCGATCTTGACTTTTTGATCGCATTTTTTCCGCGGATGGATGCAGTAATCTGTAATTCCCACAATTTCATCATCCAATCCCAGGTCAAACAATAATTCCGTTTGTGAAGGAACCAGTGAAATAATTCTTCGGGGTATCCGTTTGAAGAAAAACATAGTTCCCCGTTGATCTTTGAATTGTTTTTTCATTGTACAACTCTCCTCATAATGATCAATGGTATATGGGGGATCACGATAGTTAACATGCTTCATGAATCCGTAGCATTGCTCTGAAGCAGTAGTCAAGCTGAAATGATCAGATTAAATGCACATAATCATCTTTGATTTTCCTTGCTGCAGCGTTTTGGTTTCTGAAGACAGCTCAAATCAGAGACGATTACAACTAAGATATATTATGCGATAGAAGTGTTTTGTTATAGGGTGAGGAAGGTACAATCTCGATCTTTACCGGATAAAAAATGATACGCCGTAACGGTACATTAACCCTCTGACAGGCGACCATTCGTTTGTGATATCGGGCTGAAATGTTTTTTGGTTTCAGATACACTATTATTTGTAACGCTGCTTTCTTTTTGTACTTTGCTTGGTCAAGGGCTAAGGCTAATTGTTTGTTGATACGCTTCTGACCCGCTCTTGATATTTCCGGTGCAATGAAAGGTGTCGGGTTAGGCAGTTCATTATAGCAGGGAAGTGGTTGAATGCCAGTTCCTGACACACTATCCGGGTCATAGGTGTAATGAAATATCCACGTAAACAGCGAGTTATCATCGTACTGTTCCGTCTTCGTGGTAAGCCGTTGCCTGATGTGCCGTATCTTGTTCTTTGTATATAGTTCCGATGCTTTATAGGCTGTAAACATCGGTTTTCCTGATGAGGAGCACAGCTCTTCAATATCCTGATCAGGGATTGGCGTTCTGCCCAGTTTGAAATAAAGGCAGAAAACGGTTTCTTTATTCAGCGGAAAAGTGTCAGAACCGTTACTCAGTGTTCCCGATATGAGTAAAAATAGAAGTGCCACGATGAAGATTATTGAATGACGAAAAAGTGTTTTTGTTTGCATCGTTATCTGTGAGGGCTCAGTATATATTGCATTGGATCGACCACCCTATTTTTAAGGATTATCGCATAATGGAGATGGCGACTTGTGGACATACCGGTATTCCCCATCAGTCCGAGGGCATCACGGCGTTTCACCCGATCACCCTTTTTGGCAATTATTTTCTCAAAATGTCCGTAAATTGTTTTTATTTCGTCGGTATGTTGAAGAACGAGATAGTTGCCGAGCCAGCGATCATAACCAATTCTGATGACAATTCCATTGGCAGGTGCGATAATATTTGTTCCTGCCGGGCCGACGATATCTATCCCCGCATGAAATTCGTTTTGATCGCTAAAAGGACTGTTTCTCCAGCCAAATCCAGATGTTATCTTGGGACGTTTAGCGTCAATTGGCATGATGCTTGGTGTATGCTTCCATGATTCTTCCTGTTTTATTATGAGTTGATTGAGAATTTCATGATTTGATTGCAGTCTACTAATTTTTGCCGTCAATTTCGTGACAGGGCATAAATTGCGATTATAAGCAAGACGTTGTGATTTATTATCACCTAACTCATCCATAGTGTGCTCAAAATTGAACTCCCCGCCACCAACGATGATCGGTTCCAAGGACTGATATTTTTCGAGCCCGAAATAATTGCGAAGCATTTCATCTTTTTCTTCAAAAGATTTCAACGATTTTTTGACATACTGAAGTGACAAAATTTCTTCATTCAAGCTTTGTTCAACTTGCTGTAAGTGATAAATTTCCGTTATAAGAGAGTGAATCCCTGCCTCGAAAAAAGGAACAGAGATGACACATGCAAGGATAACAAATGTAAATATCCTTATAATTGAGGGACTTATGCTGAATTTATGTATCTTCCCCGTTCCGTTCCGGGGAATCCACATGATCAGTGATCTGTTTCGTTTCATTTCTATTCCTGTGATACTTTTTGAATAGTAGCTCCTAATCGTAGTAAAATTATATTGTTATTCAAGATCCGTACCATAGTATATTTCGGTATGATGCAGTAATTTCTTTAATTGCTCTCGCAATTATCTGACGAAAAAGTGATTCTGACTCAGGGACTTACTTTATAATGGTTTCCATAAACGACGAAGCTCAGACACGAAGAAAGATGTTTATTATAAATTCAATATAATGAAAGGAAAACATAGACAGTGCGTGTCTCTGTGGAAGTCGAAAATTTTTTTGGGTAAAAGATCGCCCTTTTTTCACCACACAAAAAATAGGTGCCGGCGTTTTTTCAGCTGCTCCCGGGAGAACAGAGGAAGCGGAAAAATATTTACAATATATGGTTTGTATGCCAAATATTTGTATGCATAATATAAATGTTTGTTATTGAGAGTGCCCGCTGGAAACAGTACTTTCTACTATGAAAAGAAAGGCTTTGAAAGATACAGATCGATCAAAATACTATGAGAGGTGGCTGTTATGACGCAAAAGAGACTCGAAATTGACGTGATAAATTTTCTCGGTGATGAAGGGATACAACTTTCAGGAGTAGCGGATATTCATGGAGTACCATCTGTATCTGAGGATTTTTCTCCGCAAGCTGTGCTGCATGATGCGAAATCTGTTATTTGTTATGGGATTCCGATACCAAAGGGAGTACTTTATGCAGATAAACACGACCTGTCCCTATACTGGCGATATTGTACGATGGTCTATAAATCTCTCGACATTGTATCCAACAAACTATGTCTTTTTTTGGAAGCAAAGGGCCATGTTTCAAGTCCTGTATATGGTTGTTATCCCATGAAGATTGTCGCCCGAGAATATTGGGGGGTCATTCCCCTGGTCTACTGGTCTGAAGCGGCTGGTCTCGGCAGAGTAACCAAATGTGGTTTGCTGGCTCATCCTGACTATGGTATGCGACTTATCGTAGGAGGTGTCATCACGACCGCACCGCTTGCACCCTCGGGAAAAATCGAGAAGGATGTCTGTCCTCCCGACTGTTTTGACTGTATCAACGCCTGCCCGGTTAATGCCATTGATGCGACGGGAAAGGTTGATCACAATAAATGCATGCGTTATGCCAATGCCAGCCCTCTCCTGGCGGCCATCATTCAAGACAAAACCCTGATGGGTTCATTCTCATTTGAAACGATATTGAATACGGCGGCAGTTGACGAACATGCCACATATTCATGTAATAAATGTTTGACGGTGTGCCCGTTAAATCAATAACGTTGCCTTGCGTCATTTGATCTGCAATCAGAGGGGGAAGTCTTTGGGGTCCCATGGCGAATACCATTATTTTAGGCCTGTTAATGGTGACGCTTTTATCACTGGTGATCATACCGGTAGTATATGAATTGCTTGAGGGTTCAAAAGTGTCAGGGGAAAAGAGAGCGGGTAAGAACCGGGATATTCGCAGAAAAAGAACTCATCGGTTTTTACCGCTCAAACAGTGGTGATATCTCCTCAGACACTGACCTTTTTTCGAAACATTTCGGCAAGTTTCTTCAGATGAAATCGCTCCTCTTCCGAAAGTTCAAAAAAGATCTTTTCTGCCTCCGAGTCTTCGGTCTTGTGAGCCATCCTGAGATAAAGATCGAGAGCATCCGTCTCCAGAGACATGGCGAGCTCCATCGCGTCCGTTACCTGTTGCATCGTTGAGGAATAGTCCTCAAGAACGGCATGGGCGGTTTTCCCGTCTTCAAGAACCCCCGTTACAATATTTATTTCGAAGTTCTCCCGGTCAATCGTCATTTTCGATAAATTATGATACCGTTTCCAGATTCTTTCCTTATGCTCGTTTTCCATGCCGGCCAGCATGGAGAATAATTTTTTAACTTCTTCATCTTCAGTCGTCAGCGAGAGACTCTCATAAAATTTGTGGTTGCCTTCTTCCAGACCGTATGCGAGCGAGAGGAACTGCTCAGACGTTTCATTTCCTTCAAAAAGATAAATTCCCTGATCAACTTCGGCTCTTGAAGCGAGGCCGTTCCAGGCATCGAATCCACCTTTCATGTAGGCGACATCAAAGGAGTGGCTTGACAGATAATTTGCAGCAGACCTGCTGCGGCCGCTGATTTTTCAATAGGATATTATCCGCTTATCGGGATCGATTTCGGAAATGCGGTCGGGTAACTGAGAAAGAGGTATAAATACAGCACCCGGAATATGTCCTGCTTCATATTCCTCCGTTTCGCGAACGTCCACCAGGGTATATGACTCGAAGGGCTGATCTTTCATCATTGCTTTCATTTCCCCGACACTGACTGCTTTGACATGGCTGAATAGATCTTTAAATATCATGATGATACCTCCTGCGATTCCTCGGCCTCTCCTGAAACCTGAAACATGGACATAAATCGTCTGTCGATATAATCTTTCAGGGTAAAGGCCCATTTTGCCTTGACCACAAAGGGATGGCGGGTGAAAATTCCATTTCCGTCGCCAAGGTTAAGAATCAAGAGATATTGTTGCTGAGGTGAAAACTCTTTGAGGGGCTCTTTCTTCAGGCTTGCCATGATATTATCAAAAATAATAGAGGCTTGACGAACTGCGTATACACCCACACGGTCAAGACGCTTTCCCTTTACTGTTATGCAGTCACCGCTTCCAAAAATCTCAGGATGAGAGGTGCTCTGCAGATAATTGTTGACCATGAGAGAACCATCTCGCGCGGTCTCGAGACCCGAAGTATTGAATATCTGTTTCGGCATGATACCAATCGTCAGAACGGCAATATCGTATGCGATTGCATCTCCCGCTTGTGAGAGAACGATACCTTTATTCATCGAGGCGGCACGAAAATTCGGTACGATTCTAATTTCCCTGCTGACGAGAGATTCGTGAGCAAGAGAACGGACCTTGTATGACAAATTGGGAAGAACATCGTCGCGGGAGCTGGCAAGAATAATCTCAGCTTTTCCATTATGCTCAGTTACGAGACGCCAGATATTGCCCGCCAACTCAACCCCGGCAGGACCTGCTCCGATAACCAGAATTTTCGGTACGTTATTCTTTATTCCGCCGATAATATCCAGTCTGACTCTCTCGAGATTTTCTATCGGTTTGACCGGGTGTGCTTCTCCCGCTGCACCGGGAACAAGATCCATGGGGATGTAACTTCCCACATTGAATGAAACAAAATCGTATCCAACTTTTTCTCCCGAATCGAGGACAAGGACCTTATTGGTCGGATTAATGGACGCAACCGTTCCTGTGATAAATCTTCCACCCCGGGATTCAACCATGGCCTGAACGTCGAATCGAACCTGTTTCGGTTCATAAATACGAGACAACATGCCGGGTCCCATTCCTGAGTAATAATGAAATCGCTCTGGTCCGATGAGGATAATATTGGCACCCACCCGGACAAGTTGGTCGGCATTTTTCAATGAATAAAGATGTGCATGGCCTCCACCGACGAACACAATGGTCGTTTTCCCTGGTTTTTCCATTTTGCTCTCCTGAATGGTCGGGCTCCGTGATGTGCTTTACGACTGTTCTTTCGTATGCATCCTTACGACAACGCACGGATATTGTGCCATAATTATTACATTTATTGCAAGCGATTCAATGCTTCATGTGGTTTAAAAACGATAATAATAAAGAAAAGATGTCTTGAATGTGTTCAAATTCAGTTCAAAAAGATTTATGAAAGATATGGGGAAAAAGGGAAGGGAAATTCAACATAACTGGCGTCATCGGTTTCGATCGATGAGACTTTCCTGGTGAATAATAAAACAAGGGGAACAAAAAAATATGCGGACGCAATAAAAAAGAAAAAACGCCAATTATCAGAACGTTAAACGAGGATACACCTTCTTCAAAAAAAACCCGAAAATAGTGAAGAGTCCGGCGGCGAGCACATTACTATGCCTGCAAAGGTTGTATCCCAACGTATGTTGTTTCACGTTGCTTGATGGGATTATTCATTCTCTATCATATGACCGGTTCCGAAACAGTCTAGTCGAATCCATTGTAATTGATTATCATCCACTGAGAGAATAAAGGCTGCCCCATCTCTTCCGTTGACGTTCTCTAACCGTTCGGTTTACCTTAATTGTATGTGCTGCGGTTTGATCGGTTCGTGCATTTGACTGCTGGAGTTGCCGTTCAATGTTGATCATGAGATCTTTCATCCGTATCGGCTTGGCAATGTAAGAACAACCGCTGATACTTTTTTGCTCGTTTTTCTGGATGAGGGCGGTTAGAAAAA
>Ga0272442_10010239_pt1 | contig 11579 bp, 7 predicted proteins | sample SSMForm2O_FD_200262 | JGI IMG/M metagenome (GOLD analysis project Ga0272442, IMG submission 200262) | Marine sediment archaeal communities from Little Sippewissett salt marsh, Falmouth, MA, United States - SSM-Form-2O | ecosystem: Environmental > Aquatic > Marine > Wetlands > Sediment ...
CGTTCCGCGACGAGCGGGACCGGTAGCTTAGCGGCTGGCGGGCGGCCTGGGAACTGCGGGACGCTCGTTTTCCCTCCGAGCCCGGTCCCGCGGCGAGTCTCTCCTTGACCCTTCCCGGGTGACGGGTCTACATTTGGGTTGGCGGTAATTTGGTTCGGCCGCGATCGGCTCGCGAGCCGACACGTCATTTCGTTGCGTGGGAAGGGCAAGTCGATGAGTGAGAAACGATCGGGCGGCGACCGGCGAGGGAACAACGACCGACGACGGACCGCGGACCGGCGCAGGGGTCCGGGGGACTATACGGGCCCGGAGCGGCGCAGCGGGAGCGACCGGCGAAACGGGGCGGAGCGGCGAAGCAAGCCCGACCGCCGAGCCCCGTCCCGGTAGACGCCCCCTCGCCAGACGGCGGCAGAAGCGAAACCGCGCGAAAAGGCGCTCGGCCGGCTCGCTCGAATCGGTAAGATGGACGTGGGGCCGCGGGCGCAGGCCCCCGGCGTCGGCGCAGCCGTAGCGGCGGCGCGCGGTTCGCGGTAGTCCCCGAACGGTGAGGAAACGACAGCGGATGATCCAGCAGGCAGACGACAGACGGCTCCCAGACCCGGGGGACGCGCGCTTTGCCCAACGGATCGGCGAGGCGTCCGGCCAACCCGTGACCACCTGCTACCAGTGCCAGCGATGCACGAGTTGGTGCCCCGTGACCGAGTTCATGGACCTCCAGCCGCATCAGATGGTGCGGCTGATCCAGTTGGGCCTGCCGGAGCCGGTATACGCATCGCGGAGCCTGTGGCTGTGCGTGGGCTGCGCCGGCTGCGGGGCCGCCTGCCCGAACGACATCGACTTCCACCGGCTCGCCGACGTCCTCCAGCAGACGGCGCCCGCCGCCGCCCGGGCCCACGGCGCCGCCCTGACGGCTTTCGACCGGGCCTTCCTCGCCACCGTCCGTCGGCACGGGCGGGCCAGCGAGGTCGGACTCGTCCTCCGCTTCAAGCTCGCCACCGGGCGGCTGCTGGCGGACATGAAGCTCGGGCTCTGGATGTTCGCCCGCCGGAAGCTCAAGCTCCTCGCCGAGCGGATCCACGGCCGGCGCGAGGTGAGAGACATGTTCCGGCGTGCCCGGGACCGGAGGCTCGGGCGACCATGAGCCAGACGACGCTGAGCTACTACCCGGGCTGTTCGCTCCAGGGGACGGCCCGCGAGTATGACTGGACGGCCCGCGCCGTCTGCGAGGCGCTGGGGATCTCGCTGCGGGAGCTGCCCGACTGGAACTGCTGCGGCGCCAGCAGCGCCCATCGGACCGACGAGCAGCTTTCGATCGAGTTGCCGGCCCGCAATTTGCGGATCGCGGCCGAGCAGGGCTTGGACGTCGTGGTCCCATGCGCGGCCTGCTACAACCGCCTCAAGACCGCCCAGGCCCATGGCGAACAGGCCGACCTGGCCGTCTGGAGCCTCCTGGAGGTCCTCGCCCGCCGGGAGGTCCTCAAGCGGATCGTCGATCAAGCGGTCCGCCCGTTGGCCGAGCTACCCGTCGTGCCCTACTACGGCTGCCTGCTGACGCGACCCGCGAAGGTCCTCGCCACGCCCAGCGGCTTCGAGGCCACCGACATGGACGACGTCCTCGCGGCGATCGGCGCCGACGTCCGCCGCTGGAGCGACAAGACCACCTGTTGCGGCGCGAGCTTCACGCTGGCCGAGACCGGCATCGTCCAGACACTGTGCGGCCGACTGCGAGACGCCGCCGTCGAGGCCGGCGCCAGGGCCTTCGTCGTCGCCTGCCCCATGTGCCTGGCCAACCTCGACACCCGTCAGGTCGGCGAGGACGCCCTGCCCGTGTTTTTCTTCACCGAGCTGCTGGCCGTCGCGATGGGGCTCGACGTGGCCGAGTCGTGCTGGCCCGGCCATCGCACCGACCCCCGCGCCCTGCTGGCCGAATACGGGCTGATCCAGCCATGATCGAGCAAGCCAACCCACCCGCGGAAGAGCCCAAGACCGGCGCCGGGAGCGTCCTGGTCGTCGGGGCCGGCATCGCCGGCATGCAGGCGGCCCTCGACCTCGCCAACGGCGGGTTCAAGGTCTACCTCCTCGACAAGACCAGTTCGATCGGCGGGCGGATGGCCCAGCTCGACAAGACCTTTCCGACGAACGACTGTTCGATGTGCACGATCAGTCCGCGGCTGATCGACGTGGCCCGTCACGACAACATCGAGATCGTCACGAACGCGGAGTTGACCGCGCTGGCCGGCGCGCCGGGCGACTTCTCCGCCCGCCTGCACGTCAAGCCGCGCTTCGTGGACCTCGAAAAGTGCAACACGTGCGGCGAGTGCATCGAGGTCTGCCCCGTTCGCGTGCCGGCGGAGTTCGAGCAGGGCACGACCGAGCGGTCGGCCATCCACCAGCGGTTCCCCCAGGCCATCCCCGGCCAGTACGCCATCACCAAGGATGGCGTCTGTCCCTGCCGCATCGAATGCCCCGCCGGATGTAACGCCCACGCCTACATCGCCCTGATCGGGCACCACCGCTACGACCGCGCGATCGCGATCATCCGCGAGACCTTGCCGCTACCCGGCGTGATGGGGCGCATCTGCGACCACGCCTGCGAGGGCAAATGCCACCGCGGCACGGTGGACCAGGCAATGGCCATTCGCAACCTCAAGCGGTTCGCCGCCGACTGGGAGGCCGACCACGCCGAGACGGGCGACCACGGCTTGGGCCTGCTCGACGCCGAGGGGCGACAACAGCTCGCCGAGGTCGAGCCCAAGGGCCAACGCGTCGCCGTCATCGGCTCGGGTCCCGCCGGGCTCACCGTCGCCCGCGACCTGATCCTCGAAGGCTACGCGGTGACCGTCTTCGAGGCCGAGGCCAAGCCCGGCGGCATGCTGCGGTACGGCATCCCCCGGTATCGCCTCGAGGCCGAGGTCATCGACCGCGACGTCCAGGCCATCCTCGACCTGGGCGTCGAGCTGCGGTGCTCGACGCGTGTGGCCGAGCCGACCTCGCTGCTCCGCCGCCGGGACACCGACGACAAGGAGACCTTCGACGCCGTCTTCGTTGCCGTCGGGGCGTGGACCAGCCGGGCGCTGGGCGTTTCCGGCGAGGATGCCAACGGCGTCTGGGCGGGGCTGGCGTTCCTCCACGAGGTCAACGGCGGCGCCCGCCCGGCGTTGGGGCGACGGGTCGTCGTCATCGGCGGAGGCGACGTGGCCATGGACGCCGCCCGCTGCGCCCGTAGGCTCCCGGGCGTCGAGCAGGTGGACCTCGTCTGCCTCGAGACCCGCGACGAGATGCCCGCCCACCCGTGGGAGGCCGAAGAGGCCCTCGAGGAGGGCGTCGTCTTCCACACCAGCCTCGGGCCGACGGAGATCCTCACCGACGCCGGCCGGGCCCGCGGCGTGGCCCTGCGCGCCTGCACGCGCGCCTTCGACGACGCAGGCCAATTCGCGCCCGAGTTCGACGACGCGCAAACCAGTCACCTCGACGCCGACGCCGTGATCGTCACGATCGGCCAGGGGATTGACTCGTCGGCCCTGGGGGCGATCGAGACCGGCCCCGGCGGGCGGATCGCGGCCGACGACGTCACGCTGCAGACCGGCGTCGAGGGCGTGTTCGCCGGCGGGGACGCCGTGCTGGGTCCGGCCTCGGCCGTCAAGGCCATCGCCCAGGGCCACCGCGCCGCCGAGAGCATCGTTCGCTACCTTCGCGGCGACGACCTGACGTTCGGCCGGGAGGTCCCCACTCGCGACGAGGCCCCCGCGCCCGACCGCCGCGTCGAGCGGCGCCGCCGCCGGCCCATGCCCACCATCGACCTCTCGCGCCGGCTGACCACGTTCGACGCGATGGAGAGAGGCTACGACGAGGCCGACGCCCTCGCCGAGGCCGGCCGATGCCTCAACTGCTCGACCTGCTGCGAGTGCATGGAGTGCGTCCGCGTCTGCTCGCCGAAGGGCATCGACCACGAGATGATCCCGCACGACCGAACCATCCCCGTCGGGGCGGTGATCCTCTCGGCGGGCGCCGAACTGTTCGACGCCGCCGCGGCCGGGCTCTACCTGTGCGGCTCGGCCCCAAACGTCGTGACAAACCTCGAGTTCGAGCGGATGTGCTCGTCGAGCGGGCCGACCGGCGGGGACCTGCTGCGCCCGAGCGACGCCCAGCAGCCCCGACGCGTCGCGTGGATCCAGTGCGTCGGCAGCCGCGACGTCACCTGCCAGCGGGACTATTGCAGCGGGTTCTGCTGCATGGCCTCCATCAAGGAGGCCGTCATGACGCGCGACCATTACGCGGACTGCGAGACGACGATTTTCTACAACGATATCCGCGCCTACGGCAAGGGCTTCGAGCGGTACTACACGCGGGCCCGCGACGTCCATGGCGTCGAGTTCATCAAGTCGCTGCCGGCCCGGATCGCCGAGCGCACGCGCTCGGGCGAGTTGACCGTCCACTACGCCGAGGAGAACGGCGATCTCCACGCCCGCGACTTCGACCTGGTCGTGCTGGCAACGGGCATGGAGATCGGCGAGTCGGGCCGTCGGCTCGCCGAAGCCGCGGGTGTCGAGGCCGACGCGTTCGGCTTCTGTCACGGCCCGTCGGTCGCCCCCGCGCAAACCAGCCGCGAGGGCGTCTTTGTGGCCGGGACACTGACGGGGCCCAAGGACATCCCGGAGTCGGTGGTGGACGGTTCGGCCGCCGCGGCGCTGGCGATGGACCTGCTGGCCCGCCGGCGGGGCACGGAGGTCATCTCGAAGGAGTTCCCCCCGGAGCGGGACGTCTCGGGCCAAGGCCCGCGGATCGGCGTGTTCGTCTGCCGGTGCGGCACGAACATCGCCCGGGTCGTGGACGTGCCGACCCTCACCGAGTACGCCGGCACGCTGGCCCACGTCGTCCATGCCGAAGAGAACCTCTACACGTGCAGCACGGACACGCAGGCGAAGATCATCGCCGCCATCGCCGAGCACAGGCTTAACCGCGTGGTCGTCAGCTCCTGCACGCCGCGAACGCACGAGGGGCTCTTCCGCGACACGCTCCGCCAAGGCGGGCTCAATCCGTATCTCTTCGAGATGGCCAACATCCGCGACCAGTGCAGTTGGGTCCACGAGCCCTGGCCCGACCGCGCCAACGACAAGGCCCGCGCCCTGCTGCGAATGGCCGTCCACCGCGCCGCCGAGCTCGACCCCATCCCCGAGCGGTCCACCGACGTCGTCCAGGCCGCCCTGGTCGTCGGGGGCGGGCCCGCCGGAATGACCGCCGCGCTGAACCTCGCCGCCCAGGGCCACGCCGTGACCCTCATCGAACGCGACGACCGCCTCGGCGGGCAGGGCCTGCACCTGCGACGGACCCTCGACGGCATCGACGCCGAGGCGTTCGTCAGCCGGCTCATCGAGCGCGTCGCGGCCAACCCGCACGTCACCGTCCTGCTCGATACCGAGGCCGTCGCATGCGAGGGGCACGTCGGCCACTACCAGACGCGCCTGCGGACCGCCGACGGCGCCGAGCGGACGATCGACCACGCCGTGGGGATCTTCGCCACCGGCGCGAGGCCCTACGAGGGCGACGACTTCGGCCTGGGCACGCACGCACGGGTCTGCACGCAGCGCGATCTCGCCGACGTCCTCGCCCGCGGCGAGCCGGTCGGAAAGTGCGTCGTGATGATCCAGTGCGTCGGCAGCCGAAACGACGAGCACCCGTATTGCAGCCGCGTCTGCTGCACCGCGGCCGTGATCAACGCCCTGGACGTCAAACGGGCCGACCCCGACGCGAGCGTCTACGTCCTGCACCGCGGCATGCGAACGTACGCCCTGGCCGAGATCGCCTACCGCCAGGCCCGCGAGGCGGGCGTGATCTTCGTTCGCTTCGACGACGACAGCCCGCCGGACGTGGACCTCGCCGGCGACCGCCCGGTGGTTCGCATCACGGACCCGGCCGTCGGACATGCGTTCGAGTTGTCGGCCGATCGCCTCGTGCTCTCGACCGGCATCGTCGCCGACCCCTCGACGCCGGCGCTCTGCCAGGCGTTCAAGATCCCCGCCGACGAGGACGGCTTCCTGATGGAGGCGCACATCAAGCTCCGCCCGGTGGATTTCGCCAGCGACGGGCTGTACCTGTGCGGGCTGGCGCACTCGCCGAAGACGCTCGGCGAGAGCCTTGCCCAGGCGTTGGCGGCCTCGGCGAGGGCGGCGGCGGTGCTCAGCAAGGAGCGCCTCCCCCTGGCGGGGTACGTGGCCGTCGTCGACGCCGACCGCTGCGCCGCGTGCATGACCTGTGCTCGCGTCTGCCCCTACGGCGTGCCCCGCCTGGACGAGGAAAAGCGCGCCGTCGTCATCGACGAGGCGAGCTGCCACGGCTGCGGGTCCTGCGCCGCCCAGTGCCCCGCGCGGGCGATCGAGGTCGGGCACTTCAAGCCCCGACAGGTGCTGGCCAAGCTGGAGGGGCTGTGCGAATGACCGAAGCCAACGACTTCGAGCCGGTCATCGTGGCGTTCTGCTGCCGCTACTGCGCGTACAACGCGGCCGACCTGGCCGGGTCGCTCCGCCTGGCCTACCCGCCCAATGTCCGGATCGTCCAGACGCAATGCAGCGGCTCGGTCGATCCGCGAATGATCCTGAAGGCCTTCGAGAGCGGCGCCGACGGCGTGATCGTGGCCGGCTGCATGCCCGGCGACTGCCACTTCATGGAAGGCAACTTCCGCGCCGCGGCGCGCGTCGCGCACACCAAGACGATGCTGGAAGAAATCGGCCTCGGCGCCGACCGCGTCGAGATGGTCTACATGTCCGCCGCCATGGGCCGAACCTTCGCCGATACCGTCACCAACTTCACCGAGCAGATCCGCGAGCTGGGACCCTCGCCGGCCGGCCGGGGCCCGAAGCCCGGCGAACCCGCCCAGCAATGAAAGGCCCGTGCCCATGATCGTTGCGGAGCGAAAACCCTTCGACGACATCCTCCGAATGCTCGGCGACGCCCGGCGGGTGATGGTGCTCGGCTGCCGGACGTGCGTGGCCGTCTGCCTCGCCGGCGGCGACCGCGAGGTCGAGCTGCTCGCCAGCGAGTTGCGGCTCAAGGCCCGCATCGACGGACGCGAGCTGACCGTCATCGAGAAGTCCGTCGAGCGCCAGTGCGACCGAGAGTTTCTCGACCCGCTCGCCGAGGACCTCGCCGACGTGGACGCCGTGCTGAGCCTCGGCTGCGGCTGCGGGGTGCAGTTGATCGCGGAGGTCTACGACGACCTGCTGGTCCTGCCCGGCCTGGACACCAAGCTCATCGGCGTGACGGAGTCCGAGGGGCAATGGTCCGAGCGATGTGCCACCTGCGGGCACTGCGTACTGGACATCACCGGCGGCGTCTGTCCGTTCGCGCGGTGCAGCAAGGGCCTGCTGAACGGCCCCTGCGGCGGCAGCCAGGACGGCCAGTGCGAGATCAACCCCGACATCCCGTGCGCCTGGCAGCTCATCTACGACCGCCTGCGGAAGCTCGGGCGGCTCGATCAGTTGTCGAAGATCATCGAGCCGCGCGACTGGCGGACCTCCCGCGACGGCGGGCCGCGAACCGTTACGCGTCCCGAAGCCCAGATCGCCAAGAAGAGCGAGGAGTAGCCCCGTGCCCGAGCCAGCAGCGATACCCGACGCATCCGGCGAGGCCCCGGGCGAGGCCGCCCCGGCCAGCCACCTCGAACGCGCCCTCGCCGCCGGGCAGTTCGCCGTCACCGGCGAGCTGGGCCCGCCCAAGAGCGCCGACGTCGAGGCCGTCGCCAGAAAGGCCCAACAGCTCGCCGGCGTGGTCGACGCGGTCAACATCACCGACAACCAGACGGCCATCGTGCGAATGAGCTCGATCGCCGCGGGGCGGATCGCGATGGACCACGGCTGCGAGCCCGTCATGCAGATGACCTGCCGCGACCGAAACCGTATCGCCATCCAGAGCGACGTGCTCGGCGCACACGCCCTGGGCATCCGCAACATCCTGTGCCTCACCGGCGACCACCAGACGTTCGGCAACCATCCGCAGAGCAAGAACGTCTTCGACCTCGACAGCATCCAACTCGTGCAGATGATCGCCCGGATGCGCGATGAGAAGGTCTTCGCCAACGGCGAGCCGATCCGCAACAGCAAGAAGGCCCCGATCGTCGAGCCGAAGATGTTCGTCGGGGCGGCCGCCAACCCCTTCGCCGACCCGATCGACTTCCGCGTCGTCCGCCTGGCCAAGAAGGTCGCCGCCGGCGCGCAGTTCATCCAGACGCAGGTGATCTTCGACGTCGAGCGGTTCCGGACCTACATGGACGAGGTCCGCCGCCAGGGCCTGCACGAGAAGACCCACATCCTCGCCGGCGTCATGCCCCCCAAGAGCGCCCGCGTGCTGAAGTTCATGGACGAGTCCGTCGCGGGCATCCGCGTGCCGGGTTCGCTCATCGAGCGCCTGACGCGCGTCGCCGCCGAGGCCCGCGAAAAAGTGCCCGGCGACGACGAGGCCGCCCGAAAGAAGGCCGCCACCGCCGCCGGACGCGAAGAGGGCGTCAAGCTCTGCGTCGAGACCATCGACCAGGTCCGGGCCATCGAGGGCGTCCGCGGCGTGCACATCATGGCCGTCGAGTGGGAGGAGATCGTCCCCGAGATCGTCCGCCGCGCCGGGCTCAAGTAGCCCCCCACCGCAACCGGCGGACGAGCGGCTCCCCCACGTGTGCATATTGCATAAGGGCAAGTATTACCAAGGTTTGCGAGCTAACTCGCCCGCGGCGATGCGCGGATAGGCTTGAGACGTCGGTCGGCGCGGGGGCTCGCGGCGAACGGGCCGCCGAACCCCACGATCGAAAGTCGCCGGCGCGAGACGAGGAAGATCATAGCCGGGGCTTTCGCCGCGGGCAACGCGGGGCTATCCTGAGGCCCCGGGCGGGGGGGTCCTGACACGAGGAGAATCGGGACATGCGAAAGTCTCTACGGGTCGGATGGGTTGTCTACCTGGCCGCGGCAACGGGGCCGGCCGCCGCGGCCGAGAAGCTCCCCCGCCAGGTCACCGGCGTTCGCCTCCTCCACCGCGCGGGACAGACGTTCGTCACGTGGGCCGAGCCGCAGCCGCTGATCGCCGACGACAAGGCCACCTGGGGGCAGATCCGCCAGGCGCTGGCCCGGGCGACCTCGCCCGTCACCTACCGCATCTACGCCCACGATGAGCCCATCAGCACGCTCAACATCGCCCAGGCCCAACGACTCGGCCAGGCCGGGTGCCTCTCGGCGTGGAACGTCGGCGCCCGCAGCAAGGAGTACCTCGTCGGCCGGGCCATGGTCGACAGCGACGAGCTGGGCGAGTTGGCGGGCGACTACAACGGCTTCATGCACCAGTGGGCGATGGACCACGTGCGGATGGACCGCTACCCCGTGCGGCGGTTCGTGATCGACGAGGCCGCCGGCGAGCTGCCGGCCAGGACGGGGCTGTACGTGCACAGTCCGGCCAAGGCGGGCAAGCGGTACTACGCGGTGGTCTCCTGCCGGGGCGGCGCGGCCAACACGAAGGACATCTCCCCCGCCAACGCCCCGGTCGAGCCGGTGGTTGAGACGCCCGGTCCCGGCGCCCCGGTCCGCCAAGGCCGGGGGCTGAGCGGCCCGTACTTCGACTGGCCGGGCACGCGGTGGCACTACGTGCAGTGGTGCGGCCCGCCGAGGGCACCGCGACAGGGCATGGCCTTCAACTGGTCGGTCCTGATCCCGCCGGGCGTCTCGGGCAAAGCCCCCGCCGAGCTGTACTTCCACCCGGTCGGCTACTCCTACGCCCAGCCGGGCAAGAAGATGCTGCTCGGGAGCATCCAACTGGCGCCGCACGACTGGCCGCCGAGCGGATGGTACGGCTACCACGACGCCTGGCCCGAGGCGGCGTCGGCCAAGGCCGGCACGGTGAGGAACCACACGCAACGGCGGATCGCCGCCTTCCTCGACTGGGCGACGAAGGCCCTGGGGATCGACGCCGACCGCGTGCTGGCCGTCGGGGGCGACGGGGCGGCCGCCATGGCCATCCGCACCCCGGCGCGGTTCGCAGCCGTGTTCATCACACGGTTCGACTCGATCGTCCTGGACCCCAAGCGCGCCGGGGAGCTCACGGCCTGCTGGGGCCCGCGAAGCCCGGAGATCACCGACGAGAAGAACCGAGCCAGTTGGCACTGGGCGATGCTCGACGAGCTCGTCGCCGCCGAGCCCGGCCGCGACCTGCCCCTGTTCGTCTGCCGGGGGGGCAGTTGGGGGCGAGACAAGGGCTGGGGCAAGGGCCGCGGGCGGCTGTACCGGGCCCTGCACGCGGCCGGCCAACCGCTCGTGGCCCATTGGGCCTGGGGCGGAAAGCTGCCGCGCCCGAACAAGTACGACGGGCTCTGGCGCGGGCTGGACATCACTCGCCGCTCGCCGGTGCCGGCCTTGGCCAACTGCTCGCTCGACAAGGAGGGCGAGGGCTCCGGCCAGACCAATATGCACTTCGCGTGGAAGGGCGTCTCCGACACGCCGGAGGCGTTCGAGGTCACGATCGTCGCCCGCGGCGACTGCACGTTCGACCTGACGGCCCGACGCCTGGCGAAATTCAAGCCCGCACCGGGCGAGAAGCTCACGTGGCGGGCGGTAAGCCTGCCGGGCTCGCACCGCGAGAAGCCGGCGGTCCAGGCCGGCAAGACCGCGCCCGACGCCCGCGGCCTGGTGACGCTGAAGCAACTGAAGTACGCCCGCCGGATCGCCGGCCTGGCCGTGCGAATCGCCCGAGCCAAGTGACGCGACGGGCTCCAAGGAGACCGCGGACATGAGACAGACCGTCTGGCTCGCCCTGGCGGCGTGGTCGCTCGCGGCGGGTGGGGCCCGCGCCGACGTGGTCGTCCAGCGATGGGGCCTTGCCGGAGCCGTTCAACACGCCAAGACGCTCCGGTACCAGCGCGCCGCCGACGGCGCGACGCTGCTGGCGTTCGACCTGTCGGCCCTGCCGAAGGCGGCCCGCATCTACCGCGCCCGGCTGAAGCTCGTCCGCAAGGAGCGGTACGGCCCGGCGGTGCGCCTGTTCCCGGCCGGCGCCAAGGGCCAGGCCGACGGCAAGCGCCTCAAGCTCCTCGCCCCGAGGTTCCGCTGGCTCGACGCGACCGAGGCCGTCCGCCGGTGGGCCCGGGCGGGCACAGGCAGGGCGCGGTTCGTCCTGGCCGGCGAGACGACGTTCGAGCGGGACCGGACGTTCCTGGAGATCGCCTACGAAGGCAAGCTGGCCCAGCCGCCCCGGCAAGTCGGCCAGGTCAAGGCCTTCTACCGGGCCGGGCAGGTGTTCCTGACCTTCGGCGAGATCGAGGACCTCTCCAAGGGCGTCGACGACTACGCCTGGGGGCACCTGATCAAGGCCTCCGGCGGCTACAACCCCCGCGGGCTCGTGCCGAGGGACGACCCGCGCGAGGTTCGCTACCGCGTCTACCGATCGGACAAGCCGATCACGGCGGCGACTCTCGGCTCGGCCAGGCTGCTGGCCGACGTGGCCGGCGGCTCGCGGTTCAACACGAGGCAGGTCCGGCGGATCTGGCGCGGCGAGCAGACGCCCTCGGACCTGGACGAAAAGTACGTCGCCGTCCGCCTCGCCGTCGAGCCGGA
>Ga0272442_10010240_pt1 | contig 11579 bp, 7 predicted proteins | sample SSMForm2O_FD_200262 | JGI IMG/M metagenome (GOLD analysis project Ga0272442, IMG submission 200262) | Marine sediment archaeal communities from Little Sippewissett salt marsh, Falmouth, MA, United States - SSM-Form-2O | ecosystem: Environmental > Aquatic > Marine > Wetlands > Sediment ...
GCGAACGCATCTGGACGACCATCGCTACCTGCAAGAAGCAAAACCAAAATGTCTTCGAGTTTATCTATAATTCGCTGATTGCTCATTGGACAAATAACAGCTATCCTGAATTACTGTGAACGGTTACGCTAATTCTATTAGAAGTATTATGGCTAATCTTCAATTTGATGTATGCGGTTATGCAATGTATGCCGCTGAGTCTGCTTCGGCTGGTGTATCAGTTAATCATGCATTGATCTATGCTGCAGCTTTTGCAGTTGGAGGTTTTCTCTTAGGAAAAATATTACAAATTGCTGGAAGGGCAGACTTTTTCTGTTACCCATAAAAAAGTTTACACATGGAGTCAAAACGGAGACAGGGATCAATGGCAATCACTGCTCCAATTTGCACGATTTGAACCACGATTATTTTAGTTTTATTTTAGCGGCATTTCGAACTTTTTCAGATGGATCTTGTTTGCTGAGTTTTGCCAAAAGTAACCTGTCGACAATCTTTTTTTCAACAACATAACTACGGACATCTTCTGAAGGATCCTCAGCAGCAATATAAGCCAAAGTAGCTTTATTCTTGAGGTTCCAAGCTGCGGCTCGGCGCACGGCGGCATACTGAGCCTTAAGGGCGACTTTTTCGATCAGAGGTTGGCTTTTGAGTTTTTCAGCAGCAGCAAGAGAGACTTCGCTGTTTGTGTCATTCAGAGCTATTTCAGCAAGGATAGTTTGGTCGGCAAGTTTTTCGACGGCTGATTGCCGCACACGAAAATCCGTATCACCGCATGCGACTTTGGCAAGGGTTTGTTGGTCATCAAGGTTTTCGGTTGCAGCACAGCGTACATGCCAATCATTATAATCGGTTGCCAGCTTTGCCAGATCAACTTGTGGAAAGCCGGCGAGAAGTTTTCTCATTAACCGGATTGGCTTTGCATAAGCGGGCCTAAAGCTTGTGTCCCTAACCTCCGATGGCCAGTCAGTAATCCATCTGTCTTCTACTGGTTTTGGCAGATTATCACTGGTAATGATTATGTGAATATCTTCGCCAGGTACGGTAGTATCTGGTGATCTTGAAAAGCCAGGTGGTGGAGCAGTAAAATAGTAATAACCTTTATTCCATGGATACCAATGTACAAATAGTTTTGTCTTGCCCAATCTTGATTCAACAAGGGGATTGGACACGAAGAGTCTTAATTGAGCTATCTCACCGATATGGATGTCGCAATCCTGTACCATTTGCTCATTCAAAGCTCTATCCGAGATGGTTCCGGCTGCAGCAAGACGGACATCTTTAGGCAAAGATTTGTCTCCGGCCCAATGGGCTAATAGGTTCTGGTCCGTAATCCTGTACACGGCGGCCATTCGAACATATGGACTATTGTCCGTCAGAGCAAGTCTTTGCAAAAATTCCTGGTCGGTAATCCTTGCGATTGCGGCCTGTCGGACCTCATGAAGAAGGCTGTCGTAACCGACATTGACAGCAATTTTTTGAAGTGTGGACTGGTCATCCAGCTTTTCTATGGCAGCTATCCTGACCGTTGGAGCAATGTCATTTACAGCGACCGAGGCTAGGACTTTCTGGTCGGTAACTTTTCTTACCGCCGCTAATCTGGATTTGAAATTTGGGCTATCGAGTCTAGCGCACCCTGAGATAAATATTAAGGCAACGGCAGAGAGATTAATGCGGTTCATAACAGAAGTACTTTCGTTAGTTTATAAACTGACATTTCCAATTTGACGTATTTTAGCTTTATAGATGAAAAATTATTTGAAGGAATATTTCTTACCGCCTATTGTATTTAAGAAACACTATTTCAAGGATTACAGCATATGGAGGTGTCCTTCAAACGTTAAAAAAGGGCTAATCCTTTAACCAACTTACTTCTTTTCGGGGCGTCCGTAACAATCGATTGAAATTCCATTTGCGTTTTGCCGTTTTGAAATTATACGCCATATTTTACCACCTTTCTCTTTATCATCCTGAGCAATGGTAGTTATCTCGAGACGTAGAACAACTTCGTCGCCAGTTCTAGCAGTAAGTATGGTTTTAGTATCTTTTTCCTTGAATTGTAGGATAGCTTGTGTCGAATCTGTTGTTTGAATAGCAACTGTTGTGGGATTGACACTCCATTGGATTTGCCCGGATAAACCAAAACCTGTTATTCGCACTGGCACATACCTGCACGGATGGACGAGAAGGACGTGGTCTCCATTAGGAAATAACATGTCTGATACAGTAATTTTTCCTTGTTCGCCCGAAAGCCAAACCTCATCGAAACCAGCCATCTGATAAGGGTTGGGTTCCTTCGGAGTTCTCGTGGTAGTTCCGTATAAAATGTCAATCATATATTGTGCAGGTAGTGGCTTAGGCCGATCTGCTTGCTTCACAATTTGCACATTCTCAAGTGTTTTTGTTGACGCCGAAGCTGGTTCTTGGGCATGAGATATATTCTGCCTATGTTGCTGTGGTGAATCACAACCAATCCAAAAATAAGAGTAAATACAAATCATCGCAAATATAACTTGTCTCATAAGTCCCTTTCTTTCAATCAAATTATTCCTTTGCACCGGCTTTCCGCAACATGTCAGCAACTTCTTTATGTTCCATCTCTAAAGCAATACGAAGAGAAGTTGAACCTTCATCGTCTTTAGCGTTGATATCTGCACCAGCACTGATCAAAGTGGTTATTATATCAGTTTTAGCGCCCCCAGCTGCGATCATTAGCGGTGTCATGCCTTTTGTATCTTTGGTGTTAACATCTGCGCCAAGCATGATTAGCGTCACGATTATCTCTGGAGAAGGATTGTCCCTAACTGCATACATTAGCGGTGTCCAACCGTTATCAGCTTTGGCGTTAATGTTTGCGCCATTCTTTACCAGTGTCAGGATCACCTCAGGATTAGCATTAGCTGCAGCTGCCCATGTCAGTGGCGTTTCACCATCATTACTTTTAGCATTAACGTCTGCACCGATCTTAATAAATCTGGCGATTATATCAGGATGAGGACTGTTTCTAGCCGAAAACATGAATGGCGTCCTCCCATCTGTGTCTCTATCATCAATTTTCATGCCGGGCTCAAGCATCGTCATAATGCTACTACTTTCCGCATTGGTCGCAACTGCAACAAAAAGAGGGGACCAGTTGAGAACTTTGACATCTGCGCCAGCATTGATTAATACTTCAATCAATTTAGTATCAGGATTAAGCCATACTGCCCACGTTAGTGGTGTCATACTCTCATCGTCCTTGGCGTTAACGTTCGCACCGGCCTTGAGTAGCGCCATAGCCACTTCGGCTCCATGTTCATTTTGGGCTGCGAACATTAATGGTGTCATTTTGGTACCAATTATAGCGTTAACATCAGCACCATTCTTAATAGCACATTCGACCTGTGATAAAGTCCCGGTTGCACAGAGTTCATTGAAATGAGCCGACGATGGCTTCCCTATCGCCTTGATGTAATCAGCAACATTCAATCCTAATATCTTGTCGAACCGCCATTCTACTAAGTGCGTGGCCGCGTCGAGTCCAGGCATGTCGGAGATAAGGACTATCTCATCCTTTTCAAGTCTAATGGTCTGAATTGTAGTCATTTCGCCATGAACAAGCATCTCTACGGCATAGGCATCGGGTGATTTTCTCAGTTGCTCTTTAATTAATTCAACTTCTATTCGGATATTCTCAACACGAACGGCAACCTCTGTTGTGAACTTATTTATCCAGGATTGATCAGTGGTCAGCGCCTCACGTAAATCGTCAGCTTCGGAGATATTAAGCAGCGCAGAATCATTCTTTATTTGCGATAGAACATGTCCTACAGGCCATGTCATTGGAACCTGCCTCAAAAGTTTTCCATCCAATAATGATTTACCATCACTAGAAACTAGTCCAGGGCCTTTTTCTCTAATTGCTTTGATCCCATGATATAGCTCATGCAGATCTGCGATAAGCCTTGTTCGAAATTTGTCTCGTGGTGTCTTCGGCCAAAAATAAGTTATACCGACAACGGTCACTGCCAGCACTGAAAGAATAGTCACCACTCGTACTATCGAACGATTAATTTTCATATTGTCACTTTCTGTTCTTTACCAAATTGTATCTGTCCAACCATTCATTGGTTTTTTAAAACCAATGAACAGCAACAATTATTTATCAACGTTTTTATACGATTTGGCCTCCCATTTACCATCCTTTGTTCTTTTATACTGCGTAATAGTACCGCTATTTTCAAGCCAAACTTCATTAAATCCAATTTGATCTGACTGAGTAGGGAGAGGTTGGTTGAATATCGCAACCTTACCACCAATATTTCCATACAAAAAATCTGTTGTACTGACATTGTTTTGATCTTGTTTAACATATATATCTACACCTTGGATTTTGTTACTTCCATCAGCTCTAACTTCTGCAATGACCTTGACATTCTTTGTTCCTTCAAGACGAGTTCTTATAGTCGACCATCTCTTTGTACTATAGCTAATCAATCCCGATGGATTACCTAATTTATCCGGCAAGCCAGAACGAAGCTCGCCCAAGGTGAATGGTGCAATCTTGGCCGCGATCTTTTCGGAAAGTTGGGATACCTCTACATCAGAAAGGTTCACGGGGGACGCAACAACTTTTCCATTAGTAAGAAGCATCACAACATCTGTACAGCCCTTTTGCCACGCCGCATACAAAGCGGTTTGTCCATCTGAAGTCCTCTTCGCATTTACATCTGCACCTTTTTCCAAAAGTAGCTTAACCACCTCTATGTTGCCTTCATGTGCCGCCGCCCATAAAGCTGTTATACCTTCATTAGATTTTACATTTATGTCTGCACCCTTTCCCAATAATAGTCTGACTAACTCCGCATAGCCATTTTGTGACGCCATCATTAAGGCAGTACCACCATCACTATAAGCTTTCGTATTTACATCTGCGCCTTTATCCAAAAGCAGTTTGACCACCTCTATATAGCCTTTACTACATGCCAATCTCAAAATGGTTATGTCGGATTTATCTCTCGTGTTCGGATTGGCACCATTATCAAGTAAAAGCTTGACAATCCCGGCACAGTTATTATCTGCAGCTACATATAAAGCTGTTTTGCCGTTATAACCCTTCTCCGCATCAGCACCATTATCAAGTAAAAGCTTGACAAAATCTATATCATTGTTCTGTGCCGCCATATATAAAGCAGTCTTGCCATCAAAGCTACTTGCATTTACATCTGCGCCATTAAGAAGAGAAGTTTGTACGCCCTGTATATTTTTGTAGTATACTGCTTGAATGAGTTGCGCATTTTTATCTGCAATGGTCGAAGATGAACAGCTAAGACCGGCAATTGCAAAAAAAACATACATTATTAAAAAAAGTATTCGTTTCATAGAGGTTTTCCTTTTTTGTGTTAAGATGTAAGATGTTTATTTTATCACATCGTTTTTTATTGACCTATGATTGTTCTATCAGGGGATAAACGACTGATTTCTGGGGATTCTCTAAATGCCTTAAGGGTTTTAAAGCAAAGCTCGTCAAGAACCCGTTGATAAACAGCATGTTGTTGTTTGCTGTAAGAAAATGCACCTGGCTTCTCTGACGCTTCTGATTCTATACTTGTCAGCCAAAGCATTTGCCTTCCTGTTCGGTCTTTAACGGACCATTCCATGCACACAAAGACTTTTATTGGCGTCGTGATAAATGTGCTGGAACGGACAGCCTTGGGAATCAGGATAACATCGGCTTTATTCGTCGCCGTCTCCAATGAATCATACATTGTAACCTGATTAAAAAGATTGCGTGAAACATCTTCGGTATAACGGGCCAGGTATTTCCCGATTTCATATTTTGCAGTTCCACCGTAAAGCGGGGCCATGATACCATAATCCTTCAGTTGTGGATCTATAATAAGAGCAGCAGACATGGGTACTTTATCTGCTTGTGCAGTTACAGGAAGAACCGTGGGGTCGATTTTGACTTTACGTACTTCTACGCCACATCCGGTGATTGTTACAAATAACAAACAAAAAATGAGGCAAAAAACTATACATCGATAACATTTAGTATTCAAGTATTTCATTTGTGATCGGAACCTCCAAGAAAGTGGTTTTCTGACTGCGAATATCTGTTGCTGTTATTTTAAGGACACCATTGGCAGGTGTAAAACCTTTTGGTACATTGAAATAAATGAATCCCGCGGTGGATTGCCCAGGCGAGAGTGATTGGTCACGGAGTTCAAGTCGTACAAAATTGTGCTGCATCGCCGTGATAAATTGACCGAAACCGGCTTTGCCAGAGGAATGGCCCAGATCAAGCGCGGGTTTTTGCGTCAGGTGCGCCGGCCGCCGGATCATAAACTTGCCCAAAAGTTGGCTCGGCGTTTTAAAGGCAATTTGGCCGAAACATATTTTGGCTTTTTGGCAGACCCGCAGGTCGAACCGACTAATAATGGCACTGAGCGAGAAATTCGCCATACCGTAATTGACCGCCGGATAACCCAAGGCACCCGCGGTGATGCCGGCCTGCGCTGGTGCGAACGCATCTGGACGACCATCGCTACCTGCAAGAAGCAAAACCAAAATGTCTTCGAGTTTGTCTATAATTCGCTGATTGCTCATTGGACAAATAACAGCTATCCTGAATTACTGTGAACGGTTACGATTTCGATAATTATACACGGTAATTAATTTTATAACAGACTTCCCTCTACCTTTCTTCTTCACGCGCAAATCTTATATGTGTCTATAGCTGCTATTGTATAGCTCTTTTTTGCACCCTTGAAATAATTTTCTCGATGCTTTTTTACCTGCCCCATTTTCTGAAGATAAACTTTTTCAGCGTAAATCCCTTGCTCCTTCCATATTTAGCATTTGCAATCCGAACATAAATATTGTCACAGTCGATGATGCAATAAACCGTAAGTCTCCTTAAAAACGCCCCTCGTCCCATCAAAGATTCTATTTCGGGAGAATTGGAAACCTTGATATAAATATTACCGCTGTTATTCAGATAAGGAGTAATATCGACGATGCGTAGCCATGCCGCATCAGCCACCATTTGGTTTCGGTGTAATTCGACTTCACTTACATCTATACCCTTATGCCATAATTTATTATCAGGGGAAAACTGTACCCTGTATCCGTTTCCTATCACGAATTCCAGATGACACTCTGAGACCTGCGGCAGATTAAGTTTGTAAACAATATAACCGTTCTCATCCGCATAGCGGCAATGTCCTCGTTCTATATGGATGTTGGATTGTTGAACAATTAGATGCTCATCATCGGGAGGCGTGATAACTGCCATCTTCAATAATTCGTCGGCACACCCGGTCAAAAATGAAACATCCAACGAATGCCTCGTTGGAATTTCACTCCATGTATTCAACCTTTTATACCAGCGTTTACCATCGGGGGAAACTTCTACGGTATAACTATCACCCTCCATTTCCAAATCCACCGCCGCACCCCGTGCCCCTTCAACATCGAATTTGTATATGACCGGCTCATCATTCCCTTTGAAAATTCGCTTCCTGTTATGGATTTTGCCCCCGGACTCTACCATGTACTCCGCTTCAGCTTTCTCCCCCGGCACAAATGTAACACAAGACTTCTCATGTTCGACATTTTCCCCCTTGGAAAGTATCCTCAACTTGTCCCCGGCCTTGGGAAAGTAGGGATTATCCACTATCGGCTTTCCCGTAATCTCGACATTACCCTGTCCGTCATAGATAGGGAAAGATCCCAACGGTAACACATATTTTTTATCTTGGGGTATCTTACAACCCCCCAGGCAATAGCCCACATATTCTGGATTCGCATCATCCTGGGCCCATGGCCCTGCCCCCGTATCATTCCATAAGTCTTTAACGGGTATCGTCGGATGATGCCATCCGTTCGGCACATCCAGATTAATAAGTAGTTCAACATCACCCAACCTCCCTGCATGTCCCCAGGCCCCCAAGGGCAGTGACCCCGCATACGTATCGAACCCACCAGACGCTGCCAGCGTCACGCCGTACCGATAGATACCTTTTGCGTCTATGGTATAAACCTTCATTGCCCGCTCATACGCCTCCAGATAAGACGGCTTACCCGTGGCATCATAAGCCATCCATGCTGCCCTGGTAGCGTAGAAATGACTCCAGCCGTCCTGCCATCCCTGACCATCATAACCGCTTTCACCCGACAGCATCCGTCTTATGACCATTTCCAGGAGCGGGGTATATTTATTAACCAGTCTGTTATCTTTCAATAACTTTCCCGTCTTTATCATCCAGGCTGCCGCTCTGACCTCATTAAAAACCCGGACAAATTTCATACCCCATTGTTCCGGCAATATCATGGCATCAACCGCTTCTTCCGCCTGAATCCGCGCCGTCACCCCCAATGGGTCATCATATTTAGATAGCAAATACGCCCCCGCTGCCAGACCCGCCGGGACACAATTAACCAACTGCTGACTGGGAAAACCATTATGCATAAGTTTCCCCTCAGCCAGAAAACACTCGGCATTGCTATATATATAGCCCATGTCTTTATGGTTGACCCATTGAAATGGATACAGCCATACTTTCGCCTTTACCTCCCCGGCCTTTGCCCGATATGAAATTCTTATCTGGCCGTAACCATTTTCCGCCCGGGCCTCCACCTTTTCCGGCTTTCCCTCCCATATCACCAGCAGCGCCGTTGAATACCCCGGACAGGCCCACGCCGTCTGCTTCCGCAGAATAAAATAATTGAACTCAGGCCGTTCAAATGTCTTGTTGCCCGTTTGTTTTGAATTAAAAGTCGTTTCTCGATCGGGCAGATGAATAATCCCCTCCGCATTCTTATTGCCCAACAGCGGCATAGGTTCGTTTGGCTCCCCGATAACAATGTCTAATACTTCAGCATCCTTAGTGGAAAAACCAAACTCCAGCGGTTTGTTCTCATTACTGAACCAGTATTTACCGACAAAGTTTACTTTATTGGCCTTAAGTCTGTAGGTTCGCTTGAAAACATAGGGTGATTCATTCCAGTATTTTGACCCGCTGCCGCCTGCCTCAGGATAGCGCGCAACTTTTACAGTGCCCGCCTCCTTTAGTTCATCCTCATAACTAAACTCAGGTGCATCATGCCATGCCCCGCCGATATTAACTCTAAAACCTAATTTGACAAAACCCTCCAAAGCATCTCCCAGCATGGAAAGCATTAGCCCGCCCTGACCGGATTTATTCCTGTCCTCCAATATAATAAACGTCTTACCATCATTTCTATGCCTGAAGGAATAATATGCCTTCGTCCCCGGATACCTAGCCGACATAATCCCCTTCATTAATCGCCGCACCAGCTCCAGTCTGACTACCGGCCCATAGCGGTCTTCAAAAACCAGACCCTCTACAAATCTGGCCGTATCATCAGGAAACTGCATATGCCACGCATCCCGGGCATTAGAATCAAAACTAAGATGAGTATAACTGGTAAGATTTACCCGCTTATCCAGCAGATTCTCACAATAATTCGTCCCCAGGTAATTTAGTTCAATCAGATCGTAAGGTGCAAACTGATGCCTTAATGTGTCTTGCGGCCCCAACGCCTCTCCCCCCCCAAACCAGCTTTGCCCGCCCATGCTTGCCCCGGCCATGATTAGCAAAATAATCCAAAAATTTTTTCTAACTACCTCTCCCGGCATATACTTTCTGCTCAATTGCTATCCTTTGGTGTGAATTACTGTGTCTATTTTATATTTCATCCTGGATTTCCCAGATTAAACTGCTCAGCTACACCGCCGAGTCATTTGTCAAACAGTGTACTCCATGATAGCGGGGCTAACGCAAAAATTTTCGGCGGTTTTGGGATGTCAGGCACTCGTAAAGCCCGCAGTACGCAGAGATAAAAACCCAAACCACCTATATTAATAGATAATCATTAATTTCTATCGAACAAAATTATGGTATTCTATTTTATAAAAACTGATTTATTGAGTAAGAGATAAATTTAGCATTTTTACCCCAAGAAACTACCTTTTTCTACCACTTCTTCCTGTCTCGATAATTTGATCGGAATCAAAGTAAATACGTTCAGGATATGGTAGTGTGTTAGCATGCTCATCTTTTCGAAATGTCGCATAATCTTGTTTCGCAAGGGACCATATTGAAACTTTGTATTCATGATTCGCATAGATCAATTCGAGATTTATTCTATTTTTTCCTTTGCCCAGGTCGGCGCATAGGAATTTCCACTTCTGAGACTGTGGCGAAACGGTGGCGGCCCAGGCCTTATCATTATCTATTATAGTAAAAACCCCCGGTTTACAATTGACAGTCAGGTGATATTCTGGCAATTCGATGTTTTTTTGAGATTCCAACAGTACTATTAGTTGCCCCTCATCCTTAGCGACCTCTATATCAGCCTGGATGGTCATTTGCACAGCTGAGTTTGATTCCTCGTCCGTCAGATTCTTATTGGTATTATCAGGCATTTTCATTTCGGCAGATTGAATTGGTTTTATTCTCTGCTCCACAATGTGTGTGACCAGTGAATTATCTATCACATCCTTCGCTTTAGGGAAATGGCCGACGGGTTCACTGGACAATTCCAGCACTATGGTTTCATAAGGCGCCAACTTCAATACCAGCGACTGACCATAGCACAAGTTCTGGCCATAAATCCTCGCCTGGGGATAAATCCCGATCGCATTAAAATGCTGCATTTGTTTCTCGAAACCTATCGTTTCATCCAGGGTCAATACATATTCCTGCACAGCGATCCAGGGATTTCGCAAATGGACCAGCAATTTATTTGAGCCGGCATGGGCATACCCGTAAACTTCTTTGGGTATGGCGTCTTTATCGCTAAGCCGGGACAAATTGCCGCCTTGCCATGATTCCGGCAGAAGAACATTTGTATTCTTAAGCACCTCCGCGTTAGTCTGAGCCCACCGGATCAGATCAGACATCTGCCGCCAGCGCAAGCCATTCATGAACTTGGGATTGACATACAGGGGAACAAACATATGGCCCCGCATGATGGTGGTGACCCCATCGTTCAGAAACGGATCCGCAGTCTGATGGATGATCCCTAGTACTTCCTGTGCATTCTGCGGCACAACATATCTGGCAGTGCCCTGCAAGCTGTAATAATCTCGTGCCGTTGTGTAACTTTCCCGATACACCGGGCATGCAACTCTCCCGTGTGGAGCATCATCACCATGATTGCCGATAACCGAATTAACATAAAACAGCCACCAGGGACTGGGATTGCCAAAACAGGTCGTTTCGAGCCAGATATCCGGCGCTGCCTTACGCAAGGCCTGCCACGTTCGGATACCGCCCCAGGCAATCGCTTCGCTGGAAAGATCGCCGGGCGGATGCCCGTGATTTTCTGCAGGACAGCTCAGGTAATAACCGTCAAACTTTATATGGCGGATACCATAATCCTTAACCATGTTCACCAGGCTCTCGCAGAATTTTGTGCTGTATTTCTCTCCGCCCAGACAGCAGAGCTTGACTTTGCGTTCTCCCCCAATCTCCATAGTTTCATAGCCGGTTTTTTCGGCAATATTATTATCGAATGAACTCGGAGAGTAAAAATTACTCGGTGAAATCCATAATCCCAGATGTCCCCCCATT
>Ga0272442_10010241_pt1 | contig 11579 bp, 12 predicted proteins | sample SSMForm2O_FD_200262 | JGI IMG/M metagenome (GOLD analysis project Ga0272442, IMG submission 200262) | Marine sediment archaeal communities from Little Sippewissett salt marsh, Falmouth, MA, United States - SSM-Form-2O | ecosystem: Environmental > Aquatic > Marine > Wetlands > Sediment ...
GATTGGAGCCGGCGTTGCGGCGGGTCGCAGATCGGGCACCACCAACCGCCGGCGGGCAGGCGGACGAATTGGCAGTTGCTCATTCCTGACAATGCACCGCGCTGAGCCGGCACGTAATTGCGGCAATCTGCTCGGGCGTCATGTTGCACCGATCGGGCGGCATTTGGGTGTATAGCTCCAGCTCCACGTCCTCCCAGGCCCGGCAGTCCACCGGCGAGACCCCGAGATTCGCTCGCCAGCCGATAACGCACGTGATGCCGTAGTAGGAACTGGTCTCCTCGTACATGACATAGAGCCAGGAGTCGCCTTCGTCCTCGATCACCTGGACATAGATTCGCCAACACAAGACACCCACCCAGTAATTGTTTGCGTACTCCTGGGCTCCCGTATCCCAAAAACAGGGCGGGAAACCGCCCTCTTCTCGTGATATCCGATGCGTCGTGTTGTAGTCGCAATCGCCCAGCCAGCCGGTGAAGGTCACGTCGACCGCGCTTAGAATCGTGCCGCCCTGGCACGGCAACGAGTCGTGTTCAGCGCAGCCGCTCCCTTCGCCCTGGTCGATCCGCTCGACCGCTAGCGCGTTCCAGCCGCCGACGCCGTTGCCGCCCAGCGATATGTGGTCGCCCGACAACGACGACACGCCCAGCGGTTCGTCGATCAGGACCCCGGTCGACGAATCCAAACTGCTGGTCAGCCGGGCGACCAACTGGCCGCCCTCGCTGAAGACCGCCAGCCGCAAGAACCAAGTGGAGGCCCAACTGTACCCGGGCGGGTCAGCGCCGCAATACTCCGGGCAGCTCAACAGGTTGCCGTCCGGATCGTAGAGGGCCCACGTCGTCAACTCGCTTGCGTTCTGGTCCAGATTGTCGCCGGTCAACTCCAGCCGGAAGCCCGGATCGTCGGTCGTGCCGCCGAACCACAGCCGGCACACGCCGCCCTCGGTCAACACGGGTATCATATGGATCACAAACGCCTCGGCGTCAATCGCCTCCTTGAGCATGATCCGGCCGTCGCCGCGCAAGAACAGGCCCAGGCTATCCTCGTAGTTCTCGATCACGCGGGTTTCGCCCAGATAGCCACCGTCGGTCTCGGGCTTGCGGGTCCACGGCGATCTGTAATAGTACTCGTACCACGCCGGGGAAACGACAAGCCGCAGGGGCCCCAACACGGGATGGTAGTAGGCCACTTTCACTGTTAGCGTCGTTTCGCTGCTGGCGATGACCTCGCCCGTTTTCTCGTAATAGAAATAAGGACTGCCGGTGGACACTCGCACCTGTTCGCCAACTCGTAGATCGTGGCCGGCGGGGACGGTGCAATGCCACAGTATGTAGGGCCAATCGCCCGTCTCTTCAGAAACGCACTCACCATCCACGCCGAGCGGGACCTGACACTGGAAGCGGTCGCCGACCGCACAGCCATAAAATCCGCTGTAGTACTTGTAGAGCGTGACCTTGCGGCCGTCGATCTCCAGCACCCGATACATTCCCGCCAGTGGTCCAGCACCGTAGGCCTTGAAATCCTCGTTTGCGACCCCGGATGATCCCACCGAAAACAGACTTAACAGACCGCCGACGACCAAGGGCGGCGCAAACCCAAACTTCAAGACGGCCGACTCGTTGTCGATTGTCTCGATCAGCTCCGCGTCGAAGCGGAACCCGCACGTTCGGCCCCACCTATGGATTCGTAGCGGCGGAGAGGTGCCGCGTTGCGGCTCGGATACCCAGGTCCAGCGGACCGGGTTGCCGCCGGTCGGCGCGAAGCCCTTGAAGTTTTCGGGCAGGCTCTCCCCGAGGTCGCGGTGCCAGGTTCCGCTGATGATCTGCCAGTCGGGGTACTGGGCTACGTTCCCGCAGGCTCGCAAGTCGATTACCGACACCCGCATCTTTGGCAAGGAACCCGCGAGCGTTCCGTATATCCAGCATTCGCTACAGGTCAGTAAAGCGTAATCGGAGGCGGCGGCAACGGGCCCGGCCATGAAGTTATTAACGAACATGGCCTACTCCGCTTCAACGCACGGACTACAAGCGGTGCCCAGTACGCACCAGCGTTGATACTGAGGATGCCAGGCGATCCAGACCGTTCGGCTGGCGTCGAGCGTGCTGCCGATCGGGTTGTGCACCGTAACCACAATGCTACTGACGGTCGGGGCCGTGTCCGGCGGGTTGGTGCTCACTAACAGATAGGCCTCGGCCGAGTCGTCCGGATCAAGCCGGTCGATCAACTGGGCCAGGTGCCAGGTGGTCGGGTCCGGATGTCCCGTGCGGACCGGCACGTCGCGAATATCTTGGGTGCTCATTGGGCGAATCCGGCTTTGAGCGACGTGCTCGCCCCGCCGCTCTGGTTCCAGGTTACATGGGTGATCGGGATATGGCTGGTCTGCCCGCCCGTGTCGACCACGGTCAGCAGTTGGCCGACCAAGAGCGGCCAGGCGATAAGCCCCTTGGCAGCGACCGACGCCCGGGTCCGGCTGGCACGGTAGCGGCTAATCACGCCGGCCATGACCAGCTCCAGCCGCTCGGCGTCGTTTCGCAAGACGCGGCCTGTTTCACCCGACAGCTTCAAGTGGCCGGCCGAATCGACGCCCACCGCCGTGTTCGGTGCGAGCCACCAGAACTCCGCATCGTCGACCGGCACGTCCAGCACGCCGTCACTTGGCAAAGCGCCTTCCAGCTCGGCCACCAGTTTCAGCCGGTAGCCCGTCTCAAAGGCGATTGTCGCGACCAGGTTCTCGTAATCAAACAGCGGAGCCGTGTTGGTGGCGTAGGTCTCACAACTGAAATGGTTCTGGGCCGTAAGGTGGTTGGGGTGTGCTTCCAGCCTCACGCCCCATTCGGTCGCCAGCGCGTGGACGTTGATCCCGTAGGCCTCGGCCGGCGTGAAGGCTTGTATCTCGTCATTGAACGGATCGGCCCGGTCGGCACCGCCGACCCAGACGGCCGGTGGCAGGAAGGCGAAGTCGCAATACATCGTTCCGTCTTCGACCGGCGGGTCGACCGTGTAATCGAATCCCTCTCGGAGCGGCAGCGTGCTCAGGGTCTTTCGGACCGAACGCTGGTAGTCGACCGTCTCCTCGGTTAGCTCGCCGGCGAGTGTTTCGTCGGTCGGTTGTCCCGATTCGTCGAGTACGGGGATACAAGTCCACTCATTGAAGTCCCAGGCATACGGGGCGGCGAACACCTGATAGACCGGCCGAAAGCGGTCCTGGCGGCGGTAGTCGTCGTGCGCGTCGCCCGTGTCGTCCGAGTCGCCCGTGCCCTGCTGGTACTCGGTTTCGAGCGACGACCTCCACTTTCCGATCAGCGTACCGGCCAGCCCCTCGGGCGCGACGACGACCTCGGCACCCCAGAGCGTACAGCAGACGACCACGCGGCCGCCCAACACGCGCACCTTTTTGTATCCGTGATCGTCGCTCGTGACGATGTCCGCGCTGATCCAATCGGTCGTCTGGTCAGTGGTCAGTTGCACCCGACGCGGGTTGGCCGGCAGCGTCTTTTCGCCGAAGCTGTAGGCCTCGGCCGAGAGCGTGACCACCCAGACAACGAAACCATCCTCATCGGCGAAGACGACGTAATCCATACCGCGCTCGCGCGAAATCAGCTTGCGCAGAATGTCGGCCACCGATTGCGTCTTCTGCATGGGGATCGTGTCGGCCAAGTCCTTCAGGACGTCGGCCTGGCCGCCCAACTTCCAGGCCGGCCCGTCGTCGTCGCTCTCGTCGCAGAAGTTGGCCAGCAGGTATTCGGCGTATTCGCGGTTCGTCCACTCGTAGTTGTTACTGAACTTGTCGCCGCCGTACAAATAGGTAGTTTCGCCGTCGAGCATGTAGCGGGCGCGGTTGCCTCGCCGCCTCGCGTCGGGCGCGGTGACGTTCGCCCGGTCCGTACACTCGTTCATGCCGGGCACCCAGTCGAGTAGGTTTGCGTCGCTGTTCGACCGCCACCACGACTGACTGACACCGATCTTGCGGAGAATCTGCAAAGGCCCGTAGGCGGTGAACTGCTGGCGGCCGCTCGGCCCGTGGGCCGCGCTGCCGTGCATATGCCGGCTGTCGTCGCTGATTCGGCCGATCCAGATCGGCGTGGTGCTCTCTTCGCCGACCAGACTGATCCGTAGCCACCAGCCGGCCAGGTTCCCCCAGGCGAACTTGGCGGAAAATGCGCTCTCCCAAGGGTGCTTGATATAACCGTACCGCCGCGACACGGTGCAGGAGTCGAGCCCCTGGCTGGCCAGGGCAACGCTGGCGGTGACCAGCTCCAGCTCGGGCACAATCACCCAATCGTCGGCCCAAGCCGCCTTCAGCTCGACGATGGCCGGGCAGGGGCGGCTGGGATACGGTTGCGACTCCCGGCCGATGATCGTCACGGCTGTTTCGTCGGCCATCCTACACCTCTTCCGGCAGTTGGCCCGGCCAGTCGGCCGCCGAGGGTGGAGCACTCGGGCCGGTGGCGTCGGCCGACAGCGTCAACACGGTCGATGCGGCAGAGTAGACCCAGTCGGGTGCCTCGGCCGTGCCATCGTTGCGGCGAGTCTGCAAACGCACCTTGACCGTGGTCCCGTGCGACTGGCCCGGCAGATCGTAGGCCAGCACGGCCAGGCCGCCGGCCATCGTTTGCGTGACGTCGGGCGTGTCGGCCGGCGGCGTCGAGCCGTTGGTCGTGTAGGCTATCGCCCACTCGTCGGCCCGGTCGTCGCCCGACTCGAAGTAGACGCCCAGCACTCGCACCACGCCGGCCGCCTGGGCTTCCAACCGCCAGTCGTTCGGGCCCATCGGCGGCGACCCGCTCGCCGCGCCGGCCGCAATATCCAGTCGCAAGTAGGTCTCGCCGTGCGGACCCAACGGCAGGAAGCCCGAATCGAGCACGCCGTTGAAGTAGGACACGCTCAAGTACCAGGTGCCATCGGCGTAGGTGTCGGTCGGCTCGTGTGGCAGAGTCGCGTTAGTGGCGAACGGCGTATCGCTTTCGGCCGGCGGGCCCGAGTTGCTGCGATAGAACCGATAGCCGGCCGCGTTGAACACCCGGTACAGGCCCCGGGCGTCGTGGTAGTAGCGGCCACGCAAGGCGGCGAACCCGTCGACCCGAGACGCGGGTCGGCGGTCTGTCGATCGTGCACCGACGCGGGCGGCGGTGGCCGCGGTCACCAACGCGGGCGGCGGTGGAGTACTCGCCGGGCAGCAGAACAGCCTGGACGCGGGACGTCTTTTTGACGTCTGTGTGGATCCTCGCGACACGACCGTCGGTGACGGCGTCGGCGGCGGTGCGGGGCACCCGACCACTCGCGAACGGCCGCCCACCGGCCGACGTTGCCGGCGACCGGCTGCAACCGTGCCCAATGATCCCGCTTCCTCTGGCCAGGCCATGTTGGTATTCCCTCAACTTCGCGGATCGTCCGCACGCCCGACTACCAAAATATCAAAACTCCTCGAACTCGGCGGCGATACTCACCACGGCGGCGGCCGCCGTCCGCGGGGCCAAGAGGACGCCCAGCAACTGGTCGCGGTTGGCGACCGGGGCGTCTTCGGCCGCCCATTCCTTGATAAACGAGTTGCGGCGGTTGATGTCGACCTGCCAGAGCGGGTCGCCGTAGGTCGTCGGCTCGACCGTGTGGGCCTTGCCGGCCGTGATAACCGAGGCCCGCGATAGCGAGTCCTTGGGTACCGGCGTGACGGCCGTCGAGGTGCCGGCCCCGCCGGCCGAAACGTCGTCGACCCGCTTGACCTGGACGGCCAGGTTCAGATCGCCCGGGACGTCGTCCGCCGGCCCGACCGATAGCGAGCGGAGCCGGAAGCGGTAGCCGGCCGTGTCAGCAGCTCGCATCGCCAGCTCGGTCGTGAACGTATCGGCGACCGCGCCGGTGCTCACATTGTCGGCGTTCACCGTGAAACGCATGGGAAACCTCCTGAGTCTAAAGTCCGTTGAAAGCAAAATGGAGAAAGGCCAGCACGTCGGGGGCGGCAGACGCGCCGCCGTCGACCGTGCGGCGAACGTGCAGGGTATCGGTGGCCGAGGGGCCCAGGTCGGGCAGGACCAGGGCGGCGTCTTCGCTGCCCGGCCGTACCCAGGTGGCCCCGTCGTCGGAGATTTCCAGCCGGCCGGCCGGGCCGCCGGAGTGCCAGCCGAGCATCAGCGCGAACATATCTCGCCAGCCGCCGGCGGTCGGCACGCTGCCCAACCAGGCCCGCAGATTCGACAACCAGGCGGTGCCGGCGTTTTTCAGCGAAAGCGTATAGGTGGCCAGGTCGCCGGCCGCCGCCTCCTCGGCCGTGACGTCGTCGTGCCCCACGCCGGCCGCGTAGCGGTCCGCCAGGGCAACCCGGCCGGCGGCGTGGCCCGGGTGCAGGTGCGAAACGTAGACCTGCACCCGGACCCATTTGTCCCGGTCCTCGCCGTCTTCCAACAAATAGGAGCCGTCGACGGCGCAGGTTACCGGCTCGCCGAACTCGGAGCTGCCGGGCGATTGCCAGGCCAGCTTATCCCCGTCGCTCTTGAGCCGCCCGACGCCCGGCCCGTTGCGAGCGGCCACGGCCGCCACCGACACGCCGGGAATCGTACCCACCGCGACCAGGTGCGATATCTCGACCGAGTCGATTTCGACCCGCAAGGCGTCGGCGTGTGTGGCTACTGTCGGCATGGTTAGCTGGCTGCGGCAAAGGTTACCTTGGTGCTGCCCTCGTCAAAGGTCGCCGTAAACTCCGGTGCGTCGGGTGTGCGGACGATCTTCTCGGGGCCGATCTCCGTGGGCGTACCGTCGTTACCGGCCGCGTCGACCGGCACGATCCGCCAGGTGTACGTTCCCAAGTCGGCAAGCTGGCCCGTCTCGTAGCTGTAGGACCACTGGCCGGCGACGGCCGCGACCCGGCCGACGGCCGACCAGTCGCCCGCGTCGAGCTTCTGGTCGATCCGATAGTAGTCGACGCCGCTGTCGAGCGAGCGGACCCAGAACAGGGACCGCCAGGCGGGCCAACCGTCCGGCGCGTTGGCAACTGGGTCGAAGTCGGCGTCGGTCGTGTCGATTACCGCCAGCCGGGCCGACCGGCCGACCGGCAGCGCGAAACAATGGCTGGCGAGCGTGCCCGAGGCCACGCACACGCCGTCGAGGTACCAGTGGAAATAGACCGTCCCCGACAGGTCGCTCGTGGCGGTGGCCCGCGTGACGCCGCCCACTCGGCAGGTTGTCAAGGCGGTGATGCTCATGCGGTCTTGTACCCCACGATCTTAATCTCGCCGCGCGTCGTCAGGGCGTCGTGCTTGGCCGGCGTCTTGGCGACGTTGCCGACCTTCTCCAGATAGCAGTTGGTGTGGGTCACGCCGTAATCGTCGATGATCGAGACCAACGTGCCCTGGATGGCCTGCAACGAGGCGGCCCACAAGGCGATTCCGGCCGCGTTGGAGACCAGCACGGCCCGCACGGCGAACTCCGCGTCACCCTTGCCCAACAACTGAATTCCGTAGCCGTCGATCCCCGTCGTGTGCCACTTCTCGCTACGCTCTCGCAGCGGCGGGATCGAGCCCCCGTCGGCGTGAACGAACGTGCAAGAGATTCCACCCACCGATGCCATGCGTCATGCGTCCTGAAAGGGCGACCCGAGGGTCGGGTTTTTGGATGCCATTTGCTCCAACAGCGTATTCGTCCGCCCGATCCCGGCCGACAGCTTGTCGGCCATCTCCTCTTGAGGCTTGCTTTCTTCCGCCGGCTTGTCCGCTGGTTTGAGTTGTTTGATAGCGTCCAAGAGCTGCTGGAGAATCGCGGCCTGCTTTACTTCCACTGGCGTCGGCGTATGCGCAATGCGCGGGCTGCGCGAATAAGGGGTCTGCGAAACGTCTTCTGTTCTGGTCAGGTACTTGTGACGCCCCCTTATGATTCCCGCGTAGTCTTCAAGCGCAGTGCCGGATGCGCCTTTTATTCCGGCCAACTTGGACGCTAGCCCTCCCATGCCCGCGTCCTGCATTAGCGGCACGAAATGCTCCTGAATGATCCCCCGGCGGGCCCGGCCTTGGTCGGACACGCCCAATCCTTCCACGGCCGTTTCGGTCGCCCGGCCAAACGCGGCCGTCTTCTGCAACTCGCCGCCGCGCTGGACAGCCAGGCGAGTGTCGTACAACGCGCCCGCCTCGGTCACGCTGGGAATCCGATTGAGATAGTCGCCCAACGCGACGGCCGCCGGCCCCTTGCCGGTAACCAGTTGCTCGACGGGCGATTGAGCCTTTTTCTCGAATGACGCCTGGCCCAGGAACTCCTCGGCCAGCTCTGGATGCGCTTGCAGGTGTTGGAGCCGCTGCAACGCTGTTTTTAGCCCGGTGCCCTTCGTGGCCAACTCTCGTTGTTTGATCCCATCCCGCTCGACAAACTCGAAGCGATCAACGTCGGGAAGGAACTTGGCCAGTTCTTCGCCCAACGTGATAGCGGCCGTCGCCGATCGGCGGCCGGTCGGGTCGGCCATGCCGCCGGTCAATGCCGAGAAGATGGCCCCCGCTTCGCGGGCCGTACCGCCGCGAGCCGTCAAGCCGGTAACCGCCGGGGCCACATTCTCGGCCAGCGGGCCAACTTGCGTGATCCGGGCCGTCTGCCCGATGGCCATCAACAGGCCGATGTTCTTTTTCGCATCCTCCACCCCGGTTATCTTCGCCAGGTCCAACGCCGCCCCCGCCACGGCCGTGCCTTCCTCGGCCGACTCGGGCACCAAGCGGGCCGATTCGCGGACCGCCCCCAGCGCGGTGTCGACCGACAGGGCACCACGGGCCGACAGGGCCGAGCTGGCCCGCAGGTACAGATCCCGCTCAGGGACGCCTGTCTCGGCCGAGAGGGCGGTCAGTGCGTCGGTGAATCGGTCGCGTTCCTTCTCGCTGGTCGCGCCCAGGTTGCGTAGGGCTTTGATCTGCGCGTCGGCCAGCGGCATACTCGCCTCTTTGGCCCGCTGCATGGTGTCCAGCATGGTCTGGTACTCGTTGCGAATCAGCATGACCGCACCGGCTACGCCGCCGGTCATGCCCAGAGCGGACGCAAAACTACGAACCATGCTCAAGGCATTAGGGCCGAAGGCCTTGTCGCCGGCACGGCCGGCCCCATCCAGCTCGCCTTTCGCCTGGCGGGCTGCGCGGGTGAACTGGTCTTGGCTTAGCTTGCCGGCCCGCAACAGGGTGCCGAGTTGCCGCAGCTTGGCGTTGTAACGCTCTTGCGGCGACTGGATTTGCTGCAACACCTGACGGGCGGCCCGGCCGTACTCTTCTTCTCGGCGGGTCGCCTCTCGGGTAGCCGTCGCCTGTTGCTGCTTTCGCCGGCGGGCCGCCTCGGTCGCCTGGCCGGCGGCCACCATTTGGGCCTTGGCCTGGGCGACGGCCCGGCCGTATTGCTCCTCGCTTAGCTTGCTGGCCTGCCGTAACGTCGTCAGTTCCTTAATCTTCGCGTTGTAACGCTCTTGCGGCGTCTGGATTTCGCGCAAGGTGCGGGCGGCCGACCGGGCGAGCTGCCGCTCCTGGGCGTCGGCCTTCTTCGATGCGGCCGCGATCTTGTCGAAGCCGCCGGCGACCTGCTTCTGGCCGGCGGTCACCTTCTGGAGACTGGCCCAGAGCTTCGCCTCCTCGCCCGTCATCTCGACCGTCAGATTAGACTTGGGCATACGTCACCTTCACCCTACGCCGGTTATCGGGCTGGCGTCCCCGTCGAGCGTCACCGCCTGGGTACGCTTCGTGGTGCTGCCGTCGGTCTTCTTGATAACGCGGTTCGAGCCGCTTATCGCGCTGTGTAGGATGGCCAGCATGGCCGTGCCCACCGAGTCGTCGGCACAATCGTCCTCGACCTGGTCCAGGTCCAGGTTGAGTATCGCGGCGGCCAGCTTGGCCCGGTCGAGGTTCTGCCAACTGGCCTTGACAATCACCACGCTACCCGTGCTGCTTTCGCCGATCACGGCCATCATCGTGCCCGTGTTCTCGCCGGCGGCAATCACGATCTTGTACTCGCCCCGCTCGACCTCGGCCGGCGAAGCGGCCGGCGTGGAGGCCACGCCGTCGGTCAACAGCCGAATCGTGTGGTTGGCAACGTCGCCCGTCTTGGGTGCGTTGGCGCTGGTGTCCCAGGCCGTGTACGTGACGGTGACCGCTTCGTTCTTGGCCATTGCTTCACCCGTTGGATGCGTGGCTGCCGGCGGCTATCAGCCCGCCTTGAGCGTAATGCCCTGCTTTCGCGGCCAGTCGCCGGTGGTTCGGAAATGATCCACCGCCCGCCTGGCGAAGTGCTCCAGCGAAACGTAGGGCCGTTTCGAGCGGACAAAGATCCGGCGGACGACTTCGCCGTCCTCCGACAGGATCAACGGCATGAACCGACGAGGCGACGACAAGTCGCTCAGCTCGTGGACCTCGATCTTGAATCCCCGGTAGTCCACCGACTCGACCACTTCCGAGGCGGCTTCTACTTGCTCCCCGTTGACCATGCGAATAATCATTTTGCTTATCCTCTGACTGTGAACTGGTAACTGTTGGCGGCATCCCGCGCTAGGCCGGCTGGCCGATATTCAAAAAGCCCTCGGCGGGTGCGGGGGCGGTGACTTGCGTGGCCGCGCTGGTCACGTCGGAATCGAAGTCGACGAACAGCATGGGAATATCCCCATTGCCGCCGTCGACGTATTGGACGACCAGAGCGCCCTGGTAGTCCCGGGTCGCATCACCACTGAGCCCGGACCAGACCCAGTTGTCACTGGTCCAAACCATTTCGTTGTCGGCGTCGTCCGCCGACACGGCCGGGCTGGTAATGTCTTCGTGGTTGTAGCCGGTGGCGTCGGCCTCGTCGAGCGTAAGGTCGGCACAGGTGTCCGCGTCGGGGTTCGTGTCGGCCGTGGTGTTGGTCATCAACAGCAGGGCGTCGAGGTTCGCGGTCTCCCAATCGAGGTCGCCCTCGAAGGTTTTCAGGAGTGCGTTTTGAAATACTACGCTGGCCATAATGGAGGCTCCTACAGGCTTAGCTGATAATGAGATTGCAACAGCACGATGGGGCAGCCGCCGCTGCCGGTGGTCGCCGTAACGGTCGGCTGGGTGACCGTGGCGACCACGGCGTCCAGACTGGCCGTCGCGGCAAGGATCCATGACGGACCGACCGCCGGCTGAGCGACCTGGGCGACCACGGCGTCGAGCGTGGCCGACAGCTCGGACTGGTAAGTCGGCGTGACGGCCGGCTGGGTGACCGAGGCCGAGACCACCGCCAGCGTGGCCACCTGATCATTTCCGGCGGCTGCCGTCACCGCCGGCTGCGTCACGCTGGCAACCACGGCGGCTAACGTGGCCGACAGCTCGGACTGATACGTCGGCGTCACCGTTGGCTGAGCGACCTGGGCCGAAACCACCGCCACGCCGGCCGACAGTTCCGACTGGTAGGTCGGCGTGACTTCCGGCTGGGCTACCGAGGCCGCGACAACGGCCAGGCTGGCCGTCTGATCGTTGGTGCTCGACGCGGTCACCGCCGGTTGCGTCACGCTGGCAACCACGGCGGCCAGCGTGGCCGACAACTCGGACTGATACGTCGGCGTCACCGCCGGCTGGGCGACCGAGGCCGAAACCACCGCCACGCCGGCCGATAGTTCCGACTGATAA
>Ga0272442_10010242_pt1 | contig 11577 bp, 10 predicted proteins | sample SSMForm2O_FD_200262 | JGI IMG/M metagenome (GOLD analysis project Ga0272442, IMG submission 200262) | Marine sediment archaeal communities from Little Sippewissett salt marsh, Falmouth, MA, United States - SSM-Form-2O | ecosystem: Environmental > Aquatic > Marine > Wetlands > Sediment ...
TTCATTCCTCTTCATATGCAGGTAATCAATCAAGGCCTGTTCGTCAGGAACCCGGGAGAATCGGAATCCTTCACATCTCCGCTTCCGCCGGGAACGGAGGTGCTCTCCATTAACGGGCGGGAGTCCTCAGCCGTTCTTGAGGAGTTGTACTCGCAGCTCTCCTCCGACGGCATGAATAGGACCCGGAAAGCGGCGATGATAGCTCACCAGTTTCCCCTTCTGTACCACACGAACATCGATACCGCCGAACGATTCACCATCCGCTGTAAACTGCCGGGCAGTACTGCCGCCGAAATACGCCGGTTCGAAGGAGTACCCTTCGATCGTATCATGGATGGAAACAGCCGGCTTGTATCCAACAACCTGTTCATGAACGGGGAGGAGATAAGGAGGGACTACGGAGGGATGATCAATGATACGTATGCAGTGCTCGAAACGGGATCCTTCATTCTCAACCAGCGGGGTTTCAATTCATTTCTCGCTGATTTTTTCCGGGAGATCGAATCCCGGCAGGTAAGGAATCTGGTCCTCGACTTGCGCGGCAACTGGGGCGGTCCTCCCTGGCCGGCAGCGGAACTTCTCACTTACCTTATACATGAACCTGTGAGGTATTTCGACGGCACAGCCCCGTTTTATATGTTCAAATACAAAGGTCATCAGCAGCCTGCCGAATATACCTTCAACGGGAGCCTCTATATTTTGATCGACGGGGCCTGTTTTTCCACCACCGCCCATCTCCTGTCACTGCTAGAATATCACACTGATGCGGTCCTGCTCGGGGAAGAGTCCGGCGGCTCGTACATCTGTTCGGACGGCCACCGGAAGGCGGTTCTCCGGAATACCGGCCTGCGATTTTTCTACTCCACCCGGGCATTCGCCACAGCTGTTTCAGGATTCACCGCGGGACGCGGTTTCACCCCTGACTTCGAAGTCGTTCCCACCGTCGAAGATATCAGGATGGGGTCCGATCCGGTCATGAAAGCAGTACAGTGTATGATTGAATAGAGGAAAACTGAGCGGAGGCGGTTTGAGCATCCGGTTTGAGCATCCGGCTTGAGTGCCCGATTCAACGCCTGTCTTGTAGCTACTGTGTGTGTTATCGGGTACCGCCCGCCTGATTCAGGGCGCCTGCTGTAGGCCGCTTGATCCAGCCCTCCGGATATAGGGAACCGACGGCTGGCCGCCCACCGCATCCTATCCTTTCGAGAAGCGAACCACCATGTATATTTCTGAGTCGCCGGCGGCGGTATTGATAATGGTATGCTCGATATCGGCGTGATACTTGATAAAATCGCCCTTCGCCAGCTCCGCCAGGTTTTCACCGGCTTCCACACGTACAGAACCATTCAGTACGGTGAGAAATTCCTCGGTCCTCGGTGCATGGGGGCTCGAGGGCAGAGAGGTCCCTTTCTGGAAGGTGAGGAGATACATTTCGAGGTCCTGGGCCATGGAGAGCGGGCTCAGGACCCTGATGTGCACTCCCTCTTCGTCGGTCTCGAGTCGGGTGATATCCTCCCGGCGGCTCACGGTAAAGGCCCGCTGAATGTGTTCCTGTCCGGTCAGCAGGGAATCTATATCGACATCCAGTCCCCGGGCGATCTTCCACACCATGGCGATCGTCGGATTGACCTTCTCGGATTCGATCTGGGTAAGCATCGTCTTGCTCACCCCGCACCGTTCAGCCAGGATACTCACGGTCATGCGGTGTTTTTCCCGGATGTGCTTTATGTTTTTCCCGATGTGTCGGGAGTCTTTTGGATCCATTCATCACTCCTTCCGCCGCGGACGTACAGTATCTTCCAGCCGGCGCCTCTCAAATAGTAGTCCCAGCCGGAAAGAGTTGTCAAGTTTTTCAGCGCTGCAGCCGGATCAGGCATGTAAAGAGATTGCTGTCGGGGCAGCATAGCCGCATGATCGAGGACACTACATTTTTCTTGACAAATCTTTTTACCGGGCATAAAATTCAGTTTACTAAAAAAATTATGGAATACTAAAATAGAACGCCATGAACGACAGCCTCCATCCGAGCATCGGCGCGCTTATCCAACGGGTGCGCAAACACCACAAGCTGACCCTCAGCGTACTTTCACAGAAGAGCGGGGTATCGGCTGCAACCCTTTCCCAGATCGAAGCGGACAAGGTGAATCCCACCATTGCGACCCTGTGGAAAATCGCCGAAGGTCTGGACATCGATCTGCAGTCCCTTCTCGCCGGGCTCGAACAGAAGCGGCGTTTGTTTCACGTAGGCAGGAGAGAAGACATCACGCGGCTGGACACCGATGAAGACGGAGTCCGCATCAGGGTCTTCAGCCCCCTCAGCATGGCCGAAGATCTGGAGATCTACACCCTGACCTTTCAGCCCGGACAGAAGCTCATCTCAGAACCTCATCCAGCAGGTACCGAAGAGTATCTCACCGTTATGCAGGGCACGATCAGGGTACAGGCGGGGGAACAGGAGGCGGTACTTTCCGAGGAGGAATTCATCGGATACCACGCGGACATTGAACATACCATCGAGAACACCGGCGATATTGCCGCCGTGGTGCATATGATAGTGAGATTCAACGGGGGAATGAAATGAAAAATATTCTATTGACCGGAGCGCTCGGACAAATAGGTTCCGAGCTGACCGAAACACTGCGCGGCAGGTACGGCACCGACAACGTCGTGGCCACCGATATCCGTGATGATGTTAACCTTGATCTCATCGAGAGCGGGCCTTTCTATGTTCTGGACTGCAGAGACGGTAAGAAACTGGCTGAAATCGTGCGGTCACACAGGATCGATACCATCTATCATCTGGCCGCCCTCCTTTCGGCCACCGCCGAGGCAAGTCCGCAGAAGGGATGGGACATCAATATCAATGGTCTCTACTCGGTACTGGAAGTTGCCAGGGAAGAGCAGTGCGCGGTATTCACACCGAGTTCCATCGGTTCATTCGGGCCGACTACCATCAAGGATTTCACCCCCCAGGATTCCCCCCAGCGGCCGACCTCAATGTACGGCGTGACCAAGGTGGCCGGAGAGCTGCTGTGCGACTACTATCACCACAAGTTCGGCGTCGATACCCGGGGTGTTCGCTATCCGGGTCTGATATCCAACAAAACACCGCCCGGCGGAGGAACTACCGACTACGCCGTCGAGATCTACTACGCAGCTGTGGACAGGGGCCGCTACACCTGCTTTTTGAAGAGCGACACGTATCTCGACATGATGTACATGCCCGATGCACTGAAGGCGGCTATCGACATCATGGAGCAGAATCCTGAGAAGCTGCGGCACCGGAACGCTTTCAACGTCACCGCCATGAGCTTCTGTCCGGAGGACCAGGCGGCCTATATCAGGAAGTTTATTCCGAACTTCGAGATATCCTACAACGTAGATCCGATCCGTCAGGCGATCGCCAATTCATGGCCAAACAACATGGAGGACTATGCCGCCCGGGTCGAGTGGGGCTGGTCTCCGGAATACGACCTCGAAATGATGACCAGAGACATGCTCGAAACTCTGTGGAAGCAGCGTGAGGCTGAATAATGCACACCGCCCCCGCCGGGGGAAAAGGTGAGGAGGAATAGATGTACGGAAAACAGCGGGACATACTGAAAGACACTATAGAAAATTTGAAAGAGGAAGGTCTCTATAAATCCGAGCGTATCCTGACAAGCCCCCAGGGAGGGACAATCGAAGTCGCAGGAGGCCGGAAGGTGATCAACTTCTGCGCCAACAACTACCTCGGTTTGGCCGACAATCCGGAGATCATCAGGGCAGCACAGGAGACCATGGCCAAGTGGGGCTACGGACTCTCTTCGGTACGGTTCATCTGCGGGACCCAGCAGATACACAAAGACCTGGAAAAAGCGGTCTCACGTTTTCTCGGAACCGAAGACACCATCCTCTATGCCGCCTGTTTCGACGCCAACGGAGGAGTCTTCGAGCCACTCGCGGGTCCCGAAGACGTCATCATATCCGACGCCCTCAACCACGCATCCATCATTGACGGTGTCCGGCTGACCAAGGCACGGCGCCTTCGCTACGATCACTCCGACATGCAGGACCTCGAACGAGCTCTGAGGGAGGCCGCCGATGCCCCCCGCAGGATCATCTGTACCGACGGGGTCTTTTCGATGGACGGGGACATCGCGAAGCTGGATGAGATCTGCGACCTGGCTGACACCTACGATGCCCTCGTTATGGTGGACGACTCCCACGCCACAGGCTACATCGGGCCCGGGGGAAAAGGAACCCCCGCCTTCCACGGCGTGGAGGACCGGGTGGACATCATCACCACGACCTTCGGCAAAGCCCTCGGCGGCGCCTCAGGCGGCTGCGTCTCCGGACGAGCGGAGATCATCGAAATGCTGCGTCAGCGCTCCCGTCCCTACCTATTCTCCAACACCCTGGCTCCCGCCGTCGTCGGAGGGACCCTCAAAGCTCTGGAGCTGGTGGAGAAGAACCCGGACCTGCCGAAACGAACCCTTTCAAACGCGGCCTTATTCAAGGAAAAAATGCGGTCCGCCGGCTTCGATCTCGTCCCCGGAGAGACCGCCATTGTTCCGGTCATGCTGTATGACGCCCGCACTGCAGTGGCTATGGCGGACGAACTGCTGAAGGAGGGTATCTACGTCATCGGATTCGTTTACCCTGTTGTTCCCAAGGGCAAAGCACGGATACGGGTACAGCTTTCGGCCGCCCACACCCGGGACGAGATAGAAAGGGCTGTGGCCGCCTTTACCAACGTAGGCCGGAAGATGGGAGTGCTTCAGTAATCCGCCGTCAGATATCCTATTGCACTTTAAACGAGAGGCTGCCCGGAGATCCTGTCATCATCCATATGCTTCTCCGATGTAGGTCTTTATCCGCTTCACACCCTCGCGGATATTGTCCGCGGAATTGGCGAAGCAGAAGCGCACGAAGCCTTCTCCCGTTTCTCCGAAGGCCGAACCCGGAACACTCATGACGCGGGCGCCCTCCAGGAGTTCTTGAGCGAAGTCGAGAGACTCTTTCCCGAAAGAACTTATGTTGAACATTACGCAGAGCCCTCCTTCCGTTTTCATTCCGTGGAATCCGGGCACCTCATTCAGTCCGTCCACCAGGATGTTCATGCGCTTCTCGTACTCGCCGGACATCATTCCCACTACCTCCTGGGGCCCTTTGAGGGCGGTTATTGCAGCCTGCTGGATGAACTCCGGTAAGCATGAGATAACCGACTCCTGCAGCCGGAGCATTTTTTCCATGATCTCCGTACTGCCCACGATGTACCCGACCCGCCAGCCCGTCATCGCGTAGGTCTTCGACAGGCTGTTGAGTACCAGCGTCCGGTCCTGCAGCTCCGGATGCTGTGCGGGGCTGCAGTGGGTGAGCCCCTGGAAGGTAAGGGCCTCGTACACTTCGTCGGACAGAACGAAGAGCTTGTGTTTTTTTATTACTCCGGCTAACTCTTCGATATAATCCGCCGTACTGGCAATACCGAGAGGATTGTTGGGATAATTTAAAATGATTGCCTTCGTCCGTGGGGTGATGGCCCTCTCCAGGTCCCGGGAATCTATCCTGAACCGATTTTTTTCATAGACCGGGACCTTTACCGGAACACCCTTCACCAGCTTGATCTGGGCAATGTAATTCGGATAGCAGGGATCGGTGACGATCACTTCGTCCCCGGGATCAACGGCAGTCAGCAGAGACATCAGGAGGGCTTCGGTGCCTCCGGCTGCGATCATCACGTTCTCCCGCGTGAAGGTCCGGCCGAATTGTGCGGTGTACTTGTCCGCTACTGCGTCCCGAAGTTCGTGTATCCCCGCAGTGGGGCTGTATTTTGTAAACCCATCCGTCAGAGCCTGGGCGGCAGCCGCCTTTATGTGATCTGGCGTAGGAAAATCGGGCTCACCGTTGCAGAGGTTGATCACGTCAGGGTACTGCGGCAGCATGTCGAACATCGCCCTGATACCGGACTCAGGATAACACAGTGCAAACTCGGACAGCTTATCTCTCAGATCCATAATCTCTCCATCCCAGCAGTATAAACGTCTCGGTTTATTTTTTCCATCTCGAAGACGCCCGGAAGTCGATCCATGAACATCTGGTGAATCAGAATAATTAGAATCTTGCTCAACATTATCATTTACTCCCCCAATATACCCACTTATACTCTTTAATAAGGTACCATCTTGGAGAGATTAAAAAGGAACAGCTTCTCAAGAACTCTCTTTATAAACACATCTATACTGCTCATCATACTGCTGATCACCGTAATCGGGAGCTGGCTGTGGCTGGAGTACATGGAGAACCAGCGGAACACTGAGGAGTATCGATCCCGGTTCATGCAGGAAAAGCGGGAACAGGTACAGGTAGAAGTCGAGCGTGTCCTCGATTACATGCAGTTCAGAGACGCCGGGCTGAACGATCGTACCAGGATGCAGGTGAAAGGTCAGGTGGATGATGTGTACTCCCTGATCGAGGCAATCTATGAGGAAATGGCGTCTGATCGGAACGATGATGAGATCCTGACCCGGATCGTCGAATCGGTGAGGATGCTCAACCGCAACCGGGATTTCCACTACTACTTCATCAATTCACTCGACGGTGCCGCTATTCTCTATCCTCCGGACTCCGGTTTCGAAGGTACGAATCTACTCGATACCGAAGACGATCATCACAGGTACGTGATGAAGAAAATGCTGAATATTGCCCGTTCCCGGGAACAGGGCTTCTGCACCTATACATGGCCTCATCCCGAACATGGAAACGACTTCTACGAGAAGATGACCTACGTTCGTACCTTCGAACCGCTGAATATCTTCATCGGCAGCGGCGAGTTCCTCATCGACATCGAGGAGAGTATCAAGAGCGAGACACTCGACTGGATATCACGAATCCGTTTTGGCGATGAAGGGTATATTTTCGTTATCGATCGCTCGGGAAACATTATTTCCCATATTGATCCGGAGTACAGGGACAGGAACATGATCGGTTATCAGGACCCCAACGGTTTCGCCGTTATTCGGGAACTTCTCGGAACAGCTATCACGAATCCCGAGGGCGGTTTCCTGGAATACTACTGGAAGAAGCCGTCTACCGGCGCACAGGCGCTAAAACTCTCCTTCGTCAAGTACTATGACAGCTGGAAGTGGATCTTCGGGGCCGGAGTATATCTGGACGCACTGCAGGTTCAGCTGCAGGAAGGTCTTTTCCAGTACAGGGAGCGGATGTGGAAAAGAGTAGTAATATCCCTCTATATCTTCATCCTGGCCGGGCTGATAAGCATTTTCGGCATCTTTACCATCACCAGCAAGGTCCATCGAAGTGTAAGAGTCTTCGAGGACTTTTTTCACGCTGCCGCTACTACTTACACTGCCATCGATCCGAACCTGCTGAAGTACCTGGAATTCAGGCGTCTTGCCGCTCACGCGAACAAGATGGTGGAGGAGCACCACAGCATTCACAAAGCAATGGAGGGTTCGCTCCTCGAGAAGGAGACCCTGCTGAAGGAGATTCATCACCGGGTAAAAAACAACCTCCAGCTCATCTCGAGTATTCTCAATCTCCAATCGGCATACATTGAGGATGAGGAGCTCCTGCAGTATTTCCAGGAGAGCCAGAGCAGAATATACACCATCGCTTCGGTCCACGAAGGTCTGTATCAATCCGAGAATCTAAGCGCTGTAGATCTAGATTCCTACATCCAGAAGATTGTACCGAATCTCATCAGTATATATGCAAAGGACACCTGTATCACATATGCCATCACGGTAGGCCGCATCGAGGTGAGCATCAACAACGCCATACCTGTTGGGCTGATACTGAACGAAGTGATCACCAACAGCATCCAGCATGCTTTTCCAGGCCGTGATGAAGGCAGGATCGAAGTGACCGGCCGGCTCGAGAACGGCTGTCTTGTATTGAATATGAAGGACGACGGGATCGGTATTCCGGAACAGAATGAGGAGTTCGAAACCCAGACCCTGGGAATGCAGCTGATCAAGACGCTGATCGAACAGATGGACGCCGAGTATACCGTCGATAACTCCAACGGATGCGAGGTTTCGATCACAATTCCCTGGCAATAGGGCTTCAGTCCGGTACTGTCAGAAATGCGTAAAACGGATGTAGTCCTCGATCCGTTTCTGGAAAATATCCGTCACCAGCCGGGCCCCGTCGCTGTTCAGATGAACCCCGTCCAGGGTGAAATGAAGGCCCCGCTGGGCCGACCGTTCATCGATCTGCTCCGTTTCCCGCAATCCCAGGACGTCGAATCCAACCCTGGCCAGGCTCTCCGGCAGATAGTCGGAGATTTTTCTGTCCGCGAGCTTCGAACCGAATATGGAGCGCAGGTCTATGTAGGCAGCCTGCTCGTATCCCGCCGTCAGCTCGGAGATAATTCCGCAGAGGCTGTCGAGCCGGCGGTTCCACTCGTTCTCCAGATCTTCACCAATGAGCAGCGGTGTTACCGTATATATCCTGAGCGCCCGCTCCCGCAGGAAGTCGAGGCAATTACGGTAATACTCCGCGAACTCATGCTCGTCACGGGTCCACTGCTGGTTGATCAGTCTTTTTACCATCGGATAGGCCGGAGAGATATTGACCAGGACGTCGTTGGTACCCACCCACAGAAAAGCAATATCGAACTGCTCCGGGGATTTGAGTCGGGACATCCGCCGGTAGAGACTGAGCACGGTGTCCCCTCCCCGGCCGTAGTTGTACAGGGTATGTTCCGGCATTCTCTCCTGAAGCAGTTCAACGTAGGGAACGCCGGGGATCCCTTCGGTGAGACTGTCACCGAAGAAGGCTATCTTCATACTGCGATCTCTCCTGTGGTACATAACCGCTGTATCGGCACCGTATCGTATTGCGGTGACCAACAATCAGCTTCCGAGCTCGAACCAGTGAACCAGACGGTCTCTGCGGAACCCCAGGTTCAGGGCCAGCGACAGCGATCCGGTGTTCGCCTCTTCGATGTGCACAAAGGGGGTCTTTCCCCGGGAGCGCACCTGCTGAATGATATGCTTCATGAGCTGCTTTGCATACCCCCGGCGTCTGTATTTTTCCAGCACGTGCAGGAACCCGATGGCACCGTCGTCGTGTGTCATGACCCAGCCTGCAAGGTCCCATCCAACCTCAATTCCGGCGGAAGGACCCCGTTCGATTCTCATATGGATATACTCCGGTGAAATAAAGTCGCGGTAATCAGAATGCTTGTACAGATATGAAGTGTCCCTTATCGTCAGCGGACGGACAGCCGTCCGAGGAACATCTACCGGACGGTCCTCATCCGGTAAATACAATCTCTCTGTAGAGAGTATCCATTCCAGGGGTCTACCGGCGGTGATAACCGGCATCATCCAGTCTTCGATAACCGCGAAGCTTCTGTCCGCTTCCGTCAGGTAAGGCATGAGGGCTCGCAGTTCGTCTTCGCCCGGAGAGCTTATGAAGGTCCAGTCCCGGTCGCTGCTGCCCCGGAGTATCACCGAGTTGCCGATTCTCTGAAGGCTTTTTATCTGGTTCTCCTCCATGAAACCGAGGAGATTCATGTTGCGGATCGGGTCCTGCTGCAGGAAAGCGATGGTTTCTTTCATACAGCGCCCCCGCTGCGGTATTCGCGTGGTGTCATGTTCATTATCCTTTTGAAGTAGGTGTTGAAACTCGTCTTCGAATTGAAGCCGGCTTCCAGGGCAATGGTGAGGATATTCTCGTTGGCCATTGCCGGATCCCTCATTAATCCGGCGGCGTACTTTACCCGGTAGGTATTGATGAACTGGTAGAAATTCTTCTTCAGATGGATGTTCAGGACCATGGTGAGCCGGGCCGCCGGCACATTCAGCATGTCAGCAAGGTCCTGAACCGTGAGCTCCGGTTCCAGATAGGGTTTGTGTTCTTCCATGTATGACAGGATTCGTTCAACGTATTCCATCTCTTTTTTTTCACCGAGCCGCTGCCTGGAATACGCCGGGGCCATTCCCCGTTCCTTTACTTCCTGCTGAATAAAGGTGAAATAGACAATCGAGAGAAGAAATATGATGCTGAAGGCCTGTCCGGCATACTCGATACGGTTCAGCACCGGCGCCCGTCCAGCCGGCAGAAAATACTGCAGGATGTTGGTAGTGAAGAATATGAAACAGCCGGCCATTCCGATTCCGAGATGAACCTGCAGCCAGCGGAGGTTCGTTTTTTCAATGGAAGAGTAGACCTGCCTTATATCATGGTTGTATGAGCGGATGATAAGGAACATCTTCAGAAGGTATCCGCCGAGCAGGAACAGCCCCGACTGAAGAAGCAGATAAAGATCGAAGGTGATGTATTGAAGTCCGAAAATATCCTCGATGTCTATCTCCGGATAGGGTTGTCTTCCGATCCAGCGGATTAGTAAATAGACGGAAACCAGTATTGCCGGAATGAAATGATACCAGTCATTCTGCGTCTCGGTTCTGGAGAGACGGACTGCGTACAGATAGCAGAGGGGTGTCATGAAGAAGACCATCGGAATCACTATATACAGCTGCAGTACCGGGTTGATGGTGAGTCTTTCCACCGTCATGTAGGCGATCAGGAACATGAATCCCATCATGAGATTGATGAGCCCGAGGTAAAAAGTCGCTTTTTGATTGCTTTTCTTCATAAACAGAAGAAATGCCGCCAGGAATGAGTGGGAAGCGAGAATAATGTTTATTACTGCAAAGGTCCTGTACATCCTCTTGGATGTATTCTACGACTTTTTTCCATGAAGTAAAGGGTGGCCGGGATGGTGCTTCTGCTTTATCGCGGGCTGCTGATGATCCCGGCCGATCCGTGAGGTGAACGCTGCGGCCCTCTTTTACCTCTTCAACTCGGTATCGATCCAGTCGAAAACCCGCTGGCTCTGTACCGCCAGGGCGCCGGTCTGAACGTGCAGCGGCGCCGCCTCTTCTTCGGTGAACAACATGTACTCTTTTCTGCACTCGAGGGCATCGTAGAACTCCCTTGCCTGTCCGTAGGCCTCGTACTCCGCATCGATGACCAGAGTAGCTGCCGTAATGTTCTTCGCGGTCTCCCGGTTCGTGTACCGTTTCATGTCATCGAGCATTCCCGCTGGAGTGTCGGCACCGTGCTTCCACATCGTGTCGGTCAGACCCCACATCAGGAAGGGGCTCAACGCACCCACTACCTTGAGGGTGTTGTTCAGCCGCCGGGGATTGTTCTCGTACATCTCAAGCATTTCCGGGCTGTATTCCTCCAATGTGGTGAAAAAGGTCTCTCCCCAGTCGAGGACCCCCGGATTGGTGATGCAGATCCGCAGCCGGGGTTCGAATGCCGCCGCACGGCCGGCGAGGTACCCGCCCATACTGATTCCCATCAGCATGACGCCTTCCGGATCAACCTCCGGACGTTCCAGGACAAAATCAACCACGGGGCTCACGAAGCTCTCCCAGTCGGGCCGGAAGGGCAGACCGTGACGCCTCAGGGCCTGTCCGTTCCCCGGTCCGTCGATAAGCAGGCAGTGATACCCCCGCCGCACTGCCTCCAATGCGAGATACCGGCAGTCCTCGGCCCAGGCATCTCTCCCCTGGTGGACTATCAGGACGGGGGCGACTGGTACCTTGTCGTCGC
>Ga0272442_10010244_pt1 | contig 11574 bp, 8 predicted proteins | sample SSMForm2O_FD_200262 | JGI IMG/M metagenome (GOLD analysis project Ga0272442, IMG submission 200262) | Marine sediment archaeal communities from Little Sippewissett salt marsh, Falmouth, MA, United States - SSM-Form-2O | ecosystem: Environmental > Aquatic > Marine > Wetlands > Sediment ...
GATAAAATAGTCCCGCCGAAGGCGGGTTCTGCATCTGCCGAAGGCAGGAAGAGTCTCTTAACTGTAACGTGGATTTGTCCAATTCACGCTGAACCAAAACAGACGAACCTGGTACCCGCGGAGCTGACCGGATCACAGATCAATTTGGTCTATGCAACAGAGGCGGATGTACTCAATATGGCACTTTTCGGTATGACCGCCAAACAATGGCGGGAAGCAAATCCTGGTTTGAAGGGTAATATTCGTGATTACGCGGATGTTTCACAATTAGTCTGTCTTTCGAATCTTGAGAACCTCAATGCACATTTTATCAACGATGACCTGTCACAGGCACAGCGGCTGGAAAAGTTGAATAAGATAGCAATCCATCAGATGAAACTATTGACGAAAGATAGAAGAATCAAACGAATTGAGGGTAAGAGTACGTGAGTGAAAAACTGGTCGAACACAAGATACAGGTGATTAGTCTCGGTCATTTTGAGAAGGGAGGACACAAGGCCCCATGAACATTCAACCCTACCGAACGCCGCCGAAATGGTGGTCGCCGAAGCTGACGCCGTGGGTGGTTCGTCTTTGCGGGCCGCTCCGCAGGCGGGTACTCCGGCGGGACCAGCGCATCATGGATATCGAGATTCGCGGGATGGAACACCTGCAGCGCGCGATTGATGACGGCTGCGGCATCATCATCACATCGAACCACTCCAGCCACACCGACCCGCCGCTCATGTACGAAATCGCCCGAAACGTCGGTACGTACCTGTATTTCATGGCGGCCTGGCAGGTCTTCGACCGGGACAACTGGCTGCGGCAGCAATTGTTCCGCCGGCACGGCTGTTTCAGCGTGGATCGCGAAGGTGCCGACATGCGGGCGTTCCGCCAGGCGGTGGAGATTTTACAGAGCGCCCCGCATCCGCTGGTCATCTTCCCCGAGGGCGAGGTGTATCACGTCAACGAAACCGTCACGCCGTTTATGGACGGCCCCGCGGCCATCGGTATTACTGCCCAGAAACGCGCCGAGCGGCCGATTGTGTTTGTGCCGTGCGGGATGAAATTTCAGTATGTCCAGGACCCCACCGACGAATTGACCGAACTGATGGGCCGGCTGGAACAGCAAATCCTGTGGCGACCGCGGTCGGATATGTTATTGGCAGACAGAATCTATCGATTCGCACAAGGGCTGTTGGGCGTGAAGGAACTGGAGTATCTTGGCCATGTACAGGACGGCCCGCTGCCGGATCGGGTGAAGGGATTGGCTGAATTTGTACTGGCCGGCATCGAGCAGCGATACGAAGTCAAAAAAGATGATGGAACGCTACTGCCCGAACGTGTAAAAAATTGCCGCCGCGAAGTGATTAAAAAGCTCGAAGATGAGGACCCGCAAACGCAACAGCAGGCCATGATTGACCTGGACGATTTGTTTATGGTGATCCAATTGTTCAGCTATCCCGGTGACTATGTAGCGGCCAAGCCGACGATCGAACGCATGGCCGAGACGCTGGATAAATTCGAAGAGGACATCTTTCGCGTGAAAACAGCCACGATTCGCGGCACAAGAAAAGCCACCGTCGCCATCGGCGATCCGATTCCGGTAACGCTGGCCTCGGACAAAAAGCAAAGCATCACCACCCTGACCGCCAAACTCGAAACCGCCGTCCAAAGCTTGCTCGACAGCATCAAAATATAAGCAAAAGCGCGGAGCGGAAGCGACACAATGCGTTGACCCAAAGCCATACGCTCACCACAGGGGCGTTCCATTCCGGCGCTTCCGCTTTGGGCTTCTGTTAAAACAATAGCCCGAAGGGCTTAAATGTTGGTAGCCCCGTATGAGCGAAGCGAAATGCGGGATTAATGAATTCATCCCCTCACTCCCCAAAGCCCCAACGGGGCGAAACCTTATTGAAGGATGCCGAAATAATTTTAAAATTTTTCAAAAAAGTGTTGAAACAATTTACACATTCCGATAGTATATAATAGTAAACAATAGTTCTTAGTATATTATGGAGTGATTTCTATGAGTCAGGAAGAGACAATTCAGGACAAAGACACACCAAAAAAGTGGTACACGATCAAAGAAGCCGCCGACTATTTGGGCGTCAGTCAGCCCACCATTTTCCGATGGATGAAAGAAGGGGTTTTGTCGTTTTACAAGATCGGCGGGGCGACCCGCTTTTCGCAGGAGGGGCTGGATTCGGTGATCGAAAAAAGCACCGGTGAAAAAGAAGCTACGCAAGCCGCCGGACGCTGTGTTGTGTGCGGGCATTCGATTCTTGTTGACGGCCGCGTGCAGGGGATGGGCAAGCTCTATTTCAAGCCGGCGAAGTCCGGTTTTTGGGTGCTGCATGAGGCGATGGTCCCCACGCACGCCAAAGCGTGTCCCGCCTGCGGATATATCCAGTTTTATGTCGAGCCGCAGAAATTAAGGGACCTGAAACCGGCCGAAATGAAGAACAATCGCGAGGAAAAGACGGTTCAAGAAGATACATCCCAATAGGTTTTGAGGAAAAGACCGCCGTATGAGGCGTTGACTATATACGTTTGCATTTGAAAGACATCATTCGTTTGTCAAACAGTGAATGTAAATCCTCAAAAAAAGAGAGAAACATGGAAGAGCAAAAAGGATTAAGCTTAATCGGACTCATCGTAACAATTTTTATTATCTTATTCATTATCGCTGTTATTATGCCCCTGCTACACCCAGGCAAGAAAATTGCACAAAGAGTTGTCTGCGGTACAAACTTAAAAGGGCTTGGGACAGCAATGGTTGTTTATGCCAACGATTATGATGATGCTTATGCCCAACTGCCCGGGGCAGGACCTTGGTCGAAACGGCTTGGTTTTGATTATGACTATGCTAAACCTGATTTCGATGAAGGCGGCGCAGAAGAAAAGACTTCACGCACGATTACGGCCAGTTTGTATCTTTTGGTCAGGGAAGCAGATGTTTCACCCAAGAGTTTTATATGTCCGGAAAATTATTATAGAAAATGGTATGAGAGATCTAAACCCAAAAACTATATCGAATTTACTGGAGAAAACGCAAAAGGCCTTGATCTTGTTGAGCTTTGGGATTTTGGGCCGAATCCTCATAACCATGTCAGCTACGCCTATCACAATCCTTACGGAAAGTTCCCGGCAAATGGAGAGTGTTCTGCTGCTTTTGCAATGATGGCGGACATGAATCCTTGGTTCAAGAAAGGCGATATTATCAAATCCGGGCCGCAAAATCAGCCCCCGCAACTGCTGACAATTTCCGATTCTATCACACGAGAGCAATACAAAAACAGCAACGCTTATCATCACGGCTATGAGGGACAAAACGTTCTATTTGGAGATGGTCATTCTTCATTTGAGAAACAACCGAATGTCGGCGTGAATAATGACAACATTTACACCTACTGGTCGATTGAGGAGAATCCGACCGAGCAGGACAGACAGGGTGGTACAGCACCGACCGGGCGCGGTCCTGAAAACGACGCCAAATCCTCAGATGATTCCTTTTTGGTTTTATAACGCCGCTTTATCACCGTAACGGTGTTTGATATATACGTTGTTGTTTGCTGAACGATTGTTCTTTTGAAACTTGAATTTGCAAACCATCAAATAAAGGAGAGCTGTCATGGAAAATCAGAGCGACAATAATGAGGAAGTTGAGCATGAACCGGTATTTAATCTGGAAACGGTGGAGCATGTTATTGAGGAGTTGGAGCACTTGCCGCAATTCAAACCACACCCGGTTAAAACTTTTTTAAGCTTAACCGGCGGCAGTATTCTTTACTGCCTCAGTGCGGCGTCGATTGTTTATGGAATCGGACAAATCATTGGCCCCACACTGGCCAAGAGCATTCTTTTGACCCAGACACTGCCTTGTCTTCTCGCCATTAATCTATACGAATTAGCATTACTGGCGGTGCTGGTTGTCATCGTTCGCTTTCGAAATGTCACCGACGATGCGGTTTCATTGCTGGTCTTGATTGCACTATTTTTAATGACATCCGGCCTAACCCTGGGAACGCTGACCCCCGGAAATCCGCAAGTCTGTTTCGTGATCGGGCTGATATGTATTGGCCTTGCGATGGGCAAATTACAAGTCCTGCGCCGCTTGATCCGCTTTCCCATCGGAAAAATTTCATTGGTCGGATTCGGCTTAATCTTCGTGTGGAATTTTCTGGCCGCTCCCCTGATGGGCAAGCCGCTGGTCAGCGGTGACTGGCCGGACGACATGCGGCGGGGACAATGGATGTTGTGGTGGCTGGTGTTATTGATTGGAGCGGTGTTGATTTGGTTTGACGCACTGACATCTAAACCACAGCACAACACACAGAACACTCCATTCATTCGCAGACAGTCCATGGTGTGGGTCTTTGCCCTTGTTCTGATGGCTGCCGCGGCAATCTACCAACGGGCGACGACCTACATGTATGTCATCGATTTCGCATGGGGCGATTATCTTCCGTTGCTGACGATCTTTGTCCTGCTGCTGATCGAACTGCTCCGCTCGCTTAACATCCGGCACCACTATTTTCAATTGGCCGTTTCCGTCATACCATTGGTTGCAACGGTGTACGCCATCCTTGAACGGCAAGTCATGGCATGGCCGATTATCGGTATTGATCTTCTCTGGTATCCGCAGGTCCTTCTGGGGCTGACCGGCCTGACAATGCTGACGCTGGCTGTCTATCACCGCCGGGCCAAGTTTTATTACGTGGCTCTGGCCTATGCCCTTGGCGTCATCCTGACATTTGGCTATACACCGGGCCAGTCGTTCAACCTGAACTGGGAACTGTTTGCGGCAAGCATTGTCACGCTGCTCTTTATCGTCGGTCTGTTCAAAAAGAATTTCACGTTATGCTTCGGTGCCGTGATTTTGCTATCCGGCGGGCTTGGTGTAACTGATAACCTCGCCCGATTTGCACGAATGCATGAGATAACAATTCCCGGGACGATCCTCGGCATCGCAGGCATCGGCACACTGGTCATCTGCCTGATCTTCGGCCCGAAAGCACCCAAGCCAATCATCGCCGTCGGGGCGGTGTGCCTGATGCTGTGCTGCTGGGATTATCTGCCCGGCGTACTTGCATGGGCGGATATGATCGTCTTTGTCGGAATTGTTTTCATCAGCACTGTCTTGTGGTTCAGAACGGAGGCCTTGTTCGTCCTGCCGATCCTGATGCTTCCGTTAGTTCCCAAGATATACCTGTTTGCCAGATCGATGTCATCCTGGGGTTTTATCGTATTGAGTTTTGTTCTCCTTTTCCTCGGCGGCGTTGTGAGCTTTTTCTTTAAGAACAACAAGTCATTCATCATTGAAAACAAACCATCGACGATAACAACAGAATGACACGTTCAACAGACGGGACACTTGAAGACTATGTTTTAAGTGTCCTGTCTGTTTGATCTGGCTGCCTGATAACCTATCGACCCTTCAGGTCTTTACCCGCTTCATTACTGGCGCGGCTCTAATGGTATGCTGCCCTTACAGGGCGTCATGTGAAACGGGCGTCCTCCGACCCAGGGCGATGCCCTGGGCTAAAATACGTTGCACCTTCGGTGCGGCAGCAAGATGGCCTGAAAGGCCGAAGTATTATAGCCCAGCCCAACGGGGCTGGGGGTGGTTCATTCCAATGCAACCGACGTATGCGAGGCGCTGAACATGCGGACCAAGCTGTTATCCAATTGCAGGATCAGCCCCTGAACGGGATCAACACCCCGGCAGAAGCCGCTGTATCGCCGGCCGTCACATTCGACGGTGACGTGTCGGCCCAGCATTCCGCTTAATTGCAGCCAGCGCTCGATAATTGTAGATTGCATAGTGGATATTGTAGATTGATGTTTGGCATTTTCGAGCCATGTTTCAAGCTGTGCAAGCAATTCACAGACGAGGGCGGTCCGGTCGATTTGCTGACCTGTTTCAATCGCCAAACTGGTTGCGGGCAGGTTCAGGTCGTATTGTTCGAATGTTTCGCGAGTTTGGTTGCAGTTGATGCCGATGCCGATGACGAAACAGGGCTTGCCGCTAATGTTTCGTTTTTCAATCAATATCCCGGCTACCTTTTTATTTTGAATCAGGATGTCATTCGGCCACTTGATGCGGCAGGGAAGTTTGCAAAAAGTATTAATCGCTTCTGCCGTCGCCACCGCCGCGCCCAGCGTCAGCAGTTCCGCTTCAATGGGTATGTTTGTCAAAAGCGCCGAGCAGAGAATACTTTGGCCGGGTTCGGAAAGCCATATTCGCCCGCGTCGCCCGCGTCCTTTCGTTTGTGCCTCTGCCAGCACACACAACCCATGGTTCTTTGAGTTTGAGGCGTATTCCCACGCAATGTCATTCGTCGAAGCGGTCGTCTGGAACACCACCACCTTGCCCCCGATGCGGGCATCCTTCCGCGCTGTTTCAATATCATCTACAATTAAAGGGGTCAGACACCTTTTTTTGTTTACTTTTGATGTCATCCGGCGGTTGTTTCTTTTTTCGGCCTGCCGCGGGGGCGCAGGGACGATTCCAGTGATAAATTTTTCGCCGCTTTCAATATCCATTTGTCATCGCCGAAGGGGCGCCCGCGCTGGATGCAGGTTTCGATTTGCTCTATCGGCACTTTCGCGATTTTATCCGCTTGCGACTTCCATAGTCGCGGCAGGTGTATAGGCCCCTCGCTCAGCGTCAGTGGTTTGTCCTCGCCGCAGCGGATCGCCAAGCTGCTCCACGGCCAGTCGGCGCTGTGTTTGACCAGCCCCGCCCGCAGCGGATTGCTCTCGACATACCGCATCAGCGTCTGGTAGTACAGCCCGTCCTGCACCGGAAAGCTCTTGTACCGTCCCTGGTAGAGGTGCCCGATGCCGACGGTGGCGTGTGCGGCGTGCCAGCGGTGCGAGTGCGTCACCGTCACCCACTTCATAAACGCCGACAGATCGCCGTCGCCCTGCGGCCACAGGATCAGGTGCCAATGCGTGCCCATGATGCAGTAGCCGCACAGCCGCATGTCAAACCGCTCGACGGCTTCGGCTAAAATCGCTTCAAACGCGGCGAAATCCCCCGGCTTTTTAAAGATTTTCAGCCGGCCGTTCGCACGGTTCAAAACATGATAAACAATATTTCCTTTAGCAATCCGCTTTTGTCGAGGCATAATCGGCGATTATAGCAGGAAAAACGGCAATGTCAACAAAAAAAGGTGTCTGACCCCTTCCTATGAAGCCAGATTTGTCAACCGTCTTTTTTGATTTTTCCGGTTTTTATTTTTTCATTTTACAAACCTTATCTGATGCTCTGTTATGACCGGTCGTCTCATACTCCTATTCAGGGTGCCGCGATGATCTTATCTTTGGTTCGCAGTCCTATTCAACTTATCCGGTCGTCGGCCTATTCTTAGTTACGGGCTTATCCAACGCCCACGGGGTCAGCCAGGCTCGACGTTCTTTCGATCACGATCACGATAGAGCTTCAGTCATCAAATTCATTTTTTGTTTTTTGCCCTCACCCAAAGACGGGTGAAAAATAGAAAATGAATTTTATTTCCAGGCCGCAACCTTCTCGACACTGCAACGCCACGGTTGGTTATCCCGCAACATCGCCCAGCACCGCATCAGCATATGACGTGCCACTGCGATAATCGCTATTTTGCGACGCTTGACACTGCCACGGCCAACCCGTTTATAAATATCTCTTGCCCAGGCAAACTGCAAGGAGGCCCAACTGGCCTGAACCAGTAACATTCGCAACAAGGGGTTGCCGCGTTTGCTGATGCGGCCGGTTCGGTCCATTTCGCCGGACTGATACCGCCGCGGCGTAAAGCCGACATAGTTACAGACTTGTCTGCAACTTTTAAACCGATGTGGATCGTCAAGCACGGCAACCAATGCTTCGGCGGTGCGGGGTCCGACACCGGGGGCGGTTTGCAGTAACGTCACAGCCGTGTTTTGCTTGTTGACGGCTCCCAGTTTAGTTTCCACCGCATTCAACTGTTCTTCCAGAGCCGCGTAGTGCTGCAACTCCGCATAAAGCTGGCCTCGCCATAACTCACACGGATCATCAATCGTCTCAAGCGGGGCCGCATGTTCGGATAACGCCTTAAGCTGTTTCTTCGTCCAGCAGTTGCGGCCAGCCGGCAAATCAATCGCCATCATACACATCAGGGCTCGAATGCTGTTTTTGACCTGCGTCATACGGCCAACCATCTTTTGCCGATAGCCGATCAGTGAGCGTTTTTGACGCACTTCTTTGCGAGGGATATGGACCTCCGGAAAGAAGCCGTGGTGATACATCATCGCCAGTCGATGGGCGTCTTTTTTGTCACTCTTGGTAGGGTTGTTGGTCCACTTCCACGCCGGATCGTTGGTGTTGGCAGCCTTGAAAGTCAGCCCCATCGCCCCAAGCATATCCGAAAGCCAACCGGCCTGATTGCCGACTTCAAACAGCACAATCGAGTGGTCAACGTCCAACTCCGCAAAGATGTCGTGAAAAAGCTCAGGCCGTGTCCGAACGGTGCGATATTGTGTTTTCAAAGAACCGCGTTCCATTGTACAAACAACACTCTTGCGTTTACCCAGGTCAATCGCTACAATCGTTTCCATGCCAGATACTCCTAAAATTTACGTGACTATATTTTTGTGCCGTCCCAGTGACGAGCACGTCTTGGGGGCGAGTATAACATACTCACGCCCCCGAGTATCTGGCTTTCATAGTTTCTTAATTCTCTCGGTATTATTAAGCTTCGGCGGGGCTTTTGCTCAAACCGATATCACCGTAAGCTCCATTAGCGAACTGAGAGTCGCAATGGCCAAAAGCGACCAATCCGTAACCATGACGCCCGGAACGTACACCGTTAAAAAACTGCATGATGCAACGACCGTATTTCACTTTAGCGGATCTGACAACACATTCACGTTTACCGGCGTCACGATTTTGATTCCCACAGAACTGTTATCTTCGATGGATTTCAATCCGATTCACGCGCATGCTTCATACTTGCTCACGGGAAATAACATCACGTTTATCGATGGAACATTCGAGAACGTTTATCCCAATGGTATGAATGATGCCACTGATTTTGTGGAGTACAACAAGCGGAACGAGTATGCGCCTGCCCGGCAAATGACCGAATTCAAATTAAATGGTGACAACATTACCTTTCAGGACTGCACCATCACGGTGCGCGGATCATATCCTTACGGATACGGCGATATGTGGGGCAAGGGAAGGGGATCCGTCGTCGGCCTGAAAAAGCACGCGGGTATCAATGTGAATGGCAGAAATTGCACCCTCGACGGTGTCTCTTTAAGCGTATTGGCCTTTGGTCACGGCATTTTCATGCAGACCCATGCCGACAACACGCTCATCAACAACTGTACCCTGCAGGGGCGTGTAAGGTCAGGTGCAGAGATGTACGAAGAAGGAGAGGGTTCTTTGCCGCATCAGTTCGACTACATCGTCCGGTTTGGATATCTCGATAGAAAACCGATACCGCGAAACAAAATGTTTGCCCTGACGGAAGATGGCATTCGAAACTATAACGGAGTCGGTAAAATCACCGTCAAAAACACAAGTGTGACCAACTTTCGCGGCGGCATCTCACTGGCCACAGGTAAAGCGGCTCACGTAGAAAATGTCAATCTTGTTAATTGTGAGCAGGGCTACCAGCTTCCGGGAAATTCCAAGGTCATCCATTGCACAGGCGACGCCTCCTATGGCCCTGTGATTAACTGTCCTTATCCTCAAAAAAGCAATGACGTTTACGACATCAAGATTGTCGACCGACCCGCAACAGGCGACCATAATTTCGCCAACATCGTCGGCAAAAATCTCACGATTAAGTTCACGTACGAAGGGAAGACGCCCGATACATTGCGTCCCATCGTCCTCGGACAAAAGCAAGGAGGAGGTACGGGGTCGGCAAATGGTGTTCAAATCACTAACGAAACTCCCTATCCTATCCTGATCAAGAGCCAGGGCTCCAATGCCGGCGGCACCAGTTGCGGCATTGTTACCGACAATGGCACAGACAATAACATTATCTACTCTCCTTGCAAATTTTCCAGTCATCATACATATCCGGATTCCGGGAATAAGCCATTCGATGTTCCATCGTCTCATGACATCAGCAGATCGGACCTGGGTTTGAGTGACCGTTATGCGGCCAGGTTGCTGCACAGCGATGATTTCAATCAATCCCTTGCCAACTGGACGTCAGAAATAGAGACAGAGGCGGCCATCGCGATTGTGGATGGAAAACTGGATATCAACACGATGACCGGAACCACGGCATGGTTTAATCAGAAACTGTCCGGACCGATTGTGATTACTTACGAAGTCACTACCCCCGATGACGGGCCGGACGGGTTGCCCCGTGATCACAACCTGTTTTGGATGGCGCACAATCCCAAAGCCCCCGACGTCCGCCCTTCAGGGGCAGGCGGTTTGGGTGACTACAATTGTTATGACATGTACTACGCCGGCATCGGCGGCAACAAGAACAGGACCACCCGTTTTCGACGGTATGAAAACTGCGATCGCACGTTGATACATGAATTGACCGACAAGGCGCATCTCAATGCCCCCAACCAAACCTACCGCATGAAGATTGTCTGCATCGATGACCAGGTCCAGGTCTATCGTGACGGCCAAATCTATTGGGACTTCACCGATCCAAACCCTTACACCGAAGGATGGTTTGGTTTCAGGCAGGCACGAACCCATTTGCAGATAGACAATTTCAAAGTGTACTCCCTGGAGGAAACCCCCTCCGGGGATCGCTAATCTAACGTTGACTGAAGTAAAGGTGTATTGCTAAAAGATAAATTGTATGTATTGCTTAAACTACACTTATTGTAAATTTATGAAGATAAGAGGGACAAGTTGATATGGACACACAGAGATCGAATTGGTTCAAGCTGGTTAGTTTTTTATTGTTGGGCGTTTGTAGTTTTTCGCAGGCGGAAACGATTTTGGTCTTAGGAGATACATCCCGGGGAGGCGCCCGTTTTGCGGTTGATGAAATTGAACAGGCTTTGCTCGCACGTTCACAACGTATCTCCTTGGATTCTTTGGAGAAAATCAATGTTCCTGTCAATCAATCCACCATTGTTCTGGCAGAGCTTGGTGATGAGATGATTTTAACCGCTATGAAGCAAGCGGGGGCCAGTCCGGCGTCTGAGTTAAGCTCGGAAGGATTCAGCATACGTGTAACACAACGCCAGAAATACCCCGTTTATTGGGTGATAGGTTACGATACGGCTGGTATGATGTATGGTGGCTTGGAGCTGGCGGAAATTATCCGAATTTCAGATGTAAAAGCCGTCCAAAATGACGATCAGAATCCCTACATGCCCAAACGGGGTACGAAGTTCAATTGCCCATTGGACTTGCGCACACCCAGCTACACTGATATGTGCGATGCGGCTCAGAACAACATCTCTGAGATGTGGAACTGGGACTTCTGGACGGATTATATCGATCAGTTAGCTCGTTTTCGATATAACCATATCTCATTGTGGAGCATGCACCCTTTTCCTTCGTTGGTGAAGGTTCCCGGTTATGAAGACATCGCTTTGGATGATGTGCTGAGAAGCACCAGTAAGTTCGACGAA
>Ga0272442_10010245_pt1 | contig 11572 bp, 5 predicted proteins | sample SSMForm2O_FD_200262 | JGI IMG/M metagenome (GOLD analysis project Ga0272442, IMG submission 200262) | Marine sediment archaeal communities from Little Sippewissett salt marsh, Falmouth, MA, United States - SSM-Form-2O | ecosystem: Environmental > Aquatic > Marine > Wetlands > Sediment ...
GGTTGTACCGGTAGAGCACCCACGCTCCGGAGTTCACGGCCATCTTCTGCTCGGCGAGACCGTTCGACATGTCGATACCGTGCGCGATGCAGTGTGTATAGGCAATCACGATCGAAGGACCGGGATAAGCGTCAGCCTCGTTGAATGCCCTTACTATCTGGTTCATATTCGAACCCATGGCCACCCGCGCCACGTATACGTTTCCGTAGGTGATCGCCATCATGCCGAGGTCCTTCTTGGATAGCGGTTTTCCCGCCTCAGCGAAACGGGCTATCGCGCCGAGCGGCGTGGATTTGGACATCTGGCCGCCCGTGTTCGAGTACACCTCGGTATCGAGAACGAGAATGTTGACGTCCTTTCCGGACGCGAGCACGTGATCGAGACCGCCGTACCCGATATCATAGGCCCAGCCGTCTCCTCCGAATGCCCAGATCGACCGTTTAACGAGATAATCCGACAGGCTGTACATGAGCTTCAAATCCCGGTCGTCCGAGTTACCGACGGCTTTCTTGAGCTCTTCCACCCTCTTCCGCTGGGCCTCTATCTCCTCGGGTGTCGACTGGTCCGAAGCCAGAAGCCCCTTGATCACTTCGCTGTCTATGGCTTTGACCTTCTTCTGTACCTTTTCCACCATCTCGAGGGCGTGTTCATACAGCTTGTCCGAGGTCAGCCGCATGCCCATAGCGAACTCGGCCGCATCTTCGAAGAGCGAGTTCGACCACACCGGTCCCCTTCCGTCCTTCCGCTTCGTATAGGGCGTTGTAGGAAGGTTCCCGCCGTAGATGGATGAGCATCCCGTCGCGTTGCCGATGATCGCCCTGTCCCCGAAAAGCTGGGTCACGAGCTTGACAACGGGCGTCTCTCCGCATCCAGCGCACGCGCCCGAAAACTCGAAGAGCGTCGGAAGGAGCTGTGAGCCGAGAATCGTGGTCCGCGACATTATGCCCGGATCGGTATCGGGCAGATCAAGGAAGTAATTCCAGTTCTCCACCTCCTGCTCGCGAAGCGGTATCTGCGGCTCCATCATAAGCGCTTTCACGTCCGTTTTCTTGCCGTCGACCTTCTTGAAACCCGGGCAGGTATTCGCGCACTGTCTGCATCCCGTGCAATCCTCGGGAGCGACCTGAACCGTGTACTTCATACCCGCGAATTTCTTGGACTTCGCATCCACGGATTTAAATGCGCCGGGCGCGTCCTTCAGGTTCGCCGGATCGTAGAACTTGATACGGATCGCTGCGTGCGGACAAACGAGCGAGCACTGGCCGCACTGGAGGCAGTACTCCGGATTCCAGACAGGAATATTGTCCGCCACGTTTCTCTTTTCAAACTGCGTTGTCCCGGTCGGATAAGTCCCGTCATCGGGCAGCAGCGAGACGGGCAGCTCGGTACCTCGTTTCGCGATGATCTTGCCCGTGACGTTCTGCACGAACTCGGGAGCGTCCACCGGGACGGCGGGCTGCATGTGCAGCTTACTCGTCACCTTGTCCGGGTAATCAACCGTTTCGATATTCTCGAGGGCCGTATCGACCGCCTTCATGTTCATGTCGACGACGTTCTGCCCCTTTTTGCCGTATGTCTTTACGATCGCGTCCTTGATAAGCTTTACCGCTTCATCCTTGGGAAGCACTCCCGAGATAACGAAGAAAGCGGTCTGCATGATGGTATTAATGCGTGCTCCGAGTCCGAGTTTCTGCGCGATCGCCATCGCGTTTATAATGTAGAACTTGACCTTCCTGTCTATGATCTGTTTCTGGACCTCGGCCGGCATCTTGTCCCAGACCTCATCCACGGGAAAAGGCGAATTGAGGAGAAATATGCCGCCGTCTTCGAGCTTGGAGAGCATATCGTACTTCTCGAGAAAAGAGAACTTGTGACACGCGAGAAAGGTCGCCTTGGAGATAAGGTAGGTGGACCTTATCCTGTCCTTTCCGAACCTCAGGTGGCTTACGGTCATCGCGCCGGCCTTCTTCGAGTCGTACTCGAAATATCCCTGGGCGTAGTTGTCGGTCGAGGCCCCTATTATCTTGATCGAGTTCTTATTCGCGCCGACCGTTCCGTCCGAACCGAGCCCGAAGAAGAGCGCGCGGTGCACCTTCTCGGTTTCCGTTGAAAATCCCGGATCCCAGTCAAGGGAAGTCCCGGTCACGTCGTCCCTGATACCCACGGTAAAATGGTTCTTCGGGGTCTCCACCTTTAAATTGTCGAGCACGGATTTTGCCATCGCGCTGTCGAACTCCGCGGAGCCGAGCCCGTACCGGCCCCCTACGATTACGGGATACTCCTTGAAGGGAGCCCAACCGTCGCTCATCGCCTCTCCGATCGCGGTCCTTACATCCTCATACAGGGGCTCGCCGATCGAGCCCGGCTCTTTCGTTCTATCGAGCACCGCCACTGCCTTGACGTTCTTCGGAAGCGCTTCGATAAAGGCCTTCGTACTGAAGGGACGGTAGAGCCTCACCTTGATAACACCGACACGCTCGCCCTTGTCGGCGAGGTAATCGACGGTTTCCTCCATGGTTTCCGCGCCCGAACCCATTATGACGACGACACGGTCCGCATCCGGAGCGCCGATGTAATCAAAAAGGTGATAATGTCTTCCGACCACCTTGGCGAACCGGTCCATATATGACTGTACGATGCCGGGTGTATCATCGTAATACCTGTTCACGGTTTCGCGGGCCGCAAAGAACACGTCAGGGTTCTGCGACGTACCGCGAATACTCGGGTTTTCCGGATTGAGACCGCGCATACGGTGGGCAATGACGTACTCGTCGTCTATCATCGCACGCATGTCTTCGTAGGAGAGCTGCTCGATCTTCTGTATCTCGTGGGATGATCTGAACCCGTCGAAGAAATGAACGAAGGGCACGCGTGCCTTGACCGTGGACGCCTGCGCTATGAGCGCGAGGTCCATGATCTCCTGTATGGAGGAGGATGATATGAGCCCCCATCCGGTGCCGCGCACCGACATCACGTCGGAATGGTCGCCGAAGATGGAAAGCGCCTGGCACGCGACTGAACGCGCGGTAACGTGAAAGACAGCCGGGCAGAGCTCTCCTGCGATCTTGTACATGTTCGGTATCATGAGCAGAAGGCCCTGCGAAGCGGTGAAGGTCGTGGTAAGGGCCCCGGTCGTCAGTGCGCCGTGAACGGCGCCGGACGCACCCGCCTCAGACTGCATCTCCGTTACGGACGGGACCGTCCCCCAGATGTTCTCCCGGTTCTTCGCGGTCCATGCGTCGGACAGCTCTCCCATCGAAGAAGAAGGCGTAATAGGATAGATAGCAATAACCTCGTTCGTTGCATGGGCGACATACGCAGCCGCGGTGTTTCCATCCATAGGTACCATTTCTCGTTGCATTATATTCCCTCTTTCTGATTGTTGGTTTGTAAGCGGAGCGAAGAGAAACCGGCGGACCGGTTGTCTTTTTTCACCAGATTTAATTGTAATAATATTTCAAAGGTCGATCAAGATAATTGTATCTGTCGATTTGAACGCGCGATAACCATTTGAACGGTCGGAATACGGAGCGCTGACGTGTGAAATACGGATTCATTTAATTAAGGAAAGAAAAAAGCGGCTAGGCGGGAGTATCATTTTTTACCAAGGTACTTGACAAGTATGAGCCTGTTTTTGCCTCCGTCCAGGTATTCGTAGTGGATCTCGTCCATCATCTCCTTCATGATATAGATCCCGAGCCCCCTCTCCTTTGCCTCGGAAAAATGTTCGTCTATATCGATCCGTCCCTGCTCGATGGGATTGAACCGCTCCCCCCTGCTCTCATAAATGACGGTGAATTTACTCCCCTCGCTCCTGCACTCAATAGTGAAATGCGACTTTTTTCCGAAACCGAGCGTATGCTCGATGATGTTCGCGCTCCACTCATCGCAGGAAATCTCCACCTTCGTGATATCCGAGTCATCCGCGCCCGCTTCCCGTGCCTTGCGCGATATGAAATCCCGGGCCTTGGACAAATTAATGAGGTTCGCATCGAACGTTATTCTCTCGGGTTCCATCTTTTCTCTCTCATTCCTCCCACCCGTCTTCGATCGTTACCCGCCCTTCTCGGCGGACCCGTCATCATTTACCCGCACGGTTCCTCCGCACCCGGAGCATTTGAAATCTCCCGGTTCCGGAGCCTTGAGCTTCTTCGAACAGTGCGGACAGGCAAAAACAACGGGGAAGGTCTTTTTCTTGCCGGTACCCCGTCCTTTTTCGGTTGTCATTAAAAGGGCTTCATCGCCGGTTTTCGTGATGGTAAAGAATGCCGTGAACCCGAGGATCTCGAACACTTCCATGACCTTTTTCTGGAGGTTGAACAGAACCATGGCCTTTTCCATCTGTTTCAACCGTTTCTGAAACGCGGTAAAGGCGCCGATGCCCGTGCTGCTGATGTAGCTCAGTCCGCCGAAATCGAAGATCAAACCGTCTATGCCGGAATCTATGAGATTATTGATAAAGGATTTAAAATCAGGGGCATTGTACGTATCGAGGTAGCCGTTCAGCGCTATATGTACGACCCCCCGGGCCTCTTCCTTTTTCGTCAGCTTCAGTGAATCCTTTATTAAGATCTCTTCCATAGCCAGATCGCTCCCCGGTCTACGTATAATTATAATTGAGCGAATTCAGAGTTTCAATAAATATGTAGCATGAGGAGCTTGCACATAAATAAGACATACTATTTCCTGTGAACTTTAATAATTAATGACACAAAATACAACTGATTATCATGTTCAATAACTGCCCAAGTGTACAAAATTAAAATTCTAAGTTCATCTTATTATAAAACGCCGGGTACACCAGCTTTTTTAACGCAAATCCAGCACGAGCAGGGTCATGTCGTCGTGCTGACGGGCCTTTCCGGCGAATTTCAAGACATCTGCAATTATGCCGTCCGCTATGTTACCCGTCCCTTCCGACAGTGCCGGAATGACGTGCAGGAGCCGCTCCATGCCGTACTCCTCGTCTTTCCCGTTCCGCGCCTCATGTACGCCGTCGGTGAGCAGAAAAACCGAATCGCCCTGCGCGAGCTTGACGTACTTCTCCGCGTTATAGACCGTGTCCTCCATTACACCCACGGGCAGCGAAGGTACGGTCGGCTTTATGAGCGTACATTCGCGCTCCTTCCTCCTGAATACGAGGAGGGGGCCGTATCCCGCGTTCGCGTACCTGAACAGTCGGCTCCTCCGGTTGTAAACACCGAACAAAAGGGTTGCGAAGCGGTCGTCCGCGATGTCGGGAGCGAGCATCCTGTTGATGAGCGTCACGATTTGCGTGGGGTCCTTCATACCCGTCTGTATGAGCGAACGGAAAACGGTCCGTATCATTATCATCATGAGCGAGGCTGGAACCCCCTTGCCGGCCACGTCGCTGATGATAAGACCGTAATGATCGTTGTCGATTTGAATATAATCGTAGTAATCGCCGCCCACTCCGGCGGCCGCCCGGTAAAACCCGTGAATCGACAGTCCCCGGGTCTCTATACCGGCCCCCGGAATGAGATCCTGCTGTATCTTCCTCGCGATGTCTATCTGCTCGTCAAGCTTCGCCTTCTGGGCCATCTCCCGCTGATAGTCGCCGAGCCGCGAGGTCATGCGGTTGAACTCATCCGCCAGCATGCCTATCTCGTCACGGGCCCTGACGTGTATCCTGTGCTCCAGGTTGCCTCCGCCGATGATGTTCACACCCGCGGCCAGCTCCTTGATGGGCGTTATGGTGACGGTGGCCAGGATCACGGCCCCGAGTATGCCGACCACGATGGTAATAATCGTTATGATCACGGTATTCACGAGGTTCTTTCGCCTGGCGGCCCCTATGGTCCGGAATATGCTTTCCGAGGAGTAACCGAGCAGGACCGTGCCGATTCTCGTACCCGCGAACTGAACGGGCATACCGAGGTCGTATACCTCCAGCAGCTCGTCGGACGTAAACGCGGGGCTCACAACCTTCTCCGCCGATTCAGCGGCCCGCCGCGGAAAATCTTCCGAAAGCACGGACCCCTGGAGCCCCATGTCCGAGTGCGCGATCACGCGCTTCTCCGTATCAATTATAGCACTGTACCTGATGTCCGTGTTCTCCATGGTTTTCGCGATTACGGAGAGGAGGAGGAGGTCGTCTTCGTTCAGCAGGCCTTCCCGCGCAACGGCCGCCATGGAACTAAGCGAGAGCTCCGCCTTTTCTATCATCTGCTCGGCCAGCGCCCGTTTCTCGTGCTCGACCATGACGAAGCTGAGCATGACGCTTATACCGACGGTGATCAGGAGAACGAGGCCGCCGATAAGGAGGCTGAATTTGAATCGGAGCCCGATCTTCTTTCTGTTTTCCCGTGCCATAATACGTACTCCTTTTGAGCGATGCTTCACTATAGAAAGGGTCGTGAAAACCGCTATGAGCAGAAATCCGCCGATGGCGGCGCCGACAGCGGCAGTATTTTTAATAGTCATATAAGCCCGTTCCCGGCGGCCGGAGTCCTCTATTTCGGAAAGAGCCGTTTCTACATCGGCATCTGCAGTTTCGTCCGTCGGGGCCGGCCTGAGCCTGAAACCGATTTCGGCCGGTTCGCTCACGTTTCCCGCCCGGTCGACCGATCCGACACTGAAAAGCCACTCCCCTCCGTCCATACCGGTGAGATCTATCCGCTTCTCCTCCGTGGAAACAGGGGGCGACTCCCCGCCGTCACCTTTCACGAGCCTGTATTTGAACCGTACATCCTCCCCGGGGGCCGGTTCCCAGGACAGGAAAGGCTCGCCGGAGAGGTAACCCTCCTCGTCCTCGTTAACGGGGCCGATTACGGGAGGAGAGGGAGGGGTGAGGTCGGCTTCGAGATCGAGGGTAACGGTTTCTGAGAGGTTTCCGGCGGAGTCCTTGGCACGAAAATGGAAGTAGTAGCGTCCCTCCTCCGCCGCTTTCACGTTAATCGTCCTGACTTCGGGGGGTATGTTGACGATCTCGGGAACATTGTCCTCGTTTTCATCGAAAATATAGCAGTAGCCTTCAAGACCCTGGGGGTCCTCCGGTGCGTTCCACCTGAGCCTGACCCCGTTGATACCGATATAACGGGGCGTGGAGACAAAGACCGGGGCCTTTACCGCCCTGTCCGGGCCCGCGTACCGTATTCCCCCGTCGTTCCACAGGAGGAAGAGGTCGCCTGCAGCAATCACGGGAAGGAAACCGCTCCCCGCTCCAACCCGGCCGACCGGACCGTTTTCCGTGAAGATATCACCATCCCTTACCGCCTGGTATATATCCCATCCCCCGTTCCTGTCGTCCATAAAAAAAATCGAAAGCACTTCCCCATGCTCGACAATCCGCGCGTTTCTCGCGGTAAAGGGCGAACCGTTCACCTTAACCGGTTCCGTGAGCGGTTTTCCCTCCGGGTCGAACTCTGCGTAGTACACGCCCCGTACGCCCTCCCTGTCGCTCTCCCACACGAGGAGAAACCGGTCGTCCGTCACCAGGGCGCGGGGCACCTCATCCTCGCTCACCGCGCTCCGGGTGAGGTTCAGGGGTTCGGACCACGGTCCGGAAGGAGTCGATGCCCTGGAGAGGTAAATATCGAACACGGGCACGGACCCGCTGGAAAAGGGACGCGCCTGCCAGAAGAGGTAATACTCCCCTCCGACCGGGTGAAGCGAGGGGAAAAACGCGCCCGCAAAATCTCCGCCGACTTCCATGGGCCCTTTCCACCTTTCCGAGCCCGCCCGCAGTGTCATGTAGGAAAACCCGATGCTTCGCCCTTCCTTTTCCGAATGGTAAAACAGCCATAAATCCGAACCAGCGGGCTGGAGGGACAGGTCAGAGACGAACGGACCGCCCGCCAGGATTTTCCGGGGCTTCGACCACTTTTCGGCGGCCTCCCCTTTTTCCGCGATAAATATTTCGCCGTCAATGGTATTGAACGCCAGGTATATAACGCCGTGAAAGAGCGCGGAGTCGAAGTGGGGATAAAAACCAGCGCGAACGGGAACCCGGATTCCTGTTTGAAACGGCCCTTCAACCTCGTTAATGGACCGAACTTCGTAGTACCGCAGCTCCGCCCCGCCTTTCTCACGGACGATCGTAAAAACGATGACCGTCCCGTCAGCGGCAGCGGCCCGCACGCTGGAATGGACGAATCCGGGTTTGTCCTTCCCGAGAAAACGCCCCTCGTCCCAGTAGTACCGGGGATACGCCCATGAGAGCACCGATAGAAAAAGAACGAGGAGGAAAACCCGTTTCATGAACCCTCCCCCTGCAGCGCGAGCCTGCTCTTGGCCCGCACGATATTGGCTTTGGCCATTTTATGATCCGGGTTGAGCGCGAGAACCTGTTTCCACTCGGATATCGCCTCCCGGTAGAGCCCGTCCATAAAAAAGGTGACCCCGAAGAGGTAGTGGCGCTTTATCGTAATCTGGGCTTCAGTCTCCGGGATAACGGCGCTTTTCTGCCTTTTCAGATTGCGCGCTTTCGTTTCCGCCTGCGACAGGTAGACCCGTGCCTCTTCGAAATCGGGATCGAGCTCGACCGCCTTCCGCCACATCGCGACGGCGTCGTCGAGGTTCTCCTCCCTGTAGGCGTTCAGGCCTTTGACGTAGTATTCCCCGGCGAGGGCCCTGTCCTCATCCGTCACGACCGTCCCGCCTGAAGCGACCTCTTTCACCAGTTCCCGCAGGGTCGTACGGGCCCGCTCGAACCCGGGGTCCGCCTGTATAATGAGCTCCAGCCGCGCGACCGCCTCCCTCTTCCTGCCCGCGTCGACCAGGGCCGATGCCTCCCCGTACATGTCCTCAAGTATCTCTTCCGCGAGGCGCGGGTCCGTATGCGTGAGCGCTTTGGTCAGGTTCATCCGGGCGATCTCGTTGAAAGGGAAGATGAGGAGTATCTCCTCCCAGTACCTGATCGCCTCCGTATAATCCTTCCTCGCGTAGGCCTCGGTACCGAGCCTCGTGAGGTTCGTATAGAGGTCGTAAAACGGCGAGGACGGCTCCACCGTCGTCTCGGTTTCGCGCCGCTGCGCGATCTTTACCCTGACGATGTACTCCCGGACCTGCGTGTTCTCCGGGTCCGCCCTGTACGCCCTGTTCAGGGCGGCCAGTGCCTCGCGATAGCGGCTCGTATTGAAGAGCTTGATGCCCTCCCGCAGAGAAAGGGCGACGTCCTCCTCCTCTTTCCTGTCGGCTTCCCGTTCCCTGTCCGCGAGCGCTCGGCGTATCTTCTCCACATAATCGCGGGACTGCTCCGGCCTGTAGCCCAGGGCCAGCGCGTTCTCGAACTGCTCAGCCGCCTCCTCAAGCTTGTTCTCGGCCAGGAGCCGCACGCCGTTCTCGAAATAAATACCGGCCTGCTCGCGTATCTTGTGCCCCTCCTCCTCCGCATAGGTAATCTTCGAGAGAAAAAGCGGGGCGTCGGCGTCCCCGGGCAGAACCTCCCGCACCTTCTTCCACGCGGCCCTCGCGCCCGCGTGATCGCCCGCTTCATAGAGAGCGGCAGCCTCTTCCTTCATCTTCCCGAGGTCGCGGGATTTCCCGAGACCCCGCTCCGCAAGGCCCGTCAACCGGCCGTCCATGCCGGTAGCAAGGACCGATTCGAAGAGCTCCTTTGCCCCGTCAGTGTCGCCCCGTTCGAGCAGAAGGTAGGCCATGGTAAGATCGTCGAGTACGCCCTCATACCCCTTCAGCGCCTCGTGGAGCAACTCCCGCGTCCCGGCATCGCCGGGGTCCGTTTCGAGCGCCCGGTCGAGCATCTCTATGGCGCCGGGAAGGTCGCCCTCCCGCAGAAGCCGGGCTCCCTGTTCCGCATACCCGTCCCCCTCCCCGGCCGTGAAACGGGCCGCAGCGAAGAGGAAAAAGAGGACCGGGAGTGTGTTTCTTATCTTCATCGCGCCTTCATTCGCCTGAATGTGTATTTGACGCCCTGTTAGACATTATAAATCATCGGAACGCCGATTAAAAACGGTTTTCTCCCCCTGTTCGCACGGGAAATTCCGCCGGGCCCCCGGGTCTGGCCCCATGGTTTCGCTTTCTCGCCCGTATAAAAAATGGTATCTTCTCACGGATCGGAGAAGACGAATGCAAAAATACAGGCTCATCGCCCTCGACCTGGACGGAACGCTCCTGAACAGCGAAGAGGAGATAAGCGAAAACAACATCGAATACCTGCGGCGGGCGATCGACGCGGACGTGCGGGTCGTTCTCACCACGGGCAGGTCCACGCTCGCGGCACGGCGGTACATCGACACGGTGCGGTCCCCCGACCCCACTATCACGTACAACGGCGGGGTCATCGGAAACGGCCGTGGCGTGCTCCGGGTCGCACTCGTGCAGCCCGTACTCGTCCCCGAGATACTGGAGACCGTGGAGAAAGCGGGATACGAACCCGTGGTGTACACGCTCGACGACCGCCGCTACTACGCGGGAGGGGGCAGGCACACGGACGACTTCATACAGTTCACGAAGCCCTTTGAGCGGGAAACAATTCGTGTGGACGATCTGCGTGAGGGCGTGTACGAGGACGTGGTGCGCATCAGCGTTTTCACGGACGAGCCAGACCTGGATATCCTGGACCGCGCTGTCTTGGGCGAATTCGGAAATAAAATCAGGACCACCCACACCTTTTTCCCGGACTGGGGCTTTTGGATCTACGAGATCATGGACACCGCGTGCTCAAAGTCGAACGCCCTGGACTACGTGTGCGGGCTGCACGATATCAAACCCGAAGAGGCCATAGCCATGGGCGACAACCGGAACGACCTCGACATGCTCGAGTGGGCGGGGCTGGGCGTTGCCATGAAGAACGGGCTTCCCGACGTGCAGCGGGTCGCGGACCACGTGACGGGAAGGACGAACGACGAGGACGGCGTGGCTGAGATCATAGAAGAGTACATCCTTCGCGCATGAATTACGACATGATGGTATCACCGTTAATGGGGACGTCCCTCCCGATCCTGTGCTTTCAGGATATACTTTCGCCTCATAATTATTCCATGCATCGATGTATCGATAATGCACTGGCATTGAGTGGTTTGGGGAAACCCATGGAAGGATCAGAATAAAGGAGCCCGTCGAAAATAAGAGTCAAGCAAAGATTTGACCCCTTTTTCGATGCATGTCAAAGAACCAGTTCCAAAATCCAAGTTCTTGTCCACTATAACTAACTGAGTGTCCAGTTTTAGGGGTTCACTCCACTATCTTTATAAAGAAATTTCATACTGACTTAGTAAAATAAGGCCACACGGTTGCTATTAAATATCCTATGAATCCAATGATTGAAACAAAGAAAGTAATCCATACTGTCCATTCCCAAGCACGTACAAATCGCTCTAAACGTGCCTTCTTATCCATTTTCTCTCGATGCAACAGCTGGCCAAACCTATTGTAATACCTATAAATCGTCCTCTGTATTCCAACCCAGATGATAATAATGTTTATGAATCCTGAGACGAGCATAACGATGAAGAAATATTTATCCAATTCATAATCACGAGCAAAACCTTTACGCAAAGCGAATATTGTGAAGGAAGCTGCTATAAAGAATGTTGTCAATGCAGCAGTCCATCTAACAAAGTTGTATGCTTCACCTCTCGCAAAGTCCCTG
>Ga0272442_10010246_pt1 | contig 11571 bp, 8 predicted proteins | sample SSMForm2O_FD_200262 | JGI IMG/M metagenome (GOLD analysis project Ga0272442, IMG submission 200262) | Marine sediment archaeal communities from Little Sippewissett salt marsh, Falmouth, MA, United States - SSM-Form-2O | ecosystem: Environmental > Aquatic > Marine > Wetlands > Sediment ...
CGCGGACTGCCATCCGTCGCCTTACTACACCGACAACCTAATGCACAACATGAAGACCGAGCGATTCTACAAGCCGCAGATGGTCAACGGGCGCTACGCCAGTGCCGATGGTCCCATCAAGACGTTTCCGCTGCGCGGGATCAAGGATTCACCGCCCTACCTGCACGACGGGAGGCTCCTGACCCTGGAAGACACCGTGGAGTTCTTCAACCTCCTGATGGAAACGAAGCTGACGGAGAAAGAGAAGAAAGACCTCGTGGCGTTCATGCGCGCGTTATGACGCACGATACGCATGCGGCTCTCATTGCGGGGCCAGTATGACCTACACGGCCTCGTCCGAGAAGTGCACGTAAGTGAAACATTCGGGGATGTGCGAATCGTAGACGCCGTGGGTGTTGAAGGACCAGCCGACGGAAGGGTCGGTTAGGCGCTCGTTGTATTGCAGCGCTTCGAAGCGCGAGAAGTCCATCCGCCAGATGTCGCCGTCTTTGGGAGGTAAGGACCGGCCCTGGGCGAGCGTCTTCATGCCGGACCAGGGAAACGCCAGTTCGACGGTCCAGCCGCGGTCAAGGGTCGACGGATCGTTCAATGTGCCGTCGACATGGGCCGCGGTCTTCAGTCCCGGGAAGTCCCAATCCATGAACGCCCAGCGGCGTCCGCGCGGGTGCTTCTTGTAGCGCAGGGCGTCCTGGAAACCGCCGATCACGTCGACGGGCTGCTTGAGCAGGTCGAATTCCGGCTTGCCGGAGAAGCCGCCCTTCTGGTACGCGTCCTGCCAGATGTAGAACACCTCGTAGATCGTCCCGCGGGCGTTGATCTCGAACTCGTAGTAGCAGTCCGGTCCCGCGATGAAGACCTCGACGTCGTTCTCGAAGTAGATGGGCGAGTCGCGCTCGGTGAGCTGGGCCTGGACGTTGGGCTCCTGCACCCAGAAGGCGATGTACAGATTCTCATCGTCCCAGAGGGCCGCCATGCGCGTATCCAGAAAGCCGGGCACGCCCGTGACCATGTCCACGAAGCGTGGCGACTTCGGCGTCTTCTCCCAGCAGTCTTCCGAGAGCTGTCCGTCGATCACGATCTTCTCCGTCGTGCGCCGGCAGATGTAGTGTCGGACGTCCTTGTCCTCGCAACCATGTCGTTTGGTCATTGACGTGTCTCCCCTATTGCATGTTGTTGGCAGCGCGTGGCCAGTCGCTTGCCGAGCTTGAAGGCCTTGTCGACGTAGGTTTCTGTGCCACGTTTTTCCACCGCGCCGGCGTACAGATCGCCCACCACTTTCGCGTTGAGGCTGCACGTGCATACGGACTTGATCAAGGGCGTCGCATCGTCGCACCAGCGGCGCAGCAGGGGCCGGACGATTCCCGACGCGACAATGATGATCGCGGCCTTGTCTCTCGTGGTGCGCGGGGTCGGGCATCCGGCCAGCGGCCACGTCCCGGGTTTGGCAAAGACCCAGCAGAGACGCTCCAGAAACGTCTTCATGACAGCCGTGACGTTGCCCATGTTGACCGGTGTGCCAAAGATGTAGCCATCGGCCTCGTCGACCATGGTATAGATGGCCTCCATGTCGTCAGAAATCACGCAAGCCGCCCTGCCCTCGCTCTCGCCATCGTTTCTGCACGCCATGCAGTTCTTACAGTACTCGATGTGCTTCTCCACGAGTTGCAGTTTATTCACGGAGATATCGCTGGCAGACTGGGCCCCGTCGATCGCCTTGTCCACGAGCGTATCGATGGTCCGGCCCTTTCGATAGCTTCCGACAATGGCCAGTATATTCACCGCCTCAGTCCCTTCCTGGGCTGCCGCCGTCCTTTGTTGCGGCGTCGCGGCCCGCAGCGTCGGCACATTATAGGGGAAGATCGTGGGAAAGGCACGTCCTTGACGGAATTCGCTTCTGGGGTACCCAATGGCAGCAACGGCCTCTGTCCTGCTCAGTCAATCCCGCCAAGGATTGTCACGGAAGGCGCTCGAGGATGTGCGAGTCGTTGCCGCAAGTCTTCCACCTGCGTGATGGCCTTCTGGAATCGTCCGGCGGCGCTGCGGATGCGGTCCACCTCCGGATCAAACACACGCGGCCCAACGAGCAAGCGATCAACCTCCGCAATTCTGTCCGTCACGGCCTCCAAGGCGGCCTGTTGAGAACTCAGGCGCTTGGCGAGCGCTCGCTCCCCCGTGGACATTGGCCAGAATGGTCCAAGGCACGTGTGGAGAGGGGGCCTCCGGGGCGGCAGGTGTTCGCTCGATCTTTCGATGCAGGCCCTAGCCTTGCCGATGACCTTGTCGATCTCATCAGCGGTCGGTGGATCGGAAGTTGTGTTGGTACTCTTCGTCTTCAGCGTTTCCAGTCCCTCAATGATACCGAGCAGATCGGTGCGGACATCGTCCCAGGAGTTCTGGCTGTGCTTCTCTTCCAGAGCATCTCTGGCGCGTTCAAGCTCGGCCAGATCCTTCTGGAGACTATCTAATTCCGCCTGGAGCTTGTCCCTGTGGGACATTAGAAGGTGCATCTGCCCACCCAGCGCCTCTGGCGAGGCGGTGACCGGCAACGTAGTGAGAGAGGCGACGGCAAGCTGCCGCAGAAGATGCTGAATCTCCTGGTGGTTCGGCCGAGTCTGCCAGATCAACAGTTCAGCCTCGCCGGCACGCCTGATCGTCCCTTCACCGAAGTCACTCAATTCGAACCAGCTCTCCGGCTCAACCGCCTCCATGATCAGTCGAGCCAGTGGTCTGGTCTGGCCCATCGCCCTGATCGGGGCGGGCACGCGATGGACCCAGGCTTCCATCTGCTTCATCGGCAGGCTGTCGATCGTGGCGACAGTGAGGACGCCGCCCTCGATAACGTAGTCCAGTTGTGCGAATCCTCCTGCTACGGCGTTGAGCAGCGCCGTCAATCCCGTCTCAAGCTGTACCGTCCCCGGTCCGTCCATGCCGGTCTGGGTGGTGGGCTTGATCTCGGCGTTGTCCAACAGATCCTTCCAGAGGACCACGACCTTCAGCGGCGGGTCCACACTGTGGCGCAGCACGCGGACCGCTTCATCGAGAGACATTTCGCGATTCAGGGCGGAAAAATCGACTGTCTGTTCCAACTGTCGATAAACCTGTGCGTTGGCGGGGCGCAGGCTGATGATCTCCCCCTTGTCGGGCGTCCCCTGTTCGCACGCCTCGCGGAACTGCTTCTCGGCCCGCTCGACGTCGTCCTGACCTCTCTCAAGGCGCTCTTGCAGTTCCTTGACCTGCACGCCGAAGGCCCTATCCAACTCGACACGCAGGTTCTCGATCAGCGCATCGCCAAACTCGCGGGCCGCCGCTTTGCTCGTCGTGGGCAAATGAACCTCGAGCGCCAACAGCACGACACCCGGCTCACTGGCGGTCAGCGGCACGGCACCAAAGAAATCCGGCCCCTGGTCAGGCTCGGCGTCCAGCACTTCGAGGGCCGCCCGTTCTGCTACGGCGTCGGTTCCCAGCAGTGCATGGACTGTCTTGAAGTCCAACGGCATCACGGCCGGATCGGTCCGTATTCTCACCATGCACGACATGCGACGCCCAGTGCTGCCGCCCACCGCTTGGGCCGGCGCAAAGCTGAGAATCAGCAAGAAAAGGAACATGCATGGAACGATGGATTGCCTGATAGCCCTCATGATCACTCTCCCTTCGCTGTGCAGGTTGCCGCCCACGCTCGCCAGTTTGAGACAAGCGGAAGATCAATCTATCATAGAACAAGACGCGAGGGGACACAACTTGATCCAGAATAGACTGTTGCGAGCAAACTTCGTATGGCAAGGGTGTCCGGTACCTTCAGCCTTCGCCCTTGCGGGTCCAGGCCCAATGGATCAGGGCGGTCGCGGCGACGACGCACAGGATGACCCATGTCGCCGCGAACCACTTGCCGTTGGCGTCGAGGACACCGACAATCGCCACAAACGCCAGGACCGCAACAACAAACAACACCGCGCCGTCGGTGACTTTGATCAGATGGGACAGGCGGGTTCGATCCTGCCGCTCGTTCTCGGCGAGCACGCCAAGGGCGGTATCGCGCTCGGTGGCCGGGACGGCAATCGCCACCGTATGCGATTGGTCCCTGTAGGTCCCCATCCTCTCGAGATCATCGGCGACCATCGGGTGTAGATGATGGCTCTCCAGCAGCCCCACGATTCGAGCCACATCGCTCGGACGGGCCTCGTATACCGTGACCAACTCAGCCATAAACCGGCTCCGCTCCAAGGGGTACCATCCGATGCGCACCCAATCCTGCCAGTATCCGGGTGCGCACCAGATCGTTTCAGCAAATCGTCAAGGTGTCAATCCCTTCGGTTCCGGCCGCGCGTCCTAGCGAAGCACCATCTCGAAAGGCATCATCGTAATCACGCTCTCGTCGCGCACCAATTCGATGCGCTGCAAGGCCTGATACAGAGCGTTGGCTCGCTCGGGCTCGGTCTTTCGCAGCAGATCGAAGAGACCGGCCAGTGTCGGATGGCCGGCGAGCAGGCTCGTGGCCGCCGAGACCGAAATGTCGGTCGGCCGGTCGCTTTCGCCCGATTGCTGTCCCATCAGCATCGTGATGAAATCCTGCGGCTCGGGGATCACACGCACATCGTAGTCGTCCAGCGAAGCCTGCGCCGCGGCGTGCTTCACGGCTTCGTGAAGCCCGCCGATCTCATCGACCAGCCCCAGTTCCTGGGCCTGCTTGCCCGTATAGACGCGGCCGCCCGCCATCTCATCAATCGGCTTGGCGAGCTTGTCACCCCGGCCTTTGGTGACGTGGCCCTTGAAGACCTCGTAGACGTCACGCATGTAGCCCTTCACCAGGTTGCGCTCGTCATCGTTGAACGGTCGATCGCTGTTGAAGATGTCCGCGCGGGCCCCGCGTGTGTAGGGAACCCAGTTGATGCCGAGCTTGTCCCACATGCCCTTGGAAATCAGCTTGCCGCCCACGACACCGATCGAAGCGGTGATGGTGACCTTGTCGGCGAAGATGGTGTCAGCGGCGCAGGAGACGTAGTAGCCCCCGCTGCCGGCGACGTTGCCCATCGAGACGACGAAGGGTTTCTTGTCCATGACCCGCCGCGTGGCGTTGAGGATCACGTCACTGGCCAGGGCCGACCCGCCCGGCGAGCTGACGCGCATCACGACCGCCTTGACCGAGCTGTCCCTGGCGGCTGTCTCCAGCGCCTTGCGGATGTCGCCGCTGAAGGCCCCGCTGGTCGATCCGAACGGGCTGGGCTGACTGTGCCCGGACATGATGGTCCCCTCCACATAGATGACAGCCACGGCGTCCTTCTGCGAGCGCTCGGGGGTCTTGAACATTTCAGCGAGAACGGAGAAGAACGCGAACGGATTGGCCAGGTTGATCTGCGGCCCCTTCTTGCGGCCGTACCGGTTGTTCACCATGACCGGACCGTCGATTTCCTTCTTAATGCGAGCCACGAATGCTTCGCGCGTCTCGATCGCGTCGATCAGCTCTTTGTTGAGCGCCTCCTCGGCCGTGTACATACCCTGGTCGATGAGCTTGCGGACCTGCTTCGGCTTCATATCGCGCGATTCGGCGATCATGCCTACCAGCGACTCGTAGTAGCTGTCGAAAATCCAGTTGATGTTCTCAGCCGCGGCCTCGCTGGGACCGGTGCGCGAGAACAACTCGCCGGCCGATTTGTAGGCCCCCATGGCCATCATGTCGGCCTCGACGCCGATCTTCTCCAGCAGACCCTTGACGTAAAGCCCCTCGCCGTAGAGGCCCGTCAGCCAGAGCGATGATTCCGGCGCCACGCTGAGATCGTCGCCGGCACAGAGCAGCGCATACTGGAACGTCATCATCATCTCGGCGTGGACGTACACCTTCTTGCCCGCGGCCTTGACGCGCCCGATAGCCCCCCGTAACTCCTCCATCTGCCCGAATCCAAAGGACAGGCCGTCGTAGGTCAGGACGACCGCCTTGACCTCTTCGTCCTCACTCGCCTGCTCCAGGCGGTCCACCAGACCCGTCAGCGACATCATCTGCCCAGCGCTGAAGCCGAACGGGTCCACCACCGGCGATTCGGTCAGGGTGCCGCTGAGGTGAAAGTGCGCCACCATCGAGGGTGGTGGCGGCGGCTCGCTTGCCCCGGTCGTTTCGCCGGCCAGGCACAGCGGCCCTGAGAAGATCAACGTCACCGCTACCGCAACCCACATCCACTCCGCCTTGAAACCTCTCATGATCGCTTCTCCTTTCTGCTCGATTCGCACCGTCGTCCACTCCTGTCACAAAGAAGACCGGGCCAACGCCGCGGGCCTGCTCGGTGCCTGCTTTTCACCATATCGCCGCCATCATGGCAGAGCAAGCCCGATCCGTCTGAGGGCCCCTACTAGCACTGGACGCCTGAGCGACCGGAAAAATCGACAAAATGTTTCAATGTCCGGCGCGCCGGCGTGACGCACAGTCTGCGACCGCGCCTGGTTTGCTTGCCTACCGGCGACGCGAACGCTATAATAGCTGTGCGAGTGTTCGTGGCGGTGGTCGGGAGACGTGGACCCATGACAGGGTGCTTGTCACAGCGGGATATGGTGGCTTTGCTCGAAGGATCGGGCTCACCAGAGCAACTGACGTTCTGGCGGCGCCATCTTCGTTTGTGCGATTCGTGTGCCGCTGCCGTCGCTCGTCTGCGTGTGGGACTGGAATCCGAACCGCAGGATCCTTCGCAAGCCGAGGAATCGGCGGGCAGCGCCTGCCCCAGTTGCTCCCTCGTCGGCCTCGAACCCAACCTCCAACTGGGCGACTTCCGCCTGAACCGCCGTCTCGGCGCCGGGGGCATGGGAGTGGTCTATCAGGCCCTCCAGATCTCGCTGGATCGCCAGGTCGCTCTGAAGGTCCTTCCCTGCAGCCTCGGCAGCGATACCTCCGCGATCGAGCGGTTCCATCGCGAGGCACGGGCGGCCGCGACGCTGCGCCATCCCAATATCGTCACGATCTACGCCGAAGGCCTTGAACAGGGTGTCTGCTACATCGCCATGGAGATGGTCCAAGGCGAACCCCTCGACCGCGTTATCGAGAGCCTGCGCACCGCCGGCCACGACCGGGGCCACCGAGAGGACGCCGCCGATGCGACAACCCCGCCGGCCTCTCTGCTGCACGCCTGCCGGTCCGAGCGCGAGTACTTCGACACGGCCGCTCGCCTGATCAGCGAGGTGGCCGAGGCCCTGGCCTATGCCCACGACGAAGGTATCGTCCACCGGGACGTCAAGCCATCCAATCTCATGCTCGCCCGCAACGGACGCCTCGTCCTTCTGGACTTCGGCGTTGCGCGCATATGCAAAGAACGCGCGATGACGCTGACCGGCTCGTTTGTGGGGACCCCCCGCTACATGAGTCCGGAGCAGATCGCCGATGGCCACGACGGTCTGGATCATCGCTCCGACATCTACTCCTTGGGCGTCACACTGTACGAGCTGCTAACGCTGCGACCCCTGTTCGACGGGCAGACCAGGGAGCGCGTCATCAGCCAGATTCTCGCCAGGGAGCCGGCGCGACCACGCCAGATCAAGCGTCACATCCCCGTCGACCTGGAGACTATCTGCCTCAAGGCCATTGAGAAGAAGCCGGGGCAGCGCTACGCCCGTGCGTCGGACATGGCCGAGGACCTGCGACGTTATCTCAGCGGGCGCGTCATCAAGGCCAAGCCGCCCGGCGCGGCGGACCGCCTCTGCAAGCTGTTGCGACGCCGCAAGCTCGCCACGGTTCTCTCAGCCGGCCTGGTGCTGGCCCTGGCCCTGGCCGGCAACATCGCCTGGAACAACTACTTCACACGCTGGGCGCAACAGGACGCTATCGCCCAGATCGACCGCCTGATCCAGGAGGACGCCTACTTCGCCGCTTTAACCCTGGCCGAAAGGGCCGAGCGTTACGTCCCCGACCATCCGGTACTGGCCGACCGCTGGCAGCGTCTTTCGCGGGAATTCATGATCGCCACAGACCCGCCGGACGCGAGAGTCTTTCTCAGCGAATATCGAGACAGGAAGCCGAGGTGGAAGTACCTCGGCCGCTCGCCGATCAGAAACGCCAGGATCCCTTTCGGAACGTATCGCTGGAGGGTCCAGAAGCCCGGTTTCGCCACCATCGAGGTGGTTCGGACCAACGACCTGCCTTCGTCGCCCCTGGACGGGACCGGCCCACCACCCAAACAAATCGACTTCACGCTGCGTCGCCTCGGCGAGTTCTCGGCCGAGATGGTCTGGATACCACCTTCCGATCTGGATCAGCAAGGCCTGTATCATGGCCGGCGGAAGATCCCCTCGGCCCCCGCCTTTCAGATCGACAAGTACGAAGTGACCAATGGCGATTTCCAGGAATTTGTCTTCAGTGGCGGCTACACCGACCGCAGCTACTGGCAGCACGAATTTGTCAAGGATGGCAAGATCGTGCCATGGTCCGAAGCGATTGAGGTGTTCCGTGACCAGACCGGACGCCCCGGCCCGGCCACCTGGGCCAACGGCAGATATCCCAGGGGCAAGAGAAAATGCCCGGTCGGCGGGATCAGTTGGTACGAAGCAGCGGCGTACGCGCGGTTCAGAAAGAAGAGCTTGCCAACCATCTTTCACTGGACGCTGGCGGCCCGCGCCGACGACGATCCGTACCGGATCACCTGTCGCAGCAACTTCGGTGATGGCCCGGCCCCCGTCGGCCGCCACACCGGCATGGGCCATTTCGGGCTCTACGACGCAGCCGGCAACGCCAGAGAATGGTGCGCCAATGCCCTGGAAGGCGCCGAGGACCAGCGCTGTATCCTCGGCGGGACCTGGGGCGAGCTGGACACGGCCTTCATCAACGGGGCCATGCGATCGGTCTGGGATCGCGACCCGTCCAACGGTCTGCGCTGCGTCAAGTACCTGGGAGGCAAAGACGCCGTGCCGCAACTCGCCTTCGCCCCCGTCGAGTGCAGATGTCGCGACTTCGCCAACTTCGAGCCCGTCTCCGACGAGGTGTTCGACTCCTATATCGACACATGGTACCGATACGATGCGACGGAACTGAACGCTCGGGTGGAGATGATCGACGACGATCTCGGCTTCTGCTGGCGCGAGCGAGTCACGTTCGACGCCGCCTATCCCAACGACCGCGTCATCGCCTATCTGTACCTGCCCAAGAACATCAAGCAGCCATATCAGGCGATCGTCTGGTTCCCCAGCGGCGGCGCCCGGTTCGGCCCCTGGGACCAGAGAGACTATCGCCCCGAACTGGTCCACATCATACGCAGTGGACGTGCCGTGATCGTGCCCTACTATCGAGGGACCTATGAACGACGCCTGAAGAAACCCTTCTACCCCCCGGAAGGCGTCCAGAGCAGAAACCTGTACGTTCAGAGATCCCAGGACCTGCGCCGGACCATCGACTATCTGGCGACCCGCGAAGACATCGACACAAGCCGGCTTGCTTATGTCGGGCTCAGTTGGGGCGCGCAGATGGGACCGGTAATGATCGCCCCGGAGAGTCGCTTCAAGACCGGCGTCCTCCTGCTCGGCGGCATCTGCGGCTGCCGGAGACACCCCGCCTCCGATCCGGCCAACTTCGCCCCGCGCGTCACGATCCCCATTCTCCAGATCAACGGCAAAGAGGATTCGCTGTACCCCTATGAGACCGCTCAGAAGCCCCTCTTCGACCTGCTGGGCACACCGGACGACCAGAAAAAGCACGTCATCCTCCCTGGGGAGCATCACGTCCGCGCAGAGTGCCGCGAGCAATACCACCAGGAACTTGACAATTGGCTGGATCAATATTTGGGCCTGATCGGCCAGACGGACGATAACAAAAACGAAGGCGCCGCGCCATTGGCGGCCAATCGACCCAAACCGGCCGGCTAAAAAGACGAAATAACCACCTCGCCCCGTTTTGGCGGGAACCTTGGCGAGACACTTTGGTCACATAGTAGTGTATGGGCAACCCGGACCAGACAGACAACGATATGCTGGAGGCCATCCGACGCGGAGACGCCGATGCGTGGGCCCGCCTGATCGACGAGTATCAGGGCCGGCTCCTGCGCCTGGCCCGCGCGCGGGGCGCTCAGCAGGCCGATGCTGAGGACATCGTTCAGGAGACCTTCACCTCGTTCATCAAAGCCGCCGCCCGCATCCGGATCGAGGTCAGCCTGGAGACCTATCTATTCGGCATCCTGCGCAACGAGATCATCAACCGCTTCCGCACACGCATGACCCGGACGGTATGCCTGATCCAGGACGTCTACCACACCGGCACCGACGACACCTCGGCCAGTCCCCTCGATCAGGTCCCCGCCTGCGACCCCAGCGTCAGTTGGTGCGTCAGCAGAGACGAGCAACACCAATTGCAGCAGCGCGTTCTGGCCCAGGCCCTCGACCGACTCGTGGCCGACCTCAAGGAAACGGGCAAACTCCGCGACCTCAAGATCGCCGAGCTACTGTTCTACTGCAAGCTGCCCAACAAGGAGGTGGCCAAGCTGCTCGGCCTGGAACCCGGACTCGTCCGCGTCCTCAAGCACCGCTGCCTCAAGAGGATCCGCGCCGACGTGCTGAAGCTCTGCAGCCCAGATGACCAGTCCTTCTCCTACTCCCAGGACATGCTCACCGACATCTGGGAATCGCACCGCCTCAGTTGCCCCAAGCGCAGCACCCTGGGCGCCTTTCTTCTGGAAACGCTGCCCCCCGAGTGGTTCGACTATGTGGATTTCCACCTCGCCACCGTTGGCTGCCATTTCTGCCGCGCCAGCTTCAAAGACCTCCAGGAACGGCAGAACAGCCACCTGACCGACCGTTTCCGGCAGCGCATCATGACCTCCACCGTCGGCTTCCTCTCTCCCCCGTAGACTCGGCGCCCATGCAGAGCCGAATCGCCGCTCGGCGCTCTACGAACCCGTCGCGTGGGCAACCTGCCGAGGATCGCATCCTGCCTCAATCGCCTCGATCTCGCGCAGCAGCCGCTGGGACCGCTCGCGATGCTCGTACGCTGTGTTCAACCAGACCTCGACGATCCGCTTCAATTCGTTCTCGCCCAGCATCTCACCCGACAGACACAGCACGTTGGCGTCGAACTGGACCCGTGCCGCCTGCGCATCGAACTCGTCGCAGCAGCGGGCCGCACGAACCCCTTTGATCTTGTTCGCCGACATGCTCATCCCCACCCCCGTCGTACACAGCAGGACCGCCGTATCGACCTCCTTGCGAACGACCGCCGTGCCCGCTACGTAGGCAAAGTCCGGACAGTCGCACATTGTCCCCTCGCTCGGCCCCAAGTCGATACATTCATGCCCCTGTGCTTCGACGGCAGACTTGACATGCTCGGCGCCCCTGCGGCCCCGATGGTCATACGCCATGGCAACTCGCATCGCTGGCCCCCTTTCCAGATCCCCCGTCAGCGGCTTCTCTTGCCCGGGCGGCAAAGGGATCCTGGCCAATTCGCCCGTACCTGATCGAACCACTTCGTACCTCGATTGTACCACGCCAATCCACCGCCTCGCAACAGCCTGCCGCCAGGCGTAATCGTCCCAGGGATTGTGGCGGAATTTGGCTGGTCTTGGGCCTGTGGCATTGTGCTACTCACACGACCTGTCGGAGATCGCAGAGGCCATCGGC
>Ga0272442_10010247_pt1 | contig 11571 bp, 8 predicted proteins | sample SSMForm2O_FD_200262 | JGI IMG/M metagenome (GOLD analysis project Ga0272442, IMG submission 200262) | Marine sediment archaeal communities from Little Sippewissett salt marsh, Falmouth, MA, United States - SSM-Form-2O | ecosystem: Environmental > Aquatic > Marine > Wetlands > Sediment ...
CTTCGACGGTAAAAATACAGATCTTCTTAAAACACAAATGTCAGCCGAGGCGGGTTTTAACATCCTTGGATTTGATAGAATACTGCCACTTACAATGAACGTGGTAACCTCATTAGAAGATATTATTGAGGATTTTAAATTGCCTATTGTCAACATAGGTACAAATTTCAAAGATATTGACAACAACGAAATCCGGTTTGATGTTGAAATTCAAATAAATAATCTTAATTCTTTTGAATTATATTTAAAAAATTCTAAAATTATTTTTGAAAATGAAAATGGGGAAAACTTGGGCCAAATAATCTTGGATGACAGCAATATCAAAGCAGAAAGTTCCAAGATTGTAGGGGCGGAAGGCAATCTTAGACTACAAGCATTGAATTATCAAAAACTATACGCGAAATTCAATGCAGAGGTAGGACTACTCATGGCTGGTATCGATCAGTCAAGAGAAATTAGCACTCAGGTGGAAATTTCTGTCCCAAATATTGAGGAACTTATCCCAAGTGATAAAAGATTAAGCACGGCATTAAGATCGGATTCAAAGATAACAATTAGGGGTTTCGTCAGCGATGTTACCTTTGAGGTTAACAATCCAACAAAAATCAACTTAGTTGCACAAGAAATCCTAATTGAATATTATAGAATCGATGGCAATGAAAAATCACTGCTTGCTAATACATCCATTATCGGCGGAAACATTTCACCCGAAGGAAGGACTTTTTTTAAAGGTGAGTTTTTAATTCCATTTTCAAAAGTTCAATGGTATAAATTTGTTCCAGATTGGTATTTTATACAGATCTGGGCAAGGATGTCTCTCCCGGGGGTAAATCAATCTATGTGGGTTGGAGTATCCTCATATATAGATGTGCACATGTTAAGGTAATAAAATTTATTTGTGGTTTATGTTAAATGGGTAAGACTTTAAGTCTAATCGCGATAATTTAGTACCATTGGTTAGGAAATGGCAAGGATATTATATGGTGTTTGTGGAGAAGGTATGGGGCATGCAATTAGAAGTTCCATTCTTATCAGGCATCTGAAAAATCATCATGATATTTTCATAGTTGCGGGTAATAAAGCTTATGCATATCTAAATAATGAATTTGAAAATGTAGTAAAAATCGAGTCGCCTCGTTTAATGTACGTTAGAGGAGAAGTTAATTTATTAAAAAGTATGGCATATATGATTTACAAATCAATTTTTAGTTCTCCTCATTCATATATAAAAGTTCGTAAAATACTTAAGGAATTTCGACCCGATCTTGTAATTTCTGATGCAGAACCCATCTGTCATCTAGCAGCACGAATAAGTAATACCAAAAGAATGAGTATTGATAATCCTCATGTTTTAGTTTACCGAAAATACAAGGTAAAATTAAATGAGATTTTCTCATGGATTTGTTTACTAATTGCAGTTAAAATTTCACTCTATGGGGCTGATAAATACATTGTTTATGACTATTTCAGTAAGTGTAGTAATAAACCAAATGTTACATTTCTAAAACCTTTAATTCAGGAAGGAATCATAAAACAAAAACCATCTTATCAAAACCATATCTTCGTATATCAAACATCTATATCTACAGAATACATAATAGATATATTCCGTGAATTCTCTGAAACTTTTGTAATTTATGGATTTAATAAGGATTATAGAGAGGGCAACATTATTTTTAAAAAATTTAATGAAAACGAGTTTTTTGCAGATATTGCAATGGCAAAGGCAGTAATTACAAACGGTGGTTTTACAGCTATTTCAGAGGCATTATATCTTAAAAAACCGATATTCTCTATTCCAATTAAATCTCAGTTTGAGCAGGTTCTAAATGGCAGATTTATTGAAAAACTTGGGGCAGGGGCATCTCATCCATTATTAAATAAAGAAAATCTTGGTAATTTTTTAAAAAATCTAGACTGTTACAAAGAGAATTTAAAAACATATAGCCCTGGAAACCAAGAAAAAATCTTAAAAAGAATCGAAGAAGAAATACAAACGTTATTATCCAGTAACTCTTAAACTCAAAATTAGATAGGCTCTTCTAACTTATATCCAAAAAATTTGAAATATTCTTTCATACTTTTATATATGACTTTTCGGAGTTGTCTCACGCTCGGATCCAGCTGCGTCTTACGTGGTTTGATAAATGATGTAAAATCTATTTTGTTGTAAGTTTCAATACCTAGAGATTCCATAATTTTCTCAATATTTTCCTGTAGATTTTTACAAAGATCTTCATAGGTTAGAAAGATATGGTCTTGTTTTGAGATATGTTTGATGTTTTTTAAGTAGTATTTTGTAGCTTTTGATGAGTTGTTCGTTAGCAATACAATTCCTAACGCTGGGAATCTAGAAAAACAGAATCTGAGCATATGTAGAAACAACGGATTTTCAAATATCTTATTATAAGTTTTAAAGAGTTGGGTTGTATATGGGTTTTTATTTTTCAATAAAAATCTAATAGCTTTGATTGTAGAGCTTAACGTTTTGAACGGATGTCTATGAATAAAAACAAATTTAGCGTTGGGAAATACTTTTTTAATATAGAAGAAATTAGGAAAATCATAAGGATTTTTTAGTAGTATCGACTTATCATTTCCCGATATAAACTGAATTTTTTTACACAATTCTGTAAACAAGGAGAGGTTTTTTGAATTTATATACATCTGAAATGTTTTTTGGCCAAGGAGAAAACCGTATTCCTCTGCAAAATCTGCGGTTACTTGTAATCTGTCTATTCCTCTGTCTTCAAGGCCCTTCTCTTTGAATGATCTGGTAAGTTCCTTTTTAGATGATTCTTCCCGCTTATTTTCGTGATCATATAAGAGTTGATTGTATCTGATTAGATGATATGCTGTTACAGGATTGAAACATCCTGTTGCGGTAAGCATTTTGTATAGTATACTTGTACCCGATCTATGTAGACCCAGTATAAAAACAGGTTGGAAATCAATATTTACTAGTTTTTCTAGGTATTGTTGATCATGATTTTTAATAGTTTTCATATGATGTTTTCTCCTCTTATAATAAACCAACAAAAGGTAATAACCCTATGGGTGATTCACCGAGTAAAACATTTATATGATGGATGACTACACATAGATACACCACTCCACCAAATAAAACTGGAAAGTAATAAATCGACGACCCTAAAACTTCTTTTTTTCGTCTTACTACAAGTAGGCTTATTATAGCACCACCAATTAGAAGTGCGATGGTAGGATAAAAACTTAGAGAGTACAGTACGATGAGCGGAATCAGAAAAATCATATGAATTATTACAAGAATCTTTAAGGTTGTTTTTGCAATATCAAGACCTGCCCAAACCGCAAACGTTGTTGTCCCACTGCTTTTATCGAAGGAATAATCAAGGATATGATTCTGGACTTGAGCAGTACAACTAAAGATACCGATAGAAGTTGCAACCAAGAAGTTGATGGGCTCTATAGAACCCGAAATAGATGAACCCCACATAACCAGTAAGAAAAATCCAAAGAAATGCCATAATACATCTGTTCCAGGACGTCCCTTCGTTCTCAGCGGCGGAATAGAATATACTCCCACCCAAGCTAGGAGCAAAGCGCATATTAAAAAAACTTCAAGTTTATAAAAAATTGAAACAATCAACGGAATAACGATAAAAGTTATATTTAGGAAAATCCCTGTTTGTTTTGAAATTTTTCCAGATGATATTGCATTAATTTGTCGTTTCTTTGGGTTTTCTCGATCAGAATCAACATCAAAAAAATTGTTTATTGCAAATGTGAATGAGAGAATACAAAATGTAGATACAATAAAAACCAATAGTGGTACCATATAGCTGGAAAAATCCAAGGAGGACATTCCTAAAATAAAACCTATAAAAGAGATCGCAGACCAATTAATTACTCCCCTCACTCTGATAAATTCCTTTAGAAATACTAAAACTATGTTTTCCTTTTTACCAATTTTATTGCTCATGATAGGCACCTAACTTAAAAGGACAAAGACATACTGGTAAATCTTATTATGTAATTTTCTAACATGGTTTTTAAAATTATTTAACATACTTTTCTCCATATTAAATTACTAAATATAAACCTTGATAATGTGAGTTAGATGAAATTAGTAAATTATATTACTTAAATATATCATGGGTTAAAGAAGGATATGAAAAAGATAATTGCATTTATTGCTAAAGTTCTAAAACTCCCAGGAATCGAAGAATTTATAACTTTACTTTATCTCAAAATCCCCTCTATTACATCAATTTTTTCAAAGTATGCTATTAATAAAAAATATGGAAAAACAAAAAGATTTGCTGTAGAAACTCATGGTGTAAGCGTTGTTTTCTCAATGGAGGATTCTTATTCAAGATTCTGGATTTACGCAAGATGTGACAGAGGGAAAATACATGAAGAAAATGTTACTAACTTTCTTGTTGAAAGTTTAAAATCTTCTAAGTGTTTTGTTGATGTCGGAGCTAATATTGGATACTATACTTTTTTAGCATCTAAGATTGTGTCTGAAGGAACCATCTATGCATTTGAAATGGATGAATTAAATTATGAAATACTAGAGAAAAACTTGAACCTTAATGGATGTAAGAACGTACATATATATCATGCAGCTATAACTGATTCTCCGGGACTCGTTACCTATATTGGTAATTCAAAAAATCCAAGTCCGATGTTTAGCCTGTCCGCTGACACTTCGCAAGTCAAATCCGATCAAATAATATCCGTTCAAGCTTTTACCCTAGATGATTTTTTCAAAGATAAAAAATCAACTCCCGATGTCATAAAAATCGATGTTGAAGGAGCCGAGATGAAGGTTCTTAATGGAATGCAAAGCATCCTTGAAAGTAGCAATATCAAATTGTTCGTAGAAGCCCATCCTATACAATTGCTATTAAAATTCCAATCATCTCCCAACGCGGTTATCTCAATGCTTATTAACAATGGTTATAGCGTATTTGAAATTACAAATATGAGGGGACGAGGTAAGAACGTAGGTCTTATAAAGTTGAATCAAGAATCTCAATTGATGCGTAATACCATGATTTATGCTTATAAGAAAGAACCCTCCCCTTAACTTTGAAATTTTTATAGTTTAATGAAATGTATATTTTATTGTTTTCATTCTAAGATATGATCTCCGTCTCCAAAATTATACCTAGATTTAATAAACTTTGATAAATGATCAGTACCAGTTGTTATTATCTCATATGAATCTGTTTTGTTTTTTAAGAAATAATCAAACCACGGAACAATATAGTGTAAAATTACATTTTTTTGCCATCTGGGACAAGGACATAATGAATTAAACGCTGTTGTGAAACCAAAATGGGTGCCAAGTTTTATCATTATCATTTCTTTAGGTGCATTGGCTCTACTATATGATAGTTGAATCATAGGAATGCTAAATAGCCCATAATCAAAATCTGTGCCAATGAATTGAATTGGAATGGAAATATCATTAACATACATTGGATTTGCATGCGACATTGCAATGACTGCATCAAAACGATCATCAACAGCCGCAATTTCAGAAGCAGTTATTCCTCCGAAGGAATGCCCAATCAAGCCAATACTTGATACGTTAATCATCTCATTTACAGGACTTTCCTCAATCATATATGTTAATGCATCAGATCCAGCTTGAACCCAATCACCAACAAAGTAATGCAATGGAGAAATTGTATATGATCCGAAACGGAAATATAGGTTTAATAATTGAACCGAAACACCTCGAATAGGAACAAAACCTTCTGATTTTCCAAGACCGGGCGGATCATAAATAAATGTTACATATCCTTGTTCTGCTAAGGCTTTAGGTATCCAACTATAGGCATTTACATAGCCTGGAAAACCTTCGCAAAATATGATGCAAGGATATTTTTTACTGGTATCAGTAGGATAAAATATATTACCATATAAATTGTAGTCGTTGCTTGTAAAATATATTGGTGTATTTGTAATCTCAACTAGGTATTCCTCTTCATTTGCTCTCTTATTAGACGATGTAAAAGCTGCTACTGAGCAATTAAAAAGTTGAATCAAAAACAATAACGAGATGAAGAGCGCAAAAATTCCCTTTTTAGAAATATTAAAAAAAAACTGCTTACTCATAATATCTCATCCAGATATCACAAGGCCTTTTCTGCATCCAAGGTTTTACCATTGTAAAGGTTCCAACAACAATATTATTACTCCCAATTGGGTACTCGGTCATTGCTCTTGCACCCTGAGTGAGCCAGTAACCAAATCCACTGTTTATCTCGCCGTCATTTGTCTTAACAATAGGTTTCCATTCACTTCCGTTGTATCTCCATACTTCACAACCCTCTGTATCTTCGTTCATGATTCTTACATGTTGTGTGTTAAGTGTCCCTACCCATAGATAATCATCTGAAGTAACCGTCATTGACCATATGTATTTGTTGTATTTTGAACCAAATCCGTCCTTTTCGCATGGAATTGTTTGTTGCTCGCCGATTATTTGTGTCCAGTTAATTCCATCATATTTCCACAATTCACAAGCTTGTACATTTTGGCCATCACATTGATATGCATTTGCTGCAACTGCCACAAATAATTCATTTTTATAGACTTCCATACGTCTGATACCATAATTTTCCTCATCACCAAAACCGTTTCCATTGGGAATATCCACTTTTTCCCAATTTTTGCCATCTTCAGTTTTCCATAATTGACAACCACCATCTGGTAAATTAAATAGCGAATTACAGTTGAAGGTACCTACATACAATTCGTCTTTGTAAACTTTCATTTCCCAAACGTATGGATTGTGAATGAGCTGTTCATTTTCTGCAAGAAAATCCCTGAAACCTCTATCAACTACTTTTTCCCAATTAATTCCATCTGCCGACCTCCAAATTTGACATCCCCCTTCATCGATAAAATTCCAGTTCATCGTTCCAATATATAGATGATCATTGAAGCTCTCCACACTCCATAATGCATTGTTATTAGAGTTGTTAAAACCGCCTTTAGTTGCAGCATATCTGCCGACTACTTGCTCCCACGAATCTCCATCGTACCTCCATAGTTCCCCACCAATTTCGCTTGGAGTGTTCCATGTACCAACATATAAATTACCCTTAAACTCCCTAATTATTGAAGCTGCAATAGTTTTTGAATCTCCAAATCCTGCGGATAAATCTGCATCTGGATGAGATCCAACAAGCTCCGTCCATTTATCATCACTGTGATTGTATTTCCATACTTGACAGCCATCGCTTGCACGTGATCTTAGGTGCATAAATCGTAAAATCATTTTGGAGGCAATTAGCTCTAACAAACTACCTTGATTTTTAAACAATTTTAATAATAACGGAAAGAAATTTGCCGCTAAAACATCTCCAAGTTTAAAGATATTCTTTCGGTTAAAACTTTGTGTACCTAAATACAGTTCATCCTTGTAAACTGTCATTCCACGAATTGCTACGTTTGATCCATTGCAAAATTCAACCCTTTCATCAAGACTCATTAACTGTTTCCACTTAGCTTCATTTGGGACTAAATCATTTTGATCCTGGGCAGATACAATAGATGGTAACAATAATATCGTTATTGCCACAATACCAAATATTTTTTCTTGCATCTTCCACTTACCCCAATTTTCTATTATTGAAAGTTGTATTAATATCGCATTATTATTGTGATAATATTATATTACATTATTTAAATATGTTTTTATACAAGATTTTTTTCGATTAGCCAATTTTGTATCTTTCAATTGTTTTTGGCCCATTTTATAATAAAATTATTTTAGAAAAAAATAAAAACTTTTTCATGAAAAAATCAGGCAAAATACGACATTAGTGGAAGAAATTATGTTATTTGCACAATTATGGTACATATCTACTGCCATCCTGCCCACCCAATACTTTGTGGTTTAAATAAAGTGAAAAATAAATGGTAATAAGTAAATTCCCATTTATTCTAGAACATGAATGTTTTTGTTTTTTGATATTTCCTTAAGTTCTTTTGGCCATACCGTTACACTAACTTCTCCCAAATGAGCTTTCTTTAAAAGAAGCATATAGGTTCTGGCTTGTCCGATACCGCCTCCAATGCTCAGAGGAATTTCATTGTTTAAAATAGCCTTGTGATATGGAAGATTTAAAAAATCTAATTGATCACTTAATTTTAGTTGATGTCTAAGAGTTTCTGGAGTTACTCTTATCCCCATGGATGTTAACTCATGTCTTCGTTTTGTTACCGGATTCCAAACTAGAATATCTCCATTTAGGCCGTGCATTGACGTTCCATTTTCAGATGTTGTTTCAGTAACCCAATCATCATAGTCAGCTGCCCTCATCTCATGCGGATACCCATCGTTCAAGGGCCAGCCTATTCCTATTATAAATACTGCTGGATGCTCTTGTAGAATCTCTGTCTCTCTCTTTTTTCTAGGCAAGTCTGGATATTGATCTAATAAATCTTCGGCATGAATGAACTTGAGTTTATCAGGTAAACTTGGGTACCTGTCTGTTTCTAATTTTGGATATTTCTCAAACAAGTAGTTTTCAGCACCCTTCAATACTTTCCATATCTTTGTTACCGTATCCTTTAAATAATCTAGATTTCTTTGATTTTTTGTGATGACTTTTTCCCAATCCCATTGATCGACATATGAACTATGATCGTGATCCAGGAAATAGTCTTTACGAACCGCCCTCATATCGGTACAAATACCCTCTCCAAGATCGATATCAAATTGTTTTAATGCAACTCTCTTCCATTTTGTAACGGCTTGAACAATTTGGGCTTGAATTGGAGTTTTTAACCCCAAACCGCAGTTAAATTCGATAGGAGTTCTTGAACCGTCGCGATCCAAGTAATCGTTTACTCCACTTTCAACATCAACAATAAGGGGACAAGTGACCATCATTAAATTTAATTCTTTACACAGATTTTCCTCAATGTATCTTTTAACATCAAAAAGGGCCCCTTGTGTGTCCTTTTTATCTAAAAGGGATGAATAACCCAATGGTAGCGCCTTTTGTACATCTGAGTAGTTACCAATTCCTGGCCCTGCTAGATCTGCTTTTTTTAAATCCATGATTATCGATTCTCCTGGGAGGTACATTCTAAAGGGATTTTTATATTTTTGCAATACTTACCCCTGTATGAAATTTATCGAAATTATATATAATAAATTTAAAATTAATTTATGACAAAAAATATTTCTAAGAATCGGCGATAAAAATAATAACGATAAAAAGAAAATTCGTAAAGGAAACTTTTAAATTGCCGTACAAATATTTATTATTGGGTTAAATAATAATTTGTAAAGGGGGCCTATATGAAAAAAATTGTATTAAAATACATTGCAGGGGCTATAACAGCAACACTATTACTATCGGGATGTCTAACAGCCATTGGTTCTAATCTCAAGGATAATGATCTTTCAGATTATTCAAATATAAAATATATAGAAAAATCATTTACATTTTCATTTCCAGAAATTGTCCCTTATGAAAATAATTATGTAATCAGAGTAGCAGAGACAGATCTTAATCGGATGGATCCGGGCAATCCAGTTTTACCCGTCAATCTATCAGTTTTTGAGCTGGAATTCGGCAGTCAAATTATTGACGTAAATTACATTCATACGTCTCCTTGGATTTATACACTTCCATCAAATCTTGTTTTTGGATTGCCCCCTGGAATAGATAGCGGAATAATTCCAATTTCTAAACCTTACACAACTACAAATGATTACGAAGAAAGTGATTTTTATCCGGATGATTGGGTATCATACCAAACAGGTGGCGGTCTATCAAATAATTTGCACAAAACACTTCTTTCATTTCGTGTTTATCCAGTAAGATATCAAGAGGCAACCCGTCAGCTTCAATTTATCCAACAAATACAAGTAAACATAAGTTACAAGGAACCAGAAAATCCATTATTGCCTAATTACAGCTCATATGATCTTTTAATTATTGCCCCCCCCGAATTTATTCGATATCTTCAACCTCTTGTTGATCATAAGATCGATCATGGGGTAAATACTAGGCTAGCATCTCTAAATGAAGTTTATGAAAAAATGTACTGGCAAGGTCGAGATAACGCTGAGAAAATTAAGTATTACATTAAATCTTCTGTTGAGAATTGGGGTGTTAAGTATGTTCTTTTAGTTGGTGGAATAAAAGGACAGTCAACCGAATGGAATCTCCCCGCAAGATACAGCCATGTTGTTCCACCAGAGGAACAGGAATATCCCGAAGCCTCATTTGTTTCTGACCTGTATTTTGCAGACATTTACGATGGTTCTGGAGAATTTTCTAGCTGGGATTCAAATGGTGATAATCTCTTTGCAGAGTGGAGTGGAACCTTCAAGGATGATATGGATGTATACCCAGATGTATATCTGGGCAGACTACCCTGCAGAAATGTCGCTGAAGTAAAAATCATGGTTGATAAAATTATAAATTATGAAAAATCTCCTTCGAAAGATAAACAGTGGTTCAAAAACCTTTTACTTGTTGGAGGCGATTCTTATGTCGAGGAAGCTCAAATAAATGAGGGAGAACTCATTTGTGATGAAGCATCTCTCAAAATGCCAGGTTTTACTCCTGTTGAAGTATATGCCACTCAAAACGATATAAATGGTCAAACAGTAAATAATGCAATGAATCAAGGTTCAGGATTTGCGTATTTCTGTGGTCATGGAAGTGACGTATCTTGGAATACTCATTTCTTTCCGGCAAACGATTCAAACTTGTGTTCTGGTTATACTGTTATTGACATGATTTTCCTTAAAAATAAATACAAACTGCCAGTAACTATTGTTGGTGGATGTCATAACGGTCAATTTGATATATCTATTATGAAAAGTATTACAAAGGGTCTTGATAAAAAGGGATTGAAATATTTCTTACCAAGTAGTCGGTTCTGGTACGACGGATGGGCACCGAACTGCTGGGCATGGTGGTTGACACGTAAACTTGGTGGAGGAGCAATTGCAACCATTGCAAATACGGGACTAGGGACACACGGTGAAGGGGATGTGGACAACAATTCCGTTGCCGATTATTTGGAAGTTCTTGATGGATGGATGGAATTGAGATTTCTAGAATTGTATGGTGAGTATAATAATGACATACTTGGAGAGAATCACGGTCAAACAATAACTGAATATCTGAACAGATTTATTGGTAATGAAGCTAAAATGGATGTCAAAATGGTTCAACAATGGGAGTTATTTGGGGATCCCTCGCTAAAAATCGGGGGATATGAATAAAAGAAAAAAAAAAAGAATAAAATAAAGAAAGAAGAGAATTTATCCTTATCTACTTCTTTTTTAGATAGGGAAGGCCGGTTCTTTTGTTTACACCAACTGTGTAGTGGTCTGGCTTATCACAGGGTGTACCACTCTTTGGAGTTCTTTTGCTAAAGAAATAAATTGTCTGATTCCTTCCACCCTTAAGCTTTACACTTCTTGTATATAGTGTCCATCCTTCATACGTATATGCCATATATCTTACCTCCTAGAAGGAATATGGGTATTATCATTTAAACCTTTCCTTCTTATACCTGTAATATTTCCTCTTTTCT
>Ga0272442_10010248_pt1 | contig 11570 bp, 10 predicted proteins | sample SSMForm2O_FD_200262 | JGI IMG/M metagenome (GOLD analysis project Ga0272442, IMG submission 200262) | Marine sediment archaeal communities from Little Sippewissett salt marsh, Falmouth, MA, United States - SSM-Form-2O | ecosystem: Environmental > Aquatic > Marine > Wetlands > Sediment ...
TTTAAATGCAGGCACCCAGAATGCCATTTCTCTTTGTTCCCATTCCTGTTGAATCACCCTGGGTTGATTTGTGGTACGAATATAATCCGCGTAGGTGGCGAATTCAAGGTCCTGAGTCGATGTTGCGTTAATTTTCCAGAAGGGCAAATATATCGCTTTATCTTTCCCACCGATTACGGTTTTACAGTTCACAGGAACCAGCCTCCCGTCCGAAGCTTCCCAGGCTGAATTACAGTTGCCGCAGGTCAGAACCACACTATCGCTGTCACCATCCAAATCCCACCCACAGTTCGGACACATGGTAGCGATAAAGCTTATCTGCCATCGAGGGTTCTCCGCGAGGTCCGAATCAAAGTGCGCTTGCCCATCGGGAAGAGACGTGATGCATTCATGTGTCACGGCATCAAACAGTGTATTTTTTTCCACATAGAGCGGGAGGTAAATAATACTGAACACTTCACCGATGAAAGCCCGGTGGTAAAAATGTGTGGATACAAAAGCCGACGTATGCTGTCCAACAATATTTAAGATGTCATCCCCAGTGACAGAGCTTGCAAGAAACGAACTATTATCATGAGGGGTGATGAATCTCATTTTCAATGTCTGTGGCCTGAAACCAAGAGACAGGGGTAGAACCGTGGACGGTGTCCCCAGACGGGTAATATCCACAATACGATGGTTGATGGTAATGTCCTTACAGAGATACGCAACACCTTTGAAGCGCATATACGGTGCGTAGAGGACATCTTTTCCCGGTGCCGTATAGGGCAGTATAAAACGAAACATATCACGGGTAAAAAGAAAGTTTTTTACCTCACAATAGGGACAGCGAAGGATACGATGTGTTTCGTCCAAATCAACGGGTGCACCACACTGTGGACACTCGTGTTCCACAATAAAGCCCATTTAATCTAACCTTTCACCACACTGATTACAGAAAACAGAATCGGATAGATTTTCGCTCTTGCAGTGAGGACAGGTTTTGGGTACCGGTTTTTTGCTGACAGGCGTACCACACCGGGGGCAGAATTGAGCGTTTGGTGGCAGATTTTTACCGCATTCCGAACACTGATCAAAAACCAACTGCTGGTGACCGCAATGAGGACAGAATTTCGCTTCTTGAGGAATGGGATGCCCGCAATCGGGGCAGGTAAGTTCCCGAACCGCAGGAACTGCAGCGCCGCCTCGTGGTCTGAACATGTCGGCAAACATAGCCGGCATCATGAATCCCATTCCCATACCCATACCTGCCCCTGCCTCGCCCTGTGATTCAGCGGCCTTTTCCATAGCCATTGCCGCCTTCATCTTCACCAGTCTATCAAGATCCTGGATTACACCAAGACGACTCTTATCATCAATGGCTTTCTGCACTTCCTTCGGAGGAGTAATGGAGCTGATATAGAGAGATTCCAGTCCGAGACCAAAATGGGTGAAATCTTGTGTTAAACGGTCCTGCAGACCCTTTGAAAGTTCATCGTAGTGTCCGGGAAGATCAAACAGGCTGTCCAGATGTTCACCTAAATAATCGTTAAATCGAGAAACAATAACCTGTTTGAGATATTCCTCGATCTCTTCTGTTGTGTATTTGCCCATAGTGCCGACAAGAGTGTTGATAAACAGCATCGGCTGGATTATTTGAATATTGAATACACCAAAGGCTCTCAGGCGGACCAGGCCAAGTTCAGAATCTTTAAAGGCAACAGGGTCTCTCGTGCCCCATTTAAGATTGGGGAATACCCGCATGTTGACAAAATAAACCTCCGCTCGCAGGGGGCTGGTCATGCCCCAAGGAAGCGCCAACACCTTGGTTAAAACAGGAATGTTTGCCGTTGTCAGGGTGTGACGCCCCGGTCCGTAAGCTTCATAAGATTTGCCTTTGTAAAACAAAACACCCACCTGGCTGTCCCGAACAATCAGCTGTGCTCCAAATTTGATTTCACCGGAGCCTTTTTGCGGTATTCTGTGCACAAGTTCTTGATCTGCTTCATGAAACCACTCTAAAACCTCTAAAAATATAACATTATCAGTGCCCATATTCCCCTCGCTTCATTATGTCTCTTTTTTCATACTGGAAAAACATACTAAGGAAATCGGACATGTCGGGAAAAACTTGAGTTTCATCTATCGGTGAATCGATCCGGAAACTCATAGACTCCGGCAAAAACATATCTTACATTGACAATGAATCATTATCCCGTTAATCTGTTTCCGTACCTTACAGATTCCATCGTAAAACACGATTTTCGACACGGCGAGGGGGAAAAAGTTTGAATATAGAAAATGAAAAAATCGTCGTGAGCCGTGTTACAACGCCCCAAGGAGAAATACAGTTGCAAAAATGGATGGCGGCCGACGGTCGAGATCATTCTATTTACGAAATCATTTTCAACGGCGTTTTTTTGATGGCCAGCTATAATGAATTATCATCGAGGGCTGTGGCTACACTCGCCATTGAACCATTGATAAAAGAAAAGAGGGACATACGGGCACTCATCGGCGGTCTTGGAATCGGTTACACGCTCAGGGCGGCCGTCGATTTTAACACTGTCTCGGCAATAGATGTCGTGGAAATCAACGATTCCATTATTCAATGGGCAAAGAGTGTCTTTACCGACCTCAACGGAAACGCTCTGTCCGATTCCCGGGTACATCTTCTCCATAGGGATGTGAAAGATCATATCATGACGACAGACACAACGTATGACGCGATTATTCTCGATGTTGATAATGGTCCTACCATGCTTGCACTGGAAGATAACCAAGGATTGTATGAAAGACAGTTTTTAATCAGGATGAAAGACATCCTTGCCGAAGGGGGCATACTGACCGTTTGGGCTGAGAAAGAGTGCCCGTCATTTCACACACGTCTTGAAGAAATCTTCGGTTCCGCTGAAGTTATTTCGATACAGGAAAAAGACAGACGGGGCAACCCAACCGATTATTACATCTACCGAACCTGTTCGGCAACGTAACAGGAAAATAAAAAATCGAGGTGATAGACACGGCATACTCATTTCTTGCTGAAAGCTGACAGCTAAAACCTTCTGTATTCTCAGTTTTCATTTGACATACCGCCTTGTTTTTACCTATATTCACGCCACTATTAAAAAAATATTACTTCCTGGGGAATGGAAGAAAAAATGAGTACTTTAAATTCCGACAAAATTGCAATCATAGGGCCGGGACGTTTAGGAACATCCTTTGCCTATAAATTCGGACGGGACGGCAAGGAAGTGACACTCTACTATCACAGCGCCGATCTCTGTCGGGAAATGAACGAAACACGTCGCAACCCGAAACACTTATCAAATGATCTCGCAAAAAAACTGGGGGGCATTGACAAAGTACCCAGACTACCAAAAAATGTAACGGCAACGAATGATCTTGAAAGAATCGTTGATGAAAACGATTTTATCATGCTTTCCATAACGATGAACAGACTTCCCGAACTCCTGAGCTATTTGAAACCGATCATTGCCAGGAAAAAAGGGAGTACCTGTCTTCTCTCTCCCATCAAAGGGCTGGCTTCAGATGAAAAAACGAAAGAGCTTATAACACCGTCACAGATGGTTGCGAACCATTTTTTTGATATTCATCATAAATATAATGTCGTCTGTATCGGGGGGCCATTCTTCGACGTCGATATAGCAATGGGTAGACCGGTATGTGTAACGGTTGCCGGAAAGAAAAAAATATCCCATATGATGAAAACAGAGTTACTCAACGTTAACCAAAAGGAACTCACTTCCTATTACAATTTCGACATAGTTGGTGTCGAGGCCTGCGGTGCCCTGAAAAACATTGTGGCGAATTTAAAGGGAGTCGTTGAGTGTCTGGATCTTGGTGATTCCATACCGGGAACACTTTTTGCTCGATCGGGAGTTGAGATACGATCATTGTCGAAATTGCTCGGCGGAAGTTTTCAGGCCTTTTACAGCCAGGCAGGCGTGGGAGACATGTATGTAACATTGTCTTCAGACGCAAGCAAAAACTTCAGATACGGAAAACTATTTTACGAGCTTTTTAATGGTAATCCCATTGAAACAAATATTCAAGTACTGGGAAATATAGACGGCACCCCCGAGGGACCGAACACGATCAAAAATGTTCACCGATATCTGGAAAAGAAAAACATGTACAGCCCTCTCTTCCACTGTGCCTATAAGATATTCAATGAGGGCGGTTCAAAGGATGAGATTCTGGACCGGATCATTCATGCCTCTCAATTCGACAAGAGGGAAAAAGAATATATCGGCCCCATATCACGCTTACTGTATCGATTGATACCCGGTATTTGGTATAGACGTCATAAAGGTTATCTGTCGAAATTTAACATCTAACAACTTCGTAAAAAGTCCATATGTCCCGACATGTCGGGATTACGCTTCATCCTTCGTCATTACAACACGCGTAATGCGGTAACGCCGCAAAAGCTAAAAGCTCAAGCTAAAAGGAATCAGGTTCCAGATTCCCGGTTTTCCAAATCCGATATTCGATACCGCCTTGATCACCTGGCCCTTAGTCTTTAGCCGTTATCATTTATCCGGCATCAATATTTGAGTGTTCCCTTTTCCCGGTGAGAAATAACCCGTTTTTTCATATACCGTAATCTTCCAAGATATTTATCTTTGTATTCCAAACCCCGCCGGTTCTCAATATCATCGAGTAAAAGGTTAAGGGGGGGAAGAATATCAATACCATGATGATTTAAATCTTCTCTGTTAGCCTCATCCAGAACTAACAGTGAATAATAGAGCACCAGAATTCGTGTTTTTGAGTTACGGCGGGCAAGATATGCCTTTCCTGATAGCGTATTAAGAAAGAAACAGGCATATTCATAAAGATCTTTCGTTGAAATCTGTATGTTCTTGTTTTCCCTTTTTATTCCTTCGGTTATCCACTCATACAGCAGTTCCATTGACGGTTCTATAATTTCTCGTTCATGGGCAAGAAACCCTTTCCCAAGAAAAATGCTTTCCTGTCCCATCACCCGGTAAAAGTGTGCCATATTATGCATCAGTGTCACAATGTCCCGGGTTTCTTCCGAGATCACGGGCGAGTTCGACGAAAGGTTTCCAAGGAGATACAGAAAATGCTTCTGTGTCCCGCCTTCTATCTTGCAGACTTTTACGTAATCTCTCCCGTCGAGATAGTCAAAAAATATCCTGACCTCATCGTTTAATCGAGCATAATAACTCTTCCGTATCTTTTGAATCTTTTTAGGTTTCTTTTTCTTCTCAATCTTTTCGGCAACGACCGGTTTTTCCGGTTTCGCCTGTAGTTTTGTTACAGGGGAACTGATCTTTTTCCTGTAAACTACCGTTACGTCAGGTTCCTTTTCGATTTCAGCTTCTTCTTTCTTTATCTCGGGAATGACCGGTATCTTCTCAACAATACTTTTCCTTACAACAGGTTTTTTTTCAAGAGGTTCCTCTTCTCCGGGTACAAATATTTTCCAATTTACAACAAGGAACACCGCAACAATTGTCATGATAATAACGCCGATGGCAATAATATACTTTGTACGTCCTTTCATTGTCACCCCCTTGAAACCTGATTAAGTATGAAATGAAACAGCCTTTCCTCAAACGTTAAGGTTGTCGGATGTATAGCGCACTTCGTTATAATCATTGCGCATCCCCTGTTTTTGATGAACTAACTATATCAAATATAATCGTCAATGTGCAATAGATCCGTTATAATCAGGTCTGCTGCACGGTTTTTACATCGCTCGTCATCTTCCCGCAACCTTAAGGATCTTCCGTCTCCGGCAAAAAGTGCTGTTTGAAAACCGATTGTGCCGGCAGGATAGATATCTTTGAGCATATCATTACCGACATACAAGACATTTTCTCTCTGTATCCCCAAGGTATCGAGGCATTCAGCTGCTTTTTTATAAAGGAAGAGAGACGGCTTTCCATACCCGAAAACATAGGAAAAGAATGTTAAGTCATCATTGAACCCCAGTTCTGCAAGACTTCCTCCCAGCAGTGCGGGGAAAAGATATGGCGTATAAAATTGAGCGTTTGAAATGATGCCCATTAATACATTTTTTTTTCTTATTCTCGACAACAGTTCCTGTGCATGGGGCATGGGGTAAACGGGATTAACGACCATTTCATATTCAACGGCAAATTCTGTAATGAGATCGTCCTCATCAAACGGCACTATGTTTTTCCATATTCTCTCGATCACGACCTCAGGATAGTCGATTCCCCCCTCTTTTTTTTGTTCCATCTCTCTTTCAATCTTATCAATGAATTCCTGATAGAAGAGAGCTGCATCTCTGTCGATACGATATTTTTTCAATAATTGTTCTATCCCGATGATATTTTTCGCCGCTTCCTTTTCTGCCGTGCTGATATCTCCCGCCTTGCTGGTAAACAGAGTGCCGTACACATCAAACAATACGGCCTTAATCACTCCTGTTATCCTTCCGCTTTCCCGGAAACCGGTTGGTACCGGTTTCTCAGCGGCGGAATAGCGGCGAATCAGATTCTCGAATGGCATTGATGCTCTCCACAATCGTTTTTAAAACACTCCTTCTCCTCATTATGAAAAAAAGCATGATGTGTCAAGATTTCAGGTGCTCTATTATTTCATTGACAACATACATGTATGAGGATATGAGATTAAACGGTCTATAACGGAGGTAGAGAGATTGATGAAAATACAGAACCTGATGGTAACCGGTGGTAGCGGTTTTATCGGAAGCAATTTCATTCACTATCTATTCAACAAAACAGATTTCGGTGGAAGGATTATCAATGTGGACACGTTGACCTATGCGGGCAATCCCGAAAATCTGAGTGAAATAGAAAAAAGCTATCCTGACAGATACTGTTTCGAACGGGCCGACATCTGTGATTTTGACGCCATGGATGATCTTTTCTCCCGATACGAGATTGATGCAATTTCTCATTTTGCTGCCGAATCGCATGTCGATCGATCAATCAAACGACCGGGGGAATTTATATACACCAATATTATCGGAACCTATAATCTTCTTGAACTGGCACGGATTAATCCGGAACGTTTCCGTATTTTCCACCACATCAGTACCGATGAGGTATACGGAAGTCTCGGCAAAAGGGGTCTTTTCCGCGAAACAACACCCTATCGACCGAGCAGCCCCTACTCTGCTTCCAAGGCTTCGTCTGATCATCTTGTGAGGGCATATAATAAAACTTTCGGACTGCCGGTAACCATTTCGAACTGTTCCAATAATTACGGGCCCTATCAGTTTCCTGAAAAATTAATTCCGCTAATGACACTCAACGCAATGGAGGGGAAGCCCCTCCCCGTTTACGGTGACGGTAAAAATGTCAGAGACTGGCTCTACGTGGAAGATCACTGTGAAGCAATCTGGACTATCATGAATCGCGGGAAAAAAGGAGCAACATATAATATCGGCGGGAACATGGAAGTGGAAAATATTGTGATCGTCGAAATGATTTGCGACCTTGTGGACGAACTCTGCGGCACTGATAGAAACGCTCCACGAAGAGACCTCATTACCTACGTTACTGACAGACCCGGCCATGACAGACGATACGCCATTGATTTTACCAAACTGCAGAAACAACTGAGCTGGTTTCCTAGAGAATCATTTGAGTCGGGTTTGAGAAAAACCATACAGTGGTACCTGGACAACAAAAACTGGGTTGAACGGATCAAGAGCGGCGAATATCAATCTTGGATTGAGGAACAGTACGGAACATAACAAACGTTCAAATGTCAAAATCCAAATACCAAAGGAAGTCCCTTTGACATTTCAAACGTCATAATTGTTTGTCATCGAGATTTGGAACTTATTTGGCATTCGAGCTTCGACATTTGTCATTGAGCGTTTTCAACGCTTTACCGTGTCTTCCACCACAAATGGGGTTGATCGTACACCGATACTCCCTTTTCTCACCCATATCCGTACGATTCTAATCGATGTTCCATCGACCGTTACCTGACTCGGCAATTCTTCAACTCCCTCGACATCCGTCGTAGCAAATTCATAATACGATATGTTCGTACTGAGGGGATCTACAATTAAAACAACTTTTTCAGCATCGTACGGGTGTTTTTCCGGCATGCCCGTAAAAGACACGTGATTTGCTATAAAATCGGGATGTTTTTTATAAATATCAATTTCATATTTTCCTTTTTTCTCAAACAAATCCTGAATCGGCATGATGTCTTCTCCTCTCACAATCACAATCAATTATGTCATTTTTCAGCGTAACACCGGTGAAACAGCCAGCTCCCCACTATGGTTTATCGGGATTTCACTTCCACTGCCTTTCACTACACACACTTTACAAAAATAAGCAATGGTTACACAATCCCGCTTCTCGGCAATGAGAATAAAAACTATTTCTTACATACCTTTTTCCCCCATAATGTCAAGTTACAGCATTTTCTGTTGATGCAAAATATTCCTTGTGGTAGAAACGACCCATGTTGAACGTCGGATTAACAGGTGGAATAGGAAGCGGAAAGTCGACTGTGGACGGACTCTTCCGGGAAAAGGGGGCAGAAATCATCGATTTTGATACCCTTGCCCATGCAGTAGAAGCACCGGGTGGTACCACATGGAAGGAAATTGTTGCATACTTCGGACGGGAAATTCTCAACGATGATGACACAATAAACCGGGAGCGGTTGGGGACTATCGTTTTTCGTGACAGTAAAAAGTTAAAGAAACTGAACAGCATCGTTCACCCCTCCGTCTTTGATGAATGGCAGCGAAAGGTTGAAACAATTCGCCTGAAAAGGAAAGAAGCCATTATTATTTCCGATATCCCCCTTCTGATAGAAGTGCGGTGGCATGAGTATGTTGATGTCGTGGTTCTCGTCTATCTTTCTCCTGAAGAACAAATCAAACGGATTATGAAACGGAACGGCTATTCTCGTCATGAAGCGATGGACAGGCTTAACTCCCAGATGCCCATAGACGAGAAAATACCGTTCGCAAATTTTATCATACGTAACGAAGGATCCGTGGAAGCAACCGAGAAGATCGTCAGCGATATATGGGAAAAACTGCTCGAACAAGAAAAAGGGAAGCGAGACAATCAGCATTTCGATAATTGAGTCTGTTGAAATTAGTCTGTACATTAATAATAAAAACAGTAGCGGAACGAAGAAGTCAGAAGGCTGCATTAACAAAGACTGGAATTGGATTAAAGAAAATAATTTTATTCCTACTTCCTGTTTCAGTCACCAGACTTCTTATTTCTCTATAAAATTCTGGAGGTAGAGCATGATAGAAAAAAATGTAATGACCGACTTCAGTTCCACCGTATCGGAACCGGCAATCGATCCTTCCACGTACGTCCATCCCCTGGCGGCAGTAATCGGTAATGTGACGCTGGGAAAAAATATCATGGTCTCACCCATGGCATCCATACGGGGAGATGAGGGTCAGCCGTTACATGTTGGCGACAACTCAAACGTTCAGGATGGTGTTATCATACACGCACTGGAAACGGAAATGGATGGGGAGCCGGTTGAAGCTAACATCTATGAAGTTAACGGCAAAAAATACGCCGTTTATATCGGCGAAAGGGTATCCCTTGCCCACCAGGTTCATGTTCACGGCCCGGCGGTGGTACAGAACGACACCTTTGTCGGCATGAAAGTATTGGTTTTCAAATCATATGTAGGGGAAAAATGTGTCATAGAACCGGGCGTTATTCTCATGGGGGTCATGGTACCCGATTATCGGTATGTTCCCGCCGGTTCTGTCATAAACAATCAGGAAGATGCAGACAACCTTCCCCACATAACGGACGATTATCCGATGAAGAGCTTGAACAAGGGCGTTGTTCACGTTAATACCGGTCTCGCAAAGGGTTACCTTAAGGCCTCAAACAAAGGGTAGGATGAAGGTTTACGATGGATCGTAATCTGCCGGTACCGGATATGCATGAATGCCGGCAGATTACAGACTTAAATCTTGCCGGTCTTTCTCAACGTTTCTTTAAAAACGTGATAGAATGCCTCATGTTCGGCTACACCTTTTTTCACAATGGCACCAAACTGATTAATATCGTTCACACTGACGACGACATTGACACTCTTGTTAAAAGCTGCCATTTTATCCATGGTTCGAAATTTTCTCGTTATCAGCACTACGAAGATATTTCTTCGTATATCCATGGAGAGACCGTTGAGATATCGGAGTATAATATTGTTCCGATCATCATCGATTTCATAATGCTCGTCAATTACAATTAACTGATATACATGGAACCGCATATTCTTCAACGCTTCCTGCGCCGAAGCCGGTTCAGTAGTACGGACACCTTCCTTCTGAAGAAAATCGATTATTTTCGAACGGATGGAAGGGTCTGATTCGCATATCAGGGCAGTTTCCGTACCTTCCTCAATAAAATCGAATGGTCTATCGGAAGCATCATAGCTTCCGTTTGAATTTTCACGGAGATGTTCTTTTGCCTCATTCATACCATTCACCCCTTGTATCTTTTTTCACATTTTGTTTTTCTCTCTTCTGTAATCTCGATCAACCTGTAGCCCTTCTATCTCTGTCGTTGCTTCCCCCCGGACTGTCCTGATAGAATCAATACCGCGGCTGACAACTCCCTTTGTTGAAGCATATGCCAAGGCCGTTTCCTCCGTGATCAGACCATCTTTATATAAACTAATGATATAATTATCAAACGTTGTCATACCAAAGGCGCTACCCGCTTCTATAATGTCGTGGAACATTTTTCCCTCGGATTCACCGTGAAGAATTGTATCCTTGACCCTGATATTAGATCCCATTATTTCAAATGCCGCTACTCTTCCTCCACCGATCTTCGTCAGCAATCTCTGACAGACAATACATCGGACTGAATCGGCCATACGAATTCGTATCTGGTTTTCTTCTTCTGAACTGAACATTCCGATGATCCGGTTGATCGTCGAGCCGGCATCGATGGTATGAAGTGTGCTCAGAACAAGATGTCCCGTTTCAGCAGCAGTTAAGGCGATTTCCACTGACTCCCTGTCCCTCATCTCACCGACAAGAATCACCTTAGGGGCCTGTCTCAGTGCCGCGCGGAGGCCATTTGCAAATGTATCAAAGTCTCTCCCCAACTCACGCTGATTAAACGTCGCCTTCTTATGGGTGTGTTGAAATTCTATTGGATCTTCAAGGGTGATAACATGCACAGAGTGATTATCATTGATAACGTCCAATATGGCCGCCAATGAGGTTGTTTTTCCGCTGCCCGTTGCACCGGTAAACAGAATAATCCCATTTTTTTCTTTTGCAAGATCATAGAAGACCGTAGGTAAACTCATACTATCAATAGTCGGAATGTCTGTCTCAAGCTTTCTCAACGCGATTGAGTAATTTCCACTCTGGGAAAAAACATTGACCCTGAATCGGGCCTTTTCAGGAAGCTCATATGACGTATCACATGACCCCTCATTGAGAAGGTTCTCCATCAAACGACGATCGTGATTAATAATATTGAGAGCGAAAATTTCTGATTGAAACGGGGTGATTTCGGGAAAGGGAGGGTCGAGAACACTGATAAGCTGGCCGGACGTTTCTACCTGAAACG
>Ga0272442_10010249_pt1 | contig 11570 bp, 3 predicted proteins | sample SSMForm2O_FD_200262 | JGI IMG/M metagenome (GOLD analysis project Ga0272442, IMG submission 200262) | Marine sediment archaeal communities from Little Sippewissett salt marsh, Falmouth, MA, United States - SSM-Form-2O | ecosystem: Environmental > Aquatic > Marine > Wetlands > Sediment ...
CGCCGCCGTGGGACAACGGCTTCGACGCCTGCTTCTCCACCGAGGCCAAGGTGCCCACCTGGAACCCGATGAAGAAGCCCGGCTCCGACCAGCCCTACGGCACCTTCTACTGGGACGGACCGGAACGCCGCGTGACCGACAACCTGGAGGGCGACGACTCCCGCGTCATCATGGACCGCGCCGTGCCGTTCATCCGCAAGGCCGCGGCAGACCGCAAGCCCTTCCTGGCCGTCGTGTGGTTCCACACGCCCCACCTGCCCGTGGTGGCCGGCCCGCGCCACAAGAAGCTCTACGAGAGCGTGAAGGGCGCCCACCCCGACTACCACGGCTGCATCACGGCGATGGACGAGCAGATGGGCCGCCTGCGCAAGGAACTCCGCGACCTGGGCATCGCGGACAACACGATGCTCTGGTTCTGCGCGGACAACGGCCCCGAGGGCAGGAAGGGCAAGGCCCCCGGCTCGGCCGGGCCGCTGCGGGGGCGCAAGCGAGATCTGTTCGAGGGCGGCGTGCGCGTGCCCGGGCTCCTCGAATGGCCCGCCAGGGTGAAGACGCCCCGCGCCGTGGCCACCCCCTGCTCCACCTGCGACTACTTCCCCACCGTGCTCGACGCCCTCGGCTTCACACTGAAGGGCCAGCCCGAGCCGGTGGACGGCCTGAGCCTCCTGCCGCTCATCGACGGCAAGACCACGGAACGCCCGCGGCCCATCGGCTTCGAGTCCCGCAACCAGCTTGCCCTCATCGACAACCGCTACAAGCTCATCCGCCGCGGGAAGTCGGCCCCCTGGATGCTCTTCGACCTCGTGGACGACCCTGCCGAGAGCCGCGACCTCGCCGCCGAGAAGCCCGACGTGGTGAAGACGATGGCCGCGACGCTCCTGGCCTGGCAGGCCTCGTGCACCCGCAGCAGGGTCGGCGCGGACTACCGATAGAGCGCCAGTACGGTACAATAGGGGCGGCATCCCACGGCCCTCAGATGATCGGGTCGGCTCAGACCGGGGAACTTCATAGGAAAGGGGCTTTCAGGAATGCTCTCCAAGCTGTCTGGTCGGCAGTGGGCGTGGCTCGCCGCCACGCTCGTGGCCGCGGCCGGCATCGTTGCCGTCGGCGCGGCCCGCCAGGAAGCCGCGGCTCCCGTACCCGCATCGGGATTCACCGTGGCGATGAGCATCGAGCAGATTGCGCCGCGGCTCAATGTGACGGGTAAGAATCTCGCGCGGGGGTTGGGCCTGGGCCTCGAGGTGTCCAAGACGAAGCCCGTTCAGGAGCTGGGGGTCACCCAAGAGAAGCTCGACCACGCCGTGGAGCATCTCCTGGGCCACCGCGACGCGATGCTGAAGTACTACGTGTTCGCGGCGCTGGTTCTCTTCGGGCTGGTCTACCTGGTGCGGCTGGGCCGGCCCGACGGCTCGCCCGCGGCGGACCGTCGCACCTGGTATCCCCGATGGCCCTACGTGGCCACGCTGGTGGTGGCCGTGGCGGTGGTGGGCTTCGCGCTCGGGAAGTCGCCCAATCCCATGGAGGGCGCGGTGAAGGTGTTCAAGAGCATGGTGGGGCTCTACGCGTCGCCCCTGGGGAAGGTGGCGGCGTTCGGCTTCTTCGCGTTCCTGGCCGTGGTGGGGAACAAGCTGATCTGCGGGTGGGCCTGCCCGTTCGGCGCCCTTCAGGAGCTCATCTATCATCTGTCCGTGTTGAGGAAGCTCAAGAAGCGGCGGCTCCCGTTCGTGGTATCGAACGCCGTCCGCGGCGCGCTGTTTGCCGTCACGCTGGTGCTGCTCTTCGGCATCGTCGGCGGGCGCAAGGGGCTTGTCGTCTACCATTTCATCAACCCGTTCAACCTGTTCAATCTCGACGTGGAGACGGTGAGCATCGGTGCGGCGATCGTCCTGGCGCTCGTGGCGTCGTTCGGCTTCTACCGGCCGTTCTGCCAGTTCATCTGCCCCTTCGGCTTTCTGAGCTGGCCGCTCGAGCGGCTGAGCGTGTTTCGCGTGAAAATCGACAGGGCTCGCTGCACGAACTGCGGCGCCTGCTCCAGGGCGTGTCCCAACGACGCGGCGGGCGACCGGGTTGCCGGCAAGATGCTCCCCGCCGATTGCTTCAGTTGCGCCCGGTGCCTGAACGTGTGCCCCGTGGATGCGATCCACTACGGGCTCGTGGGCAAGAGGGCCGCAGCTCCCCCGGATGATGGCTGACCTTCCTGCCTGGCGGGTCCGCCGTTCGCACCGCGCCCCTGATCCTGCGTTCCAGACCGCCCTGCATTGTGCAGCAGCAGAGGGATCTTCACCGCCAGAACGGGCGGCGGCACTGGCTTCTGCCTGTGCCGCCGGGGTGGTCTGACGGGGAGCCGAACAGGCCCCGGACTATGGGGCGGGCACGTGCCAGCAGGTGCACTTGAAGGTGAAGCGGGCTCGGGCCGGGTTCCTGAAACTGACGCGGACGTAGACGGATGCGCCGGGGTTCAAGGCCCCGCCGAGGTCGAAGTACGGCCGGCTGGCTGGCAGCGGGCCGGTGGCGGGCGTCGTGCCGTCGGCGTTCGTCACCGTCACCGAGTCGGGCGCGATGCTGGCGATGATGAGGTGGAGCGGGGCGTCGAGCCGCGCCGCCGAGGTGTTCGTGACCCGCACCGTGCCCACGTACAGGCCGGTGCGCCTGTCGTAGCCGATGCGGCCGTAGGTGAACTGCACGCTGTCGTCCACGCACTCCGGCTCCTCGGGACCGCCGCCGCCCTCGACCACCACGTCGTGCGTGATGCTGGCCTCCGTGCCGTCGTCGTCCGTGATGGTGAGCGTGACGGTGTAGGTGCCGGGGGCGGAGTAGGTGTGCTGGCAGTTCTGGGTGGTGTAGACGACCGAGCCGTCGCCGTAGACGTCCCACTCCCAGGCGACGATGTCGTCGCACGGTGCGCAGCTCGATTCGTCGACGAAGCTGGTGGGCGTGCCCTCCGGCGTCGGGTCGGGGTGCCAACTGAAAGCAGGGGTGGGCTGGACGTCGAGGATGGTGAGGATCTGGGCGGTGGTGTGGGGCGTGCCGTCGTCGTCGGTGACGGTGAGGGTGACGGTGTAGGTGCCGGGGTCGCCGTAGACGTGGTGGGGATCCTGGTCGGTCGAGGTGGCGCCGTCGCCGAAGTCCCACTCCCAGGCGACGATGTCGTCGCAGGGGGCGCAGGTCGACGTGTCGGTGAAGGCGATGTCGTCGCCCTCGTGGTGCGGCCCGGCGGGGACGACGAAGTCGGCCGTCGGCGGCACGTCGGCGATGATGACCTGCCTGACCACGGTGTCCGTGGTGCCATCGTCGTCGGTGACGGTGAGGGAGACGTTGTAGGTGCCCTCGTCGTCGTAGGTGTGGTGCGGACTAGGGTCGGTCGACGAGCCTCCGTCATCGAAGTCCCAAACCCACTCAACGATGTCGTCGCAGGGGGCGCAGGAGGACAGGTCGGTGAAGGCCACGTCGCTGCCCTCGGGGAGTGGCCCGCCGGGGACGCTGAAGTCGGCCGTCGGCGGCACGCCGGCGACGGTGACCTGTAGGATGACCGTATCGACGGAGCCATCGTCGTCGGTGACGGTGAGCGAGACGTCATAGGTGCCTGCATCACCAAAGGTGTGGCTGGGGTTCGGGTCGCTGGACGTGCCGCCGTCGCCGAAGTCCCACTCCCACTGCACAATGGGGTCGGGGTAGGAAGTGGAAGCGTCGGAGAAGGCGATCGGCTGACATTCGTCTGGCGACCCGGGCGTCCAGGCGAAGTTGGCGGTCGGGCCGAGATCTCGGACGGTGATGGTGGCAGTATCGGTGTCGCTCAGGAGGCTGTCGGAGACGGTGAGGCTGACGGTGTAGGTCCCGTCGTCCATCCAGGTGTGGGAGGGTGTGGGATTGTTGGTGGTGTCGGTGTGGCCGTCGCCGAAGTCCCAGGCGTAGGTGATCGGGTCGCCGTTGGGGTCGGAGGAGCCGGTGCCGTCGAGGGTGACGAGCTGGCCTTCATCCACGGTGCGGTCGGGGCCGGGGTCGGCATCGGGGGGCAGGTTTTCCTCGACCTCGAGCTCGAAGTACTCGGGCTCGGAGGACAAGTGGTCGTAGTCGGGCGGGTTGAGCACGCCGTTGTCCCACACACGGAGGCCGATGAAGTAGGTTCCCGGCGTGGTGTAGGTGGTGGTGACCGTGTTGTCGCTGGGGTCGGTGCTCTGGTAGTCGGGGCTATCGAAGTCGTAGCCGTCCGAGCCATCGAGGTCCCACTGGTAGAGGGTGATGAAGTCGCTGGGATCGATGTCGAACGAGTCGGCGCCGCTGAGTGTGATGGGGAGGCCGACGGTGGCTTTGATGGGGCCAGTGATTCGTGCGTAGGGGGCGTGAGGCGGCTCGGCGACGACCACTTGGCGGGTATCGGTGTCGGTGCGGCCCTCGTCGTCGGTCACGCGGAGGACCACGGTGTAGGTAGTGGGCGGCGTGCCGTTGTCGCCGGGCGGGTCGGGGTCGGGGTAGGTGTGGGCGGCGGTGGGCAGGGTGCTCGCAGAGTCGTAGGTGCCGTCGCCATCGAAGTCCCACTCGTAGAGCACGATGGTGCGGGCGGGGTCGAGGTGGTAGGAGTTGGAGGCGTCGAATTCGAGTTCGAGGTCGTAGGCCCAGACGACGTCGCCGCCGGCATCGGCGACGGGCGGGAGCTCAAAGAGGCTGGGGGTGAGCATGATGACAGACCAGGATGTGCCAAAGCCGTAGCCGTAGTAGCTCCACCAGCCGGCGGAGTTCTGTGCGTTGACGATCTCGGTGGCCATTCCGTTGGGGGCTCGGTACCAGTCGAAGCTGCCCGCGAGCAGCTCGGTCTCCGACACGCGCATCGCCTTCACGAAGGCATAGTAGCCGTAGTAGTTGTTCTGGGCCATGAAGTTATTCCAGTTGGACAGGAACCAGGCTTCCGGGCCGTACCAGCGCGGGTCGTTCTTGTAGTCGGGGACGGACATGGCGACCTGCACCATGCCGGAGGGCGTGAGTGCCCAGCCCCAACTGGGGCCTGTGTAGCCGAAGCCGATGCACTGGCCGCCGGACCAGTAGTCGGAGTAGCTGAGCCACACGTCGTTGCGTTGCCTGACAAACTCGGGGACGACACAGCTCCAGGGGGTTTCCTTGGCAGCGAGGAGGCCGATCGCGGCCCACTGGCAGGCCGAGTTGTCGGGCCACTGGTTCCAGGAGTAGCGCCAGCCGCCGCCGTAGGTCGCGTCGTCGAACTGGCCCCAGGCATACATGTCGCACATGTCCTGGAGGATATCCTTATAGGAACGGCCGTAGACGCCCGTGTCGCCTCCCCAGGCGACGGCGCCGGGCGTGGCGCTGGCCACGATGGCGTCCATCACCATGCCGCCCTCGTAGATGGGACGGTTGCTGGCCACCTCGACGCCGATGCCGTTGGCGTTCGTGTCGGGGTCGCCGTAGGTCTGCGTGCCGATGCCGACGGCGCGCAGTTGGCCGAACATGTACCTCATGCCCTTGCGGACGGTTTCCACGTAGGGGTCTTCGTCGGCGTCGCCGACCTCGAGGTGGCCGTTGATGAAGAAGGCCTGCACGGCCGAGCCGGTCGGCGATGCGTAGTAGCTGCTGTAGGACGACCAGTGGCCATCGCTGGCCTGGTTCTTGTGGAGCCACCAGAGGCCCTCGTCGATGGCCACGTTGATCTTCGCATCAAGGCCGGTCGGGTGGATCTCCACCCGGTAGGTATCGCTGTCCGTGCGGCCTCCGGAATCCTCGACGGTGAGGGTGGCGTTGAACTTCGCGCCGAGCGTCCCCGTGTAGGCGTGGCTGATCTCGATGGCGCGCTTGTTGCTCACCGTGCCCGTCACGGGCGCCGAGCCATCCCCGAAGTTCCAGGTGTACTGGAGCGTGCCGGTGCCGCCGCGGGCGATGGCCTTGAGGCGGATGGACTTGCCGGCCCAGGTGGTGTGGGGCACCTCGGTGCCGCCGGAGAACTGCCACGGCACGCAGATGGCCTTCGGGCCGATGCCCATGGTCGCCGTCGTCGTCGCCGTGTCGGTCTGGCCGTAGCGGTCGGTCACCGTGAGGGTGACAGTGAAGACCTCGTCGGCGGTGTGGCTGCCGAGCGCGTAGGTATGCTGGGCGAGGGGGCCATAGCCCACGGACCCGTCGCCGAAGTCCCACTCGTAGTGCACGATGTCCGCGCCGGGGGTCGAGCCGGTGCCGTCGAAGACCATGGGGGTCTCGAAGGTGGCGAAGTAGGGGCCGCCGGCACTCGCGGTCGGCGGGGTCGCGCCCGTCACACTCACGGTGGTCGTGTCGGAATCGGTCTGGCGGGCCTGGTCCTCGACCGTCAGAGTCGCCTCGCACGCGCCGTACACGGGGTAGTCGACCTGGTCGCCGACGGCGCCGCGGTGGATGTCGTCGATGTTCCACGTGCTGGAGTTGGCCACGATGCCCTGCTTGAGGCGGGTGGCCGACGTGACGTAGGTGGAGCGGAAGACGCGGGTCCAGGGATTGCCCGAGCCGCTCGGCCGGTAGGAGTAGCTCACCCCTGTGTCGTCCATCTCGATGCGGTAGTCGTACCACGCGTTGTAGTTGATGTTGTAGCCGGTGTCGCCGCGGCTGCTGCCGTCCTCATAGATGTGGATGTTGCCGTAGTAGAGGTATATGGCGTAGGGCATCTGGGTGTAGGAGAAGTTGGTGTTGTCGTTCTTGAAGCCGATCATGGCCGTGCCGCCGTTGCAGCGCACCTTGGCCTGGAAGACGAGGCCGCTGCCCTTCTCGACAGCGTGCTTGCTGAACAGGTAGCGGCTGCCCCAACTCGCCCCATAGATAGTGATGTAGGCACCAGGATAGGTCTGCATGGGGTAGTGCCAGGCGTGGGGGTTCAGGTAGCCGTCGAACGTCTCGGTGCCGAAGTCCCAGATGTAGCGGTGGATGCCCACGTCGTCGGTCGAGCCGGTGCCGTCGAAAAGGACGGATGCGGTGCCTGCCGCCACGTCGGCAGCCGCCACGCTGTAGGGGCCGCCGGCGTCCGCCACGGGCGGGTCATTCGGCGAGATGGTGACGGTGAGCGTGTCGGTGTGGGTCTGGAGAGCGTGGTCGGTCACCGTGAGGGACACGGTGTACGTTCCCACGCTGGTGTAGGTGTGTGTGGGAGCGATGTCGGTCGACGAGCCGCCGTCGCCGAAGTCCCATGCGTAGCTGTGGATGCCCACGTCGTCGGTCGAGGCCGAGCCGTCGAAGCTCACGGCCCAGGTGGCGTCTGCCGCATCGTACTCGTCGAGTGTCTGGTCGGAGCCAGCCTCGGCCACGGGCGGATCGTTCGCCAGCGTCGTCACGGTCATGGTATCACTGTGCGCCTGGAGGGCGTGATCGCGCACGGTCAGGGTGACGGTCCGCACCCCAGCCCCCGCGTACGTGTGCGACACTGTGACGCCCGTGCCCGTCTGGCCGTCGCCGAAGTCCCACGAGTAGTCGTAGATACCGACGTCGTCGGTCGAGCCCGAGCCATCGAGGCTCACAGTCCACGTGGCGTTCACGGCGTCGTGCTCGTCCCAGGTCTGGTCGGGGCCTGCCTCGGCCACCGGCGGGGCGTTGGGCGAGATGGTGACGGTGATCGTCTCGCTGTGGGACTGGAGGGCGTTGTCCCACACGGTGAGGGTCACGTCGTAGGCGCCAGTAGCGGTGTAGGTGTAGCTGGCCGTCTGGCCGGTGGCGGTGGAAGCGTCGTGGAACTCCCACTGGTAGCTGTAGATGCCGTGGTCGTCGGAGGAGGCCACGCCGTCGAAGTTCACCGTCCAGGTGGCGTTCACGGCGTCGTGCTCGTCGAGGTCCACATCCTCGCCGGCGTCGGCGACTGGGGGATCGTCCTGGGTCACGTCCACGGTCGTGCTGTCGGTATCCGTCTGGCCTGCGGCGTCGGTCACGGTGAGATCGATGGGGAAGGTGCCGAGGCGGTAGAAGTTGGCCGTCGACGTGGCGCCGTAGACCATGAGGTCGTAGTCGTCGAGCTGGATGGTGTTCGAGTGGACGTCGATCCCGAAGCGGAAGTCCGTGGCGCTGCTATGGCTGCTGTCGCGCACGAGCTTCCAGTAGGGGGAGCCGGAGCGCCGGAGGTAGTAGCGCGCCCCCGCCGTGTCCTTGAGCTCGATGCGCACGTCGTACCAGACGTCCGTTGCGTACTTATCATGGAGGCCGCGGCTGGCGCCGTCCTCGTAGATGTGCAGATCGCCGTTGGCGAAGTAGAGGGCGTAAACGTACTGGCCGTAGTGGTAGCTGGTGCTGGTGTTCTTGAAGCCGATCATGAAGTGGTGGTAGCCCGAGGGCGGCCTCACCCTGCACTCGAAGGCCGGCGTGCCCTGCCCGCGGTAGACGGTCTCGCGGGTGCACAGGTAGCGGATGCCCCACGTGTTGGCAGAGCCGGTGACGGACACGGCGTCGTTCTGGGACGCGCCGGCGGAGTAGATCCACTGGCCGTCGAAGGTGGTGCCGTCGAACGTGTCCTGGCGGACGGTCCAGCAGTACTCGGTGATGCCGTGGTCGTCGCTCGAGCCGGTGCCGTCGAGGGGGAGCACCCAACGGCCTCCGACGGCCACGTCCTCGCCCGCGGTGTAGGGGCCGCCCGCGTCGGCCACCGGCGGGTCCCCCGTGAGCTGCACGCTGAAACCATCGGCGTCCGTATTGCCGTCGTTGTCGGTCACGGTGAGGGAACCGTGGAACGTGTCGCCCTCATTGCCCGCGTAGGCGTGGGTGGGGGTGGCGCCGGTGGCGGCGGTGGCGTCGCCGAAGTCCCATGCGTAGCCCGCGATCGTGCCGGGGGCCACGTCGCTCGAGCCCGTGCCGTCGAAGTTCACGGTCTCGCCCGGCTCGGGGGGCGCCGGGGCGTAGCTGGCCACCGCCGTCGGGGCGCCATAGCCCTTCGTGGCCGGCGGCGCCGCAATGGACAGAGCGTTATACGACGTGGTACCGAGGAGCGTCGATGCGCCGAAGGTCCCGTCCCCGTTCCCGGGGAAGTAGAGCACCTGGCGACCGCTGTAGTTCGCGATCACCACGTCGAGGTCGCCGTCACGGTCGTAGTCGTAGGCATCGAACGAGCCGTGGTTGTTCACATCGAGGCTGGAGATGTACACCCCTGCCTGGAACGTGCCGTCGCCGTTGCCCTTACGGAAGTGGGTGTCGCCGCCGCCGCCGTTGTTCGTGATCAGGTCGACATTGCCGTCGCCGTCGAAATCGCCACAGATCACGCCGTAGGGGTCATTGCCCACGACGCCGTAGTTGGTGTAGGAGAAGTTCCCCGACCCGTCGTTCAGGTACAGATGCAGATAGCCCGAGGTGTGGCGGGCGCGCGCGAAGTCCAGGTCGCCATCGTTGTCGAAGTCCGCCGCGTCGATCCCGCGCCCGTTGCCGCCGCTCGACGGAATCGAGTGGGCGAACGTGAAGGTGCCATCGCCGTGCCCCACGTAGAGGGCCAGCCTGTCGTAGTCCGAGTTCGCGATGAAGTCCAGGTTCCCGTCGCCGTCGAAGTCCCCGGCCGTGCTGTCCATCGCCCAGGTGTTCCCGCCGTAGGTGATGTCGAACAGGCCGTGGTTCGTGAACGTGTTGTTACCGTTATTCTCAAAGTAGTAGTAGCGGAGCGCGCTGCCGCTGCACGCGCCAGCCACGAAGTCGTTGTCGCCGTCCTTGTCGTAATCCCCCATGGCCACGCAGCGCGAGTAGTCGCCGATGTCTACGCCGAGGTCCCGATAGCCGCCGAACGTGCCGTCGAGGCGGGTCCAGGCGGTGTAGAGCCGGCCGGAGTCGTCGACGACGACCACGGCCACCGTGGCGCCCGTGCCGGCGAGGGCCACGTTGGCATCGGGCACATTGGACGGGATGACCAGCGTGGTCGAGCGGGCGCCGTAGCCCGTGGGCGAGAAGCGCACGTCGACCGTCGCACTCTCCCCTGCCCCAAGCGTCTGCCCCGAGCACGTGTCGTTCTGGATGGCGAACTCCGCCGCGTCGCCCCCTGCGAGCACGAGGGTGCCCACGACGAGATCCGCGTCGCCCGTGTTCGTCACGGTGAACGTCTGCGCGGCCGACTGGCCGACCTCGATGCCTCCGAAATCCCGGCTGGCCGGGTCGACACCGACGGCGGGCGCCGCCCAGGCCGCCGCGGCGAGAAGCCCGACGACAAGCCCAATGGACAGTGCCGTGGCCGATCGCGTGCGATACGTATCCCCACCATGTGCCCTCATTGCTCAGCCTCCGTGCAGGGGGTGTGGGGGTCCGCTCTCGCCGCCCGAGCGGGAGCGCCCCGGTGTTCGAGACGAGTTGGCTCAGAAACGCCGTCCGACCCGCGCGTGGCGCCGGCGCGTGGCACGGGCCCGCGCGCCGGGCCGCACGGAGGGACAGGATGCAGTGGGTCGGGAGTTCGTGCGGGGGGAACGCGCTGAGCGAGGGGGTGAGAGCGAGCGGCCTCAAGCGGCCGGGGCAGCGTGCCCCCGCCGGTCCAGGCCACAGCAGCCGCACGGGCGGCGGCTATCCCCACTGCTCGGCATACACCCTGACTCATCGGGCCGCCTTGCCCCGACTGCCCCGCCGCGCCCGCGGCTACCCCGTCCACACGGGGAGAGCCGCCTCGAGCGCAGCCCGGAGCGCACGCGCGACGTGCACAGGCCCCGACCTGCTGGTCGCCCCCCTCGGCACAGCCTCGGGGCCCGGTTGGCGGCCTCGCCTGAACTGCGTAACTGCTATCTACAGAATCCTGATGCCTGCTATCCCTGGCCCCGCCGCCGCTCGCGAGCGCGGTAGCGAACGGCACCGGCGAGCCCCACTCCCACCAGCACCATCGTGAGCGGCTCGGGAAGGCACTGCACCTCCACGTTGTCGATCTCGACCGTCGTCTGCTTGCCATCGTCCCCAAGGAACAGGTCGAAGACGAGAAGCACTGGCGTGCCGGCAGGCAGGGAGGTGAGGTCCAGAGTCACGTGCCCCTGAATGAAGGAGCCCACCCACGTCACGATCGTCGGATCGTAGTCGATGGACGGCAGGAAGGGATCCGTGGACTCCGCGTTGTCGTGGTAGAAAAACTCCGTCTGCGTGGGCGACCAGGGGGTGTAGAGGAGCGGCTCGAACGTATCGGGATCCAGCAGGCTCGCCGTGAACGCATCGGGGAACGCACCCGGGCCGGTCTCGTCCTGGGGATAGATGAGCCGGTAGTCGAACGAGAGCGACAGCGGGCCGACCTCGGGGCACAGGACGAACCCCTGTTCGAGGGTCAACTGCCAGGCCGTGTAGTCCTCCGTCATCACGGCGTAGCCGCCCCCATCGTAGACGGGGGAGAACGGATCGGTGGCCGGGTCCAGGGTGAACCCGTCCGCATACGCCGTCCAGCCCGCCAGGTCGGGGATCGAGAAATCCCCGTTCTCAAGCGGCGCCGCCCCCGCGGGCGCGGCCAGACAGAACAGAATCCCCACGATACCGAGGACTTGAAGAGTCCGCATGTAAGAGCTCCTCGCCAGCGTTTGTGCCGGGTGCCTCGGCTTCCCTGTCGAGAACGCCCTTCAGGCCATCGCGGCCGGGCCGCAAACCGAGGCTCCGACGCCGCGCCTCCTCCGTGTTGGCCCCTCCCT
>Ga0272442_10010250_pt1 | contig 11570 bp, 15 predicted proteins | sample SSMForm2O_FD_200262 | JGI IMG/M metagenome (GOLD analysis project Ga0272442, IMG submission 200262) | Marine sediment archaeal communities from Little Sippewissett salt marsh, Falmouth, MA, United States - SSM-Form-2O | ecosystem: Environmental > Aquatic > Marine > Wetlands > Sediment ...
TGTCCACGGACAGAGCGTTTGGCACTGCGACTGGATGACGCCCCTTCTCATTCGAAGCGGTCTAGACGGGCGCCTCCTGGACTGGGGAGAGCGTCCCTTCCCTGAAGTGGCAGGCATCACCTACGACGGCGAGAATCTCTGGGTCTTAGACGGAAAAGAGAAGCGCCTTTGCATCGTCCTCCGAAAGGACTCAGTGTCTGGGCAAGAGGATATTCTACTCCTGCAAGCAGAAGCGTCTGCGCGAAACGGCACGCTTCACTTGCTAGACGCAGGCCGGTGCGAAGTAGACGGCTGCATCCGAGCAACCGGAGCCGCTTCTTTGCTCCTTTCTCTGTATCGAGACCGAAGCGACCGATGAAACTCCACAAACTCCTCCGGGTTGTTAAGGTGTTCCTTCGATATCATCTGTCGCGTATCGCGAATCCACTGGATGCCTTGATCTTGTCTCATCGCGTTTCCTCCAGCAGTTGATATGGGGTGACGAGTTCCGGCACGAAGAGGCCCAGCAAGCTATTGATAATCCGGATGTGCGCAAACTTGTTGGGGTTAGCGAGGTTCTGGCAGTTCCAAGTGAGCAAAAAATCGCACTTGTGGAACGACGCCAAGGCCAGGTGCAGAGCGTCTCCAAGCGGATCAGCTGGCATTACGTGGTGTTCGGTGTGCGTCTTCACGATATCCGTGATTTCATCCGCGACTTCGACGACAGGTATCCCGGCCAGCAACTCCAAAGCATCTTGCTTGCTGGGGTAGTCGCCCTGATCGAGCTCATAGAATACGGCATCGCTGGTCACGAGTTCATCTCCCCGTCGCGTCTTCCACCATTGGCGCGTCCATTCCCTCCGAGCGATCATTTCCGGGGATTCGCGCCTTTCATAGTAGAAGCTCGGCACCGACGTTTCGATATAGATACGTTTATCAGCGATTAGATCATTATCCGCATCGAAGTCGTCCGAAATCCAGATTTTCCCCTTCATGCTGCCTGGTTTACGTGACTTCGTCTCCTCTATGTAAGGACTCAAAATTGCCATGGGCTTCCCTGATTTGCCGATAATGACTGGTTCTCCCTTCCGCACCTCTTCCACAATCCTGGAAAGGTGGGTCTTGGCCTCGTGCATATTGATGATTTTCATGCTTTCACTTTACATGATTGGTCGACTTAGTGAACTAAGTCCGAAATGCCCATGGCCTCCCACCTCTTTTGGGGGGCGTGCAGTGAAAAACGGCTTACACGTTAAAACGGCAGCCAGCGATCGTGAAGGAAGCAGGCCAATAGTGCTATTGGAGGAGCAGATGGCCGCTGCTCGAATATTCCAGCCTCCTGCCTGTTCAATGTATAGTACAGTGACCCGGATGGATAGGAGGACATCAGATGATCAAGGCGCTCGAGTTCTTTATTCTCCTCTCTGGGCCCTTTGCGTTCGTGCTTTACGCCTACACGCATCTCAAGATGAGATGGTATCTCGAGGAGAAGCATACGGACTTCGTGGCACAGGCGGGCTTCCCTGTGAAAATGTCCAAGTACATGTACATGACCATGCCGAGCCAAGCGGTCAACTGGTTCCGATTCGTCTTTTCGAAAGACGATTTGGACGATCCTAGGGTCCCTCGGCTAAAACTGGGACAGCGGGTAACCGCCCTGGCGGCGCTTGGTTGGATAGTGCTCTTGATGGTTTTTGCGCTGCTCGAGGCTGGCCAGTGAGGTCGCCTGTGCCAAGATGTCCTTCGGCACGTGCCGAATTTGGCATACTCTCTGTGGTTGACTCAACGATGACACATCGGAGAAGGGAGCGATCATGGCAAGCCTCTCACAAGGGATGAGCATTTGCGTCCAAAACCAGGGGGGCCAACACCGAAAGGGAAGGACTTTGCTGAAGCGCGTCTGCGGCGCCGCTATATGCCTGTTGGTACTGACATCTTGGGTCCAGGCCCAGCCTTTAGACAATCTCGATGCCAAGGCCAAGCGATTCGTGGATTTCATGTCCCAGGGACAGTGCGAGCAAGCGGAGGCAATGCTGGACGCCACCATGAAGAGGGCCATGCCTGCCCAAAAAATCGAGGAGGTCTGGAAAGGACTCCTCGCACAGGCGGGACCGTACAAAACGCAGCTCAGGACCAGGAGAGAGAGCATCCAGGGCTATGAGATCGTGTTCGTGACTTGCCAGTTCGTCAAGGGCTCTCTCGACGTGAAAGTGGTCTTCGACAAGAAGGGCCTCGTTTCAGGCCTTTGGGTCGTGCCTGCCGAGGATACCAGGCCTTGGAAGGCGCCGCCGTACGTAGATAAGGGAAAATTTGTGGACAAGGATGTGACGATTGGCCGGGGAGAATGGCAGCTTCCAGGTACGATCAGCCTGCCCAAGGGCGTAGGACCTTTCCCTGGTCTAGTTCTTGTACACGGTTCAGGTCCGCAGGATCGGGACGAGACGCTGGGGCCCAACAAGCCATTCAAGGACTTGGCATGGGGGCTTGCCACTTCCGGGATCGCTGTCCTGCGGTACGAGAAACGCACCAAGGAACACGGAGGCAAGATGCAATCCGTCCTCTCGAAGCTCACTGTCATGGAGGAGTCCGTGATCGACGCCAGGTTGGCGGTCGAGCTTCTGCGGGAGCAGCCTGAAGTCGCTCAGGATCGGGTTTGCCTCCTTGGCCACAGCCTGGGAGGGATGCTGGCCCCTAGGATCGCACAGGGCCAGGTGGGCGTACATGGCATCATCATCTTGGCAGGAACTACAAGAAAGCTTGAGGATGTGATGCTCGACCAGATCCAGTACATCGCGAACGTAGACGGAAAGGTCTCTAAGGAGGAGCAGGCCAAGATCGACGCGGTTTCGGCTGAGGTCGAGAAAGTGAAAAAGCTGACTCCTGCAGACCGAGGTAAAGCCAGGATCTTGGGTGTCAACAGCGCCTATTGGCTCGACCTCAACAGGTACGATCCGGTTGCCTTGGCCAAGAACATCAAGAAACCGATCCTGGTGTTCCAAGGCCAAAGGGACTACCAGGTCACTATGGAGGATCTTAAGGGCTGGCAAGGCGTGAAGGCCTCCAGGCCTGGCGTCTCCATCAAGGTCTATCCGACGCTCAACCACATTTTTGCACCAGGGAAGGGCAAATGTACTCCCCAGGAATATTCCAATCCGGGTCACGTGGCTCAGGAGGTCGTCGATGACATCGCTGCTTGGGTTGAGGATGTGACAAAAACGCCCTGACTGGTTTTTGGGTGGGTGCCAGGTGATCGCAGGTGATCGACTATTCGTTGCCTATGATGCAAGCACGCTGCTATACTGGCCTCTAGGAGACATTCGATGGAAAGACTCAGAGACCTGGAGAGAGCCGTTGAAGCCCTTCCTGAACAGGACTATACGAAGTTTCGTCGTTGGTTCATGGAAAGGGATTGGGAGCGATGGGACGAAGAAATCGAAGAGGACTTGGCATCTGGGAAACTGGACTTCTTGCTCCGAGAAGCAGAAGCGTCTAGGCAAAACGGCACGTTGATGTCGTAGACGTTGTGGAGACGCCCAGTTCTTTCGATTTCACGTTGAGGAGGGGGACATGAATTCTCATGAGGCTTCTGGGGAGACGCACCTCGTGGTGAGAGCAATGCAGCCTAAAGACTACGGACGCGTTTCAGAGATCATGGCTTCCTGTTTCCATCACCTTGCGGACAAGGAAAGCTGGTCAGAGGCGCAATTGGAGACACTTCTTCAAGACGCCAGAGCGGGAAAACTGGCGGAGATGGCATCCAATCCGTCTTTCCATTTTAGGGTAGCATTGAAGGACTATAGCCTTGTTGGCGTGGTTTTGTGGATCCGCAATGAAATTGGAAAACTGTATGTGGATCCTCCAGCGCACCGGAACGGCGTGGGCATAAGGCTCTTCCACGCAGCCGAGAAAGAAATCACAGACGAAGGATATGAAGAGATCAGGCTCACCACTCCTGTCACATCTGTCCCTTTCTATGTGGCTATGGGAATGGCCGTGGAAGAGAGGCGTCCCTGGGAGACAGCCACCTTTAGTGGGCAGAACCTCTTCGTCATGGCTAAGAAGGCTTCCCGCTTGGGGGACTCGCGGCGGCAGATAAAAATGGGTGAGAAGTGAAGGCTAGCAGGAGCATTCTCAAGCCAAGGGGACAGCGATCCTGGGCGTTCATGCTTTTTCGGATTCTGGTCGTGTCCGCCTTGGCCTATCTCTTCAGGCTCCACATCGCCTCCTTCGGGGCCTACGTCCACAATGCCGCCTGGCGGGCCCTGACCGGAAGCGAAGAGAATCACGAGGGGGACATCAGGGGTCTGCTTCAATGCGGGGCTCCTGGAGCGCGTCTTCTCGTAAAGATGGGGGAGTCCGAGGCTTTGACCAACGCCGTGGATCCCTCCCAGATTCCAACCCTCCTTCGATTGGCGCGGGAGCACGGGGACCCCAAGGTCCGCTCCCATGCCTTCCAGGGACTAGGTAGGTTCCAGGACGAGCGGGTGCGGGAGCTGGCCGTTCAGGCCTTGACCAGTGAAGACGTTTACACCAGGAGGGAAGGCGTCCGTCTCATGCTGATGCTGGGAGACGAAAGGGATCTTCCCCAGTTGCGCGCGGCGTTGGAGAAGGAAGAAGAGCCCAGCCTCAGGAGGCTCATGGCAGCGGCAGTTGAGTCCATCGCCCCCACCGACCGCCAGTTTGAGAAGACGGTTTTGGTTGCCGCCATTCAGTTCATGTCTCAATTTGGGGAGCCAGAGGACAATATGGCGCGCCTGGGACCTCTCATCCGTCAAGCCGCTGAAAAGGGCGCGAAGATCATCGTGGTCCCTGAAACCGCCATCCAAGGATATATGACTCACGATATCAAGTGCGGGTGGAAGAGAGAGGACTGGGAGACGACGAGCGGCATTCGAGGCGTTCCTGTCCAAAGCGTTGCCCAACCTGTGCCTGGGCCTATTACCGAGTGGTTCTCGAAGTTGGCCATGGAACTCAAGGTGTATATCACAGCGCCTGTCCTAGAAAAGGAAGAGGAGACGGAGAGGTTCTTCAATTCCCTGTGCCTGGTGGGACCTGACGGAGGGCTCCTGCTTCACTATAGGAAGTGTACCCCTTGGCCTTACGCGGAGAAGGGCTGGGCCAGCCTGGGGGACAGGGGCGTTCCGTGCGTCGACACGGAGTATGGGCGGCTGGCCGTGCTGATCTGTTACGACATGAACTTCGAGCCTGAGCGTCTCCAAGGGCAGGGAGTGGATACGGTTCTCTACTCCATCGCTTGGGTTGAGGGACCCAAGAGTCCCTGGTTTTCCACCAGGCTGCCACAGATTGCCAAAGAGAGGGACTTCAACATCATCGGGGCAAACTGGACCGTTCCCTCGAAGCCTCAGTGGTACGGTTACGGTCAAACGCGAATCATGGATAGGAATGGCCGAATCGTGGCTCAGGCCGCGAATGACCTACAGGAAGAGATCGTCCTGGGAGAGATACCTTATTGACATTGAGATCGAGACGAGATCGGCTGCATTTGGGCCAGCAAGGGATTGGGCTTTCGATCGCGAGACCCGTGTTATAATTGGACAGCAGACGAGGAGACCATACGATGCAGTTGCCGATTCAGATAGACAAAAACGAGATTGCTTCTTTTTGCCAGAGACATCACATAATAAAATTCGCGCTTTTTGGCTCCATCCTGACCGACAGGTTTGGTCCAGAGAGTGATGTGGACGTGTTGTTTGAATACGACCCTAATCACGTTCCCAGCTTATTTGACGTCGCCGCGATGGAAGAGGAACTTGGGAAGATCCTGGGTCGCAAAGCCGACATGCGAACGCCCAGAGATCTGAGCCGCTACTTCCGTGACGAAGTGGTTCAGAATGCATTAGTGCAATATGCTGCTTGATTCCGACCGAAACCGCATTCAACACATGCTTGAAGCTGGCCTACAGGCAATATCCTTTATGCAAGACCGGAACAGAGAACACCTTGACACAGATACACAGCTCCGTTTTGCACTACTTCGAGCGATTGAAGTTTTGGGAGAAGCAGCAAGCAGAGTCAGTCCAGAATTGCGTGAAACGAAGCCTGAGATCCCATGGCAACAGATAGTGAGTACACGCAATCGTCTCATCCACGCCTACTTTGATATTGACACAGATATTGTGTGGACTACCGTCACAGAGTCGATACCGAATCTTGTACCAATGCTCGAATCCATCCTGGAGAGCAAGAAATAATCTCGGTCGTTTAAACGAAGACTGGCCCTGTCGCAGACTCTTCCTGTATGCCGGTCCAGCGTTTCCTCCAACGACGTATCTCGACTGTCCGTGATATAGACGAGGAACCACCCCAAGACTCCAGAGGAGTCCAAAGCGGACCTGATCTCAGCCGCGGCAACCTGCGCAGGGGCGAGATGGGGGCAGAGAAGAACCATGGGAGCGAGAAGGAACAGGCGAGTCAGAGCGTCGCAGAAGGGGCACCTCTTCAACATTAGGGACATGATAACACTCATCAGGATGAGCCATTCTTTGCAGGACAAGCTGGGCTGTATAGACGCTTCGTAAGCCTATAGGCCATGGTCGCGCACACCTTCCTGTACATTTTCATCGAGCTTGGCCCCGTCGAGAAAGCCGTGAGGTGCGTTTTCCGGGGATGATCTTTATCTTTCCTGTTCCTGCGAGAGGGATGGGACAGTTCTCTGGGCGATCTGTGGGTGAAGAAGCAATTCTTCCTCCCCCCTGACGACCTTCACGTCGACTTCGCTGTCCACCTCCGTTTGTGACACAAGGCGAACCAACGAAGCAGCATCCAATACAGGGCGCCCATCGAACTCTATGATCTTGTCCTTGGCTAGGAAACCTGCTTCAGCAGCCGGGCTATCGGGAGAGACCTCTCGGATGATGGCGCCGGGCCTTCCCTCATTGCCTCGATAGATGCCCACGCCCAGCCATCCATAGGATACCCCTGACCGTTTGATACATCGGTTTGAGCGACAAGACGGCCTGATGCAGTCGTGAAAGCTCCTCTGCGGCCAGAAGCTTCTCTCCGGCCAACGAACGCTGAATTTGAATGGACGTTGCCTGGAATTGCGCTTGTTTCGATTCGGCTTCCAAACCACTCAACGGAGACCTTCCTTGTTTCCTGTAGTGCTTCTTAATTTCATTGGAGGCAATACGATAGAGCCAAGCCCCGAAAGAAACCCCTTGCCATCTGAAACGTCCTATGTGTCGAAACGCCGAGAAGAAGGTATTTGCTGTTAGATCTTCGGTTAAAGCCCTGTCAAGAGTCCTGTGATATATGTAGCCCGAGATGGCATTGTAGTACTTGTCATAGAGGGCGCCGAACGCATTAACATCCCGTTTCGCTGCTTGGATCAGACGCCTATCCTCTTCTAGTGACTCCGCCGAGAAGACTGGACTAGATTCCAACACCATGTCCTCTTTTATAGCCATTTTTGTCCTCTCGCGGGTTGGCCTTCAATAGCTACAATCCCGAAGGGAGGAAAAGGTTGCATTCTATGGGAGGAAAAAGTTGGACTCTTTGGTTCTAGGTGCGCAAGATCCTTAGAGGAAATACTGAGGACACCCAGGACGTGAAATCCCATCATCAAATTCGCGATCAGGCAGGCTCTGAGGCGGGCCAATGCCAGCGAACACCCTATTAGAGGCGGGGATCTGCGCCGCACTTGCCAGCGGCTCTCACGACGCCTCGCCGCTGATCTCCTCGCGAAGCTCTTTCTTCTTGACCTTGAGCGTGGGGGTCATGGGGAGACTGTCCCTAAAGAGAATCTGATGGGGGACCTTGAAGTTGGCCAGCCTCTCTTGGCAGAAAGCACGCAACTCTTTGGGCGTGGCTTCCTTGCCCACCTTCAGCTGTACGACGGCTACCACTCGTTCGCCGTCCTCTTCACGCTTCCCCACCACTGCCGACTGCTCCACGGCTGGATGTTGATCGAGAATGCACTCCACTTCCCGGGAGTAGACGTTCATCCCATGGACCAGGATCATATCTTTCTTTCTATCCACGATGTAGACGTATCCGTCCTCGTCCATCTTGGCCATGTCTCCTGTATACAGCCAACCGTCCCGGATGGTTTCCCGTGTCTCTTCCTCGAGGTTGAGATAGCCTTTCATGATGTTGGGGCCCTTGGCGATGATCTCCCCCGTCTCTCCCAAGGGAACATCATTGCCATCCTCATCGACCACTCTCACCTCGATGCCCTTCACAGGAAGTCCCACAGCTCCGGCTCTTCTTTCCCCACCAAGACGCTCCATCGTGATGGCAGGAGACGCCTCGGAGAGTCCATATCCCTGGAGAAGTGGGGTCCCAAATCCCGCTTCAAAGCGTTGACGGACCTCCTCGGAGAGGGGAGCGGCTGCCGAAAAGCAGAGCCGCAGGGGATTGAGGTGGCGAATAAAGCCAGGAATCTTCTTCTGGACGAGAATGTTATATAGGGGGGGAATTCCCATGAGGAGTGAGGGGCGACGAAGAGCAATGGTCTTGAGCAGGCGACTGAAGGGTCGCACAGACGGCAGAAGCTCGATGGTACACCCCACATGTAAGGGGGCCATAATACAGGCGGTAATGGTGTAGATGTGGAACATGGGCAGGAACACCAACATCCGATCCTCGGGAAGCACAGGGATGGCGTCCAGGCCTTGATCCATGTTCATGAGAATATTGGCGTGGCTAAGCATGGCACCCTTGGGTCGTCCTGTCGTGCCTGAGGTGTACATGATGGCGGCGATTTGATCAGGATCCACGTCTACCATGGGCCCGTCGATCCATGTCTTGGCCCGAAGATTCTCGATAGGAAGGGCATCCCTAAAGACCTCATCAACGACGACGAGATGGGACAAGCGATCAAGGCCGTTTCTGTGGTCTATCAGAGGCTCCATCAAGTCCCGGGTTCCCACCAGACAGGAGGCACCTGAATCCTTCAAGATGTAAGCGACCTCAAAGGGGGTGAGAAAGGTATTGATGGGCACCGTCACAGCCCCCAGCTTAGCCACGGCAAAGAGGAGTTCCATATAATCGATGCTATTTCCCATGAGGATGGCCACACGGTCATGGGGGCCAATCCCTAGCTCGGAGAGACCCACTGCGAGCGCCTGCACCCGATCCTTTAGTTCGGCATAGGTATACGTGGTTTTGCCGCAGGAGATGGCCGTTTTCTTGGCAAACTCCTCGGCAGACTGATCCAGGAGGTTACCAAAGGTAAGGGTGTGCTCCATGAGTTCTTCCATAATGAGGACAACCCCTTTCGAGAGGGAGGTGGAAGGGCGATTCGGCGCAGGGCGAACAGGTGGATTGTACGCCTTTCCCCAGTGCAAGTCCATGGGAGAAAGCCATGCTCAGGCGAGGTGGGCGGCAGAGAAAGAGAGGCACTCTCGGTCTCAGTCAGACTGATCCAGGAGTCGCCACGCGTCCTTCGCATTCGAGAATTCGATCTCGACCGTGATCTGCTCAGGGAATGGCGACCCCAAAGAGCCCCACTCACCATAGCGGAGACGATTTGCCGCATTGGGAAAGCTACGCAAACGAGTCAAATCGATCGTCGCGATTCCGTCCTCCATCGAGACGAGGTCGTGATACAGCTCATTGATCGCCGGCAAAACCTGGTTGAAGGTTTTGGGCCGTAGGCTCCCCTCAGGGCGGGTCCCGTCGAAAAGGAGGGAGAAGAGATTGCCCTCCCCGTGATGGTTCCCCTGCGCGTCATTCATGAGCAGTTGGTCCACGTATCGGACGAACGCGATGGTGAGAATCTTCGCCTCGCTCTCCGTTGTGCGTGATCTGAAGGAATGCAGACCCTCAAGTTTGGGGTGCCAATAGGCTTCAGGTTCCCCGCGGCGCAGCAGTTGCGCGAACTCGATTGGGCTTCCTCCCGGCGTCCTGGCTCCGCCTTGCCCTCGTAGTCTGAAGGAATCGATCTTGGAGAGCTTCTCCGTCAAGTATGCCCTGAACATCTTTCTGAAACGCCTTCCCGCTGTGGTCAGTTCCGTTCTGCGCCTCAGAAGCTTGTCCCCGTTCTCTAACGTCAACGATTCTAGGACTCGTGTCTTTCCTAGATCCCGTAAGAGCTCTTCCGTCTGATCCTCTTTGCCGAGGAATGGTGCAGGGTCTCTTTCAATGAAATCCGTCAGGCTCTCCTGAAACCAGCATGCCACGTCCTCTCGAATGTCACCCTCTGGCAGTCGGTCTGCGAGCGAAACCATTCTCTCTGTCACGGATGGAATGCGGTTCTCCGCCTGGGCCTTGGCGGAAAGACCAGCCGCAGCCTCAGTCAGCATCTTTGTCAATCGCTGTTCGAGAGAGGATTTGAGCTCGTTCTTGGAGAGGAGATTTTCCGCCGAACAGGTGATGCAGACCGCTGCAGTCAGAGAGAATGTCATCGCCCTGCGGATCATGTGAGGGGTAGGAGCGCGCATGAGGACCTCCGTGTGTAGAAAGGCTGCGTCGGAACGCTGCATTGCTATCAAGGATAGCAGACGGACCTGGCGGTGGTCTATTTTAGAGGCACTCGTAGCGGACCGAAGGTTACTTCAAGGCATGCCTCTAAAGTATTGACTACGCACTCAAGGGATGATACTCTAATAATTAGAGAACTTAGAAATCTAGAGGGTATCGACAAGAAGGAGGCGATGCCATGACCGAGCTGAAAGATCATCTCGAGAGAGTGAGCAATGACCTGGCCACGATCGAGGAAGCCACAGGACTTGGGGAGCTGCCGATCACACGTGCGGACGTGGGACTCAACCTCTTCCTCACCATTGTTCCCCTCGTGATGATCTACGCCTTTTTCGCGGCCAGATTTGCGGCCAAGTTCGAGATTCCTTGGCAGTTTATCGTGGGGACCGTCGTTTTTTTTGCCGGTGCCATAGCCTTGGTGCTGTCTCACACGAGCAGGATTCGCTTCGAAATGATGGGTGGCGCAGTTACCCTGCTGGTTGCAGGGATGGTTATCCCTTATTTGAGGTCTGACCGAGACTTCCTGGTGGCTATGGGTGTGACCGTGGCCATCGCCGGCCTTGCGGGAGCGGCCATTCAGATCGTCCAGTTGCGAAGGAGCCGAGCCAACCATGCTGCCCATTGACTTCAATGGATTGGACACCACCGTTCACGGTCCAGTAAGGCTGGGAGCGCTTTCCGCGCTGCAGATCGACGGTCCTCTGGATTTCACTTCCCTGAAGAAGCGCTTGGAAGTCACGGATGGCAGCCTTGGAATGCATATGGGAAAACTGGAAGAGGAAGGCTACGTGAAATGCGCCAAGGCCTTCGTGGGGAAGCGTCCCAAGACGACCTACAAGATTACGTCTAGGGGACGCAAAGCTCTCAACGATTACCTTCAGGCCATGCGTACACTCATTTGCGCAGTGGAGGAGCATGTGGAGAACGGCTGACCGTCTATAGAGATATGTAGAGGGGAGACCCATAATGCGAAGGAACGCTATGAAGATTGAGATAGCCTGGGTACCCTTTCTCCCCGTGTTCATCAACGATACTGGGCCTTTCACGTTCGTTTTAGACACGGGATACGCGGGGCCCAACCTGTCGAGACACGCGGCTAGCGCCCTCAGCCTGGCACCGGACGACGATGATCACGTCAGATTGGAGAA
>Ga0272442_10010251_pt1 | contig 11567 bp, 18 predicted proteins | sample SSMForm2O_FD_200262 | JGI IMG/M metagenome (GOLD analysis project Ga0272442, IMG submission 200262) | Marine sediment archaeal communities from Little Sippewissett salt marsh, Falmouth, MA, United States - SSM-Form-2O | ecosystem: Environmental > Aquatic > Marine > Wetlands > Sediment ...
AGATAGAATGGATATTGAAGGGTTTGATACTTCAGATAAGAAACCTCAAGGTAGATTCACCATTGCAGAGTTTAAAAAAGAATTAGCAAGGTTGGGTGCTGATCCAGATAAGGTACATATAGAAAAATATGGCACTAAAGAAACTATCTATTATGATCATCAGATAGTTAGAGCAATTTATTCAGGTGAAGACCGAGCCGAAGCATTACGCAAAGCTTTAGCGTTTGGCATACAAACCGAGAGAATACCTATTAATCCTTCTGAATATAAACCAGAAGAAAGCACTTTTGAAGTAGTTAAACATAGAAATGGTAAATTCTCATTGTATGAATATCGACCTAATGGCTTACGAGCATGTATAAAAGACCGAGAATCTAAAGAAGCAATCAATCAATATTCCACATTGCACAATATTCCAGCTTCAAAAGTTACTGTAACAGCTGAAAAACAATCCGAATCATCTAAAAGGATGGATTTGCTGAATCAGATAGGCGATGAACATCAAAGAGCATTGGATTATTATCAGAAAGTCAATGAAGATCCTGATTCAACAGATGAGCAAAAGAATAAAGCTTTTCATAAAATGAATAATGCAGGTATTTTATATGAAAACTTTCTAACGAACAAAATACCCACAACAAAAGCACAAGCGAAATATAATGAACTTGTCATGCCTAATTGGACTACTCACATAGTACAAGAAAAAGATACTGAAGGAGATTTTAAGGTTACAAAAGTCACTGTGAAAGATGATTTAACAGATGAACAACGCAAAGATGCTATTAACTACATAGATAGTGAGATTAAGAAATATGAGAGAGCTTTGAAACAATCTAAAAAATCCGAAACTAAACATAAGCATCAAGAATCCATCAAACAGCTGAAAGAGACTAAAGAACAGCTGGAGCTTGAACCTATTATGAATAACCCTTCAGGGAATGATGAAATAGAGCAAGCTAAAAAAATCATCAAGGATTTTGAACAAAAAGAAGCAGAATACAACTTTGCCTTCGAAAACGCTAAAACGTGGGATGCTAAAAACAAGATATCTAAACAATATGCTATTGAAGCACAACTTGTAGAAGACTTGAAACAAACTTTGAAAGAACACAACCCAAAACAAGATATGAGTGTTTCTGAACTTGATACTAAAATTGTTGATATTAGAGGCCTGATAAATTTTGAAGCGTCTAAACCTAATGGTTCTGGTCGAGAAAAGGTTTTAGAGCTAGAAAAAACCCTTAAACAGCTGGAAAAACAGAGAGAGCGCAAAAAACTTGATGAAGAATGGAAAAAATATGATAATCAAGGGAAAGAGCTAGAAAAAAAACAATCTAAAAAGAAATCTCCTTCCAAATTGGATCAACAAATAGATGAATTGACAAAAGAGCATGATAGTTACGATGAGATTAATGCACACATGCGAGCTAATCTTCAAAAAACCATCAATAAGCTACAAATACAGAAAAGATATGAGTCTAAACTACTCAAAGCTAAAAATAAGATAAATATCGCAGATCCATTAAAAAAGTTACAAGCTATTGATAAAGAAATAGCCAATCAAGAGACTATACGTAACAAATTAGATAAACGCAGATCTGAACTTAATGCTCAAGCTACTCGTCTTTTTAACATGCGTACTAATCACACCCTAACCCAACGTGATAGAGATTATGCAGATAAGGAATACAAGAAAGTTAGGAAAAAGTTACAGCAATACGGAGATAGATACTTGGAAGTGCTCAATGATACTCATACAATTCAACAAGAGTTAGAAAAAGAAAAGAATCAAGTGCAAAATACACTCAAAAAACAAAAAGCCAAAGAAGAAGCTGCTAGGGAGAAAGAAGAAGCTGCGAGAGAGAAAAAAAGGAAAGAATTAGCACAACAACACAAAGCTACATTAGAATATGAAAGAAAGAAAAGAATCAAAGCTAAAAGAAAAGCTCAAGGAAAGAAACTTTTCAGTTCATCATTTGATCCTGCAAAGACACATTTAGCCTTAACTTCCTCTATGAATGATATGCAAAAAAGACAACTAATTAAGCTAGCAAAGGAAAACGACATAGATCCGATGGAAATAGATGCTTCTTTGAAATTTGATGAAAACAAAAACCATCTCGAATCTTTGATATTCGGAGACAAAAGTTATGATAATCCTCAATCAGAGACTTATCAAAAACTTGCAGATTTAACAAGCGAATATCATGGTATTTTTACCCCTGAAAGACTGCGAGAACGTAAAATAGATGACCAATCAACAGAAAAGAAAGTGATCTATGAAGATGATATAGCTCATGGTAGAAAGAAAGAGGAACTTGAAAAGTGGAGAGAAGAGCCATATAAATCAAAAATCGATGTACAAGGCATAGATACAAAACAAGAAAAACCAAAACGCAAAAAAACCATAGTCGATAGAATACTTGAAGAAGCTGATAACTAACAAAATCCACTCAATTATTTTTTTTTCAACTCGGTCCATGTACGGAAAACTAACTTTTGACAAAAAAAAAGATGTGGGGTACAGCATCACTGCTGTACCCAAACGGAGTGAAGGTTTATTTGGTTTTGATACACACAATTGAAACGAAACAACCTTCAATTAATACTTTAGAAATAGGTGCTAATAAATCTTGTTTTATTTTAATCATAAAAGGAAAAAAAGAATGGTGTTAATACCAAACATATTCGGGAGATTCTTCTTCAAACAACGAACAAATTTGTTCATTATGTCTTTCTAAAGGATTTCCACATTTACTACATGTATGGTCTTGCTTAATAGCGCAGATCTGACACATATATCGATTACATGTTTCACAACACCACAATTCTTCTGTTTCATTTAGTTCTGTACCACATTTACATTGCATATGTTTAACCATGTGTTTTTTCAACTCCATTATGTTTTATAATGTGTTCGGATTTCTGGTAAAACTGTAAAAAGAGAGTGCTTTTTTACAACTTTCCTCTTATCCAGGAATCAGCTGCAAGTTTTTTTGATCCATTTTACAGCTGATTCCAAAATAAAAAGAAAAGAAAGAAGGGGATTATTCTTTAGCCTTTAGACCATGTTCTCGTAATTTATCATAAATTTCGCAACGTAATTCATAGTTATCTATTGGATAATCAAAATTCATTCTGTAATATCCAAAGAAATCATAATATCGGTTTATCTTTGTTTCTTCATCTGGATATGCTTCTATTTCTTGAGTATCATCAAGTTTGAAAGCTTTTGCATATAAATCTTCCATCCTGATAAGTGTCAGAATAAAATGATTCAAGGCCATTGTTTCCTTACGATTCTTTAATCCCATAATATTACTATTTTCCCATAAATAGCGATATAGTTCAGGCTTAATATATTTTTCAACATATTCTCTGTGCAACCATTTGATATTTTCATTATCTATTGATTGTGATTCAATTGTGTTCAACTTATATCTTACTCCGTTTTTTGCTGATAATACCATCTAACAGCTGTTAAACGACATTATCAATAAAAAAAGAAAGTATCAAGCATAATCTCTATGCTCTATACAAGCTGGTTCTCCTAGCTCATCTGTCCATTCACAGAAAGAGTATTCTACAACTTTGTATTCGTGCATTGGTAATTCACAAGTTCTACACCACGTAATGTATTCTTTAGTGATGATTTTTCCACAGCTAGAGCAAATCCATAGATTTCTTAATCTGATTTTTTTGCTCTTTCCATGTCGATAATAGATCTTGCCTCTATCAATGTAAATTGTTACTCTGCGTTTGTTTTTAATCTTCTCATAGACATGATTCAGTAGATCTTCAATGTCAAGCTTGGTTCTAGCTTCACATATAGATGCGCTATCAATACAAAGAGTAAGTGTTCTACTCTTGAATTTCAATATTCTAACATTATACTCTCCATTCCAGAAAGCTTTAGTTAGTTTAACTGTTGTTGTACTCATGTGTGTATCTAACTCCGTTTATTGTTGCTTTCTCTTGAAAGCTGGTTAAAAATAGAAAATAGTCATCATGTAGTTAGATGACTGGAATACGTTTGATTATGAATTTTTCTCTAAATACCTTTAATTTGTCTTTGTTCTCATCAAGATAAGCTTGTGCTTTCTTTTTTGAACTAAAAAAGAAGTCAAATAAAAAGGTACATTGTTCATTTTCGCTTACTATTACATACGCATTTACCATTTTTATCCAGATTTCAAGAAAAACGATTCCCTGAATTGTAATAGAAAAAGGGGAAGGAAGGGGCTTAACTGACATCATTCCAGATTTCAGATTTTACCAGTATTTCAAGAAAATTGTGTTTCATTGTTTCAATCGAACTAAAGAAATCTATGCCTTTCAGGTTAATTTCAATAGGTTTCTGTAATGTTTCTGTAAGATCTATCTTTGTGATTACAATATCAAATTTATCTGTGCTTTTTTGATAGACGAATTTGATTCTTACTTCTAATCCCTTATCTAAATCTTGTTTCACTATTTCCGTTACTGTGATATCTGTTGTAATATCTCTGTTATCAATTGTTGTTGTACTCAATGTGTATCTTACTCCGTTTTTTGCTGATAACACCATCCAACAGCTGTTACATGATGTTATCAATAAAAAAAGAAGGAAGAATTAACTCCAAGTAACTTTTATTTCGCTTGGTGTTAGAACTATCTCATAATGTTTATCTGCATTATCAGCTAGCTCTTTCACCCACTTATACAGTTCAGGGATTGAATACTCTTCAATCGGAACTATGAAAATGTGCTCTAGTACTTGTTTCTTCTCTGAAATTTTTGCATAGTTTTCAAATTCTGCGCCAACTAATGAAGCTGTTCTTTTGCGTATTTCTTCTTCTTTGACTTCTTCTTCAGTCTTTGGGCAATCAAAATGCTCAAATCCTGCTGGTTCATCAGTTGTCCATGTATTATCATAGACTTTTCCGACATATCGAACTATTACTTCTTCTCCATCCTCAATAGGTTGGCCACAAATTTCACAATCTGCTACTTTCAATTTGTTTCACTCCGTTTTATGATGTAATCACTGTTAGTACTTAACAATGATTTCACAATAAAAAGGAATAGGAAAAAAGATTAGTTGAAAACTGCACTTGCATGGTTTTTGTAACTTTGCGCAGCTTTCTTCAATGTGTCTTGATAATAGGGGCAAAATTCTTTATCCGAGATGGATTCAACCATTTTAGCCACAATTAACAATTCTGTGTATCTTCCACTCATTGATTTTTCCGCTTTTTCATACATTTCAACTAATTCCTTCATTTTACTTACAAATTCTTCTTTGTTCATGTGTATCTAACTCCGTTTGATTCTTACTGCAATCGCAGTAATCCAGAAAAAAAGAAAGGAAAAGGAAAAGAAATTATCTCCTGATAACTCTTACTGTTGTTTTTTCATTTCCTTCGTTTTTGTAGATTTGTCTAACTTTGTGATTAGATAATCCCCAATTGAATCCTTCAATGAGTAAAACTCTTTTTGTATTATCCAATTCGGAAGCATGATAGATTGTGAATGTTTCTTCATCTATCTGTTCATATTCTAAATCAGCTGTTATTAACATTTTTTCAAATTTTTCTAAAACGTCTTGTGTGTTCATTTTGATCCATCCTTTGTTTCTGGATTACTACAAGCAATCCATTCCTAAAAAGGAAAAAGGGAGTTTTGGAGTTTATTAGTAGTATTTTGGTTGTTTTGTGTGTTTTATCCGTTTTTGTCTAACTATCAGAGTGTAAAAGGAAAAAAAGAAGAGTGATGGATAATTTCACTCTTTGGTTAGGATTAGGACTAATGTATGAGGAATATCTTTGTTTTCGCCTTCAAATATCGGTGTTAATCCCGTTACATGCACATTGTGTCTTGTGGCCAAAATAGCTCGTGTTGTCGTTAATATCGCACTCATTTTTGCGACATCGTAATTGTCTTGCTCTATCACAAACTTAAGTTCGTGATTGTTTTGTAGTTCATTGTGTTCGTAAGCTATTTCTTTCACGTATCTACTAAAAGAACCTACTAAAAAGGCCGTAAATTCGTGCAATTCCTCAATATTTGTCCATATTGCTTGTTGTTTCGTTTCATTCATGTGTATCAAAACTCTGTTAGTTTTCCGCTTCAATCTCTTTGACTTCTTACATGTCTGACCACAATTTTATACAAAATAGGGGAAAAAAGTCGGGTAAGATTTATCTCCGAGTCGTTGAAGACCGAGTTGTTGTTTTCAGTCGGGGGTGAGGGAGACACAAAAGGTGTCTATACTAAATATAGATACAACATTTATAAATATTTCTATACCTACTATAAACAGTTTTATATAATACAATCATTATAAGAGAAATAAGGGTGGTAATAATGAATGAAGTACCAGAAAATCCAATAAAATTTGTATTAACCCAAGATCAGTGGGATGTTTATTACAGATATACAAAATTGGATCAAGAGTATAGTGAAATAGCAAAGATACGTAAAACAGCTGTATCAACAGTAAGAAACTTGATGATGAAGGCAAACAACTTCATAGAACGCTTTGAAGAAAGATGTGCAAAGTTTGAAGAGTTTAAACGTAATTTTTACAGCTGATTAATTTTTTTTACTTCTACGGCCTTAAATAAGCCGTACTTTTTGAATAGAAGATACACTTGAGATTAAACATAGATTATGAACACATAAGTTTTGGTGGGGGCGTTGATTCTACAGCTTTACTTATAGAATGGTGGCGAAAGGAGTTAAAACCTATCGATATTATTTTTTCTGATACAGGGATTGAACAAACAAAAACCTATGAACATGTTGCACATATAATGAAGCTAGCTCAAGAATATGGCCACAAAACAATAGTTGTGGGGGGTTATGAAAGAGCACATCAAGACGGAAACTATACCATGTATCCCGATTATTACAGCTATTGCTTTCAAAACAAGATTGTACCATTACGAGCATATAGAAAAGAATGCACATATAGATTCAAGATTGTACCATCTAATAGATACATCAGAAGTATATTAGGAATAAAGAACTTTCGCAATAAGAATATTCTTTCTTATATAGGGTATAATTACGATGAAAAAAATAGGATTAATGACACAGTGTATAAGTGGCAACAACAGATTTTTCCTTTGATAGAATGGAAATTAGGCCGAAAACATGTTAAACAAATTTGTAGAGACTATTTAGGGTATGTACCTATTAAATCACGTTGTATCATATGTCCTAACCAGAATCCGATAGAATGGAACTATTCTTACAATCATCATAAAGAAATCATCGATGATTTGGTTATCAATGCTCAAAGTGATATTCTCAACTTTCCTATTACCAAGAAAGATTTAGGTATTAATCCTGATCCAAAACAAAAACTATTAACTGACTTCTTATCAGTTGATTAATTTTTTTTTAGTTCTACGGCCTTAAATACGCCGTACTTTTTGAATAGAAGATACACAATGTCTTTAGTTCCTCAAGAATATTGGGAAACAATCAAATCTCTCAAGAAAACTATTGTATGTTTGGTTTCTGGTGGTACAGAATCCACAGCATTAGCTTATGAATGTTATAAACAAGGATTAGATAATGTTATTCTCCTTTTTTGTGACACTGGTTTAGAATTTCCTCAAGTCTATGAGATTCTTAACAAGATTTCAGCTGATACGGGGTATAAACTCGAAATTGTTGAAGCTGCTGATTATATCAAAAGATGGAATTGGACTGTTGCACAAATCTTGATTAGATCTTATGAAAAGTATCTTTCTTCAGATATACAAACAGATTTGCCATGTCGATATAACCTTAAACTCAATCCTATGAAACGTTTTTCTGCTAAAAACTATCCCGATGCTATTTTTATTTCTGGCATAGCTCCTTATGAAAGTAGGCAAAGAAGAATGTTTCTAACCAAAATTCGCAAACAAAACACTTTTTTTCATTCTAAATGGAAACTAACGTATTCTTATCCTCTGCGTGATTGTTTTTCTCCTAAAGTTATCCCTAAATATTTGAGAGATAATAATCTTGATGTACAAAGTTCTTTCTGTGTTTTGTGTCCTATTAACTTCTTCAAAACCATAGGCGATTTTTCTACAAGGGATAGTTTAGATGAATTGTTAAACGATTCTGGCCAGAATACATTAATTGATTACTTAAGTAATTTTTCTGACAGGTATAAGTTAGCTGATTATCTAACCGATTCAGATCTGAATAAGTTAGCCACTCTCCTAACTAAAACACTTGTTTAATTGTTGTATTGTTTTATATACTCCGTACTTTTTGGAGTGATAACCTTTGATAACTATGTTATCATTCAAACCTTTGATACACACACTGAAACAATCACCCACGCTTTTATGATAACTTGGTTATCGGGTTATCGATAACTATGAAAAGTAATCAAAATGATAATCGCTTTGTATAATCTTGAAACTAAAAAGCCTAAAAAAATCTACAATACAGCTATGATGCAAGTTAGTAGATATCATAAGGATTTAGGCCATATAGTAGAGATATACAGAGCTGAAAACCATCATAAATATGATAGAATCTATGTTTTTTCGATATTTGATTTTACACCTAAACCATCATGGATATTTAGCGATTCCAGAGTCATTTATGGTGGTACGGGTTTTGATCCAGAAATCAAACTTCCAGCTGCAATAGCACAATGTAATTATGATTGGTCACTTTATCCAGATTGTAAATACAGTATAGTTCGCTTTTCAAGAGGATGTATCCGCAATTGTCCTTTTTGTATAGTTAGGCAAAAAGAGGGATATATTAGGCCAGTCAAACCAAAGAACTTGAATCCTAATGCAACACATGTCAGGGTATATGACAACAATTTTTTTGCTAATCCAGAATGGCGAAAAGCTGTCAAACAGCTAATAGAATGGAATGAAATCGGATTAAAAACACAGTTTGATGGTGTCGATGTTCGACTCCTGGATGAAGAGATGTGTGAAGCTCTTAATACTATAAAGATGAATAATACTCGAAATATCCATATCGCTTGGGATTTACCCAAAATAGATATCAGGCCACAATTGGATAAAGTTCTCCAATGGGTGAAGGGATACAAATTTATCTGTTATGTATTGGTAGGATTCAATTCTACGATTGAGCAAGATCTATTTCGCATTCACGAACTAATGAAAAGAAATGTTGATCCATTTGTAATGATTTACAACAAAAGACAAGATTCCCCACTTTTAGAGAAATTAGCTAGGTGGTGTAATAAAGCACCAATAAGACGAGCTTGTACGTTTGATGAATATTTGCAAACATATGATTTGACAATTTCAAAGATGGTCCATCAAAAGAAACTAACTGATTACTTTTCCCCTACTAAAATTATCCAAAGTGAATAATATGAATAATATGAATAAAAACGATAAAAAAACGGAAAATATCACTACAAATGGTAGTATTTCCAAAGCCACAACTCCAACATGGAAAGTTGAGAGATTGAACGAATTAGAAAAATTACAGAATAAAGGAATGTATTTTTTGGATGAAATGTCAAAAAAAGCAACCTTAATGCGAACCATAGAAAAAGACTTGTTACTCCTGCAAGAATTAAGAAATACTGAAATAAATATTGCTGACAGATTACACACATTCTTTTGTAATCTCTCCATTGGTGATTTAAGCACTATTTTTGCTGAATCTGATCCAATTCTGGTTATTTCTAAAAATACTGAACCACCCTTCATTACTAATGCTGGGGAAGTACCTCACATTATGCCTAAAATCCAATGGATTTATACCAAAAATGAACGATGCGAAATCTGTGAGTATGATTACAAGCCAAAAGACAACAGATGTGAAAGTTGTCGCTACAACTTTACCCCACGCAAAGAAGACCAGATGCTAGCCAAAGCAGTAGTTGAAATAATTCAGGGAGAAGATGAATAAGATGACAATTGATAAAGATGATATAATAGGACAACTAAAGTATAATGAAGATATACCTTTAGACACAGAATGTTGCAGTTATCTCATTAACTTGGTTGAATTGGATAAAAAGATAGATCGTGAGACTGTTATAGAACTTATTGTGTTTAAAGTGAAGCATTTTAAGGAAACCATTGATTCCATATTGAAAAAATGGAATGAGAGTAATTCTTATGATTTTATCTCCAAAGCCAAAACGGGAGAGATTGAAGACGCTGAAATGGATGCAATTACCATTAAACAGCTAGTAGCTGATTCCAACAAATTACAGAGTCTTTTGGATTCTATAATAAAGGATGGTGAATAAAATGGGATTAGATGAAGAATTAGCCAAATTAACACAAGAATTAAGCGCATTAAAAGAGTTGCGCACACAAGAGATTGCAAAAACTGACAATCTGGTTCAACCAAAATATACTGTTAAGGTTACAATGGGTTGTGGGTACTGCGCAGATGGTGACCACGAACAAACATATGATTGTGCTGGAGATTCAAAAATACCTTTAGATAGCACTTATAGGCCTATGGTTTGTGAAGGGTGTGGGTATCCTATTGTTGTTGATAAAGTCGAAATAATCTTTGTGCAAAAAAAGGAAGCTGATAACTGATGCCTTTAACAAGACGAGAGATCATACAATTTTTAGATTCAGAATACAAAAAGACGCATAATCATTCTGATGATGAAGAATTTTATTTAGCTTTTACAAGACCAGATATGAAACTGATGTTAGATTCCTTAAAACAAGATAGACCACTGGAAAACGAACAAACATTACAAGCTAACACTTTCAACCTATACAACAGAGCATTATACAATTATTTTGTAAATGAAATAAAAGCACTAAACAAGATCTACTGGCTAAAAGAAAATAAGGATACAAACGGGGCTGAAAAAGTAAAAGAGCAAGGTGTTACTCAAAACCAATGGGAACATTTACAAAAATTAAGGAAGGTTTTACAACATTCTATTGATTTAGACGTAATAGATAAATCGGATTACAAAGTGGGAACATGTCAGGTTTGCGCAGAAGATTTCTCTAAAACCTTTGAAATTTGTGAGGATTGTCTAAAGAAACAAAATGCTTGTAAAGACGCTTTTCAAAAATGTCTCAAAGATTTCAAAGAATTAGAAAAGAAATATGAAATCATACAAGAGGTAAATAACGACCTGAAAAAGATAATTCAAGAAAAAAATACTTTGCTTGAAGCTACCAAATTAGGAAATAGCACTAAACAACAAGATTGTTGGAAGATTGTTGATGATTTAAGAGAGGAAATAGAATGCAATGAGGAGCAAATAAATGATATGCAATACATCATAGACAGTCTAAGAAGTTTGCAACAAGATGAGAATCCTAAAGAGACTACAATATTAGAGGGTATTGATTGGGAAAAATTACAACCATTACTAGATTTAATCGAATGTAACGATCCTATGGTATTGAATGCTAATGAAGTAGATGGAATAAATTACTTAATAGCCTTACGAGAAGGAAATCAATCTAACAAAGACCAATCTAACAAGGGAGAGGATGATTAAAATGGCAGAACCAACCGACTGTTTATCTTGTGGCAAAGCTATTCCTTTAGAAATAGATGAAGAATCGGGTGATGAAATCTCTGATATGGTC
>Ga0272442_10010254_pt1 | contig 11565 bp, 7 predicted proteins | sample SSMForm2O_FD_200262 | JGI IMG/M metagenome (GOLD analysis project Ga0272442, IMG submission 200262) | Marine sediment archaeal communities from Little Sippewissett salt marsh, Falmouth, MA, United States - SSM-Form-2O | ecosystem: Environmental > Aquatic > Marine > Wetlands > Sediment ...
ATCCGGTGTTCGACGCCGGTGTAATAGAGGATGCGCTCGGTGATGGTCGTCTTGCCCGCGTCGATGTGGGCCATGATGCCGATGTTGCGTTTTTTGCTGAAGGTGGCCATGCTTCTGGGCCCCGCCGGAGTTCCGAAACACGAGACGAATACGCAATGGGCCGGCCGCGAGACCCCGCGACCGGCCCGGAGGCGTTCTAAATTTCAGCTTACCACGCGAAGTGGGCGAAGGCTTTGTTGGCCTCGGCCATCTTGTGCACGTTCTCGCGCACCGTGATCGCGGCCCCCTCGCGGTTGTGCGCGGCGACGAGTTCGTCGGCCAGGATGAGGTACATGGGCTTTCCGGAGCGTTTGCGCGTGGCGGCCCGGATCCAGCGGATGGCCAGGCTGAGCTGGCGTTTGGTGGTGACGGGCACGGGGACCTGGTACGTGGCGCCGCCCACCCGCTTGGAGCGGACCTCGATCTCCGGTTTGACGTTCTCCACGGCTTTCTCGAAGACCTCGAGCGGCGTCGAGCCGGACACGCGTTCCCCGATCACGTCCAGGGCGCGGTACACGATGTTCTCGGCCACGCTCTTCTTGCCCTGAAGCGTGAAGCAGTTGATGAACTTGGCGACCAGGGTGCTGTTGTACTTGCTGTCGGGCTTCAGGAACCGTTCGGTGGACTCGAATTTCTTGGCCATCGTTCCGTCTTCTTCCTATTTGGGGCGTTTCGTTCCGTACTTCGAGCGGCTGCGGCGCCGCCCCTCGACGCCGCTCGCGTCCAGTGTGCCGCGCACAATATGATACCGTACGCCGGGCAGGTCGCGGACCCGGCCGCCGCGGACGAGGACGATGGAGTGTTCCTGGAGGTTGTGTCCTTCGCCGGGGATGTAGGCGGTGACCTCGCGCCCGTTGGTGAGACGGACGCGTGCGATCTTGCGGAGCGCCGAGTTGGGTTTCCTCGGCGCCCGGGTCATGACCTGGAGGCAGACGCCCTTCCGCTGGGGGCATTTCTCTAAGTCCGGGCGACGGCTCTTCTTGCGGGCTTGGCTGCGCCCTTTTCGAACGAGTTGGTTGACGGTCGGCAACGGATGGCTCCTTTCTTCGGCTAACTGGCCGCGACGGTGCTCGTGTCCTCCGGGAGCTCGCGGACCTCGGTCAGGGCGTTCCGGTACTTGGCGAACCCGGTCCCGGCCGGGATCATGTGGCCGAGAATGACATTTTCCTTCAGCCCCAGCAGATTGTCCTGCTTGCCCGCCAGGGCCGCCTCGGTCAGCACTTTGGTGGTCTCCTGGAAGGAGGCGGCGGAAATGAAGCTCTCCGAACGCAGCGCCGCCTTCGTGATGCCGAGCAGAAGCGACGTGGCGCTGGCCGGCTTGCCGCCCTTGCCGACCACCCGCTCGTTCTCCGCGCGGAAGCGGAACTTGTCGACGATGGAGCCGGGGAGCAAGTCCGTGTCTCCGACGTCCTCGCCCACCTGTACCTTGCGGAGCATCTGGGAGATGATGACCTCGATGTGCTTGTCGTTGATCTCTTCTCCGCAGAACCGGTAGATGGATTGGACCTCCTGGAGCAGGTACTGCTGGAGGGCCTCTTCGCCCTTGATGCGCAGGATGTCGTGCGGGACCAGGGGGCCGTCGACGAGCGGGTCGCCCTCGCGGACGAAGCTGCCGGCGGTGACCAGGAGCCGCTTGCCCTGGGGCACCAGGTGCTCGCGCTCCATGTCGGCCGCTTCGTTGCGGACGATGATCGACCGGCGGCCGCGCTTTCGCTCGCCGAGGTGGACCTCGCCGGAAATCTCGCTGATGATGGCGGGGTCCTTGGGCTTCCGCGCCTCGAACAGCTCGGTGATGCGGGGCAGGCCGGCGGTGATGTCCTGCGTGCGGCCGACCTCGCGCGGGGTCCGGGCCAGGACCTCGCCGGCCCGGACGCGCTTGTTCACGGTTACGTCGATATAGGCCTTCTCGGGAATCGAGTACACGCCGAGAATCTCGCCGTTGGTGTCTTCGATGAGGATCTGGGGGTGCAGGTCGCCCTTGTGCTCGACGATGACCCGGCGCTCGGACCCACCGGAGTCGATTTCGAGCTGTACGGTCTCGCCTTCTTCGATGTCGACGAAGCGGGCCACGCCGCTCTTCTCGGCCACGATGGGGCTCATGTGCGGGTCCCAGGAGGCGAGGATCTTGCCCGTGGACACCTTGGCCCCGTCCTTGACGTGGAGGGTGGCGCCGATGCGGAGCGGGTAGTGGCCCAGCTCGCGTCCCTCACCGTCGCGGAGCGCCAGGGCTGCGTTCTGGTTCAGGGTGATCAGGTCGTTCTCGGGGTTCTCGACGAAGTTCACGTTCTCGTAGGCGATCACGCCCGGTGCGGCGGCCCGGTGGTCGGCCTGGGCGGCCCCGCGGGTCGTCGCAATGCCGCCGATGTGGAACGTCCGCATCGTCAACTGCGTGCCCGGCTCGCCGATGGACTGGGCGCCGATAATCCCCACCGCCAAGCCCTCCTCCGCGAGTTGCTGGGTGGAAAGGTCCATGCCGTAGCACTTGGCGCAGACCCCGAATCCGGTCTCGCAGGTCATCGGCGAGCGGACCTTGAGGCTGTCGTAGCCCAAATCCTCGATGGCCTGGGCGACGTCCTCGGTGATGAGTTGGCCCTCTTCGACGATGACGGTGTCGGAGCGGCGGTCGACCACGGTCTCGCCGGCGACGCGGCCGTAGATGCTGGGGCTGAGGGGGAGTTCGCCGGCGGTCTTGGTGATGCCGTTGGCCGTGCCGCAGTCGTCTATGGTGATGACCATCTGCTGCGCCACGTCGGCCAGCTTGCGGGTGAGGTAGCCGGATTCGGCGGTCTTGAGTGCGGTGTCGGCGAGGCCCTTGCGCCCGCCGTGGGTGGAGCTGAAGTATTCGAGGACGGGGAGGCCCTCGCGGAAGTTGGCCTTAATCGGCGTTTCAATGATTTCGCCGGACGGCTTGGACATCAGGCCGCGCATCCCGGCCATCTGGCGGATCTGCATGGCGCTTCCGCGGGCCCCGGAGTCGAACATGCACCAGATCGGGTTGATCGTCGAGGTCCGCTCCAGGCGGGCCCCGATCACGCGCCCCGCGGGGTCCCGGTCGAGACGAACTACGCGCCACCCGGAGTTGGCCACCAGCAGGCCGAGGGGATTCTGGACCATGTCGCGCCAGTAGCGCGCGTGGATCTCCGGGTCTTCGGGCAGGGGGGTACCGAGGAGGGTCTCGATGTCCTCGGCGGTCATTTCCAGGAACGAGCCGGTGTTGGGGCGCTTGCTGAGGAATTTGTCGAGGGGCTCGTATCGTCCGTTCTTGAGGCACAGCTGGAGGTGGGCGGCGGTGATCCGCCCTTTGGCGTCACGGTCGAGCTTGCGGACGGCCCAGCCGGCCCAGGCGGTGGTCAGGTTGAGGGGGTTGTGCGTGATGTCGGGCCACCACGCGTCGAGCTCGGCGGCCGAGGAGGGGAGCTTGGCGTGGAGCAGTTCCTCGATGTCCGCGGCGGCCAGCCGGATGGTGGTCTTGCCGGTGAGTTTCTGCTCGCGCAGGAGCCGTTCGAGCGGCTCGAACTTCGGCTTGTTCGCCCGCAGCTCTTCCATCACGCGGTCGGCGACGCGGTTGCTGGCGTGGGTCCACGTCTCGGTGATCTGGTGATGTCGTTCCCCGTCGGTGATGAGCCCGCGGGTGTAGTTTTTCTGAATGCGCTCGACCTCGACCTGGGCGCTGTCGATCACGTCGTACTTGTCGGGCGGCATTTGGAGGTCTTCGGCGCTGATGGAGAGTCCGGCGAACGTGGCCTCGCGGAAGCCGAGGTCCTTGATGGCGTCGAGCAGGCGGATGGTCTCCGCCCGTCCGAGCAGCCGGTGGCAGTCGGAGATGATCATGTTGACCGCTTTCTTGTCGACCGCCAGGTTGTAGAACCGGTTGCCGACCGCGGCCACTTCGTTGAAGCGTATCCGGCCCGGGGTGGTGCGCAGTCGGTAGGGCGGTTCGAGCGGGCGCTCGCCGTCCTGCGTCACCACGACCACGTCCGCGGGCAGGCGCACGTCGATGGGCCGCTGGAGGTGGGTGCGCCCTTCGTCCAGCGCCAGGAGCACCTCGGTCGTGTCGGCGAACGCCTTGCAGTGTTCCTCGGCGGGTTCGGCGACGGCCTCGGCGGTGAGGTAGTAGCACCCCAGCACCATGTCCAGCGAAGGGCGAATGATGGGCTGGCCGTCGGCGGGGGAGAAAATGTTGTTCGTCGACATCATCAGGATGGAGGCCTCGGCCTGGGCTTCGACCGAGAGCGGGAGGTGGACGGCCATCTGGTCCCCGTCGAAGTCCGCGTTGAACGCCTCGCACACCAGCGGGTGGATCTTGATCGCGTTCCCTTCCACCAGGATCGGCTCGAAGGCCTGAATCCCCATCCGGTGCAGGGTGGGCGCCCGGTTCAGCAGCACCGGGTGTTCGTGAATCACCTCGTCCAGGATGTCCCACACCTCCTCGTCCTTGCGTTCCAGCATCTTCTTGGCGGACTTGATGGTGTCCACGTAGCCGAGCTCTTTCAGGCGCCGGATGATGAACGGCTGGAACAGCTCCAGGGCGATCTTCTTGGGCAGGCCGCACTGGTGGAGCTGGAGCTCAGGGCCGACCACGATCACGGAGCGGGCCGAGTAGTCCACCCGTTTCCCGAGCAGGTTCTCGCGGAAGCGGCCCTGTTTGCCTTTGATCATGTCGGTGAGGGACTTGAGGGGGCGGCTGCTCGAGCCCAGCACCGGCCGCTTGGTCCGGTCGTTGTCGAACAGCGCGTCGACGGCTTGCTGGAGCATGCGTTTTTCGTTGCGGATGATGACCTCGGGCGCGTGGAGGTCCTGCAGCTTCTTGAGGCGGTTGTTCCGGTTGATCACCCGGCGGTAGAGGTCGTTGAGGTCGCTGGTGGCAAAGTTGCCGCTTTCGAGCAGGACGAGCGGGCGGAGGTCGGGCGGGATCACCGGGATCACGTCCATCACCGTCCACTCCGGCTTGTTGGGCGAATCTTTGATCGCCTCGACCAGTTTCAGGCGCTTGACGATGTCGGCCTTGCGCTGCTTGGACCCGGTTTCGAGGAGTTCGGCGCGCAGTTCCTTCGCCAGCACGGGCAGGTCGAGGGCGAGGAGTAGCTGGCGGACGGCCGCGGCGCCCATGTCCGCCTGGAACGCGTCGCCGTAGGTCTCTCGCAGCCGCCGATACTTGTCCTCCGACAGGAGGTCCCGCTCCTTCACCCCCTCCGCCGCGGCCGGGCCGGGGTCGGTGACGATGTACTCCTGGAAGTAGACGACCTTCTCCAGGTCGCTGGTCTTCACCGCCAGCAGCGCCCCCAGCCGTGACGGCATGGCCTTGAAGAACCAGATGTGGACGATGGGGGCGGCGAGGTTGATGTGCCCCATCCGTTTCCGCCGTTCCCGCGAGTGGGTCACCTTGACCCCGCACCGGTCGCAGATGATTCCCTTGTGCTTCATTCCCTTGTACTTGCCGCAGAAGCACTCCCAGTCCCGCTCGGGACCGAAGATTCGCTCACAGAACAGCCCGTCTTTCTCCGCTCGATACGTCCGGTAATTGATCGTCTCGGGTTTCTTCACTTCGCCGTACGACCAGCTCCGGATGTCTTCCGGCGATGCGAGGGAGATGGAAACAGACGAAAAGTCCTCTGCCGCCAGCCCCGCGGGGTCGGCAACGGCCCCTCTTCTGGACGACTCAGGCATCGGTACCTCCATAGGCACAAGGGATCGCTGGTCGGATCGGTCCGCCGTTCATGTGTCTTTCTTTTTTCCGGCAGGCGTCTGCCGGGCGAGTTTGATGTTGAGACCGAGGCCCTTGATTTCGTTGACCAGGACGTCGAAGGAGACGGGGGTGCCGGCGAGCAGCGAGTTCTCGCCTTTGACCATGGCCTCGTAGATTCGGGTGCGGCCTTCGACGTCGTCCGACTTGACGGTGAGCAGCTCCTGGAGGATGTGGGCGGCGCCGTACGCTTCGAGCGCCCAGACCTCCATCTCGCCGAAACGCTGCCCGCCGGAGCGGGCCTTTCCGCCGAGGGGCTGCTGGGTGATGAGGGAGTAGGGCCCGGTGGCGCGGGCGTGGACCTTGTCGTCGACGAGGTGTTCGAGCTTGAGGAGGTACATGTATCCGACGGTGACGTCTTGGTCGAAGGCGTCGCCGGACCGGCCGTCGTAGAGCCGGGTCTTGCCGGTGGGGGGGAGTCCGGCTTCTTCGAGGGCCTTGCGGATCTCGACCTCGGTGGCGCCGTCGAAGACGGGGGTGACGACTTCGTAGCCCATGGTCTTTGCGGCCCACCCGAGGTGGGTTTCGAGGATCTGGCCGATGTTCATGCGGGAGGGGACGCCGAGGGGGTTGAGGACGATCTCGACGGGAGAGCCGTCTTCGAGGTAGGGCATGTCCTCCTCGGGGAGGATCTTGGCGATGACGCCTTTGTTGCCGTGGCGGCCGGCCATCTTGTCCCCGACGGCGAGGCGGCGCTTGGTGGCCACGTAGGCCTTGACCATTTCGAGGACGCCGGGGGGCAGCTCGTCGCCGCGTTTGATCTGGCTGATCCGGCGGTCCTTCTCGTCCTTGGTGCTCTCGATGCGTTCGTTGAAGATGTCGAAGATGCGGCGGGCCTTGGGGTTGATCTTCTGGCCTTTGCGCGGGCCGCCGCTGACGATGACGTTGAGGTTTTCGACATCGATGATTTCTTCCAGCTCGAGCAGTTCCTCGACCGACCAGTCGTCGAGCTTGGCGAGCCGCTGGCGGGACTCGGCGTCGATCAGCACCCCGTTGGCGGCGTCGGACACGGCGTCGATCATGCGGAGGAACTCATCGGTGATGGCCTTGTTGGACTCGCGCTCGATGCGCTTGATCTGGGAGCGCTCCTTGGTCCGGGCCTCGCCGGTGAGCTGGGCTTTGCGGGAGAACTTCTGGGTATCGATGACGATGCCCTCGACGCCGGAGGGGACTTCGAGGGACTCGTTCTTGACGTCTTCGCCGGCCCGGCCGAAGATGGCGTGGAGGAGCTTCTCTTCGGGGGACAGTTCGGTCTTGCTCTTCGGGGCGACTTTTCCGACGAGGATGTCGTCGGGGCGGACGCGGGTGCCCACGCGGATGATGCCGTCTTCGTCGAGGTTGCGAAGGGCCCGCTCGGGGACGTTGGGAATGTCGCAGGTGAACTCCTCGCGGCCCAGCTTCGTCTCGCGAACCTCGATTTCGAATTCGTCGATGTGGAGCGAGGTGTAGGCGTCTTCCTTGACCAGTTTCTCGGAGATGAGGATGGCGTCCTCATAGTTGTACCCGTCGAAGGGCATGAAGGCGACGAGGACGTTCTTGCCCAGGGCCAGGCGCCCGTTCCGGGTCGCCGCGCCGTCGGCGATGACCTGGCCTTTCTTGACCCGCTGGCCTTCGCGGACGATGGGCTTCTGGTTGAGGCAGGTGCGGGAACTGAGGCCGACGAATTTGCGGAGCGGGTAGACCCGGTTGTCGACCACAATCTCGTCGGCGGTCACCCGGCGGACGGCGCCGGCGTCCTCGGCCGTGATCACCATGCCGGAGTTGCGGGCGACGTACCCTTCCATTCCGGTGGCGATGAGGGGCGGCTCGGTGGTGATCAGGGGGACCGCTTGCCGCTGCATGTTCGAGCCCATCAGGGCGCGGTTGGCGTCGTTGTGCTCCAGGAAGGGGATCAGAGCGGCGGAGATGCCGACCAGTTGCTTGGGCGACACGTCGACGTAGTCGATCTCACGGCTGGGGACGATCTGGAACTCGCCCTTGGCCCGGGCCATCACCTCGTCGCTCAGCCGGCCTTTCGCGTCCACGACGTCCGCGGGCGCGATGGTGCATTCGTCCTCCTGGTCGGCCCGAAGGTGCTCGGTCTGGTCGGTGACCCGGCCGTTCTTGACCTTGCGATAGGGGGTGACCAGGAAGCCGTAATCGTCGATCTCGGCGAAGATGGACAGCGAGACGATGAGGCCGATGTTGGTGCCCTCGGGGGTCTCGATGGGGCAGATGCGGCCGTAGTGCGAGGTGTGGACGTCGCGGACCTCGAACCCGGCACGCTTGCGGTTCAGGCCGCCGGGGCCCAGGGCGCTGAGCCGCCGCTCGTGGGTGAGCTGGGCCAGCGGGTTGACCTGGTCGACGACCTGCGAGAGCTCGCTGCGGCCGAAGAAGAACTCGATCGCCGAGGAGACGGTCCGGGGGTTAACGAGGACCCGGGGGGTGAGTTCGCTGGGATCCTTCATGCTCATCCGTTCCTGGGCGGTGCGGCGGAGGCGGAGCAGGCCCTTGCGGACCTCGTCGCCGGCCAGCTCGTCAATGGTCCGCACGCGGCGGTTGCCCAGGTGGTCGATGTCGTCAATGCCCGAGGCCATCATGCCGGTCGCCGGCACCGCGACGGCCGTCTGGCCGCTCTGCCGCAGCTCGATGAGGTACTTGAACGCGTTGACCAGGTCGTCCGGCCGGAGGGTCATTTCGTTTTCGCTGATCGTCTGGTCGAACTTGCGGTTGAGGCGGAACCGGCCGACGCGCCCGAGCCGGTAGCGGTTGGCGTCGAAGAAACGTTCGTGGAAGAGGGTCTGGGCCCGTTTGAGCTGGAACGGGTTGCCGGGACGGAGACGTTTGTAGATGCGTTCGAGGGCCTCCTCGTAGGTGTGCGACCGGTCCTCGGCGATGGTGTTGAGCACCAGCGGGTCCTCGACCTCCGGAATGATCTCGATGGTGCCCAGCGAGGACGCGGCGATGAATTCGACCGCCGTCTCGTCGATCACCCCGCCGCTCTCCACGATGATCTCCCCGGTGGAGGCATTCACCAGGGCGCCGACGGCGACGGCGCCGATGAGTTTCTTGTAATCCGGCTTGCTCTTCAGCTTCACCGTCTTGGTCGGGTAGAAGAGACGGAGCAAGTCCTCGGTGGTCCCGTACTTGAGCTCCACCGCGCGCAGCAGGGTGGTGGCGGGGAATTTGCCGCTCTGGTCGATCTTGACGGAGAGGACGTCTTTCTTGGAGATGGAGAGCTCGATCCAGCTTCCGCGCTCGGGGATGATGCGGCAGGAGTGCAGCTTCTTGCCGGTCGCGTGGGTCTTCACCTCGAAGTCGACGCCGGGCGAGCGGTGGAGCTGGGAGACGAGGACCCGCTCGGCCCCGTTGATGATGAACTCGCCGCCGCCCATCATGAGGGGCAGGTCGCCGATGTAGACGGCTTCCTCGATCGTTTCCGGCCCGACCAGGCGGACGGTGATGGTCAGCGGGCGGCCGTAGGTCAGGCCGAGCTTCCGGCATTCGTCGGGGGTGTATCGCGGCCGGCCCAACTCGTAGCCGACGTACTCCAGCCGCATGCTGCCGTCGTAGCTGAGGATCGGGAAGGTCTCGCGGAAGATGGCCTCCAGACCCAGGTTCTTGCGCCGGTCCGGCGGTGTTTCGGGCTGGAGAAAGCGGCTGTACGACTCGGTCTGAATGGCGACGAGGTTCGGCACGTCGACGGCGTCGCCGATTTTGCTATAATCGCGCGCGTCCATCTATCGGTCTCCGAAAGACTTCGGGTCGGCCTCATTCCACGGCCCGCGAGCGGCGCTCGGCCCGCGAGCGGCGCTCGGCCCGCGAGCGGCGCTCGGCCCGCGAGCGGCGCTCGGTGCGCGAGCGGCGCTCGGTGCGCGAGCGGCGCTCGGCCGCAGGCCTATTTGAGCTCGACCTTGGCGCCGACCTCTTCGAGGGCGGCTTTCATCTTCTCCGCCTCTTCCTTCGGCACACCTTCGCCGACGGGCTTGGGCGCGCTGTCGACCAGGGCCTTGGCATCCTTCAAGCCCAGCGACGTGAGCTGCCGGACGACCTTGATCGTCGGGAGCTTGTCCCCGGCCGCAGTCAGGATCACGTCGAACTCGGTCTTCTCCTCGGCGGGAGCGGCGTCGGGGGCCGGGCCGGCGGCGACGGCGACGGGCGCCGCCGCGCTGACGCCGAATTTCTCCTCGGCCGCCTTGACAAATTCCGAGAGTTCAAGGACCGTCATCCCGGAAATCAGGTCCAGCACCTCGGCGACTTTCCCCGTGGGTTCCTGGGGGGCCTTCTCTTCGGTCGCGTCCGACATTCTCAATTCTCCTTTCCATCGGATGGATCTTCGGCTTTCTTCTTCGCCCACGCGTCCACCACCCCGACCAGTTGCCGGAGAATACCTTGGGTGACGCCTACGAGCGCGGTGAGCGGGGCGGCGATGGTCCCCACCACCTGCCCCATCAAAATCGGTTTCGGCGGGATCATGGCCAGCGCCGCCACGGTCTCCGCCGGCAACGGGCGCCCGGCCAGCATGCCGCCCTTGAACCGGAGCCGGGCTTCCTGCTTGCCCCAGTCCGCCAGGGTCCGCGCCAGCAGCACCGGATCGTCGGCGCCGAACGCCACCGCCGTCGGGCCGTCCAGGCAGGCGGCCAGTATGTCGCCGGCCAGTTCCGAGAAGCTGTCCAGCTCGGCGAACGCCCGGCGGGCCAGCGAGGTCTTGACCACGGTGAACGAGGCCCCCTCGCCACACGCCGAGTGAAGCTGGTGGCGCAGGTCGGCCGCCTTCCGGCCGGCCAGGCCGGTGAAATCCACGAAGAAACACGTGTCCACGCCGGCGAACCGCTTCTTGAGTTCGCCGATTACTAACTGGTTGAGTCTGCTGGGCATGTCGGTGACGGTCCTCACTCTCTGCCTACACGGCAATTCGGATCCCCGGCCCCATGCTGGAGGACAGGGTGACGCTCCGGATGTACCGGCCTTTGACCGCGGCCGGCTTGGCCTTCTGGATGGTGTCGAGGAGGGTCTGGACGTTGGTCGCCAGATCCTCCGGGGCGAACGACCGTTTGCCCACCGGCGCGTGGATGTTGCCGTTGGCGTCGAGGCGGTACTCGATCTTGCCGGCGGCGAACTCCGCCACCGCCGCGGCGACGTCGGGGGTGACCGTGCCGGACTTCGGCGAGGGCATCAGGCCCTTGGGGCCCAGGACGCGGCCGAGCTTGCCCACGAACCGCATCATCGCCGGGGCGGCGATGGCCACGTCGAACTCCTGCCATCCGTCGCTGACCTTCTGTACCAGTTCCTCGCCGCCCGCCTCGATGGCGCCGGCGGCCTGGGCCGCTTCGACCTGGTCGGGCGGGCAGAAGGCGATGACGCGCAGCGTCTTGCCCGTGCCCTTGGGCAGCGAGATGGTTCCCCGCAGCGCCTGGTCCGCCTTCCGCGGGTCCAGGCCGGTGCTGATCGCCAGTTCGACGGTCTCGTCGAACTTCGCGGCGGCCTGCGCCTGGACGGTCTGGATCGCCTCGGCCACGGTGTATTCCTTGCCCGCTTCGCCGACCTCCCTGGCTTGGCGGTATCGTTTGCTTCGCTTCATAACCACGTCCTCGCTGCGTCCGGGCGCCCGCCGCCCTATTCGGCGATCTCAATGCCCATGCTGCGGGCGGTGCCCTCGATCTGCTTGACCGCCTTCGCCAGATCGACGGTGTTGAGGTCCTTCATCTTCTGCTTGGCGATGGCTTCGACCTGCGCCCGGGGGATCTGGGCGACGCTCTCCTTGTTGGGAACGCCGGACCCCTTGACGATACTGGCCGCCTTCT
>Ga0272442_10010255_pt1 | contig 11564 bp, 11 predicted proteins | sample SSMForm2O_FD_200262 | JGI IMG/M metagenome (GOLD analysis project Ga0272442, IMG submission 200262) | Marine sediment archaeal communities from Little Sippewissett salt marsh, Falmouth, MA, United States - SSM-Form-2O | ecosystem: Environmental > Aquatic > Marine > Wetlands > Sediment ...
ATGCTCCAAAACCCCAACAGCGTTGGCTTCCTGTCCCAGGCTGGTATGCGTTGTCCCCGGGAAAATACCACTCGAAAATTTTTCGATCAGGGTAGTTTCAAATGCTCGAATGGTAAAAAGCTTTTCATATAGTCGGCTGTTTTTATCCATCAAACGCCTCCTGATCTACCAAGAAGCGCCAGGGGATAGATCGCCAGGGTTCCGGGACAGAATTTAACCCAATCCTGGCAGTCCTGTGAACGAACCTATCAAGGATCAGATCATCACGCTCAATCCATAAGCCGCCCTCAGGATGACAGAGATCAACCTGGTTGCAGTCTTTTGTGATGTGCAGCGCTTGGGTCAGTTTGGCTGGGCCATCTGTCCAACCCGACTTAAAAGCGTTCATCGGACGGTTTTCAGCAATAGCCTCATGCCCTTCAACAGGATAAATGGCTCGAATCAGCACTGCCGCGGGAACACCAGCGCTGCTTGTGACAGCATTTAGCAGCCAATGCATCCCGTAGGTGAAATAGACATAGGCATGCCCCGGTGGTCCATACATCACTGCATTACGGGGTGTCTTCCCCGCAGAAGCATGGCAACCCAGATCATCTTCACCCTGGTATGCTTCGGTCTCCATGATCCGTCCTGCCAAGCGTTTTCCATCCTGGCTTCGTACCAGCCGGCAGCCCAGCAAATCCCGCGCCACATCTAAAGCAGGCCGGTCATAAAAGGTTCTTTCAATGACGTGCATGAAGTTATTTTACTTGATTATCAGCAATTCGAATATTTTATATTGAAAAAAAACGGTTTGCCTGAACGAGGACAAAGCAACCAGACAATTTTTACTTATTATTAGGAATCTATAAAAATCAGATTCCATTTGCAAAATGTTTACCCTGTTCCATGGTCAGGCGGATACCCATCGCAAGGGGAACCAACGGGATATAATTTAATTTTTCCTTAGCGAGGGTAATATCGGCGCACATCCTGGAAACACCACCACTGATGCGGGGGTTATAAACTTCTTCTGGGCGACCACCGGTGATGGAATTCACCAGCCTTGCCAGGTCACGCACACTGGTTTCTTCGCCGCTGCCAACATTGATCACCTGCCCATTAACGCCCTGAACCGTGGCAGCAGAGACCAAAGCGTTCACAACATCATCTACATAGACATAATCACGGGTTTGATTGCCATCGCCATGGATTACCAATGTGCCGTTCTGCAGAGATTGGCGGATAAAATTGGGAATGATTGGTGGGTGCGCTGGGGGAATGCGCTGACCGGGACCATAGGCGTTGAAAATCCGCAAGCAGAGGGTCTCGATCCCGGAAAGTGCGCCAATGGTTTTGACGTACCATTCTGCCGATAATTTTGACACAGCATAGGGTGAAAGAGGGTGCGGGGGAGTGCCTTCAGACAGCATCGAGCTGGATTGATCCCCATAGATCGCGCCAGATGACGTCAGGATCACCCGCGGCGTGCCGGCATCACGGATCGCTTCCATCAAGGTTGCTGTTCCACTGACATTGACTTTGCTGTAATCGCTTGGGAACAGGATTGATTCAGGTACGGAGACGCGTGCGGCAAGATGATAGACACAATCAATATCCTGCAAGAGCGTCCATAATTTAGGACGGTCGTTGATATCTCCTCGGGTAAAGTGAATATCCGGCGAAAGTGCATCTGGGTCTCCCGTGGAGAGATCATCCAGGACGCGCACATGATGCCCTTGTTGAAATAGTCGGTTGCTTAATGCAGCACCCAAAAAACCAGCGCCGCCTGTGATCAAAATATTCATAGTTATTACCTCATCTTGAAACGATTGGAATGATAGCACAAACCAACAAAAGATGGAAGTTGTTAAACAATTGTATCAGAGTCAAGGCGTTTTGCTAATCCTGAGGGTGAATTTGTGGTGAGCTCGTCTATCCCGTGGTCACAGAGATTTCGGGCTATTTGGACTTGATCGGGCTTTGTAATATCAATCGTCCATCCTGCGACGGTGGAACTTTTTTGGTGTAGAAAATCAATCCAATCAAATCCAGCATCCAGCGCTATTTTCAATAAATCAGCTCGAATATACCATTCACAACCTGCTGGAACCTGCGCCAGTAAGGCTGCTGCCCGAGCAGAAAAATAATCACCAAGCCCACCCCATTGGAACGCTGAAAGCGGATGGTCATCCAACAATCCATAGGCACCAACCCTGAATGGTGGAATATTCTCCGGTCGGGGTTCCTCATCGACCAGGTCGAGATAGAGCAGGGGATCAAAACCCAGGGCGAGGTTTGGCTCAGCGTCCTTTAAGGCACGAACAGCCCAATCCGCCACTGAAGATACCTGGATCCGATCTTTCACGGGGATCACAATCTTTAATAGCGCTTCTAAAACAGACCGTGTTAAAGGTGTATAAGGTTTAAAATCCAACTGGAGCACCTGGGTCGCAGTTGATTGAACCAAAAGATCAATCGCATCAACCAGGAACCCCACCTTTTCGTTAGTGACTGCCCCATTATGTAAATAACAAAGGTTTTCAACAGCCTCTCGCGTCATTTGAACGACATTTCCACTTCCATTTGTAGCCGTCTCCAGGTTTGGGTCATGCAATAAAACAAAACTGCCATCTACAAGCGGGATCACATCAATCTCAATTTTTGAAGCGCCTGAGGCAAGACAGTATTCCAGGGCTGCCAAAGAGCCAGCAGGTTCATTATGACTTCCGTTGGCCGCATGATGAATCAATCTCACAGTTTTTCTTTGTAATTGAGAGGGTTTTGAATGCATAGATTCTCCAATGCTCGGTATAGATCTGTTAACCCATTTTAACCGCAAAATGCTGAAACGCTCGATTTCCTATCTGCGAGCTTGGTCAGGAGATGAAAGGCGGTCTCTTGCCAACAAATTATGGTTTTGTAGAGCAGTCCCCACCGCATTAATTTAAAGTCACCCATTACTCACTGCCTTATTTTAAACGGTATAATAAAAAACATCATGGTTTTGCAATGGGCTTTAACCCTGGCATCACCAGATCAGATCAAACCAATTCATTAAGGAGACATAATGATTGTAACAACTAAAAAATTATTTGAAGCCGCCTATGGAAAATATGCCATTGGTGCATATAATATCAATAATCTCGAGCAGACGGTTGGGTTATTTAAGGGGAACCTGCAATCAAAAGCACCATTTATTATTCAGCTCAGCAAAGGTGCTCGATCCTACACCAATAAGCTATTCCTCGAGGGATTGATCCGCAGTGCTGATGAAGTCTTCCCAAAAGCCATTTTTGCTGTTCACCTCGATCATGGTGATGAAGAAACCTGCTATGACTGCATAGAATCAGGTTTTTACAGCTCCGTGATGATCGATGCCAGCAGTGAAGATTTTGAGACCAATATCGCCATTACCAAGCGTGTGGTGGATGCCGCTCATGCACGTGGCATCGTGGTGGAAGCCGAACTGGGTCAACTGGGCGGTGTGGAAGAACACGTCAAAGTCGACGAGGCTGATGCAAAACTGACCGATCCAAAGAATGCAAAAGAATTTGTTGATCGAACCGGCTGCGATTCACTGGCGGTTGCCATTGGAACAAGCCACGGTGCATTCAAGTTCTCTGGGTCCCAATCCCTGCACTTCGATGTGCTGGCAGAGATCCAGCGGGAACTGCCCGGCTTTCCATTGGTGATGCACGGATCCAGCTCCGTGCCACAAGAAGAGGTTCAACGCATCAATGCCGCTGGTGGCAAAATAAGTGGCGCAAAGGGCGTTGACGCCAGCCAATTCAAGCGCGCATCCGAACTGGGCGTGACCAAGATCAATATCGACACCGACGGACGCTTGGTTTGGACCCGGGTTCATCGTGAATTCTTCCGTGACCATCCTGAAGGCTTTGATTTGCGCAAACCTGGAGAGATCTTCATGCAAGCCTATGCCGATTTCATCGCTGAGAAAAATGGTTATCTTGGCAGCGAAGGTCAATTAGAAACCGTTCGCAGTCTCCTTACAAAATAGGAGGGTTTATGAAGGCAGTTGAGATCCGTCCAGGCGTTTTTTGGGTCGGAATAAACGACCGTGTCACTGAGCTTTTTGAAGGACTGTGGCCGATCGGACGCGCGGGTATTTCTTATAATTCCTATCTGATCAAGGATGAAAAAACCGCCCTGATCGACCTTTCCAAGGAAATGCTCAGCGATGATTATCTGGCACAACTGGGGGAGGTCTTTGATATCAGCTCCCTGGATTACATCATCATCAACCACATGGAGCCCGATCACAGCGGGGCACTGACCCGACTGAAAGCGCTGGCACCTGATGCCATCATCCTGGGAATGCCTAAAACCGCCGGGATGTTAAAAGATTTTTATGGTTTGACGGAAAACGTGGAACGCTTATCCAATGGACAGGAACTCTCACTGGGGGCAAATACACTGCGATTTGTTTACACACCTTTCGTCCATTGGCCTGAGACAATGATGACCTACATGGTTGAGCAGAAGATCCTCTTCCCTTGTGATGGCTTTGGTGGCTATGGCGTTTTGGATGGTGAGATCTTTGATGATACCTGCGGTGATCTCGATTATTATGAAGCAGAATCATTGCGCTATTTCAGTAATATTGTGTCCGCCTTCAGTAAATCAGTGTTGAGTGCCATTTCTAAATTTGGTGATACACCGATTGAAATTATCGCACCCTCCCACGGATTGATCTGGCGCAAAGATCCTGGCAGAATCATCGAGCTCTACCAGAAATGGTCACAATTCATTCAATCCCCGGCAGAAGTTGGCATCACTGCGCTGTTTGGCACCATGTACCGAAACACCGAACATGCCCTGGAGGCCGTATTGGACGGGATAGCATCGGAAGGCGTTCCGGTAAAAGTGTTTGATGTGCGCAAGACCCATGTTAGCTACATCCTGCCCGATCTGTGGACACAGCGGGGCGTGTTGGTCGCAGCCCCAACCTATGAGGGAGGCATGTTCCCAGCCATGATGGATGTTTTAATGATGGCAGACCGCAAGCGGGTAAAGAACAAGCAAGCGGCTTACCTGGGCAGTTATGCCTGGAGCGGCGGGGCACAAAAGGAATTTGAAGCTCTTGCTGAGAAAATGGATTGGTCTGTGGTCAACGCGTTCGGTTTTATCGGTGAACCCAATGAAACAGATCTTGCGCGTGCCCATGAGATGGGGGTGCAGCTTGCCAGAGCCGTGAAAACAATCGATTGAGATTGCAGAAGAATTTAATCATCGCAAACAGCCTCATCTGATAATGAGGCTGTTTTTTTCTGTGTAAATATTTCTCTTATTGAGCTAAACCAGCAGTGGGAGATTCCACACCACATTTCACTGATTTATGAAGCATTCTATAAAGAATTTACGGTTTGACCTGATAGATCCTATTCAGCAATTGGAAGGTAGAGGTCCAATACAAACTCGGTATCAGGTAGATCTAATGGGAGGTTTTCTTCCAACCACTGATGCGATCCGCACCTATACTGGCTATTTTCTCGCCAGGCTACCAATTTCTTCCAGGTTGTGCCAATCACCTCAAAATTTCCCTTCGGGACGATACAGCGGGTTACGGCATAAAGACCACCAGCAAAAGTATTAACCTCAACATCATCATCATCGTTAACATCGTCAGGATCAATCACGATCCAGACTTCGTAGCCATAATTAGGGCTGCCAGGAGATGGGTCAGGATTATTAAACCCAAACAATCGATGCTTTTCAAGATCATCCAACAATCCCTTTGATCTTGCCCAGGGGAAAAGCTGTGCGAAGGCTAAATCTTCAGGACTTTTTCCAAAACCCAGGAAGCTCACCACCTGGAAGGCGTCCAAGGTTACAATTCGTACCTCAATTTCACTCATTTTATCATCTCCCTTTCTAATGGATATTCCTTATAATCACGGCATAAAACAACAGTGAACACAATATAGCACTCTTTCCCTGACATCTATTGTCAGTCAAATATGATAAGATTTAAGCAAACGCATCTAAGGAGATCACAATGAGAGCTGATCGGCTACTATCCATACTCCTGCTTTTGCAAGTCCACGGAAAAATGACGGCAAGACACCTTGCGGATGAACTGGAGGTCTCTGAAAGGACAATTTACCGGGATATCGACGCCCTTTGCATTGCTGGGGTGCCAGTTTACAGTGATTCTGGGCATCATGGCGGATACGCCCTGGTGGAAAAGTATCAAACCAACCTGACAGGTTTAACCAGAGGTGAATTACGCGCCTTATTCATGCTGGGTAATCTGATGCCGCTTGCAGACCTGGGTTTGAGCAAGGAACTGCGCGCCGCTTTGCTGAAAATTTCTGCTTCATCACCCCAATCCAGCCGCGAAGATGACGAGCGCATCCAACAATGTTTCTACTTTGACCCTATATGGTGGCAACAAACAGAAAGCCGGGTACCTCATTTAGAAGTTGTGCAGGAAGCAGTTTGGCATAGGCTTAAGCTGAACATTGTATACCGAACCTTTCATCCCTTAGAGATAAAAAGCCTGGTTGCACCCTATGGATTGGTCGCCAAAGCAGGCACCTGGTATCTTGTCTGCGCCAGGAATGAATCCATTCACGTCTACCGTGTGTCAGATTTGCTTGATGCCCGTTTATCAGATGAACCTTTTGAACGTTTACCGGGCTTTGATTTGCGTCAATTTTGGGATCGATGGCAGGTGGAATATGAAGCACAATTATCTGATTTCAAAGTGCTCGTGCGGGTTGCTCCAAATTTCATTCCCATCCTTCCCAGGTATTTTGGATACCAGGTTGAAAAAAAGATCTCCCAAGCAGGTCCGCCCGATTCGGAGGGGTGGGTTAAGTTAGCGTTATCTTTTGAATCATTTGAAGCAGCGCGAGACCGAATCCTTGGTTTTGGCAGGGGGGTTGAGGTTCTTGCCCCTCGAGCACTTCAAAAAAGCGTTTGCGATTATGCTGAACAGATTGTTCAGCTCTATATGCACCAATAGGCGTCTGGTTAATCACCTCCAATCCAGAAAGCTTGCAATCTCTTGATCGATTTTGCTATCAAGTATCCTCAAAAAATGATTTCCCTGGGCCACGAAATCTAACATTGGAATGATTTCCTTATTGTTTATTTGATGTTACAATCATTGTGTTTATTTGCAGAGCAAAAAAGCGGTTTATTTAACAATCTAATATCAAAAGAAAGTTGTTTGAATTCACAACTTTGCCAATTAAACCGTGTTGTATTAAGCGCATATCAAATCATAAGTGAGGTTTATTCATATGGAAAACACAGAAAAAGTCCCTCTTTGGCGTAAACTGCTATATGGTGCTGGCGATCTCGGCTTTAGCATGAACAACTCCATCATTACTGCATTTTTCTCAGTATTTATGGTCACCGTCGTCGGCATGCCTCCTGGGCTTGTTGCCATCATTTTTATTATCGGCCGGAGTTGGGACTTCGTTAATGACCCCATTATCGGGCACTTATCCGATCGAACACGCACCCGATGGGGTCGCAGGCGACCGTTCCTTCTTTTCGGCGCGATTCCCTTTGGTTTATCCTTTGTTTTACTATGGCTTGGGCCTGATTTCAATCAAACTGGCTTGATCATTTATTACTCCCTGGCATATATCGTTTATGAATTCATGGCAACGACTGTCTATATGCCTTATTTTGCACTCACACCAGAAATGACCGATGATTATGATGAGCGGACAAAAATCACCAGCTTCCGGATGATGTTCAACATCATCGGCAGTCTGACGGCATACATTCTGCCCCTGCTGATCATCGGTGGTGATTGGACAAAAGCCACCAAACAAGGTGTGTTGGTCATGGCACTCGTCGCTGCCGCTATTGCAGCCATACCCATATTTGGTGTTTTCTTTGGAACAAAAGAAAGAAAAGAGTTTCAGAAAGAAACTAAACCGAAGTTCTTCCCCTCACTCAAAGCCGCCTTCAAGAATCGTCCCTTTGTATTTGGCGCAATGATGTACCTTTTTACCTGGATGACCATTGTGGTCGTTGAATCAAACCTGCAGTTCTTCATCATCCATATTCTTGATCGCCAAACACAAAGTATGATCATCATGGTCAGTATCTTTGTTACAGCCATTTTTGCCTTGCCCCTCTGGAACTACGTCTCAAAGCATTGGAACAAACGCTACGCATACATCGGAGGTGTTGCGTTCTGGGCAGTGGTGATGATGGTGCTCATTTTCATGACCCCTCAAACACCTTTCTGGTTGATCTTGATCCTGTGCATTATGGCAGGCATCGGTGTTAGCGCTGCGCAGGTTTTGCCCTGGGCGATCATCCCGGATGCCATTGAGTGGGAAGAATTTCATACAGGAGAGCGTAATGAAGGCATGTTCTACAGCCTGATCACCCTTTTGGGTAAGGTGGGCATGGCAATTGCACAGCCTGTCAGCTTGTTCATCCTGCAAATTATGCGATTCCAGGAGGGTCAGGGCGTTGTTCAACCACAAAGCGCTTTACTTGGCGTCCGATTGGTGATGGGACCTTTACCTGCGCTCCTTTTATTCTCCGGGATCATGATGGCGGTATTCTACCCACTCTCCCGCAAGCAGCATCAAGAAATGGTCGAAGCGCTTCGCACTCGCAGGCAGGAACGTCGCCAAAAACGCGCTGAAGAAAAACCGCTGCCAGGTGTGAAAGAATCAATCTAAATCCACTGCAAGAAGGTTTTTATTTCAAACAATGCATGCATCGAAGCAAGTCTATTTTTCTAAACCGAAAATCAATTAATTGTTCCCCTGGTTGGTAAAATTTTCCAACCAGGGGATTTTATAATCCCAAATAAGTATTTTTGTTATGATCACACAGGACAAGAACCGACAATGAAAAAACTGTCTAAATTGACCAAGATCATCTACGGGTTTGGGGACATTGGTTTCAGTATGAGTGGGACAATCATTGCAGCATATTTTCCCATCTTCCTGACCGATGTCGTCGGGATTGCGCCAGCTTTGGCAGCTATTGCCCTGTTGATCGGAAAGAATTGGGATTACATCAACGACCCATTGATCGGCTACCTATCAGATCGCACCCGCACCCGTTGGGGAAGACGACGCCCCTTTCTCCTTTTTGGGGCTCTCCCATATGGTCTGATATTCGCTTTCCTCTGGTGGAAACCCCCGCTTGAATCCCATACCGCACTGCTTGTTTTTTACACCCTGATGTTTGTCCTTTACGATGCCGCTGGCACCTTTGTATATATGCCCTATTTTTCTCTGACGCCAGAGCTCACGGAAAATTATGATGAACGCACGGAGCTGACAGGTTATCGGATGTTCTTTTCTATCCTGGGTGGGCTGATCTCATTCATCGTACCTATGTTGATCATCGGGCAAATGTCACCCGAAAATGCGCCTAACGTCTTTCGCATGGGACTGATATTTGGTGCAGCAATCTCACTTCCCCTGCTTTTTGTCTTCTTTGGCACCCGCGAAAGACCGGCTTTCACCAAATTGGTACGCCCTAAATTGTGGGAATCCATTAAAGCGGCGGTCAAAAATCGTCCTTTCGTATTCAGTGCAGTCATCTATTTGTTTACCTGGACCAGTATGGCAATTATTGAAGCGAACCTGTTGTATTATATAAAATACGTTGTACAGCGCGAAAATATGAGCGAAGTGATCATGGCAACCATTTTCGTGACCGCCATCCTTTCGCTGCCCTTGTGGAATTGGGTGTCTAAGAAGTTCAACAAACGCTTGGCGTATATCTATGGCATTGCATTTTGGGCACTCGTCCAAATCTTATTGATAACTGTCGGTGCGAGCACCCCAGTTTACTATTTGCTTGCCTTATGCTTCCTGGCAGGAATTGGCGTCGGCGCTGCCCATGTTCTCCCCTGGTCAATGATCCCTGATGCTATTGAAGTGGATGAGCTTAAAACAGGAGAACGCCATGAAGGGATGTTTTACAGCCTGGTGACGCTTTTCGCAAAAGGTGCCAATTCTCTGGCAATTCCCTTAGCATTACTTGTACTGGATTGGAGCGGCTATATTCCCAACTCGGTAACCCAACCCCAATCCACACTCACCGGGATCCGGCTGGTTGTAGGCCCTATACCAGCCTTTTTACTGCTGTGTGGGATCATGTTCGCAATCTTTTATCCATTATCCCGTGAAGAACATCAAGAAGTTGTCAGCAAGCTTGAAATTCGCCGGCAGGATCACTCCTGATCAAGGTAGCGATTGGAGACAATGTGAACAACATTATTATCAAGCAAGTCAAAAGCCAGTACCAACGTAGGAAATATGCCACCTTCCCCTGGAAAATTTATAAAAACGACCCTCTTTGGGTGCCACCGCTCATCCCGGAACGAATGAAACAATTAAATCCACAGAAAGGCACCTTCTATAACCATGGAGAAGCGGAATTTTTTATGGCGTATAAAGATGGCAAGCTTGCGGGGACAATCATGGCTGCGGTGGATCATTCATCAAATGAATTGCGCAACCTCAAGGATGGGATGTTTGGATTTTTTGAATGCATTAATGATCAGGCTGTAGCTGATCGACTCTTCGAAACGGCTGAGGAATGGGGCCGGAAGCGTGGTTTACAGCGGATGACTGGTCCCTTCCACCAGGATTATGATTCCGCATATGGAATCCTGATTGAAGGGCGTGATCGTCCCCCAGCCCTCAGCTGCGGGCATACACCCTCTTATTATGAGGCATTGGTTGTTAATCACGGTTTCATCCCCCTTCGCCCTGATAATATTGCTTACGCTGTAGATATTTCAGAAGACTCCCGCCAAATTCAGCTCTTACATAAGCTTGCAGAAAAAGCCGCTGACCAGGGTAAAGCGGTGATCCGTGAAGGGCGGCTGGATGAATGGGATAAGGAAGCGGATCGAATTCACTTTTTACTCAACAAAGCCTTAGCCCATCTGGTGGACTTTGTCGGCTGGGATCGCCAGGCACTGGACGATACCCTGGAACCTTTCAGAAAATATGCAGACCCATACCTGGTATTATTTGCAGATGTCGGTGATCAAACTGTTGGCTTCTTTCCCGGAATCCCCAACCTCTACGAAATTTTGATTAAAGTTAACGGCTTACGACACCCCTGGGATTATCTTAAATATTTAAAATACCGCAAGCTTCACCCCCACTGCCTGGCTATCAAGAGCGTACTGGTGCTGCCCGAATACTGGGGAACTGGCGTGAGCTTGATGCTCTTTTCAGAAATGGCGAAACGCGCCGGTGAAAAAGGCTACACCTGGGTGGATCTTTCCCTTACCTCAGCTGACAATCCCAAGACGCCAATGCTTGCTGAACGTCTCGGCGGGAAATTATACAAGCGATACCGAGTTTACCAACGATCGCTTTGAGTTATTAAATTCATCAGGGTTATCAAGACAAATATCAACCCGATACTCAAATAGGGTTGCGAATTCATCAAATAAGCTTAGACGATCGTAAAGATCACTTCTCCGCCCAAAATATCTTGAATAGAGTCCAAAAATCCTGTAAAATCTACTTAAGTAATGTCCCTTAACATTAATTTCTTATTAGCGGATATTGGAGAAGTCACAATCAAGGGAGAACAATATGAATATC
>Ga0272442_10010256_pt1 | contig 11564 bp, 9 predicted proteins | sample SSMForm2O_FD_200262 | JGI IMG/M metagenome (GOLD analysis project Ga0272442, IMG submission 200262) | Marine sediment archaeal communities from Little Sippewissett salt marsh, Falmouth, MA, United States - SSM-Form-2O | ecosystem: Environmental > Aquatic > Marine > Wetlands > Sediment ...
AAAAGGATGTTTACTGATTTGCTCTGCGGTCCAATTATACATTTCAGCTGCTGTTTTCACTGATATCAAGTATCTTCGAGGAATGTAGTGATAACCTTCTTCAGCGTATTCCTGCCATTCACAATATCGTTGGAGCTGAAGATGAATAAATTCAGTGAACTCTTCGGCATGATTCTTTGTGTATTCATAGTTAAGGGATTCGAGCCCAAATTCTTCCATGTCACTTGTTGGGAAATAGGTTCTTCCTAGCTCGATGTCTTCTGCAATATCACGTATGAAATTTATGTATTGCATTGCTTTTCCAAGGCTACAGGCATGGGCAAGTGCTTCTTCTTTTAATCTTAAAATTCTAGACATAAAGAGTCCAATAACCTCAGCAGAACCATAGATATACTCAAGGGTTTCTTCTAAGGTGTCATATTGATTTTTTAATAGATCCATTTCCATGGAATGGAGAAAAGCATCGACCCATTCATCTTTGAAATTGTTGCGATGAGAAAGCTCTACAAAGGAATCAACGACGACGTCTCCAGACATTTTTCCGTTTCTTGCTTTCAAGTAATCATTTTTAAATCCAAGAAATCCTTGTTTATCCTGCGGGATCTGATCAACAAAGTTATCTGCTTTTCTGACAAAACCATAGAGAATAAAAACTTCTTTTCGAATATGCATGGGAAAGAATAAACTACTGTAAAAGTAGGTTCTGCTTCCTTGTTGAAAGATGGAGTAAAAGGTTTTATCAATGAACATAGGTCTTCGTAAGCTGCTCTGCTAGGATTTGAGATGAAATAATGACAATAGGGACTCCAATACCTGGATGCGTGTAATGTCCTGTGTAATAGAGTCCTTTAACTTTTTTACTTTTATGCTTTGGTCGAAATACTGCTGTTTGTTTCAAGGTGTGAGCATAGCCAAGAGCCGTTCCTTTATAGGCATGATACATGTCTTTGAAGTCTCTATGGCTAAAGAGGCGTTTCACTATGACATGATCTCGTATGTTTTCTCCAATTAATTCTTCCAAATGAGTGAGAGTTTTTTCATAATAATGTTCTCGAATCTCATCTGTATCATCTAATCCTGCTGCCACAGGTACAAGAATGAAGAGGTTTTCTTTTCCTTTTGGTGCAACAGAGTCATCTGTTTTCGAAGGGCAACAGACATAATAGGAAGGATTATCTGGCCAGCTTGGTTTTTTAATTATTGTTTCAAAATGATGTTCCCAATGGGGGTCAAAATAAAGGGTATGATGTTTTAGATTCTTTAATTTCTTATCAATACCAAGATACATGAGGATCGCAGAAGGGGCAATCGCTTTTTTCTCCCAGAATTTTTTAGGATAGGATTGATATTCAGGATCAAGTAATTCTGTTTCAACATGTGGATAATCAGCATTAGCAATGATAATATCTGCAGGAACTGATCCTTTTGTAGTTTTGATCCCTGCTACTTTTTTGTCTTTCACATTAATTTTTTTAACTTCTTCATTAAATCGAAAGGTTACGCCTTGTTCTTTCGCAAGTTTATACATTCCTTGGACAAATGCCCCCATGCCTCCATCTGGATACCAGACTCCAAGTTTGAAATCAACATGGGACATCAATGAATATAACGCAGGTGTATCAAATGGTGTACCACCGAGAAAAACCATAGTGTACTCAAGTATTTTCCGAAGTTTATCATTTGGGATATATCGCTTGGCATAATCATCCAAATTTGTAAAAATATGCAATTTACTTCCTTCCAAAAGGAGTTTACGATTGAGAAAATCAGTGATATGGTCATATTCTTTATAGATGAACTCTCTCATCGCAATATCATATTGATATTCAGCAGCATCCAAGTATTTCTTGAGTTGCTCTCCACCATCTTCTTGATAGGTATCAAAAACTTTGATTACTTCTTTAAAATCAGGTAAAATATCCACATGTTCATCCTTGCTATAAAAAACTCGATACGCCGGATTCAACCGTAAGAGTTTATAATATTTATCAGATGTCGTGTTAAATTCTTTAAAAAAGGTCTCAAAGACATCGGGCATAAGGTACCATGAGGGGCCCATATCAAAGACAAATCCTTTTTCTTTGTAGACGATTGCACGACCACCAGGTTGATCATTTTTTTCAACAACCGTTACATCAAATCCTTTTTTGGCTAATAAGGCAGCAGCAGCCATTCCCCCAAAACCGGCACCGATAATTACTGTTTTTAGCTCAGACATTATCGTCACATCTATGTTATATAGGGCATGGTATCCTTCTTGATTAACTTTTCTTATATCAATGGTTTAGTTTCACTTTTTATATGAAATACACGGTGTTTAAAGATGAGATACACAAGTAAATAGAATGAGAGCATGGAAAAATTATAAAAGAAGTCTTCCAAAGGTATTGTTGTAATTCGTATGCCCCAAATTGCTACTGGATTGTAATGCACGATAATTGTTGAGGTCAGAAGGTAATTAAAAATAATAAACGGAATAAATGAAATAAGGAGATATAACCAGTAATGACTTGATTGTATAAGTTGAGGATAGGCAAATATTGTGATAATAAAGAATGCTCCAACAGAAAAGAGCGCAAGTATCGTGTATTCTTGACGCCAGTAGAAGATACCTCCGATAAAGAATAGAATTGCAGGTATGAAAAATGTAAATCGTGGTATATTCAGCGATCTTTCTTTAATAAAATACACAAGATTCTCATAAATAAAAAGACAGGCATATGGGACAACCACAAAGAAAAGTATTTCTTCAATAGGTAAACCTAAAGGTTGAGGGATATCAAGTAAATATTGTTTATCAAACCACCAATCTCCTCGAGCGGTAACTAATGCATCCCAAAAAATGTATACACCACCAACTATAGCGATAGAACAAAAAAGGGGTTTCCAAAATCGATAGTATTTCATTTTCCAAAAAAAGGTGAGTATCAAGGGAAAAAGCAGTATTAACAAATCAAGAACGATATAATCTACCATTTCTTTTCACTCCTTATAGTTAATAATTTTGTACGACTCATATAATTATTGAATATCTGCGACGAGAATATTAATTTTTTTTTATGTTCCATTTAAAATAACCCCGGTCCACGATTACTGCATTTTAATATAGGTACCTGCTGGATATTTTCTTGTAATAAAATATGATTTGCTGCAAGGCGACCAGAGACTGCTGCTCGCTCCATTAACGCTGAGGGAAATGATACATGGACCCAATCACCTGCGAATAAAAGGTTGGGTATTCCCTGATCGATAGGAAAGTCCACTGATGGTCGAATGCTGCCTTGGCCTACATCAAATGAGGTGAAATTTGTGTAGGTTCCTAATGTGAAATCAAGTAATGAAGCATCTTCGAGTTCTGGAAGAGCTTCAAGAACCAATGGCTTCACATGATCCCATACTTTATCACGTGGAAGTGCAGCTATCGTTTCATCAGCATAAAAATGAAATTCAATAATAGAACCACCTGTTTTTTTTGCCCATTGTTGAGATTCCTCTTCAAGAAGATGAAATTGAGCTAAGAGATGCAATGGTCGAAACTGAGGCGTTTCCAGTATATCTGGGCGGTCAGGGTTTAATGGTTTATCAAACCATGCTCGCATGATGCGATAGGATGGAGCAATATGCATTTTTTGTAGATTTTCGTCAATTTTCCTATGAACTTTTTTTGATTGAGTATCATTCGAAGTAGACGATGAGAGTATCGATTGCACCGCTTTGATATCAGCAGCTAAAACCACATAATCATAGGTTATCTTTTCATTAGTTACTCCTATTACTTTTCCTTCTCGAAATCGTAATCCTTTCACCGGATAATTAAGTTTAACAGTTACACCTTGTTTTTTCAATATATGTAACCAAGGGTCTAGGAGAACCCGAGCATGATGATCAATAGCGATTTCTCTCCACATTGCTTTGGGATGTCCAATGAAAAAATAATGTGTCCACATTACTAACTCTGCTGCGCTTATTGTCTGTGGATCATTGATTGTTACTGATGCAGCAGGTTCAAATAAAATGGCAAATAATTTCTTGCTTACTCCATGACGATCAGCCCATTCTTGATAGCTAATATTATCTAATCGCTCATAGATATCTTCAAACCGAAAATACATCAAATCAGGTATAATATTTAAAAGATATCTCATATCAAAAAGACTTAAATTTGGTGAACGAAGAAGAATACCAATTAAATTCATGGGGTATAATGAGGGTTCACTTCGAATTATTTCTTGTTTGTATTTTCGAAAAGCAACTGATACCTTCCGATAAGGACGGAAAAAATGTTGCACACCTAGTCGTTGTATAATATCTCGACAAGTATGATAATGAAAAAACCACATATGCAAGCCATGTTCTACATGAAATTTGCCCTGATTTGTCGTTAACTCTGGAGTTGCTAATTTCCCACCAATCACTGGTTTTTCCTCATACAAAGAGACACTGAAACCTCTTTCTGAAAGTTCTAACGCAGTTGATAAACCTGCTAATCCCGCGCCGATGACTAAGACAGTCTTTTTCGTATTATTGTCAAGTTTTTCTGGATCGTTGGGATTTTGTGGAGCCAATAGCTCAGGAGGTTGAGGACGCGGAATTAAACCAAATGTTTGTATGTTTTCCTTTGATAATGCTTGTAATAGTTTCATTTTTTGAACATCCTATTGTTGCGGATCATATTGTGTCCCTACAAAGAAAAAACCAAAGCTGACTCCAGAGTTTGACGTACTTTTTTGATGATGCATCTTGTGAGCATGTATAATCCGTTTTAAGTACTTATTTTTAGGTTTGTACTTAATTTTTATTCTTTTATGAAATACCATGTCGTGATAGAGGAAAAAACCCATTCCATATAAGAAAATACCAAGACCAAACCAAAATTTATAGTCAAATCCATCAAGAAATCCAAAAATCAATAAACCCATAGTAAGCAAGGTAAAGAAGAAGGTAAATACATCATTTTTTTCTAATTTTCCTTTGGTATACTCATGATGATCTTTGTGTAATATCCATAACACTCCATGTTGAAGATATTTATGCATCAACCAGGAAATTCCTTCCATAAAGAGGAATCCACCAGGGATTAATAAGATGAATATGATAAGTTGTAAATAATTATTCAAGCTCGTTACTCCCCCAATTTAAATGACAATCTTATATTCTTTATATGTGTTTAATTAACCCGCTATAATTAATATAGATATTAATGTGTTCCGGTTATTTTTCAACGTAATTGGTGTAATGTCCACCATTCAATAGCTTTTTTTAATAGTCCTATTGAGAAAACACCAGGAATAATAGTTTTATAATCTAAAATTCCATGCCAATCTCCAAGACTCATCACAATAGGAGATTTTCCTTGTTTATAATTTAGTAGATGTTTATTCTTGAGTAAATAATTGATATTTTTTACAATGATTTTCGCATGTAATTCTGCTTTTCTGCCTGTTTTTTCCTCTGCGATATTTGTGATATCTCCCCCTACAAATATATGTGGATGTTGATGAAGCTGTAAATGAGAATTCACAATAAGTGCACCATTTTTGGCAAAGACATCGTCTGGGAACTGTTTCATAAAAGATGTGTCCCATTGTATTCCTGCGCACCAAAAAGCAAGATCAGCTTTTATTTTAGTCCCTGATTTTGTATAGTAAATGTTGTCTTTATGATTTATTATTCTATCATTAAGTATGATTTTTGCGCCTCTTTTTCTGAGAAATTTCATGACATAATATGCAGCATCAGCTTTGTTCCTATCGAGTAATCGATTTTTACTGTGCACAATAGTGAGTGTTTTTTCAGGGAATTTTGTAACGATTTCACCAGCTATCTCAATACCTATCTTTCCCCCGCCAACGATTAAGAGATTGTTTGCAATGTGAATTTTTTGTGTTATCGCTAATGCATCTTGTCCATTTTTTAATTTAAAAACATTCGTTGTATCTTTTAAAAAAATAGGATATGAGATCCCGGGGCATAGCACGAGTATATCAAAGAAAATTTCTTGTGTTTCTGTTTTTATTTTTTTTGGTTCAATTTGAATAACATTGTCGGTTATTATTTTGGTGTTTTGTAGAAAATCAGAAAAAGGAATCCGTAATTTTTTTAGATAGTGCTCATCGCTAATCACCTTATGAAGACTGGGGGCATATTCATAATAGGGATTTCTATCAACAAGCGTTGTTTGAATATCTGGTAGTTTATCTAGTTTTTTTGCTACGAACGCTCCACAGAACCCTCCTCCGACAATAACGACCTGCATTGCCTATTATAAATCGTTTATTATAGATAAAAGTATGGTTTCATATTTTCAGACGATACTTGTATAATATAAAAATTTATTCAAATAATAGCATAAGGGTTGTATCATGAAGGAAAACTCCTCAATTTTAAGTAAATGGTGGAAGGCATTTCGCTATCATTTTGTACCACCAAGTATGTTTCCTGTGATCATTGGTGCTTTAGTAAGTTGGTCAAATCTTCAAGGTTTTTCCTTATGGTATTTTGCACTTATTCTTCTCACGGTTATCATTAATCATATCGCGTTGAATATGACTGATGATTATTTTGATTATCTCCACGCTGTTGATCAAGAAAAAACTGATGGAAAAAATCCTTATACTGGTGGTAGTGGTACGTTAACAAGTGGTTTAATCGCTCCTCGATCAATGAAATATGTGTTTTCTTTGATGTATATCTTTGTCATCGCTGTGGGAGTCTATCTAGCAATAGAACGAGGCTGGGTAGTCCTTGTTTTTGGGCTTCTTGGTGTATTTTCCTCGATTTTCTATACTGCTCCACCTATAAAATTTTCTCATCATGGGATTGGAGAGATACTTATGCTTGTAAATTTCAGTGTCATATTAGGGTTAGGATCTTATTATGTACAGGCTCAGATGCTTAGTCTGGAAGCAATTCTAGCAACTTTACCATGCGGTATTATGCTATTCTCTATGATTATTATTAATGAAATTCCTGATATTAAAGAAGATACCCAAGCAGGTAAACTGACACTTATTGCTCGATATGGCCCGCTTTTTGGTATAAAAGTATATTGGATAAGCTGGGTTTGCACTTATGCAATAATTATACTTGGTGTGCTCTTCACAATTCTACCGTTCTATGTCCTCTTATCGCTTCTTTCTCTACCTCTTGTCTATAAATCCATATATATTCTTAAAAATCAGTATAAACAACCTCAAAACCTTATTCCTGCAAATTTAGCAATGATCATAGCACATGCTATAACATCATTAGGTATCATCGCTGGATATGCAATAAACGCTCTTTCAAATGGAGCACCTCTTCTTGTCCTTGGATATATTTGTATCATCATTCTGCTAGCCTATCTCCCAGCATCAATCCCCTTATTATTACCAAAACCAAAGAATTAATTTCTAGATAAAAAAATTTTTATAATAAAATATATAATAAATGTATACTATTACATAACATAATAAGGTCTCTATCATGAAAACATCCATTGAGATTGTTCTTGTTGTTATCCTCCTTCTTTTTAATGTAATACTAGGTGGTTTTTTTCTTTTTAACATACAAGTGTTTTCAACACCTGATCTCTCTCTGTCATTAAATATCGAGGAAATCACATCAGAGCACCTAGAATTTTCTGCTAAACTTGAAGTTGACAACAGTAACCCTATAGAGATCTTCCTTGAAGATGTTATCATTCAGGGGTCCACTGGCTCTGGAGATGTCTTTCTTGAAACAAAAATAGATGAATGGATTATTGAAGCACAGAACTCGCAAAGCTTTGTCCTTTCTGATACTATTATGTTCGATGGTGATCTTGATGAGATCATTCAGGCAAATATATCAGGTACTATTGGTATACGATTATTAGGGCTGATAACAAAGACGTTGCCATTAGAAGCTAGCATTAGAGGCTCACTCTCAACACTTATTGATGCTATTCAACCTCCAGTTTTGACATTAGATGCTGAGATTGTTGATATCACCAATGAAGGTATTTCTCTTGAAAGTACTCTCATGGTTGATAATCCTAATCCTTTTTCACTGCAATTAGAGCATATGAATGCATCCATCTCTACAGACAAAGAAACAGATATTGTTACATTACCAAGTATTTATGGAGAAATCCCAGCGTCTTCGTCGCAATCCTTTTTCATCTCTGGAACAATTCCTTATAAAGTGTTTAATGCCACTGAGCTTCGTCTTTCAGCAAGTGGACGGGTTGGTGCTCAGATAGTTGGTATCAAAGAATCAATTCCTGTATCTATCCAAGCAACGCTTGCTGTTCCAAAATTATCAGAGTTATTATTCAATAATGACACCATGGATTTCTCTGTAATCGGTGAATTTAAAGTGCGATTACGAGGTATTGTCACAACGGTAGGATTCCGTGTGTACAATCCAAGTGATTTACCTATTGAAACACAAGGTCTTCACTGTGAAATCCTGGGTTTAACCGGTGAGGATAACTATAAACTGATTGTTGAAAAGCCCATGGATGATTGTGAGATTCCTTCTCATGAAGAAATCTGTGTGACAACAGAGCTTGTCATACCTTATTTAAAATTACTTCGGTCAGGAACTCAACGTCTGCTTCCTACATGGTTTATTCTACGTATAGAAGGGAATATTACAATACAGGATACAAATCAAATGATTCCTATTACGCTGAATGGTTACATTGATCCTCATCTTTTACGTTGAGCTACTAGATTAATTTGATTCCTGCCAGATAAAAAATTACCAGAACAATAGTCCCTCGAAGCCCCCCTGCTAGGATGTTAATGAGAACAAAACGATTTCTTGTTAATGCTTTTTTTCCATTTTGTTGAGGATTTAGCAGTGAAAAAAGATATAAGGTGATAGAGTCAACCATTAGGGGAATACTCATGATGATGAAAAGGCCATAGTAACCATATTTCTTGACAAAGCGCTCTAATGTCATTAAGATTTTTTTTGTCAACTGTGAACCCCATACTCGACCTTTGAAAAGGGATCGTACACCTCCCCCTATATAGAATACAATGAATGCACCTATTCCTTTTCCTATTGCTAAAACAATAATAAGAAATAATGGATGAATTGCGGAATTGAATAACCCGATTTCAACTGGTATGGGTAAAAAGACAGCTGCGAGAATCACATATAGTAAAAACAAAGGTAAATAGGTGAGAGGATCCTGGGAAAATCCCAACAAGATCTCAATCAAATCCATGGTAGAGGACATAGATATCAAGGTTTAATGAGTTATTGGTACTATCAAATAAAAGCAGCCCTGAGCGGAATCGAACCGCTGTCGCTGGCTCCAAAGGCCAGAATGTTAGCCGCTACACCACAGGGCTAGTATGCTTGGCTGGAATGTTGTTTTTCCATTTAAAGTTTAACCCATGTGTTAAAGGGGGATTACTTGGATTGTTGTTGAATTTTCTTCCAGGTATCTCGTAATTCAACTGTTCGATTTATTATAATATGATTTGGAGTTGTATCTGGATCAACACAAAAATAACCGAGACGTTCGAATTGGAAACGATCAAAAGCTTGCAGTTCTTTGCATGATGGTTCAATTTTGCATTTTTGGAGAATTGTTTTACTTTCTGGATTAAGAAATTCTTTAAAATCCTTTGTTTTATCCCCTGTTGGATCCTCAACAGTGAAAAGACGGTCATAGAGATGGACTTCAGCATCAAGTCCATGTGAGGCTGATACCCAATGGATAGTAGCTTTCACCCGACGTCCATCAGGTGCATATCCTCCTTTGGTTTTAGGATCATAGGTTCCATGCAGCTCGATTATATCTCCTTTATCATTTTTTATTACTTCTGTGCATGTGAAAAAGTAGGCATATCGTAATCGTACTTCTCGGCCTGGTGCTAACCGGTAGAATTTCTTTGGAGGATCCTCCATAAAATCAGTCTGTTCAATATATAACTCCTTTGTAAAAGGTACTTGACGAGTCCCTGCTGTTTCATCTTCAGGATTATTTACTGCTTCCATCATCTCTGTTTTATCTTTAGGGTAATTATCAATTATTACTTTCAATGGTCGAAGGACTCCCATAAATCGAGGAGCAGTTTTATTTAAATCCTCACGAACACAGTGTTCGAGAAACTCGAAATCAACTGTACTATTGACTTTCCCTACACCGATGCGTTTGCAAAAGAGACGAATCGATGAGGGGGAATACCCTCGTCGTCGCATTCCTTGAATGGTTGGTAAACGTGGATCATCCCATCCAGTAACTAATTGTTCTTTTACTAGTTGTAGCAACATCCGTTTACTCATCACGGTATAGGTAAGATTGAGCCGTGCAAATTCGATCTGTTGAGGATGATACACTCCTAGTTTATCTAAAAACCAATCATATAATGGCCGATGATTTTCAAATTCAAGAGTGCAAATAGAATGAGTAATCTTTTCAATTGAATCTTCCAGACCATGAGCCCAGTCATACATGGGGTAAATACACCACTTGTCACCTGTTTTATGATGACGAGCATGAAGAATCCGGTACATGACAGGATCTCTCATATTTAGATTAGGATGTGCCATGTCAATTTTAGCTCGAAGGACTTTTTCCCCATCTTTGATTTTTCCTTCTTTCATCTGAAGAAATAACTCCATGTTTTTATCAACAGAACGAGTACGATAGGGACTATTTTTTCCAGGGGTTGTCAAGGTCCCACGATATATACTTATTTCATCTGACTTAAGATCATCAACATAGGCATCTCCTTGTTTGACAAGCTGGAGCGCATATTCATACATTTGATCAAAATATTCAGAAGCATAAAAAAGACGATCATCCCAGTCGAATCCAAGCCACTTGACATCCTGTATAATTGAATTCACATATTCTTGTTCTTCTTTCTCTGGATTTGTATCGTCGAATCTAAGATTACATAAACCTTGATACTCTTCAGCGATTCCAAAATTTAAACAGATGGATTTTGCATGACCAATGTGAAGATATCCATTTGGTTCAGGAGGAAAACGAGTATGAACACGACCATCATATTTTCCTGTTTTTAAATCATTGTCAATTATTTCTCGGATGAAATCTTTGGTTTCTTGTAAGTCTTCCTCCATACTCTTTAACCATCTCCAACTTTTTTATACAGCCCCGGCCAGATTCGAACTGGCGTCTAGAGATCCAGAGTCTCTTATGTTAACCGCTACACTACGGGGCTTTTTTTATCTTCTGAACAATATAGTGTGTGATTAAGATTTCCCTATATAACCATTGATGCTTTTTATTGTGTAAAAAATTGTTACCAATGCAAATAATAATCATTATTTATTGATGACATTTTTTATTGTTTCAATGAAGTTGTTTATTTGTTCTTTAGTGGTATTGTAAGAACACATAAATCGTGCTTCTGCTTTGTGTTCGTCAAAGATATGGAAGAAGTAGTATTTTTGGAGTCTCTTGATATGTTGTTCTGGAATAATAGCAAAAACAGCATTTGCCTGTACTTTTTGTGTTATTGTAACATCTGGTATTTTTTTAAGTTGTTTAGCAAGATAACTTGCCATATCATTTGCGTGTTGTGCATTTTTCAACCAGAGATCGTTGGTAAAGA
>Ga0272442_10010257_pt1 | contig 11563 bp, 9 predicted proteins | sample SSMForm2O_FD_200262 | JGI IMG/M metagenome (GOLD analysis project Ga0272442, IMG submission 200262) | Marine sediment archaeal communities from Little Sippewissett salt marsh, Falmouth, MA, United States - SSM-Form-2O | ecosystem: Environmental > Aquatic > Marine > Wetlands > Sediment ...
TTGGGCGTGTCGGAGTTGTTGTACTTCTTGGACCACCAACTGTAGGCGAAGATCTTGGTCTTTCCTTTATGTACGCAGGACATGAAGAGCGGGACTTTGCCATGCGCCAGACTCCATGTGATTTTCTGGAATTCAACATCACCTGCACTGAATCGTGCGTCATCCGGATCTGGATGTGAGTGATAGTAGCCGACGCATTCGGTCTCGTTGTACGGATTGCTGTCAACGTTTGTGTAAAGGAAATCCATCGCTTCTCCGAAAGGTGTGAACCCAGTGGTTGGCGTCCGGGGTGAAGTGTAAGAGTAGAACCATTTTTTTCCGAATTTCTTTCGGTAGATCCGTCCTCCCCATTCTGAGCCCTTCCCAACGAACTTCTTTCGGACCGGGCAGTCCCCACCCTTAACAGAGTATTCGATAGCATCAAGGGACGCTGCGATCGTCGCATCTCCGAACTTGGCGTACCACTCGTGAGGGGCGGAGCCCAATGGGTCAACGTAATTGACTGGGTTGTTCCCAAGCCCCACATACTGGTTTTTGTGTGCTGTGCCCGGATCGGGGGTATGCACTTCCACGGTCACACACGTCTCGCTGAACGTACAGTTCAGCGGCGACACGTAGACCTCTTCTTCAACCGTTTCCGGTCGTCTGGATTCCAGTGCGATCACGAGGGTTACAGTATACCGAAGGGGCCTTCGGAAGCAAGCCGAACGGGCTGCGGAAGCGGCTAAAGGAAGAAGGTTGCTATTGCCCTTTAGCGGTCGCGTATTTTTCGACGTACTGCTCGAACGTTGAGTAGCTTTTCTGCCCGCGTTTGCGGCGTCCGCGGCCGAGCTTCGTGTTGTCGATGCGACCTTGCATGTAGGCGGCGAGATCGGGGAAGCGTTCGAGGGGGACCATGTCCCAGTCCGTGCCGAACTCGGTCTTGATGCTGTTGTAGATGACGCTGAAGTGGAAGCGCTTCTTCGTGCCGTCATCCTTCACGAACTTGTTGTAGCGGTCGATCAGGTGCTTGATGTAATTGCGTTTCATCAGGTCGTTGGCGATGGCCCCGGCCGCCGGTGGCGGCTTGGGCTTCTTCTTGCCGGACACCTTGTAGTTGACGACGTTGGCGATCGTGCCGGTGTTGACCGTGCCATTGACTTCAACGCTTTGCGTCTGGCCGGCTGGTTGCGCCTGCTCCTGGGACAGCCAGAACTGCATGCGTTTCTGGAGCTTCACGTCGGTATAGGAGAGCACTCCGGCCGTGATCTTGTCATGGCAGGTGCCACACACGTAGATGAGGTTCTGCGGGTCGTGGGGATCGGGGATGTCTCGCCCGTCGATATGATGGAACTGCAACGTAGACACTTCTTTCTCGCCGCAGAAGGCACACGTGCCTTTCGACTCCTGCATGACGATCTTCTTCGCCCGTGTCGGGATACTTGAAGTGCTGTTTGGCATGCGGTGACTGTACCATGAACGGAAGCGGCTAAACAAGAAGGCTCACCCCTCGTCACGCTCGCGCGGGTGCGTGCGCTCGTGGGTCTTCTTCAGGTCCTGGATGGTGAGTTTCGTGTAGGGCTTGAGCATTTCGAGGGACTCGTGTCCGAGCAGTTCCTTGACGTGGTACATGTTGGCCCCGCCCCGGATGAGCTCGGTCGTACACGAGCGCCGGAACGTGTGCGGCGAGACGGTCACGTCGAAGCCGAGCCGGTCGGCGTGAACGTGTACCATGCGGCGCAGGCCTGAGTACTTGAGGCGCGTACCCTGGTAGCTGATGAAGAGCGCTTGCTCGTCGGGCTCGTCGATCGTGGCGAAGGGGCGCACGCCCTGGATGTAACTCTCGACCCAGCGCAAGGCGCTCCGGCCGATCGGCACGACGCGCTCCTTGCCGCCCTTGCCTTCTACTTTAGCCGTCCCGGCGTGGAGGTCGACGTCGGCCAGGTCCAGCCCGATGATTTCGGCAGCGCGCATGCCGGACGTGTAGAGCAGCTCGAGGATGGCGCGGTCACGCACGCCCTGGGGCGTGTCGGTCCGGACGCTGCCGAGCAGCTTCTTGACCTGGGCGTGCGTGAGCACGCTCATGGGCAAGGTCTGCGGTTCCCTGGGCGCAACGAGCGCGTCCGGCAGACTGCCGAGGATGTAGCCGCGCACGGCCAGGTACTTGAGGAACGTACGCAGTACGGCGATGCGCATGCGGATCGTCTTGACCGTGAGCGGCAGGCCGCGCGACGTCCGGTGCTCGGCCAGGTGGCGCAGCCAGGCGTCGAGCTGCGAGCGGCGGAGCCGGTCGGCCGTGGCGACGCCGTGCCGCGCTTCGAGCCAGTCGAGGAAGCGCGCACACTCGGCGCGGTAGCTGTCCATCGTGCGCGCCCGGAAGTTCCTCGTGCGGCCGTGCACGAGGAACGCGTCGAGCAGATCGCGGAGCGTGGTCACGTTGGCGTCGTCCATCGGTCTACCTTCCCGGCTTCGAGCGTGCATGCATCTTCTTGAGCTCGGTGATGCTGACATCGAGGTACTGACTCAAGTCCTTGAGCGACGCGTGCCCGAGCAGCATCTGAAGCTGCATCGGGTGCGCGCCGTGGGCCAGCATGTGCGTGGCGCACGCGCGGCGCAGAGCGTGCGAGCTGAACGGGCGTAGCCCGGCAGCGTGCGCGTTGCGCAGCACGATCTTCTCGGCTCCCTGGTAGCTCAACGGATCGCCGCGCGTGTTGATCCAGAGCGCATCGAGATCCGGACGGCCGTCGAGCAGGCCGTGCCGCATGCGGAGGTAGTCCTCCATCCACCGGATGGCCTTCTTGCCCAGGGGCACGGTCCGCTGCTTGCGGCCCTTGCCGTGAAGGCGCATCGCGCCGCGCCGCAGGTCCACGTCGAAGATCGAGATGGACGCCATCTCGATGAGACGTGCGCCGGTCGAGTAGAGCACTTCCATGAAGGCACGATCGCGCAGGCCGCCGCGCGTGTGCGTCTTGGGTGCGGCGAGCAGTCGCCGCACGTCCTCTTCGCTCGGTACGTAGCGGATATGCCGGGGCGGCTTGGGCAGGATCAGCCCGGCCGCCGGGTTGATGAACACCTCCCCTTCGGCTTCGAGCCAGTTGAAGAACGCCCGGACGGACGCCATCTCCTGGAAGACGGTCGAGGGCGCAAGCCCGCGATCCTTGAGCGCGCGGTGATGCGCGTCGAGGTCGTCACGGGTTACGTCGACGGTCGCCCGGCCGTTGGCGGCTAAAGCAAGAAGCAGATCGCGCAGCGCCTTGAAGGCGGCGCGCTGGGTCTGCGGCGAGTACTTCTTCGTCTGCATCCAACGGATGTAGCGGCGGGCTGACTCCTCGGGCAGCTCGTCGAGTTTGAGGCGGATATGACGGCTGTTTCTCTGCATATATCTCTCTTCTTCCCCGAGAGCCGAACGACTCTCGCTTTAGTTGCCTGTGTTCAAGCACTTGCGCCGATTCGGGCCACCCGAACGAGGCCCGAAAGCGGGCCGAATGACGCCCGAACGACACCCGAATGACCTCGGTCATTCGGTGAGTTCGGCCGGATCGGTGAGCCCGAGCATGAACCGCGAGCCGTCCTTGCCCTGGCCTTCGTACTGAAGGCGGTAGCGGTGGCTGTTGGTGCCGCGGTCGGTCTCGACGCTGACGTACTCGTATTCGATCAACTCCTTGAGATGGGTGTGCACGCGGTAGTTGCTCCATCCGGTGTGTTGCCGGATCTCCCGGCGGCTGAACGCAACGCGGTTCAGTCGCGGGGCCTGGTCGGCCTCGCCGTCGGCCTGGTCCTTGATACGATTGCGAACCATGGTCTCAAGTTCCATGAGCAGGGCCCGGCTCGGCCGGCTGATCTCGTCGAGGGAGTGGCCGAGGATCTCGTGCGCGAGCCGGTTGGCGATGCGCACGTCCTCGGGCAGCACTTCGATGTAGTCGAAGCTGCTGCCGTTGCATGCGGCGTGCAGCACGGTCCGGGTCATCTGCCGCAGGAAGGCAATGGCCTTGATAAGGTTCAGGTACTTGGGGTGATCGCGGCGGCCCTGCAGCCGGTCGTCGGCGTAAGCCAGACGATCGGCGAAGGGGTTGACCACGGCGACCGGTTTCAAGAGCCGCTGGAAGTTGCGATGCACGCGCAGCGTCGCGTCGCAGTCCCGGCCGGTCGTGATCCCGGCCAGGGTGTGGCGTTGCCGCTGGAAGTCGAGGATGCGCCGGGTCTGTTCCCGGCTCTCGTCGATGGACGTGATCCAGAAGCGGCTCTTGGTCTCCGGGTCGGTCTCGGGGTTGGTCGTAGTGATGAAGACGCTTGTGGGGCCTTCGACGCGGTTCTCCATCGTTGTGAGGCGACCGGTGCCAAGGTCCTTGATAGTCGACTCGATGACCAGCTCACCGGCGCTGATCAGGTTGCGGATGGCGTAGGTTGCTTCCTCGGCCCCGTCGCCTTCTTCGAGCGCGAGCACCTTGTGCTTGAGCGCCAGGCGTTCTTTGTAGAACAGGGCCTTGCCGGAAAGGCTCGTGAGTTTCACGAGGTCCTCGGGCGGCACGAAGGCAAGCGTCGTGTCCTGGAGCGCGGTCTTACCCGCGCCGGAGCTCGACAGCACGAGCAGCGAAAGCGGCTCGTTCATCTTGCGGCTGACGGCGGCTAAATAGGCAAGCAGCTTGTTGGGTTCCTCCCCCACCAGACCGCACTTCTCGAAGTCGCCCAGGATGGCGTCGATCAGGTCGGGGCGGCGACCGAAGGCCTCCGCCGCGGCCTTGTCCCTGGGCGTCATGACGGCCGGGGCGTTGGCCTGGGCATCATCCTGCTTTAGCTGCGCGCTTTCGCAAAGCTTGATGAGCTTGCCGACATCGGCCTCGATGGTCTCGGCCGTCTCCTCGAAGAGGCGGCAGAGATCCCCGGAGAGGATCTTGCGGCTTCGCGAGCTGTACAGGTCGAGCGTGTCGACGTGGAGCCGCCCGGCGTGCTCCACGCGAACAGTGACCTTGAGCCTGCGCGATGATTTCTCAAGGCCCATGAGCCGGTAGGCTCGCGGGCCGCAGGTCACGGTGAAGCCGCCGTCCTGGTCGACCTGCTGCGTTGGCTCCGGGGAAGAAGCGCGGGGCGTCTCCCTTCGATCTTCATCCGGAAGATCGTCCGCCGTGGTCTCCGGAGTGGCCCGCATGGCGAAGGTCTCCGGGAGCACGCCCCGCTTCGATTCGATGAGCTCGGCCAGCTTCGGCTTGCCGAAGGCGAGCATGAAGCTGTTCGGATCGTGGTCGTCGGGCAGCGCCTTGTGCACGATCGCGATCGGGGTTGCGCCCCGATCGAGGGCCGGGTGCGTCTTGAGGCGGCGCTCGATCTTGTCGGCGGCCTGGGCTCCGGCCTTGTCGCCGTCGAGCAGGAAGACGAGCGTCTGCACGCCGTGTGCGTGCAGGTCCTCGATGTCGCCGTCATTGAGGCCGCCCGATCCGTTGAGGGCCACGACGTTGGGGTATCCGGCCGCCTCGACGCTGAGCGCATCGAGGATGGATTCCACAACGATGATCTCGGGATAGGTCTTGATGACGGGCGCGTTCCACAGGCCCTTGTGTCGCTTCGGCAGGAAGACGTGTCTTTTGTCGCCCTGGGCGGTGTTCCGGCCGTACAGGGTGACGATGTTGCCTTCGACATCGAGAACCGGGAACACGACGCATCCGGCGAAGTGTTCACGGCCGGACCGGTTGAGGATGCCAAGGGCCTTGAGCTCGTCGAGCACCGCTCCGGACTTCGGGAGGATCTTCCAAAGTCCGCCGTTACTGAGACCGGCCCGGTGGGCGGTGAGCTGCTCCTTGTCGTCGATGCCGCGGGCGGCGAGGTACTCGACGCCCTGGGCATCCTCGGCAAAGGCGCGCTCGTAGAGCGTGACGACGCGTTCGAGGATCTGCGCGGCACGTTCGGGCGGGACGGCAGGGGCGTCCTCCTGGGGCTTCTTCTGTTTAGCCGCTTCGGTTCCCCTGGCGATGAGCCCGGTCGAGGTCATGAGCTTGTCGACGGCTTCACGGAACGTGAGCCCGTCGAGCTGCATCACCAGGTCGATGACGCTGCCGGCGGCGTCGCAGCCCATGCAGTGGAACAGGTTCTTGCTCGGGGTGACGATGAAGCTCGGTTCATCGTCCTCGTGCCCCGAGAACGGGCAGCGGCCGACGTAGTCGCCGGTGCCGTGGCGTTTGAGTTCGATGCCGTGTGCGGCGCACACGTGCAGGATTGAGACGCTTCGCTTGAGCTGTTCGAGTTGGTCGTCCGGTATGCGGGCCATGACGGCTCTCCTTCTGTTTTGAGCCGTGGTCCGCGTTGTGCTACCGTTTTTGGTGAGCTCGGGCCACAAGCTCGGGTTTCAACCTGGCCGGTTGCGTTTTGTCTTGGCGGACGGCGCATCCGGCCTTTTTCTCTGCAACCCCGTCAAGGGTTATTGCACTGTTCATTTATGACCAGTACACTGGTCAGATGCAAGAGATTTTTTCAGAGGCCCTGTATAGTGGCACCATGAAGGCAGACAGCGATGGTGCACGACTGAAGAAGCTGCGCGAAGCCGCAGGGCTTTCCCAGCGCGAGCTGGCCAGACAGATCGGGGACCGGCAGAGCAACGTCCAGTATTGGGAGGCGACCGGCAAGTTCCCCCGCTCCGACCTGCTCGTGCCGATCGCCAAGGCCCTGGGCGTGACGGTCGAGGACTTGCTCGGACAACCGGCGGCGAAGCAGCGGCCGGCCCGCGGCCGGCTGCAACAGGCGTTTGAAGAGGCATCGAACCTGCCCCGCCGACAGCGCGACCAGATCGCCAAGGTAGTGAACGCTCTTGTGATTCAGGCTCGGCATGAAGTAGAGTCGGCGAAGTGAGGAACGCATGCCGATAACACGGAACACAGTCGATCGAAGCAAGTTGAACACGGCGGCGGAGCTGCCGTATGAGCTGCGTCTTGAAGATTTTCAGATGGCGATGCAGGACGTGTACGACTTCTTTTTCGACGTCAACTCGCACCTGACGCAGAAGGGCTTACAGCGCCTCGACGATATGCTGCGCCCGGCGATCATGTCCGGCGTGCTGTCGGACATGCTGACCGCCAGCCTGGCGAAGCACTCACGCACGCTCAGGGAGAACCAGTATTTCAACGGGCATCCGGATTTGATCGTGCAGGGCGTGTATCCGGACAACGCCGTCAAGGCGGGGACCGATGGCGTCGAGATCAAGACGACCCGCAAGACCGGCGGGGCGGTCGATACGCACGGCGCTCGTGAACAGTGGATGTGCGTGTTTGTCTACGCGGTGGACACCGAGACGCAACCGGCAACGAACCGGGAGCCGATGAGATTCACGGAGGTTTATCTCGGTCATGTGACGACCGATGATTTCCGTAGGAACGCCCGAGGCGAGCTCGGGACGCGGACCGCCACGCTTCACGCCGACGGCATCAAGAAGCTGCGCGAGAACTGGATTTTCCTCGCGTAGCCTTCGGCTTCCCGTTGCCGTTCCATTTCCCGTTCCCGTTCGTCGGCTGGAACGCGATCAGTTTCGGAACGGCTTTGCAGGCCATGTTGAAGTATTGCTTGTCCTTCTCCACCCCGATGCTGGCATAGCCGATGGCCTCGGCCGCAGCCAGCGTCGAACCGGCACCGGCGAAGGGGTCGAGAACGATCCCTTCCCCCATCGGCAGCACGGCGCGCACGACATCGCGCAGGAAGGCTTGCGGCTTCAAGCTCGGATGCGGGGCGAGGTCGCGCTCACTCTTGCGTGTCGGGGCCGATGTGATGACATCGCCGAAGGGTTTGTCCTCGGTCGGGCGGCGGAAGCCGCCCGTCTTCCACTTGCGCAGATTGTCCTGCACGCGGCCTTCGATCGGCTTGCGGTAGACGAGCCAGGGCTCCCACATCGAGCGCGGCATCACGCTGATGGTGCTGAACTCTTCGTGTGCGGCCTTCGGCCGGTCACCGCCGCGCATGGTCATGGTCAGCCGGATGATTTCGCCGCGCCGTTCGAGTCCGGCCTCGGCGAGCGCAGCGGAGACGAGGTAGGACACGAGCGGATTCGAGGCGACAACAACGTGCGCGCCGGGCACGAGCTTTGGAAGCAACAACCGGGCCCAGATGAAGAAGAACGTCTTGAGGTTGTCGAGCTGTTCCGCGGTCAAGGTCGTGAACCGCGGCAGCGGTGAACGCTGGTGTCCGTCGAACGATGGCGGGATACGCCAGACACCGCCCTTGCCGTTGCGCAGCTTCGTTTGCTGCTCGGGCGTGTATTCGTGCAGGCCGTACGGCGGATCGGTGACAACCGCGTGCAGCGTGTTGTCGTCGCGCTGTTCAAGCCAGTCGAAGCAGTCGGCATTGACGAGCTGCGCGTTGCCGAACGTGACGGGATCTTTCCATGCGGTCGAGCTGAACAGCTCGCGCTGACGGCCGGTGATCGTCGGCCGCCGCACGGTGTAGTACCCGCGCGTCTCGCGGACGAACATGTCGGGCGTGTTCAGCCGCAGATAGGAGCGCACCGACGACGTCGGTGTCGGTCCGATCACCTGGCTGACTCGGTCCTCGATCTGGCCGACCGAGAGCGGCTGTGATGTCAACGACATCACTTGCAGGATCGCGTCGCGAACCTGGCCGGGCGCGTTGCGTGTCGTTGGGTAGGTCGTGCTCATGGTGGCGATATTAGACGTCCAGACGTCTTCATGTCAACGGTCGATTTCAGTCCATCGAAGATGGATCGACGGCGTGGAACGTTGGACGCTCCGGAGTGGGTCGGGGTTCCCCGATCGCGTAGCGGATCGGGGGGAGTGGAGAACCGGAACGGTTCTTCCTCATCGCAGAGGTGGGGGGTCCGGGGGGAGGAGATACCTTTGTCGTTTAGCCGCGGCCGTGCGGCGCGGCGACAGCCGCGCGCATGGCCTGGCCTTCCCCATTCCGGCGGGGGCCTGGGAGCCACGAGCGAGACGCGTAGCGGCTGACGCTCGGGGCGAGAAGGCCTCGGGTGGGCGGGGGCTCGGGGGACGTTCGTAGCGTAGCGAATAACGGCACGCGGCCCAGCGCCCACCCCCCGCCGTGCATGTCGATGACGCCGGATTTCACGGGTGTCAGCACAAGGGCCGAGTCGTTCAAAGGCCGTGTGCGCGATCCTCGCAAGCCGTTTTCCGCCCGATCGACCGGAAGGGCCTGGTTCCGGCGTCTGCGCCGGATCCGGGGCCCGTGGTCGCGATCGTTGCGGCCGTTGTCGTGGCGCTGAGCACGTCGACCTGGTGCGCGATGCCGTCCAAAGCCGGCTTGGCGCGGTCCTCGTCTGCGAGGTCCGCGCCGATCCGGCGACGACGGCGAGCGTGCAACTCACGAAAGAGCTTCGCTTTCCAAGCCCCCACTTCCTGCCCGGGCTTGGGAAGCGAAGCGTCACGGACGCGGCGAAGCCGCCACCGCTGAAGCGGAGCACAGGCAGGCATCGTGACGGCTGTGCCGGCACGATGGTTGCGCGGAGCGTCGGGGCTGGCGTGCCGGGTGCTCCGCTGCCGGCATGCCAGCTTCGGGGGAAGGGTTGGCCGCGGGCTTGAAACTGAGGACGGCCGCGGCATCGCGTAGCAGGGCCACGGCCGCCGGAAGCTTGATGCTCGCGAGCCCAGGGGAACCGGGCACGGGGGGTTCCCCTGCTGCTAAACGAGAAGACCGAGGGCGGAGTCCGGACAGGGCCGAACACTTGCAGGCCCTGGCCGGGCTCGGCCCGTAGGGATTTCCGCTGGGGGCGACCGAAGGGAGGGGGCCAGGCACCGCGACGGTTGCATGACCGATCGGGATCGACTCCACCAACGAGCCCCACGCCGCGGGCAGCGCCGGGGGAACAGAACGGTTCTGTTTCAGCCCGTAGGGTTGCCGGCGGCACGGAAAGTGTGGCGACAGCCGGAGCCGGACTTTCCGGGCCAGAGGCAACGCGGGTGTGGGCAGGAAAGGAGAACGTCGCATAATGTTCGTACATTATGCGACCGCTATTGCGGCGTAGCGTTCTCCGGTGGCGGGTCGGGCGTAGCTCGGCCCGCCATTCCTGCCCGCTCCCGCGCGGCCCGGCGCTGCCCGTGGCGGGGGGGCGGCGTCCGCATCACCGATCACGGTCGGTTCCTCGATGAGCGGTGCCGGGGCGAGCGGGAGCGAGGGGAACAACAGGAGCGACCGAAGGGAGCGTCTGCCGCCGGAGGCATTCCGCAGGGGGCGCTTGGCGCGATGGCTGCTCCCCTCTTCGCAGCCATCGTGAGCAAGCGGGGGTCTGGTAGTGCGGGCAAGGACCTGGTGCATTACCAGCCACGTCCACGCGGGCGATGAGCGGAGGCGTTGGCGCAGAACCTGGCTTCAAGCAGGTTCTGTGACATACGCCGGAGCGGCCGTTGGCATCGGGGATCGCCAGCGAGACGCGTAGCGTCGAGCATGCCGGAACCGTCAGGTTGATCGAGGCCCGTTGACATCGCCGACCACGCAGGAGGTGGCGTGCTTCCTGGCTCCGCAGGAAGCATGATCACCTCCGGTGCACGGGGATAGCGGCCAGCGAGTGGCGTAGCCACGAGCAGGCCGAACGCGTCGGTTCCTCGATGACGTTGGACATTACCGCCACGGGAGCGCGTGGCGCGCGGGCTGCCGGACCGTGACTCCGATGCCCCGTTTCACACATGGCGAGCCATGAGCCCAGCCAAGTCCCGTAACGGCAACTTGAACAGCGCGTCAGTCCAATCGTCTTCGCTATCAGGAGGAGGATTCATCTCCTGTTGCACGCTAGTCCACCGTTTGCGGTCGAGTTGTTTCTCGACTACGGTCAGCGCTTCATCCGTTAGGACCGACACGTGCTGAGCGTCGTTCTGTTGGACGGTCAGTATGTCATCCAGACATTCCTCCGACCGAAGCCTTCCTGGCTCGACTCCCAAAAGACCTGCGACACCTTCCATCACTGCCCACATGAACCGCTTCTGGTCTTCCGATGCCAAAGGTTTAAGAAGACGATCACGCGAGAGCTCTTCGCGGGCCTTCAGTCTTTCCTTGATGAGCGCCTGTGCCGAGGTGAGGCGCCGTCGCTGACTGCGGTTAGTCATCCTGCCTACAAGGGTGACAAAAACGCCTATCCCCGCGACTGTGAGTATGACAACGAAAATTTGCACGAGGGAACTCCTCTGCTTCCCGTGTATGGCTACAGCACAAAGCCACCACCGGGCACATCATCCATCCAGTACTGGTCAATCTCTGCAGCGATACCGTAGTAGACTGCGGGAGCCGTCACGCTATATATCGTCGAGAAGACGCTGATAGCAGTAGCCGCAGCCCCAAGCGTCCCCGAGGGTTTTGGCCCCCTGCCTGTCTGCCTCGCAGGGAATCCTCCATTCGGATTGGCCCCCGGCAACCACGGCCACTTCTTGTCAATGCTTGTCCAAGGAGAGGCCCCCGGCAACTTCAGTGTTCCCGGACTCTTCAGGTTCAGCAAGCCGGTCAAAGAGAAAGGCGCTATCCAGGGAAGCAACGGGTCTTGCTCAAGGAGCTGTCGGAATTCCCTGTCTATGTCCTCCTCGCTCTTCTCGCACAGGCCAAACGGGTCCCGCCGATTCACCGGGTCATTCCCGCAGAAGACATACTGGTT
>Ga0272442_10010258_pt1 | contig 11563 bp, 10 predicted proteins | sample SSMForm2O_FD_200262 | JGI IMG/M metagenome (GOLD analysis project Ga0272442, IMG submission 200262) | Marine sediment archaeal communities from Little Sippewissett salt marsh, Falmouth, MA, United States - SSM-Form-2O | ecosystem: Environmental > Aquatic > Marine > Wetlands > Sediment ...
TATAAGTCATCATGGGTAGTTCATAGAATATGCCAAAGACATCCATAATAAAACGCTCGGTTTGTACTTCCCGAATTCTCATCCATTCAGTATTCCAGGCATGATCAAACGAATGGCTGCCTTTGGGAAGCCTGTACTTTTTCCACTCATTTGATCTGTCATTGAAGCACTTAAGAATAACGGATTTTTTATCCCAGCCTGTTGCAAAAATTGGATTCCCGTAAACTGATCTTCCTTTAAATGTATAACTGTTTTTACCACCTACTCCAATAAAAGCAGTTTCTTCAAGAATGGTCCATTTATCACTATTCCCATCCCATTCTGCAAGTCTTCCGGCAGAAGACTCTTCTTGATAATCCAGTTCATCATAAGAATTATTTGCTACAACAACCCGACCATTTCCTGTGTGCCCATCCTTAAAATGTACATATCCTGTCTCAGGAATTTCCAATTCATCATAAAGATCGAATAACTGTTTTGGTTTCAGGCTATAAACATCGCATTCAAAAAATAAACCTTCCATTGTGAGAAAATAGACTTTATTTTCAGGATCTGTCAGATGCTCCATGGTCGCAGCCAGTCGGTGTTTTGATAGTTCACTACAGGTCCTGACATTTCCATTTTTATCTATGAAATGGGGACCAATTATCGCCTGTTCCGATGGATTGTGGATCATTCTGTTTGCAAAAGTTCCTGTAACACTTTGAGGATGTTTTTTCATTGTCATATCCTCGCTGATTTCGTAAAGTCCTAAACGGGATCCCTGGATATGAGCAACATATCCAATCATCCATAACTTATCAGCCCAGGGAATCAAAGCTCCGATACCACTTTCACTTCTTTTTTTATCGGAAGTCCCCATAACAGTAAGATTTGGAAAAACGCCATTTATTTCAATTACCTCCCTATTTTCCTTACCAGGTTCAGCATTCTGAGAAAATACACTTTGCATAACAAAAGTCATTGCAAGACCTATCAGAAATAATTTTTTACTCATTTTTTTGGTGCTTTAGATCCGGTATTTATTCTCGAAATTACTGAATTTTGATGTAATTCAATTGAAAATTCAACCAGTATAACGAAATCCCTCACTAATTCCAGGTTAGATATTTCAATTGTATAGTCTACTACCAGAAACCCGGTGCGAAAATGCATCGGTTTTTTATTTCATTTAATTTGAGATGGCTTTTTCAGGAGCAGGATAACCGTATAACCAATAGCAAATAAAAGGTAGAGCCCTACAACAGCCCAACCAATTTTCATTAAACCTGATATTGTGCCTAAAACAGATATTATTACACCTATGACATAGGTAATTAGAAATGCCAGTTTTATAGCAAACTGAGCTTTGAGATCTTTTAGATTTATTCCAAACAGTGCTACAAGGGCAATTGCCAGGGATCCTAATCCAGCGTACTGAGCCATTAATTGAACAGCGGGACCAGATTCAACGCCGTATAGTGACAAAACCCTTGTTGGGAACAACAAGGCCAGGATACCGCTAAACCCGAATACAATCGCATTTACTATAAGTAAAATCCTAAATTTCATTTGGCCTAAAAAATTGATAATTAACTGTTTGAAGTTAGGAAATTAAATAATACAAATCAATTTTTTTGCTCGCTAAAATCAATCAATTTTGCCAGATCACAAGGAACGACCCGCCTTGGCCAGAGGCTATGGCGGGCGGAGTGACGAGTAATCTTTCCTTTCAGCCCGAACCGAGCTTGCTCATGTAAGGGTATTTAAAAATAAAGCCCTGGCTATGCGAAGCATAGCAGGCTTTTTCTTTGTAAAGCAACCCGCCAGAAGATCACGAGGAACTGCTTCGTTGGCAACGGCGAATGCATCAGTGGGGAAGAGGAGCATTACTATTATGAGTTATTCGGGTATCCTGTATATCCTTTTATTCACTATATTTGGTAATAGTCGATAATGTTACTTACCTTTAAGAAAGCCTGACAAAAAAGGAATGTCAATACTGAAAATAGTAGTTTGGTAAAGACATGAGTCTTATTTTCTACTTTATAGTCAATTAATTATAAATACGATGCTTATAAAGTAATTATTATTATGGAAAAGATTAAGTCCCGTTTTTTTATCTATATAGTAATTATCATACCGTTGAATTTATTTGGACAACCAGATGAACAAATAGACATATTAAGATCTTCAAAAACATTTAATGTTGATGTCGAACAATCATATTTAGGGAATGCTAAATATGAACTTCCGTTTAAAGAAGTTGCGGAGAGTTTATTTGAATTAGCAGGACTGAAAAAAATAACATCAGAATCAGAAGTTTCAGATTTGACTATTTCAATATCAGCTGAAGGTAAAAATTTTTCGGTAGAGACGAATGTAGGGAAACTGTACACTGGCATAGAATTATCCGGATATATCTCTTTATATAGAAGTGAAAACGAAATTTTGACTAGGACATTTAGAGCTGTTGAAAATTATAATAAAGCAGTTTCCGGTCCGGGTATGGTATCTGGGAAACTTTTTCTTTACAAAGAAGACTACATGAAATTATTTAATTTTAAAGACGAGATTGAATCATTTAGATCCGTTACTATTCAAATAATAAGTGAAGTTTTTGGATATACTGCACTATTTGAAATTATTCAAGGGGAGGATCTAATAAATAGTGATTATGCCAAAATTGAATTAGCAGATAGTTATGACTTTATCATAGTTACTTCACCAACCACTGTATCAAAAGATATAAATAGTAATGACTCTAGTATTGTTACTCCACTTAAGGGTATTTTAAAAGATGCAGAAGAAGAAAAGAATTTGTTATCTATGCTAGGCATGGACATCAATGGTGATGAAATTCAAGAATGGTTATCAGGATTTCACCATCTATCAGAAATTAGCAAATTTGACGATTCATATTACTATAACTTTAAGTCAATAGGTCTATCTATGAAATTTGATAATAGTGATAAACTGACTACCATATTTGTCTATTCGGATAGTGCTGATGGTTACAGACAATTTCAAGGTGATCTACCATATGGATTGTCGTTTACTAATACTCGCAAAGAAATTGAATCTGTTTTAGGTACTCCCGATCGATCAGGTGGAGGTGAATATTTTAATTGTTGGAGTCGATATATATCGAAGGGCATTGGTTTCACTTACAACAGTAAAAATTGTAACGACTTAGATGCACAAATACATCATATTACTATATCTAAAATTCCGTAGCAAAAACTTCAGATTATAATATTTATCGTTAATAATACAAACGCTTTCTTTCGGTATAATAATTTGTACATTAGTGATATGCCGATATAGTCAGTACAATGTATGTTCTGCTTTGAAAATAAAAGGAGAATCAACGTGAGAAAAAAATTTTATTTAAGTTATTTTTTTCCGTTGCTATTTTCTTTAATAGTATTTAATTTAAAATCTAAAATCATGAAAAACAAATCATTATTACTCTTTGTAGCCTTCATATTTGTTTTATCTTCTTGTTCAGATTACCGGAAAGTTGGTAAAGGTGGTAATGAAATACCGCAAATTGAAATTAAAAGACAATCAACGATTTCACCAGGTGGCAATGAGTATATTTATATCTTAACAAGCTTGGGTATTGATGATAAAGTCATAAAACTCAAAAATGACAGCATTGTTTTATCTGCAAACTCAAAGAATAAAATTGAAACTGAAAGCATTGGAGATATAAAAATAAAAATTTCCCAAGGTAAGGAACCTGGCTCAATTGTTGTTGGCCTATGGATGACGGAAGAACAAATTAGAAAAATAAAATAAAATCGCACCTAACAGTCCACTTAAGCTTACCAAAAAGCAATGGTTAATCCATCATTACTTATGAAGTAAGGAATGTTATTTAATTGTCTGGCAATATATTACATTGATTTACGGCGCTAAACAAGCTGAATCCCGGCACTTATTTCTGAATAGTGTAATCATACTATAGCACGAAAGTCTGAATATGAACCTAAGAAAGGCTATGGCGGGCGAAGTGACGAGTAATCATCACCTTCACCTGGATGTGTTCTTCTTCACCACCTCCGGGGGTGTATATTTGTTGACGATATTTTACCCACGACTAATACCGGGGCTAATATTCTTAGGGTCCTCCGGACCAGGATTTGGCTTAATGACCAAAGTTCTCTCTGTGTAAAGCTTTCCTCTATGGATAGCGAAAAAAGTGAGCGATCTCCTCTTAAATCTCTTTATTTTACATTATTCACTAAAAAGCCTAATTTTATGATTCAAAGTTAATGTGAATAATTGTATTCATAATATGAAAATAGATGACTTTAATCTGGAACGGTATTTTGCCAAGTATGAATTTAAAGCCAGACATTTATTAAGTTCATCGGATTGTGAAAGTCTTAAGGTTTCTGAACTTATTAATAGGGCAGATCCTGAATGTTTGAGTTTATGGCGGAATCTCAAATTAGGTTATACAGAAACAAAGGGGCATATTCTGCTTCGGGAGGAAATATCTAACCTGTACAATTATATAAAAACTGAGGATATACTGGTCATGGCCCCGGAAGAAGGTATTTTTATAACTCTTAATATCATTCTGAATCCTGGTGATCATTTAATTGTACTTGATCCTTCTTATCAATCACTTTCGGAGATACCAAAGGCAATTGGATGTGAAGTAACCAGATGGCCGGTCAGCCTGAAAAACAATCAATGGAGCCTGGACATAAACTTCTTAAAGAAAAACATCAAGAAGAATACAAAACTTTTAATAATAAATTTCCCTCATAATCCAACCGGATTTATTCCTGAAAAAAATGATTTTATAAACATCATTGATATAGCAAGGAAAAACAAAATTTATCTTTTCTCAGATGAAATGTACAGATATCTTGAATTCTCCGGTTCTTATTTTTATGAATCAGTATGTGATATTTATGAAAATGGTATTGTTCTTTCAGGTCTTTCCAAATCATTTGGATTACCAGGACTGAGAATAGGATGGCTTGCTTCAAAAAATAAAGAATTAATAAAAAAATCTGAAAAATTTAAAGATTATACAACAATATGTAACAGTGCTTTGAGTGAGATCATGGGTATTATTGCTATAAGAAGCAAAGATCAGATAATAAGAAGAAACCTGGATCTTATCAGGTTAAACATGCTGCATATTAAAGATATTTTTACAAAACACGAGAATTTCTTTAGATGGATTGAAACCAAGGGAAGCTCAGTTGCTTTTCCCCTTCTAACTGAAAGGATTTCAGCAGATGATTTCTGCAAAAAGCTGATCGAACAGAAAAGTATAATGCTGCTACCAGCGAGTATTTTCAATTATTCAGGAAATCATTTCAGGGTTGGTCTGGGAAGAAAGAATTTTAAAGAAATAATTGTAGAATTGGAGTCTTTTCTTAGCGAGTTTTGATTAGTCCCAAAAGAATATATTAAAAGCAGGTGATCAAATTGAACTATCAATCTTGTTCCTGAAATACTTAATAGAATTATTTAATATCATGTAAGCCTTCATAAGGTCATCTTCCTGGATTATTACTGTCAGCTGAGTTCTTGTAGATATCAGATCCAGGATATTGATATTGTTATCTGATATTAAGCCGATAAAAAAAGCATAGAGACCAGGAACTTCAATACTAGGCCTTATCTCACTACCTTTAGCTTCCTGAATTCTGATTATTGCTGTTTTTCTGAGTATCTCTTCCGCTTCAGGAAGCAAATGTTTAAGTAAGTACTCATTGCTGCTTTCACATACAATTGTTATCTCTCTTCCACCCTGGTTAATATTAAAGATTTCATCAGATTCCTCAGGAATTCTTTTAGACAATTCATTTATCAGGCTTAGAATTTTATCAGATCTTTTAAATGTTATGTGTAGAATATCATTCTTAATCAATAACTGTGTATAAGCTATCTGCCACGCTAAATTTTCATTCAGATCTAGCTTACTTTTTTCCCGGTTAAGTTTTTCTTCTGAATATTTTCCTGAAGAAACGATATCTGTTCCTCCATGGTTCTCTATTCTACTATTTAAAGTAACTGTATCATCAGTTGATTCATCTATAAAAGGTTTGTTCCTTTTATTATTTGGGTTAACTAAATTTTGCTTTTTACTTTTAGTATTTGCGATAGCATTACTTATTGATTCCTTTTCTACTTTCATAGAATCAATCAATTCCCTTACAGCAAGAGCGATTTTATTAACCTGGTTACGATAAATTGTCCTGTTTAGATTATTGTGAGGATTTTCTTCATTTGCACGCAGTGGTCTGTTTACTCCGGGCTCTTTATAAATAAATTCTATTCCTCTCATGTAACTACCTGTTATTGACTCGTATAGTTTAATATCCTTATCATCAAGATCATGTATGCGAACTGGTACTACTCTGCATGTAACATTACCATTTATAAGTTTAACCTGGAGTTTATATTTATCCTTCGATGCCTGTTCAACAAATGCCTTGAATTCATGTTCCCAGGCAAACGATTTAGGATCACAATATGTCCGTGAGATTATTGGTATAAATACCAAACATTTCAGCTTGTTTTTGAGAGATTTATCAACATCATGGGTCTCGAGAAGTCCGTCATGCGGATTTATATCAAAATAAACGTTGATATCCTCCTTGAATGTTGATTCGAGCTCAGTTTTGAGTGCCTCAACAAATTCACTGACCCACATATCACCTTTGTTGTCTTTCTGGCGATAGCTGATGAAAATGTCGTAATTGTATCCTGAAATGATGCTTGACATTTGATAATGAAGTGGTATTTATCAAATATATGACTTAATGAAAATAAAAGCAAGAATAAATCACTTAGGCCTGATATTGCAAGACAGACTTTCTGACAGTTTTTAAATCCCGTCAGTTCTTTAACTATTTTGTGAAGGGTGTACAGAACTGTTTGCTCCTTTATTTGTTTACACAAAATGTATGGAAAATCCATTGCAAGACAGAATAATTACTTTCTTTGACGCAGAAAGGAAGTTATGAGTGAAAAAAAGTTATTAAAAGACCGGCGCCTGTATGTTATTTTTAGCATCACACTGATTGGTGTCATGGGTGTAGCGAGTCTGACACCTGCATTGCCCAAAATCTCACAAGCCTTAGACCTGAATAAATCAGAGATAGCCTTACTTATCAGTGCATTTACATTTCCGGGTATTTTCTTAACCCCTGTTGCAGGTGTTTTTGCCGATAGAATTGGAAGGAAGGCAGTATTGATTCCCTCTCTTTTCATTTTCGGACTGGCCGGTTTTTCAATCTTTTTTGTAAAGAACTTTCACATGATTATTATTCTTCGGGTAATTCAGGGCATCGGTGCAGCTCCTTTGGGATCAATCAACATCACACTGGTGGGCGATTTCTTCAGAGGAAAAGAACGTCCTGCTGCCATGGGATACAATGCCAGTGTGCTGAGTTTATCCACTGCTTCCTATCCTCTAATTGGTGGAGGGCTGGCGGGTATTGCGTGGTATTATCCTTTTATTTTGCCTCTGTTGGCCATCCCGGTTGGCCTCTTTGTAATTTTTGGTGTCAGGGAACCGAAATTTGAAAAAGTATCTGATTTCAAACAGTATATTAAAGCGATTTCAATCAGTATAAGAAAAAAGGAGGTGATCGGTATATTTCTTTTAGGTATCCTGACCTTTTTTATATTATATGGTGCCTATTTAACTTACATACCTTTTCTGGTCAGTCAAAAATTTGATCTTGAAGCTCCTCAAATTGGCATATTGTTATCGATAAGTTCATTAACCACAGCAATCCTTGCAACACAGGTTGGAAGGCTGACCAGTAGATTCGGTAGTTTATTCTTATTGAAAACTGCTTTTACATTTTATTTGATTATTTCCCTGGTCATTCCTCACATCAATAATTTGTATATCTTCCTTCTTCCGATCTTAATATTCGGCTCTGCCCAGGCACTTAATATGCCCAGTTTGCAAACTTCCCTGGCAAATTTGGCTCCTGATAATCAGAGAGGAGCTTTTATGTCATTAAATGGCATGGTACTCAGGATTGGCCAAACCCTGGGACCTTTAGTTATAGGGATTGGATATTCTATTGGAGAAATGATTGGAGTGTACTACCTGTCAGCTTTAGTAGCTCTTCTCGGCCTGGTGGTATTGTTTACAATGATTAGTTCGAAAAAGATAGAGATTAGTGAACATTAAAAAACTAATACATCAGAAGGGACACGCTAATGTGTAATTATTATTATCATTCGGCCACTTTGACACTATATTGACCATCTTCCATTTTCTCTACCTTAATCATAGCCATACCATGATCATAGCCCCCAACAACAATAATTCTTCCTTTGCCGGCATCAAGAGCTGGAGCAACCTGAATCATATTCTGCCAGTTACTGTGTTCCCAGAGTATTTCCCCTGTTTGTGGTTTTAACCCCATTATCCTGCCCGGTAATTTCTCAGCATCCCTGTGCATAAAGGTATTTGTGGATGAAAATACCATTACAATATGATCCTCTCATGCAATCTTTGCGACGGACAGGCTGGCATAAGTTTCAGCTCCTATTGCTTCTGTCTTCCATATTATATCTCCTGTCAATTTGTTAAAGGCAACCAATCCGGCGTTAGGATCCTGTGAGTAAGATACAATAAGCAAGTCGCCGTATGTCAGTGGACATTGGGATATCGCCCATACAGGTAATTTAATTCCACCGAAATCTTTCATGACGTTCTTGTTCCATATCGGTATATGTGTGTTGGTATCAATGCAGTACAGGTCTCCGTAAGGACCGCAGGAATAGACCCTGTTGCCATCGATAACAGGAACACTTCGTTACCCCGGATATGAAACTGATCCTGGTGCATCATAACTGTAGCTCCATAATTCCTTTCCATCGTTAAAATCAAAACACCGCATGATATCACCTGTTGAATCATCCCTGTCAAGCAAATAGACTTTGCCGTCCTTAATAGCCGGTCCGTCAAAACCTTTGCCAACATTGGTTGTCCATAATACTTCCGGACCATCATGTGGCCAGGAATGTAAATTGACACCTAAAATCTCACACTAATACCTTGCCATTGCACTTTTAGTTTTTAAATATCAGAATATTGAATTAGCTTTAGTCTAATATTTACCACAACTGTATATGTTATGATATTTAGCGTAATAACCTGGGATTTTAATCCTGAAATATTTTCTATAGGCAACCACGGTATCAGATGGTATGGGTTGATGATTGCATTGGGTTTATTAACAGCATACCTGATTTTTAAGCGATATCTCCGCGGTGACAAACTCACACCCAGTATGGTCGATAGTCTATTAATTTATGCTGTAATTGCTGGTATTGTTGGAGCAAGGCTCGGTCATGTGTTTTTTTATGAACCTGGCTATTATCTGAAAAATCCGCTGGAGATCCTTAAAACCTGGAAAGGGGGACTGGCAAGTCATGGCTGGGCCATAGGTGTTCTTATCGCTCTTTGGCTTTATAATAGAAAATATAAAATTCCTTACCTCTGGCTTATGGACAGGATTGTAATTGTTGTGGCGTTAATTTGTGCATTCATCCGTATCGGGAATTTTTTCAACTCGGAAATTTATGGTCTTCCAACCAATTTACCATGGGGTGTGGAATTTGTCAGAGACAGGCTTTACGACAGTACTACTGGTGAATTACTCCCTACTGTTCCCAGGCATCCAACGCAATTATATGAAGCATTAAGTTATTTTTTGATATTCATTGCATCATTTGTTTTTTATCAAAAAAGGAATATGGAAATTCGGGATGGTTTCATATTTAGTGTCTTTATGATTGCTCTGTTTAGTGCCAGATTTTTAATTGAATTTCTGAAGAATGACCAGGTTGCATTTGAGGAAGGTATGAGATTAAACATGGGGCAGTTGTTGAGCTTTCCGTTTATTATTGCAGGTATAGGTATTATTATCTGGACGAAAGCGAAACCAAGGTATTTTTCTATGGAGCGGAATTAATTAATACTTTAATGAGCGGATCGAACCCAGGAAGATCACGAGGAACGAAGCCTAACAGTGCCGGAGGCAAAGGCGGGCGCAGTGAGGAGTAATCCTTTTTTTTACTTAAATTTAATATAAAATTAGCGTTAATAAAGTTATATTTGGTAGTTCTGATCAATGACTTATAAATGGCAACCTATTATGTTCTGATTGTTGGCTGTTTATTCTTACTCGCCATCTCCCTTCTGATTGTAGGTGTTAGCAACGACGCGGTTAATTTCCTCAATTCAGCCATTGGTTCTAAATCAGCTCCATTTAAAATAATAATCCTTGTTGCAGCAATTGGAGTTCTGATAGGTGCAGTGTTTTCAAATGGTATGATGGAAGTTGCCAGGAAAGGGATCTTTAATCCTGAGTTTTTTTCTTTCGGTGAAATCATGGTTATTTTTCTTGCCGTGATGCTATCAAATATCCTGCTTCTGGACTTTTTTAACACAGTTGGTCTGCCAACTTCAACAACTATTTCCATTGTCTTTGGGATTCTTGGTGCTGCTGTTGCCGTAGGAATGATGAAAGTTGCAGGGGCAGAAGCCGGTACAGATTCTATTGGAAATTATATAAACATTGAGAGTTCAGTACTCATTATAATTGGGATATTCCTGTCTATTGTTATTGCATTTAATGTTGGCTTGATCGTTCAATGGTTTGTAAGACTGGCATTTTCTTTTAATCAGGGATCTACCTTAAAGTACTGGGGAGGATTATGGGGTGGTTTTGCGATCACTGCTATTCTTTATTTTCTTTTGATCAAAGGTGCAAAAGGATCCACCTTGATATCATATGAAGCTTTAGACTATATTAATAGCCATATAACATTAATACTCTTAGCCAGTTTCGTGGGTTGGACCATCATATTTCAACTGTTAGTGATCTATACCAGAGTCAACATACTGAAAATAACAGTATTGGTTGGAACATTTGCTCTGGCGATGGCATTTGCAGGAAATGATCTGGTCAATTTTATTGGCGTACCTCTGGCCGGATTTGAATCATTCAGGGATTTTACTACTTCCGGGGCTGAGAATGCCGGAACCTATATGATGGAATCATTACGTGAGCCAGTAAATACTCCAATCTTATTTCTGGTTACTGCCGGAATGATTATGGTGCTGACTTTACGCTTTTCGAAGAAGGCAAAGTCTGTTACTGCAACAACAATTGACCTGAGCAGGCAGGATGAAGGTGCTGAACGCTTTGATTCTTCATCTCTGTCAAGATTTATAGTAAGAATATCCATTGAACTAAGCAGAGGAATACGATCTATAAGTCCTGATGGCCTGATCAAATTTGTTGAGAGCAGGTTCCAGGCAGATATTGACTTTGAAAACAAAGATTATAAATTAGCTTTTGACCTTGTGAGGGCATCTGTAAATCTTGTTGTAGCCAGTATACTTATTGCAATTGGCACATCACTGAGACTTCCTCTTTCCACAACCTACGTAACTTTCATGGTTGCTATGGGAACATCTCTTGCTGATGGTGCCTGGGGGAGAGATAGCGCTGTATATCGGATAAGCGGTGTGTTAACAGTTATCGGGGGATGGTTCTTCACAGCGTTCATAGCA
>Ga0272442_10010260_pt1 | contig 11562 bp, 7 predicted proteins | sample SSMForm2O_FD_200262 | JGI IMG/M metagenome (GOLD analysis project Ga0272442, IMG submission 200262) | Marine sediment archaeal communities from Little Sippewissett salt marsh, Falmouth, MA, United States - SSM-Form-2O | ecosystem: Environmental > Aquatic > Marine > Wetlands > Sediment ...
AGGGTCGTTTTAGTTAAAGATGGAATTATTCAAAGTCAGGATAATTCGTAATCAGTTGATTCAAAGTCAGATAATTCGCAGTCAGCTTGATTCAATGTCAGATTATTTGTAATCATATTGATTCAATGCCAAATAATTCGCAGTCAGCTTGATTCAATGTCAGATAATTCGCAGTCAGCTTGATTCAATGTCAGATAAATTAGTCGCCATTTTTAGGCCAATCAGGGTGGAGAACGTGTCAATAATGAAAAACCGAATCATTCCTCTTGTGTTGTCTTTGCTTTTAATAGCCTCGATTTTTGCGGCTCCGGCTTCTGCCAGTGTTGGGAGTGCAAATTTGAAGGTTACGATTATTGAAATCAACCCCTATCCTGCCCAGATAGGACAGTATATGGATCTTACCGTTCAGGTGGAAAACGTAGGCAGGGACCGGGCGGACAATGCTTTCGTAGAAGTTGTCCCGGAATATCCCTTCTCTCTGGATTCCCCTCAAAATGCGGTGCAGAACATTGGGGCTCTTAACCCCGAAAAAATCGCTACAAAAGAGTTTCATCTTTTTGTGGACAAGGATGCCCAGAAGGGTACCCGCTCCATAGACATCCGGACGAGAACCGATATGGACAGTCCCTGGAGTGAGGAGACTTTTGATATCAGGGTAGGTACCGAAACCTTTGACAGCAAAGGCACCGTGGAACTCGAGACTTTCACTTTTGATCCCGAGGTCTTTATGCCCGGGGACCGGGGTACCGTAACCGTTACCCTCATTAACAGGGCAACAACGCCCACGGTTTCCATCGATGGGGAAGATTTCGATACCAATGCCCGGATCCAGTCAGCAGTCCTGAAGAGTTCGAATGAAGACGTATCCGTTTCCAGTCCCCCTTACGTTGAGATGGGCCTGCTCGGTCCCGGGGACAGCATCGACCTGACCTTCAATGTGGAGGTAGGTGAAGATGTCAGGGAAGGGACTCACAACCTGGTACTCGCAATCGAGGGCAATTCCTTTGACTACAACAGCAGGAAGAATATTCCTCTGGAAGTTGACTCTTCCAATGTGAGGGTGATTCCTTCAAAGCCCCTCAAACTGGTAAACGGGGAGGCAACCCTTGAGTTTGATGTTGCAAACACCCATCCAAACGAGTTCAGCTCCGTGAGTATCAAACCCGAAGCCGAGGGTGTGGAGTTCTATCCTGCCGAATATTTCATAGGGCCCATGGACCCTGACGAGCTCTTTACAATCGAGTTCGATGCCGTGGCAGAAAATTCGGACGGGCTGGAGGGTCTGGCTCCTGATGAATCGGAGGCTGTAAACATGACCCTCATAGCAAGTTACAGCAACGGGATCAACCTGCATGAAAATGAGGTCATCAACCTTCAGCTCAGGTCCACCACGGAAAACACTGGCAGCAGCTCACAATCCGTAATTGTGGCCGTGGTGCTCGTTGCCCTGGTTGCTGCAGGTGTACTGGTCTACAGGAAGAAAAAGCAGGGCAAGGAATGAATGGGCAGGAACGTACCCGGTAAAAAACAGCTTACGAGCTTGAACTTAATAATTTGAATTTCTGCCTGGAAGACAGCTTTGCCAGGAGGTCTTAATAATGGTACAGTTTAAACAGGCCCTGAGGATTGCTGCGAGCAGTATAGGCAGTGCCAAGTTGCGCTCTGCCCTTACCACTCTGGGAATTGTGATCGGGGTTGCGGCGGTGATAACCAACGCATCCCTGGGGGCCAGTTTCAACCAGTTTTTCGAAGACGAAGTCGCCTCCGTGGGCTCGAATTTCGTAATCGCATACAGCAAGCAGCCAAACCTCTTTTTTGATAACGAATACGAGCTTATCAAAAACACGCCCGGGATCACCGGGGTTTCCCCCCGCAAATGGATGAGCGGGGAACTCAGTTACCTTTCCGAAACCAAAAACGTAAACATTGCAGGGGTCAGCGAAGATTTTCAGGAAATCCAGAGCCTGGAGCTGGATGAAGGAAGTTTCCTCTCCGACAAGGACAGCTATTCCGTGGTCCTGGGCTACGATATGGCAAACGAGGAGTTTGGAAGGAAGATATCCCACCGGAGCACCGTAGACATTTCTTTTCGGCTTGAAGACGGGAGCATCGTCAGAAAAACCTTCAAGGTAAAGGGAATTCTTCAGGGATCGAAGGATACCATCATCGGCGGGAACGGGGATACGGACACGATGATCTTTATCCCGGTCTCGACCATGAACGAAATGCTCGGAGAGCAGGACTACGGGGCTTTCTTTGCCATGGCAAACAGCCTGGAGAATGTCGGGGATATCTCAGATGAGGTGGATGACCGGCTGGCCCGGAACTTTGGGATTCCCAAGCGGGACCTTGAGGACGAGGACGCAAAACCTTACGGGATCGTCGACCAGGCCGAAATCCTTGAGCAGACAGGCCAGGTAGGAGACGCTCTCAGTTCTTTCCTTTTTGCAGTGGCGCTGATCTCCCTGATCGTTGGCTCCATCGGGATCATGAACATCATGCTTGTAACCGTCACCGAACGCACAAGGGAAATCGGGATCATGAAATCCCTGGGCTTTACCAATTCAGGAATCCTCTCCCTCTTCCTACTGGAATCCGTCCTGGTCAGCCTGTTCGGCGGCATCCTTGGAACCCTTATCGGAGGACTCGGGGCCTTTGCCCTGGAAACTGCCCTTAAGCTCCCCACGGTTTTCCCCTTCACTTTGATCCAGATCGGATTCTTTGTCTCGGTTATTGTAGGAGTGGTGGCGGGAGTCTATCCTGCCAGGAAAGCGGCGAAAATGAACCCTGTGGAAGCTTTGCGTTATGAATGAATATTCAGGTTAGGGCTGTTGCCCTGGCCTTTTTTTGAAGGTGGATTTCCCTTGATATGGCATCAGGTGCTTGCAACTCTGCGCTCAAAGGGTAGTGTAAAGGTAAAAGTGCTCCCTTTTCCGGGTTCTGAGCTAACCCAGACTTCTCCTCCATGTAGTTCTACAAAATTTTTAACAATATAAAGCCCCAGCCCGACTCCTTTGTATTCTTTTGCGGAGGATGAATCTCCCTGTACAAAAGGCCGGAATATCTTTTTCTGGATCTCTGCAGGGATGCCTATGCCGTTGTCAGTGACCCTGATCTCTGCAACTCCGTCCATTTTACGTGTTTCTACGCTGACCTTTCCCTCCATGGGTGTGAACTTTACGGCGTTACTCAGGAGGTTGTAGAGGATTTGTTTTAATTTTGCCCGGTCGGCCCTTATGTTTTCGAGGGCGGGGTCAAAGTCGGTTCGGATGATAATATTTTTGCTTGAAGCCAGGGGACGGATTGAGTTTTTCACTTCTTCAATGAAAGAGGCGAGTTCAAGTTCCTCATAGTCAAGGGAACTCTCTCCTGTTTCGAGGATTGAGATGTCCAGCAGGTTGTTGATAATTTCCAGGAGGTGCTTCCCGCTGTTCAGGATATTGTGTACGTATCTCGCCTGCTTCCCATTAAGGGTCCCGAAAGCCCCTTCCAGCAGGAGGTCCGAAAACCCTATTACGGAATTCAGGGGAGTCCGCAGTTCGTGGCTCATGTTTGCAATGAAGCCGCTTTTTGCCCTGTTGGCTGCTTCTGCTGCTTTTTTCGCTTTGAGAAGGTTTTTTTCCAGTTCCTTTCTTTCGGTGATATCCCATATGATGCCAAGCAGCACGGAGTCCTCTTCCGAGGGACCGCTGAGCACAACCTTATTGAAGACTACCTGATGGAGAGTGTTGTCAGCATGCCCTACTGTGGATTCGAAAACTTCCGTTCCCCGCGTCCTGATTAATTCCAGGTCCCTGAGGTGCTGTTTTTCGGCAACTTCCGGAGGGGCGAAATCGCACATCGTCTTTCCTGCGATCTCTTCTTTGCTCTTTCCCATAAACCCTTCAAAGGCCCGATTGCAGCCGATGTATTTCCCGTTTATGTCTTTATAATAAACAGGCGCCGGAATGGAATCTACCAGGTTTTGAAGGAAACACATCTTCTCCTGCTGGATGGTTTCCATTTTTTTGCGTTCACTGATGTCTTCTACAATCCCGATGCCCCCCTTCAAGACCCTTTCTTTGGAAATGAGGGGCCTGAACGTCACTTTGGCCTGCATCGGCCTGTTTCCGGTGGCTGATACGTACTCTCCCTCAAAGTAGCCGGGGCGTCCGGCCAATACTTCTTCGACAGCCTTTTTCATGTCCTCGTTTTGAAGGGTGGGAAGGATCTCCAGCCCGGTTACTTTCTCCCTGCTGCTTCCTGCAATTTTCACGAAACTTTCGTTGCAGAGCTCTACCACCCCTTTGCTGTCGAAATGGATGACCCCTACAGGTGCCTCTTCGAAGATTGTACGGTACTTCTCTTCCGAATCCCGCAAAGCTTCTTCTGTCCTTTTCCTTTCGGAAATATCCCTGGCAAAGGATAATATGGCTGTTTTTCCTTCATATTCTATCAGGCGGTTGCTGACCTCACAGGGTATGACGGTCCCGTCTTTACGGAGACATTCGACTTCGAATACCGCGTGTCCAGATTTGCATATAAGTTCCCTGTGCTCCTCGAGTTTCTTCTGGTATTCGGGGGTTTTCAATTCCCAGATAGGCATCCGGATGATTTCTTCCCGGCTGTACCCGAGGGTCTTACAGGTTACATCATTGACCTCAAGGACGTTATTTTCCAGGTCAAAGATTACAATAGCGTCATTAGAATGATCGAAGATGTTCTTGAATTTCTGTTCGGAATCTTTCAGGCTTTTAACTGCCTGTTCTTTGAAATCTTTAAATGCCTTTCTTTTATTCCTGGCATTTCCGGCTTCGATGTATCCCCATTTTCCTTCCCGCCTGATTATCAGGTCCTTTCCTCCTTCCATCAGGTTGAGAAGTTCCAAAGCCGAAAGTCCGTCAAGGGGACAGCTTACAAGAACTATGATATTTTTATCCCTGTCTATTTTTTCGAAGGCTTCCCTGAAGTCCTCAATACATGATGATAGGGAGCTTTCCACTCCTTTAAGATCAAGATTTGCCCGGAGTCCTGAAAACCCTTCGGAAAGGGCTTTCTCATACTTTTTTTCCAGCATTTCAGCTGCTTCAGGGGTGGGTAAACCTGTATTTTCCTGAAACTCCCGGCCCGGTATTATTTCCAGACGCTCTGATTTAAGGCAGCTCTCCAAATCTATTCCCGCATTTTCCAGAGCTGTTTTTGCATTTTCCAGAGCTGTTTTTGCATTTTCGGGCTCTTCATGCTCGGGGCTTATCCATACACAGCGTTCTCCCTTTTCGATTCCTTCTTTAAAATAAAGAGCAAGTAACTCTGCAAGTTCTTCAGGGTCATTGTATAAAGCGGTGATCTGGGGGCTGTATGGAATGCTTAGTGAAAAATCGGTATCTGTGTTTTTATTTTTTGTCTGAATTTTTCCCCCTCCGGATAATCTGTAAGTACATTCTTTATATGATATATCTCAAACATATATAAGAAATGTGGCAATTTGCAATGTCTGGGGAAGGCAGGTTTCTTCAGCTTTTTTTTTTGCCGTTTCAGGTTCTATCTGTCTGTGCAACCTGTTTATATAGTTGTGGCATGTAATTTAATAGCAGATACAATTTAATAATTAATATATCAATATAGGGTATTGGGGAAATAAAGGCTGTCCGAACCTGGGCAGTTTTTCGGCAAATTGCTTTTATGTAAGTTAAAGCCTGTTTTTCAGGCTATTCCCGGCTTTTCATTTTTGAAAAGACCGTTTTAAGTCCTCTTTCGGGGGTCGGGGTTGGGTTCAGGTGCTTAATTTAAGGCAAGCTATCAAAATCTCAATCGGGAGCGTGGGGAGTGCAAAGCTTCGCTCGGGTCTGACGACCCTGGGCATTATCATAGGGATTGCAGCAGTAGTTGCAAATGTATCCCTCGGAGAGAGTTTCAACCTCTTTTTTGAGGAAGAAATCAATGCTCTCGGTTCCAATTTTATCATCGTTTTCAGCCAGGAACCCAACCTCTTCTATACGGACGAACTGGAAATTATCGATAAAACTCCCGGGGTAATGGGGGTTTCGCCCATAAAACAGCAACTTGCCGAGGTCACCTATCTCTCACAGGCTAAAAATATTGATGTTGTGGGGGTTTCCGAAGACTACGAGGATACTGCCAACATCATCATGGAAGAGGGCAGTTTTATAACCGACCAGGATAAGTTTTCAGCGGTTATCGGCTCTGATGTGGCATACGAGAAATTCGACCGGAACATCTCTTCCAGAAGTTCGATCGACATTACCTTTCGCCTTGAGGAGGGGAAGACTGTTTCCCGAAAATTTAAGGTGAAGGGCATCATGGAAAGCCCTGAAACCTCATTCGCCGAAGGGGGGATTGACCGGGACGTTAGCATCTTTATCCCTGTCTCCACAATCAATGAGATGCTCGAGGAAGAGGATTTCGGGGCTTTTTTCATCATGTCCGGGAGCCTTGAAGATGTGGAGGAGGTTTCGGATGAAGTGGATGAGCGCCTGGCAAGGAATTTCGGGGTTTCTTCCAGAGACCTGGACGACGAAGACGCAAAACCTTACACGATCTTCAACCAGGCTGACGTCCTTGAACAGGTCAACCAGCTTTCGGATTCCCTTGCAGCTTTTCTTGTCGCGGTTGCCCTGATCTCTCTACTGGTCGGCTCCATCGGGATCATGAACATCATGCTGGTCACTGTGACGGAACGAACCCGGGAAATCGGGATTATGAAGGCTCTTGGCTATTCAAGCACCGATATCCTCCTGCTCTTTCTCGTGGAAGCCGTGATCCTGAGTCTTTTAGGGGGTATTGTGGGGCTGGGGGTAGGCCTGGGAGGCGCTTATGCGGTTACCAGTTTTCTGAACCTGCCTTTCCTTTATCCGCCTTATATCTTTGAGGTCGGGCTTGCGGTAGCCCTGATTGTGGGAGTTGTCGCAGGTGTTTACCCTGCGAACAAAGCTGCGAAAATGAACCCTCTGGACGCTTTGAGGTATGAGTGAGCACCACTTGTTTTTCCTTTTTCCTCAATCATTTCCTGTTCCTCAACAGTTTCCTTTTTCCTCAACCATTGTGTTTATGTTGCGGATTCCCGAATGTCTAAAAGTTTCTCCTGACTTTTTTTCCTTATTGCTTATTCTTCTCTCAACTTGCCTTTTTACTTTTCCTGAATTATCTATAGGAATTTATTTTCTTATTTATTATATCTTCTAATATATATTGTACAAAACCGGAATACTAATTAAATCCCGGTGGGCATATTGAGTATAAAGGAATTAATTTCGCTTGACCCTGGCGAAATCAAAAACCTGCAGACTTCAATTCCAGTCTAATTCAGGTTCGGTTCAGGTTTCGATTCAGGCTTTGATTTCAATCCGGTTCAGGTTTCGATTCAGGTTTAATTCAAACTTAAATTTCAGTCCGGTTCAGATTCAAGTTCCGGTCTAATTCAGGTTTCGATTCAGGTCTAATTCAGAATTTGATTCCGGTCTGATTATTTCAGTTCGGATATGGATGGAGGGAGGACTGATGAATAGCATGGAGAAAAAGAATCTCGGAGCCAGGAATTTCCTGTACCCGATGCCAACAACCCTGGTGGGCGCAAACGTAAAGGGGAAGCCTAATTACCTGACCATCGCCTTTTGCGGGATCGTGCAGGCAAGTCCCCCTATGATTGCAGTCACCCTGGGAAAGATGCACTATACAAACGACGGGATTAAGGAAAACCGCTGCTTCAGCGTGAACATCCCTTCCAGGCACATGGTGGAAGTTACGGATTACTGCGGGATCGTATCCGGGAAAAAAGCGGATAAGTCCCAAATTTTCGAAACCTTCTACGGGACACTGGAAAATGCTCCCATGATCATGGAATGTCCGGTAAATCTGGAGTGCAGACTTGTGGATACCCTGGACTTCGGGGGGACAAACGAGGTTTTCATCGGAGAGATCGTTGAAAGCTACGCCGAGGACTGTTTCCTCTGCAACGGAATCCCTGATATTGAAAAGATCGAACCCATGGTTTTTTCGATGTATGACAACAACTACTGGGGAATAGGCGGTCACCTGGGAAAAGCCTGGTCTATAGGAAAGAACTTCGAAAATGGGGATGCTGCAAAAAAAGACGAGTAAAGGGAATAAATATTGCTTAATCATTGTCTAAGTATTGCTTAATCATTGTCTAAGTATTTACTATAGTCCTGATAGTAAATATTTACACTTACATTAAAACCACGGAAGACGCGGAAAGCACGGAAGGATTGTGCCCCAATTTTCTTTATTCCGTGTTTTCCGTGCTTTCTGAGGTTAAACTTTCACTGAGATTGGTGAAGGAATTTGGGGCCTTGAATATAAATAAAGGATTTTACAGGCAACTTTTCCGTTTACATAGTTCTGTTTGCCTGGGGAGAAAAAGGGGAGTGATCACATGAAAATTACAGCATTCAGCGGGAGCCATAAGGGCAGGGAAGGCAATACCCTTCTTATGGTGGAGGAGTTTTTGAAAGGGGCAGAAGAGGCAGGAGCAGAGACTGAAAACATCATACTTGCCGAAAAAAATATCCTGTACTGCAAGGGCGACTTTGACTGCTGGCTCAAAACTTCCGGAAAATGCACACTACATGACGACATGGAAGACCTTATCCCGAGCTTCATGGCATCGGACGTTGTGGTGTTTGCATTTCCGGTCTACTTTGAAAATGTCCCTGCGCTTATGAAATCTTTTATTGACAGGTTGCTTCCTGTCCTTTTGCCTCACTTCGAGGAAGATGGAGAGGGGGGGTACAGACACGGCAAACGCTTTGAAAAGTATCCCAAAATCGTCGTGCTTTCAAACTCCGGGCTTCCAGGACTTAGCAATTTCCAGGTTATAAGCCTATTTTTCAGGCGGCTTGCGAGAACTCTCCACACTGAAGTAATTGGTGAAATCTACAGGGGGGAGGGAGAAGTCCTTAAAGTCAAAAACCTCCTGGTAAAGCCCCTGGTCTCAAAGTACAAAAAACAGCTGCGTGCTGCGGGCCGGTCTATTGTGGAGAATCAGGAAATTCCCGACGAACTGCGGGAAAAACTTGAAAAACCAATTGTCCCCGATTCTCTTTACATAAAATACGGGAACGAGGAAATGGACCGCATGATTGAGAAAGGAGGATCCGGTAAGGCTTAAAAAGGTCCGGAGGACGAAACCGCCTTGTAAAAAAACGAATTTTTTGTAAAAACAACGAACGTTTCGTAAAATGAATGAATGAGTTTTGAAAAATAAAAAAGGTTTTTGCGGGATGCAAAACCTTTCGTTTCTCTTCTTTATTTGCCTTCTATGAGGTCTTCCAGGTTGTGCTCCATATAGGGGGCATTGCTCCTGTTGATCAGTTCCTGACAGACTTCCGCAGGTTCTCCGTCCATTGCCAGTGCACCGTTTTCTATCAGTACGGCACGGTGGGCAACTTCCCGGACGAAGTCCATGTGGTGGCTGACCAGGACGATTGTGGTCCCGAAAACCCTGTTGATATTTTTCAGGGAGTTGGTAATGTCCCTCAGGGTTACCGGGTCGAGGTCCCCGAAGGGCTCGTCAAGGAGCAGGTATTCGGGGGAGGTTGCAAGGCTCAGGGCGATGAAAGCCCTTACGTGTTCTCCTCCGCTGATCTGGTAGGGGGTCTTGTCCAGGACTTCCACTGGCAGGTCCAGGGCTTCAAAAACCGGTTCTGCGTAGGTGTCCACGTCCGTTACGGGGATATAGGGGAAAAGTTCGGAGTAGATTGTTTCGGGGAGATTCATTTCCCTGAAGAAGGCATCCCTTTCTTCCGTGGGCATATCGGGCAGCCTGTAGATGTTGTCCAGGGTTTCGTCCGACATCCCCATCTCCTGGGCTTTTTTCCTGGCGTACTCGATGGCTCCTGTCCTTTTCATGCTGAGCCTGAAGCGGATCTGCTCCCTGACCGTGGAGTGGGGAGACATGGTAAACTCCTGGTTCATGATGCTCATTATCCTGCGGAGTTCCATGCGCTTCTTGCTGTAGTTGATAACGTCAACCCATTCCCCGTTGCAGCTGTACTCAACTGTGCCGCTCTTCGGTTTGATCAGCCCTTCCATGAGCTTTATCAGGGTTGTCTTCCCGGCTCCTGAAGATCCTATGAAGGCGAAGATTTCTCCTCTGTTAACATCAAGGGAAAAGTCTTTGATGTTCAGGACTTCTCCCATCCGGATCAGGGAGTAGCGTTTGGAGATGTCCCTTACCCGGATGCAGGCTTCCCGGGATGTGAGGTCTGCAGGTTCTTCCCTGGGCTTCATATCTTTCAGGAAGTTTTTGAGCACAGCGATGGGCTCTCCGTCTGCCGCAATCTTCCCGTTTTCCAGAAAGATCAGCCTGTCGGCAAGGTAGGCATGGATTTCCGGGAGGTGGGAAACCACGATAATTGCAATGTCAAGTTTATCTTTAAGGCTCTTTATTACATCGAGGACTTCCTGTTTTGTGTCCGGCCCGGTCATTGTCACAGGTTCGTCCAGCAGGAGGACCCTTGGCTTTGCGGCAAGCTGCCTGGCCATAACAACCCTTTGCTTTTCTCCCCCGCTTAAGAGGTTGGTGGAATGGAGGGCTTTTTGCTCGAGCCCCACGAGTTTCATGTACTCCATCGCTTCTGCATAGAGGTCGTCATATTCGGGGGCATCGGTGGCAGGGAGGGCTTCGTGTCCAACTTTCAGGTAGTAGAGTTTCCTTATCACGTTCTCGACGGCGGGGCCGTTCCAGAGCCCGAAGTTCCGCTGGAGGTGGATTGCGGTCACACTCTTCAGGAACCTTTCCCCTTCCTTCCCTGCATCAGGTGTCACTGCTTTCCCGTCCACTTCCACACTGCCTTCCTGGAAGGGTTCAACCCCCCTGATGATCCTCAGAAGCGTGGACTTCCCGCTCCCGCTTCTGCCTGTGATCCCGAGAATTTCCCCTTCCTTTACAGTCAGGTCGATATTGTCAAGCACCCTGATAGTTTCGGAATTTGCTTCATAATCCTTTACAAGATTGGAGATTTTGAGCATACTATTCACCTCTTGAATGTTTCCCGGATCTCTCCGGATGACGTTTGATGATTGATATTTGTAATCTTCGATAGTGTTCCCGACGGCTGTCCGGGTGTCTATAACCCCGGAACTGTCCGGATATGATTTTTGCTAATATAATAAAATAGGAAAGCAGTATTACCTTTAAAACTATTTATTATAATCGGCTGGCTGAAAACTGTGCCCTTTCAGGGCTTTCTCCATAAAGTTAAGCATCGAAATCATCTTTCAGTATATTATTCAGTTAGGTGGGAGCATCTAACAAGGAAGTATCATACCAAGGAGTATCTACCAAGGAGTATCTACCAAGGAAGTATCTACCAAGGAAGTATCTACCAAGGAGTATCTACCAAGGAAGTATCTACCAAGGAGTATCTACCAAGGAAGTATCTAACAAGGAGTATCTAACAAGGACGAATCTATAGTTCCGGACGTAAACATTTACACTTACATTATAACCACTGAATACACGGAGTGTGACAAGAAGCTATTTCATGAATTGCAGAAATGCTATCCCCTCCATTCGGGGTAATCCTACCAGGATGTGCGTCA
>Ga0272442_10010261_pt1 | contig 11562 bp, 16 predicted proteins | sample SSMForm2O_FD_200262 | JGI IMG/M metagenome (GOLD analysis project Ga0272442, IMG submission 200262) | Marine sediment archaeal communities from Little Sippewissett salt marsh, Falmouth, MA, United States - SSM-Form-2O | ecosystem: Environmental > Aquatic > Marine > Wetlands > Sediment ...
CATAATAAGCAAGTCCCGTGAGAGCCTGGGAGAATACGATTTCTTCTTCGAGTGGTTCAAGAAGCCGACGATGAAAGACCTTCACACGTTGATGGAGAAAGTAGACGGCACCCTGTCCGAGGTAGGGGTCAGGTACACCATCACCACCAAGTAGAAAATAATCCAACCATTTTTCTTTTATATTCGGATAAGCAGTTTTTCAGTCAAATTTCTAGATACTGCGCCATGGCATAGCCCTCCTATACGAGGTGCTTGGGCTTAGCCTATTGAGAATGCGCATCGGTTTGCATCTAGGCTCTATCTCAACACCTCTAACTTGCCTCTTTACCGTTGTGCTTTACATCAAACCTTATATCTTTGTGTTCACATGCACATAATGGATGTGTGCATAGGCACGGAATGAATGGTTTGGAGATGTAAAATATGGGATGGAGAGGAAGAAGAGGAGGACGAACCGGCTTCTGGCCGGGCAGAGGCCCCTATGGCTATCTGCCTCCGTGGCAGAGGCGGGGGTCCTACGGCTACGGCAGAGGCGTCGGTTATGGCTACGGGAGAGGACTCGGCTACGGATACTGGGGGGACTCATACAATCCCTGGTTATGCCAGAGGTTCCCGTGGCTCCCAAGATGGTGGTGGGCCCAACCAGCGGCCCAAGGGTACAGAGCCCCCTACACGGGCTACGGGTACCCTCGCCGGCCCTACCCTAGCTACACGACGCCCTACACCGTGTACTGATGGGGGTGAACGAGACGTCGTCCGAAGATGAGACGGGAAAGTACACCGTACCCGGTATCCAGTATGGCTACAGGTACGCGATGTGGCCCCCGGGTTGGGCGTGGCGTACCCCGCCCTACTGGTATCCCCTGGCATACCCTGCGGCCCAGACGGTCGAGGCCGAGCTCAACCTGCTAGAGTCGTACAGGGGGCAGCTAGAGGGCGAGCGGGAGGCAATAAGCATCGAGGTCGAGGGAATCGAGACCAGGATCGAGGAGCTGAAACGCCTCATAGAGGAAGGTGACGCCGCCTCAGCCCCAACGCGGCTCCCCCCCACGCCTTTCTGGGGCCCCGCTTTCTATGGGCCAGCCACCGCGCCGCAGCAGGAGAGGCAGACGCTGGAGCGGCGGGCGGAGGCGATTGAGAGGCAGATGGAAGACATCAGGAATCGGCTTGAGGAGCTGGAGGGAGGAGAGTAGCGGCTTGAAGGTAGCAGTTACAGCCATGGAGGGGAGCCCAGAATCTACAGTGGATCCCCGGTTCGGCAGGTGCCCGTACTACGTCATAATGGACACCGAGACCATGGAGTCCGAGGTCCTATCCAACGCCAGCATGGGCGCCCCCAGCGGCGCCGGCATAGGGGCGGCTCAGGTCGTCGCGGGGAAGGGCGTGGAGGCCGTTTTGACGGGGGCGGTCGGCCCTAACGCGTCGGCCGTCCTCTCCCAGGCCGGCATTAAAATAGTGTCGGGGGTCCAGGGAACCGTGAGGGAGGCCGTGGAGGCGTACAAGAGCGGGGGCATCAAGCCCACAGCCGCGGCCGCGTATGGACAGGGAGGCCTCTACGGGGGACGCGGCACAGGCCGAGGCATGGGTATGGGACGCGGTATGGGGCGAGGCATGGGCATGGGGCGAGGGGTGGGGATGTACCCATACCAGCCCCAGCCCCAGGCCCAGACCCCCATGCAGCCCCCGCTAGCCCCAATGACCAGAGAGCAGGAGATCGAGGCGCTGACGGGGCAGATGGAGCGGCTGGAGAGCCAGCTCAAGCAACTGAAGAAGAGGCTTGAGGAGCTGAGTGAGTGACGAGCCTGAGGCTCGCGTTACCCACCAAGGGGGGCCGCGGGATGAGGGACGTCATCTCGGACGTGTTCGCGAGAGCCGCCACCTTCACCCTCGTCGACGTCGTCGACGGAGAGGTAAAGAACGTCAAGGTGGAAGAGAATACGGCCTCGGCCTTGAAGCAGGGAGCGGGCCCACTGGTGACGAAGACCCTCAAGGAGAAGGGCGTGGAGGTCGTCGTAGCCGGCGAGCTAGGCTTCGGGGCGAAGACCCTTCTTGAGATGAGCGGGATCAGGGCGGTCCAGGTCGATACAGGCGTCAAGGTCAAGGACGCTTTGGATGAAGCTCTCAAACAGCAGCTGTTGACTGCCCCTTAAAAACAGACACCGAGGAAGACAGTAGACACATAGGGGGGTCGTTAAGCCTCTTCTTGAATCGTCTGGTACGCTCTGTCTATGGTAAGCTCCGCGATGTCAGCCGTCAGGTTGCTTATCCTCATTATGTTCTCCCTGATCGTCACGATGTGGGTCAGCGTGGACACGTCGTTGATGTCCCCACTAACCGGTAGCGGCGTGATCTCAGAGTAAAGGTCCATGATTATATCCTGTGCATCGATGACCTCGTTCGTCGGCCCAACGTCCATGCGGAGGAAACAATGGACGGCGTGATCATAGGAGTAGAAAGCGATGTCGGCGGCATCCGAGAGCACCCTCTTTAACTTATCCGGGATGATCTTCTCGGCCCTGTACAACGCCAGTATGCTGCTCGCTATGTTGGTGACGTGGTCGGCGACCCTCTCTATGCGGTGGACGAGCGTCTGGTAGTCGAGGCAGTCCAAAGGATCCAGGTCCAGCTGGTTGGATAGAACCGGGTTACTCACGGCGCTGCGCAGGGTCCTCACGACCAGGTACATCATCTGGTCCACGTCCTCTTCAAGGGAGACCACCGACAAGACGAGGGACTCGTCTCGGTCCCTGATGGCCTGTATGGTGTCCCTGAACATGGAGTACGTCATCATGTGCATCCTCTCCACGCAGGAGGGGACGGAGACCTTCGTCTCGTCTACGAGGGTCTCGAGGTCTATGCGGTTCGACTCCGACTCTATGACCATCATGTAGAGTCTTCGTATGATGTCTCGGATGGCCCTTTGTTGACTGGCCGTGAATATTTTATCGGATTTTAACGTGATGAGGGTGTAGCCGTCCAGGTATGTGCCGATCAGCTTCCTCACGATGGACTCGTTATCCTCGTCTACACCGATCTCCAGGTGGATCTTTTTGACTTTGTCATCGGCCTTGGCTGCGGGTAGTACGACCAGGGACCCGTCCTGCTGGACTCTCACCACGACGGTGTCCCCTTGGCTCAGCCTGTTGTGTCTCAGCCATTCTTTTGGTAACGTGATCGCCCTCGAGGACTGTCCTAGGGCCATGATCTTCCTGTGATCCATGTTTGTTAATTTATATGGAAACATTATATGTTTTATTATTAATAATAGTCTTAAGATACCCAAAAAGACAATATATATACATATTACCTAATATTAATAATTTTAGTGCAATGTATATATTTTACTTTTGTTTTATGATAACTCGAGTAAGAATGAAGCCTAAGTGGTACGAGTTCGGGGAAAAGAGCATCGCAAAAGACGACGAAGTCAAGAAAAACTATACCGGGAGACTCGACGGCGAATACGGTCACCTCATGCTGTCCGATAAGAAGATGCTGTTCGTGAAGGAGGAGGGCTTCCTGAGGAAGAAGTACGCCGTGACCCTCAACCTGCAATACGAAGACATCGAGGAGATAAAACAGGAGGACAGGTTCGACCTAAAGATCGATGAAGTGTCCGGGGGCTCCTACGAGTTCATCACAGACGACATACCGGTATCGATCGTAGACGAGAGCGTACACGAGTTAATGAAGCACCAATAGAACACCCAACAACCTTTTTTATTCGCTAACCAACATGAAGACTCGTAGAGTTTATACAATTATACTGGTACCTTTTTGGCTACATTCATGTAGATACAACGGTTTTTAGGATGTATCTTGGCGTTAGACCCTGGAAAATCAACTACAAGCAACCCGTTATATGTAGACGCCGACCCCGTGATTCACGGTAAAAGTGCCATCGATGACTGTGTAACTTATCCTCTAGACATGGTTTTTTACATCTACGCTTCTTCCCTGCAGAACCTTTTAATCCCACGGCGCTTCCAGAGTGTTTCACGAGGTTATAAGCGTGACAAAGAGCAAGAAAGAGAAGAAAGAAAACTTAATTAAACACAAGCAGCAGCAGAGAGAAAAGAAGCAGCAGGCAAAGATGAGGAAAAAAGTCTCCCTCCCCGCGGGATACCACAAGAAGAAATGATCACAGGGCATCAACTTCCCGGTTTAGGTTACCCTTTTTAAAGTATGAGCAAGTTTTGAGCCAGCCCCAGAGGGAGTCAGCTCCATCAAGGACCGGCTCCGCACATTTTCGCTAATCGAAGGCTCGACGTTCTCGAGTGGTCCTGTATAAGTTTAAGTTAAACCACAAAGTAGGTAGGGTATGAGATACAGCGTAGACAACGCGGGCAGGCTTAGAAAATTCATAGAGGTAGTGAGAGACAAGCCCATGCCGGCCGGCGCTGCGTCCGTGGACTGGCTGAAAGCTAACGGCTTAAAGGACAGGCGGGACGCCCAGTTCCTCGATATACTGGAGCTGCTCGACTTCGTGGACGCCGGCAGGAAACCCAACCAGAACTGGGTGGCCTTTCAGGACAAGTCGAAATCGACCAGCGTTATGGCGAAGGTCCTCAGGGAGAGGTATTCTTTTATGTTCAAGATGCATCCTGACGCGTCTAACCAGTCTGATACCAATCTGCAGCAAGTGTTCATGGATAGAAAGCTGGAGAAAGAGGAGTCGGCCCGCGCCGTCAAGACCTTCAAGACGCTGCTCCAGTTCGCCGGGTGGATGTAGGCCCGGGATAAACCCTGTTTTATTTGGCGTCCTGTGCATAAATCGTTTCGATTAAAGTCGTATGTGGGCTGGGGGGATTTGAACCTCCGACCTCCTGGTAGCAAACCAGGCATTCATACCCCTGAACTACCAGCCCTCAACCACCAACATCCTCTGATTAATTTACATCTATTGGAACGCTTTTTGATAAGGAACCAAAAATACCCTAATTTCAGAAAAAGAAGTTTCTCTACTACCAATATAATATATTCCTAAGAATAGCGATTGTTGAAGCGACTATTCTGTTTATTTCATCTTCTTTACTTCGCCTAGATAATCCTTCATGAGCAGAGCGGGCAGCACCGTCGTTTCGACGTCTCCTCTCGAGTTAAGCTCCAACGCCAACCTGTATGCAGTCTTCTCGTTTTTAACATCTATGATGTTTATGAAGTTGTACTGACCCAGGGTCGCCAACTGGGGGAGTCCACTCTGATCGCAGCTCTCTAGCTTGCTGCAGATATCCTCAAGGATCTCTGGCTCGTCCCTCAGCTTTTCTTTACACGCACCCGTTAGCTTGGTCAGTAGTACAAACAAGGGCATGCTATATCCATATGAGATGAAATTCAAACTTTTTTAACTTTACCCCACCATAGATGGGTTCAGAGAGCAGACATTTTAAGATTCCAATTAATCGCGGAAGGTAAAACGAATGAAATTTTTTATTAGCTATAAAGTAAAACATACCCTGAAATGGTGGATACAGAAGACGAGGATCTAGAGAAGATTAAAAGGAAGAGACTGGAAGAGATGATGAAAAGCATCTCCGAGAAGAATGTAAAGCCCCCACTCCAAGCATCAAGTAAACCCGTTGATTTGACCGATGCTACCTTCAATAAATTTGTGGAGGATAACCATTTGTCTGTTATTGACTGCTGGGCTCCCTGGTGTGGGCCATGCCGATTTGTTACCCCAGTCGTGGAGGAGCTTGCCAGGGATTACGTTGGTAAAATCTCCTTCGGGAAACTGAACGTGGATAATAATCAGGGAGTGGCAGCTCAATATGGTATAAGGAGTATACCAACATTGTTGGTTTTCAAGGATAGAAAACTGGTCGACCAGATAGTCGGTGCGATGCCGAGGCAAATGTTGGAACCGAGGATAACGCGTCACCTGTAGATTATGGGCAGGATTGAGGGATAACTGGATTCTCTCTTTTCCGCGCATGCATACCTATCTTTTGGCACGCACAATATCTCACTGGTTAGAGGAGACAATAACATCCATTAATACTTGTGCGAACGATTTTTTTTATTCCTCTCTTAAATATAGACATATTTCTTCATCTTCTTTACGTAAAACGTAGTTCGATCTGAAGTACTGCACTAGATCATCGTCTTCTATCATGTAGGCTAGCTTGAACCCTTTCGTGAAATCGCATGGGTCTACAAGCTTGTATCCCCTGCCCAGCAGCCAATCCTCAGGGATAAACTCGTGTCCACTTCTCAGAAATCTCTTGAACACAAGCAGGTCTTTTGAATGTTCGTTTCTCGGTCCCTCGAGAACATAGCCGCTCTCCATCAGCTTCTCTAGATACGCCGCATCACTTATCGGGTTCATCTAACTCAATTATCTACAACGAAAAAATTTATTAATGTTACCCAGCGGGAACCGACTCCTAAAAGCAGGGAATCCGTCGTTTATGCATCCCTGTGCTCAGCCTTTTTAGGATATACCGTGGCTCACTCGATTTAGCTAGTTGTTTAGGATCAGCGTCGATTATATCCATCATATTAAATCTAGTTTATATCAAGTTGGCTCTTCTCAGTATGGCTTCGGCGTCTTCGTAGCCTTCGTCTGCTTCTAGTCTCACACCCTCGAGACAGGACTTGAAGATCTTTTCATCGAACCTTAGCGTCCCCAAGATCTCTAGGTCCATCTCCCCCGCTTTTCTGTTGATTATGTCCTCTATCTCGGGCGTGGTTTTGTTCACGACTAGCCAGAACGTTTTCTCGGTCTCGGCCATGTATTCCTTGAGAATCTTAGCCAGCTCTAGTGATTCTGCCGTCGGGTCGGCGACCGCGATGACCGCCTCGCAGCCTTCCTCGACCCCCCTGCCCAGGTGTTCTATCCCGGCGTCCGTGTCCACGAGCACCACCTCGCCTTCCTCCAGTTCCAGGTTTTTCAGCAGCGTCCTGAGCAGGAAGTTGAAGGGACACGCGCATCCCTCACCGAACTCTCTCACCTTGCCTATGGTGAGGAGCCTGATCCCTTCTCTGGACGAAGAAACGTACTCGCGGGGAAGTTCATCCAGCCTTATGCCCTTCCCGGCCTTTGCCAGGGCCTCCGCGAGGTTTACCTCGCCCTTCTCGAATATGGTCCCCTTTCCCCCCAGGTACTCGACTATCGCCTTCGGGGGCTCCACGTCCAGTATCTTAGGCAACAGGGTGTTGGATTCGTCGGAGTCTATCAGGTAAACCTTGTGTGTCTTGGATAGGACTCTGGCCGCTAGAACGGAGATAGAGGACTTGCCCGCTCCCCCCTTCCCGCACACCATTATCTTCATCTTGACGCCCCCTCTTCCTTTGGTGTAATAACCATGACGGAGTTAAGCGTGTCCAAGTAGGATACGTCTACGCCGTCCAGGGTGGACGTGTCCTCAAAATCCAGGCTGCGGAGCACGATCTTATCCCCCTCCTTGACCACGAACGCTACATCTTCTGCAACCAGTTCCTTATCCTCTCCTTTACTCAGGTAGACCTTGATTAGACACATGCATAGCATACCCTAAGGCTGTTGAACCTCCACTTCTATGGTAAGGAAACCAACTTAAAACTTGTCCAACGATGAACGCCTTCTAGATAAATCGGCGTTCAGACACGGCTCCATAAAGAGGAAATTCCTTTAAATATCTTTAAACGTTGAAACCTTGAGGAGGGGAATGTCTGACGCATAACCCCTCAGGCATTGTACCACTCATCCTAAATTCTGGACGAGTTGCTGATGGTTGATCATTGTGTTCGTCTCTTGGACTTGACGGCTACACATGGTTATTATCCTGAAATCTAATCATTGCTGGGAACCACGATGCACCAGAAATGTGAAACAATACAGAGTTCAGCCGATGTACTCGGCTTGACGTTGGAACAAGCAAGGGATAGATTGGAGTTACTGAGAAGAGAGGCTCTACAGAGCCCCTCAGAGTCCAGCGTAAAAAGGCTCAATTACTTTACTAGAGCTGTGAAAGAGGCGGTCGGGCTTTAGAGGAAATTTTACCCTCTCGCGAGATATAGGTTATGTTTCTTAGATTGGTGGACTGGGGGGGATTTGAACCCCCGACCTCCTGGTTGCAAACCAGGCATTCATACCCCTGAACTACCAGCCCTCAACCACCAACATCCTCTGATTAATTTTAACTTATTGGAACCCTTCTTAAGCCGCAGCCACATGGGAATAGCCATGCGCCCCGTGAAGGCAGTGGTCTTCGACCTGGACGGGACCCTCATGGAAAGCAGTATAGACTACGAGAAGATGAGCAACCTTATCAAGGAGCTCCTGGGCTCCATGGGGCTTCCCGAGCCCCTGGAGGACCGGCGGAAGGTGTACCGGGTCATCAGTGGCGGGGCCGCGACCCTCCGGGAGTACGGGCTGCCCGAGGCGAGCCTGGAGGCGACCATGGCGGAGATGGAGAAGATAATGAACGGCGTCGAGCTCGAGGGCCTCGACGCGATGACGTTGAAGCCCCACGCCAGGGAGGCCGTGGAGGAGCTCCACGGGGAGGGGCTCGGCCTGGGGGTCGCCACGAGGAGCCACCGGGAGTACGCGCTCAGGAGCCTGGAGAGGCACGGCATCCTACGCTTCTTCCACCACGTCGTGGCGCGGGACGACGTCCCGTACCCCAAGCCAGACCCCCGGCACCTACTGTACGCCATTGATCTCCTCGGCGTGGAGCCGGGGGACACGTTGTTCGTAGGGGACACCACCACGGACCTCCACACCGCGGACGCGGCAGGCGTGGAGTTCGTGGGCTACTGGAGGGACGACGCATGGGCGCAGAGGCTCATGGATGAGGGGTGCACCAGAATGGTCGAGGACCTGAGGGAGCTGCCGAGGCTCGTGAAGGGGATGGCCTAGAGGGAAAGAATCTTCTCTAGGGCTCCGGGGAGTTCACCTATGCTTCGAACGGCGGCCGTAGCCTCCAGGTAGCGGTGCTGCTGGCTGTCGTACACGTCCACGAGGACGCTTTTCATGCCCATGTTGTTTGCGCCCACTATGTCTGCCTCGTACAGGTCGCCCACCATGACGCAGTTCTCCGGCATGGACCCCGTCTCCCGTAGGGCTCGCTCGAAGATGACCCGGGACGGCTTCCTGTAGCCCACCTCGGCCGAGACCACGAGGGCGTCGAAGACGTCCCTGTACCCCAGCTTGTCGAAGACCAGCTGGCACGTTGGGCCGTCCATGAAGTTGGTTATGACGCCCAGCTTGTACCTGCCCCTCAACGCGTCCAGCACCCGCGGCGTCTCGGGGAACCACTCGGTCTGTCTGGGCCACTCGTCCAGGTACGCCCTCCAAGCGTCTCTCGCCAAAGCATCCGCGTCCTCCACACCGAGCTCCGCATAGGTGCTCTCGACGCGTTCCACGTAGTCGAGCTCCCTGTAGCCGTCCGAGTCGGCCTCCAGCCCAATTCTCCTCTCGATCCCAATGTAGGTCTCGGCGAAACGCTCGTAGGGCACCTCTACTCCCTGGCTCAGCAGGTACCCGTGGTACTTCTCGGCGCCGCTTCCGCGCCTCATGAGGTCGGGCGCCTGGACCAGGGTGTTCCAGTTGTCGAAGTAGACGGTGTCTATCATCTCGCCTGTCTCGACGCGACCCTGGGACCCAGCAGCACCCAGAGCCAGTCAACGAACTCCCTGAGGTTCTTGGTCTGTATATAGACCTCGCCCGGGCCCTCGATGTGGGTGACCAGGCCCTCTCCGCTGAGTATGGTCTCCTTCCAGTTGCCGAACTTGCGTACCTCGTACTCGCAGGTGTCGCTGAACGCCACCAGGTGGAAGTTGTCCACTATCAGCTGCTCGCCGCTGGCCAGCTCGTGCCTGTCGATGGCGCCGAAGGTGTTGATGAACAGGTCGCCGTCGCCGCTGGTCTTCACCATGAAGAGTCCCTGCCCGAAGAGGCCGCGGCTGAACCCCTCCCACCGGACGTCCAGGTCCACCTCCTGGGTGGAGGCGAGGTACGCCGACTTCTGTATTATCCACCCCTTGCTGGGGTTTACCTCTAGCTTGGTGACGTCCCCTATGGGCGCCGCGGCGAGGGCCAGCTTCCCGGTGCCGCCCTCCGCGGTGAAGTCGGTGACGAAGAGGCTCTGGCCCCCCAGTATGCTGGTCTTGAGGGTGCCGAAGATGCTCTGCTCCCTCCTCCTGGTCTGGACGTCTATGTTGGGCGTCATGTAGGTGAGGGCCCCTGCCTCCCCCGTGATCCTCTCGCCGGCCTCTAGCTCAACCTCAAGCAGGCTGTAGGATGGCTGGTACTTTATCTCGTATCTCATATCGGTACACATCCACTGTGTACTTCATCGAATTTAAACTGTGTAACGCCTCCAGCCGCGCCGTCACTCTACAGCGCGGGACAGGTTGTACGCGTCGATGGCGGAGAACAACGCGAAAAACAGCCCCACCAGCATCACCTGGTCGTAGCTTAGGTAGAGGCTGGCTACGCCGCCGACGACTATCGTCGCCGCCAGTATGGCGAACCCCCTCCTCCACCTGCCCAGGTACACGTGGCCGAGCCCGGTGACCACCAGCGACAGGAGGACCGCGACCCACGTCTTCTTGACGGGCCTCCTGCGCACCCCATCCAGCTGGGGCTGCGGCTCCCCGCACGCGGGGCAGTACTCCTCGTCGTAGGGTATCATGGTCCCGCAGTGGGGGCAAAACTTTGTGCGCTCCTCTGACATACGTCTACAGGATATCCGAGTCGTCCCTCTTGATATAGTATATTACTTCCCGGACGATCCTGTAGAGGAAGTAGACGCTTGGTATTATGGCAACCAGATAAGCAAATACCTGAACCGTGCTGATGGACTCGCTCATCTCTTTCACACCCTCATAGCTTCTGCCTTTTTAAAACGTTATGATCGGGAGCCTCGGAGGGTGTCAGACTGGAGCTCGTGGTACTCTGCCTTGCAAGGCGGGCCCCTTGTGAGCAGGAACAGCCTCTTCTCGGGGCTGAAGACCACGGAGCATATGGTCTCCTCCTGTCTGTCGTACTTCAGTCTGGGCTCCGTGCTGCCTGCCGCACTCGTGGGCGTCTCCTGAGACCGACACCACCTGGAACGAGCACTCCATGTGTAGGCATGCGTGTGGGTGCATAAAACGTGTATCAGTCGTCGTCCGGGAGGCCGGTCCTGTACTCGGCGTAGACGGGGTAGTGGTCCGACACGTCCTCCGTCAGCTCCTGGCTCAGGCCGAGAGCTGCGTCGAAGTAGTAAACCGTGCACGAGTCCATCACGTACTCGCCATGGTAGGTGCCGTTGAGCAGCACTACCCGGTCGTAGGTCCAGTCGGTCTTGGTCATGGTATCCATGGTATTCTCGACCACCCAGCTATAGTCCCCGCCCTTGAATGGGCTGGGCCCGTCTTCGTCGAAGTAGCCTCCGTCTGCGTTGAAGTCCCCCATGACGATGATGTCACCCTCTCCCGGATTTGACGAGAGTATGCTGGCGACCACTACGGTAAGGTTCCCGATCTCGTTTTCGGCGTCGTCGGGCTTGACGTGGACGCCCACAAGGGTGAAGTCGAAGCCCCCCGACCTGAACGAGGCCACGTAGGGCTCCCTCTCGAAGACGTCGCCCGTGT
>Ga0272442_10010262_pt1 | contig 11561 bp, 11 predicted proteins | sample SSMForm2O_FD_200262 | JGI IMG/M metagenome (GOLD analysis project Ga0272442, IMG submission 200262) | Marine sediment archaeal communities from Little Sippewissett salt marsh, Falmouth, MA, United States - SSM-Form-2O | ecosystem: Environmental > Aquatic > Marine > Wetlands > Sediment ...
GCCGCTCGGAAACTGACAAAGCCCCGTCCAGGGCGCACCGGCACTCCGCCAATGGTCCCGCGTAGAATTTCAGCCCGCCGCGGGAGGAGACGGGATGCTGAGGTGGTAGTTTCCGGGTGGGAACTAGTTAAACACGGCCGAGATTATAAAATCGGCCGATCCAACGATGTCGCTAGGCGTCGAAGAGAGATCGCGTTGGTCCTGCCTCAGGAACTGGAACACGTTCATGTTATAGAAACGGATGATCCGTCTGGGATCGAGCGTTACTGGCACGAGCGCTTCAAGAAGCGTCGTGTGCGTGGTGAGTGGTTCCGCCTTACAAGAGAGGATGTCGCGGCGTTCAAGCGCCGTAAGTACCAGTAGCAAGGGCTACCTAACAAGAGCTTCAACCTGACAAGGTCGCCGGTCACGCGGCTTGCTTGCGCAACCCGCGCGCCCTGGCGGCTTCGCCGCCCGCCCTTGCAGGTTAAGCTGTCGTTGGCCGGAAGAGAAGATGAAACTGATAGCCATACGGCATGGGGAGACCGAGTGGAATACCAAAGGCCGTGAGATGGGGCAACTCGACAGTCCCCTGACAGCCCAAGGGGGCCGGCAGGCACATGCCGTCGCACGCCGGTTGAGCCGCCTCTCGTTCGATGCGCTCTACAGCAGTGACCTAGGGCGCGCTGTCACTACGGCAGAAATCATCGGTGCACGTTGCGGGAAGCAGGTCCGCATTGACGAGGGGCTGCGCGAACGCCACATGGGCATCTTCCAGGGGCTGACCGTCGCGGAGATGCGGGAGCGGTTCCCGATGGAACGACAGGACTACGAACGCGTCGGGTTCGAGTATGTCATTCCCGGGGGCGAGAGCGCGAGGCAAAGGCTGGAGCGGAGCGTCCGCGTCCTGACGACCATTGCCGAACGCCATCAACAGGAAGTCGTTGTCGCTGTGACCCACGGCGGGTTTCTCATGGGGTTCTTCGAGGCAGTGCTTGGCATCCCGCCAGGGAACGGATGGCGATTCAAGCGATACAACGGGAGCTTTAGCGTGTTCGAGTACTCCAGCGGGCGCTGGTGTCTTGAGGTTTGGAACGACATCAGTCACTTGGATGGCGCCGAGACTCTTGACGATCCGACAATTCGGGCAAATTGAAGGCGAACCACGGCGTGCTGGTTACGCTCGCAAGCTCGCGAACCAGACGCCGAACGTTGGCCGAAAGAGAGACAAGACAATGACCACAGACGATTCGATACCGATCATCCTCACACCAGACATCACCGTTACAGGCCGAAATCCAGTTGTCGTCATTGGTCCAAACGGATCTGGAAAGACTCGCTTTGGTCATCAAGTTGCGAATCAAAACCAGGCTGAAATCATCGTTGCTCTGCGCAATATTGCGCTCAACGCAAACGTACCTATGCAGTCTGTGACACAAGCGCAGCAGCAACTCAACCAACACAAGAAACAGCGAACCAGGCAGCCGTGGGCTCTTTCCAATGAGATCGACTCCCTTTTTGCCAAGCTAATGGCGGAAGATTCCGCTGGCGCCGTCGAGTTTCGGCAGAGTTATCTTGATGACGGGAGCGCAACACCAAAGGTTACGAAGCTCATGCAGCTCTCCTCTATCTGGGAGAGGCTGTTTCCTGGGCGCCACATCACTTTCGCGGGATATGTACCAAAGGTGATGTCTGAATACGTGACGGGCGAGACAGAGTATCCGGCGCAGCAGATGAGTGATGGCGAGCGTGTGGCGTTGTACCTGGCCGCCAAAGTCCTTGACGCGAACTCGTCAATTATAGTTGTCGATGAGCCTGAAGTGCATTTCCACAGCCGACTTGCGACACGTTTTTGGGATGAGCTTGAAGCTCTGCGATCAGACTGCCGTTTCGTCTACATAACCCACGACCTTCCATTTGCGTTGTCACGCCAAACAGAGAAGTTTGTCCTCGTGAAGCCTGGCGTCCAACCACAGACCATTTCACTGACAGCTGGCGTCCCCCGTGACCTAAGCGAGGCCTTGCTCGCCGCAGCATCTGTCTCAATATTCGCAAGCCGTATCGTCTTCTGTGAAGGCACGGAATCAAGCTACGACCAAGCCCTGCTGCGGGCATGGTTTACTGACCGGGACACCGCTGTGGTGCCGGTTGGATCGTGCCGAGACGTCATTAGGTGCACGCAGACCTTCCGGGATGGAAGCCTTGTGACAGGAGTCACGGCCTTGGGAATCATAGACAGGGACTACTGGCCAAAGGCCTTCCTGCAGGCAGTACCAGATGGGATCACTGTACTCCCCTGCCATGAGGTGGAGAGCATTCTCTGCAGGAAAGATATCTTTGTGGCTGTAGCTGAGCACCAAGGATGGCCACTCGCTGAGACAGAAGAGAAGTATGGCGGATTCTTGACTGAGGCGAAGGCGAAGTTCAGAGGCGGACTGTTAACAAAACAGGTCTCGGAGCGATTTCGATGTCGTTGCGAAGAACAGGTTCGCGGGACAATGAATGCACTCAGCATCGAAGATGACCTCGATGCGACACGGGCCAAGCACTGTGAATCACTTGCACCAGAAAGATGGCAACTGTCCCCAGAGATGCTTTTTGACGAAGAAAGGGACACGGTCACATCAGCTCTTTCGGGGGATGGCGAGCAAGTGATACGCATTCTGCCTGGGAAGGTGTATCTGTCGTCGCTAGTGAGCAAGCTGGGCCTGACTAAGGACGCCTATTTCACACTCATTACTCGTGCTCTCTCATCCGAAGCAAACTCGGACCTGGCCATGTTAGGAAAGGCTTTGCGGGATACTTTGAGTGACATTTTGCCGGAGAGGCATACGGCGGAGGGTGGCCAACAACCGGATGGAGCAGTTACTCAGGAATCCGCGCCGAGCGCGAATCCCTGAGAAGCTCATCCGAAGCGTTTGCCGGAACCCTCCGGCAAACGTTGCGGATGAGCCTGGTGCTCAGTCGCAACGCGGGCGATGAACCGTCGCCCTGTCCGGGACGCCGGACAGCCGTCCTGTTCGTCGACGCTACGGCAGGACGGTTGCACGACCGTTTGTCAGCGGCGCGTCGGTCGCCGGCAAACAATGCGGATCGAGCCGACCGGTCGGACAAATGCCGAGCGCTCGGCGTCTCGTATCGGCGGCTCATCCGCAACGTTCGGTGGAGAATTCGCCCATTCTCAATTGACGGCCCGTTTGAGCACGATGGAGTCCGGATGATTCGGGTGGTCACCAAAACACTGGAGTACGATTTCGTTGACGTGACGAATCTGTACATCATTGAAGAAGACGGGCAGCTGCATCTTGAACATGACAGACTTCCAGAGCTTTTCCGTTGGACGTGGGAGCATTTCGACAACGCGTTCAAGGAGGCAGGATTCTCCGAGCTGCATAGCCACAGAGTCATGCTTGACGCAGAAGAAAGAATCCTCAACGTGGCTGTCAAATGAGAGACAAGATAACAAGCGGGTCAACTTGACGCGCGGGGGCCGCGCGCAAGTTACCCGCGCCGTTCGCCACAACACAAGGAGACCGTGTGATGAAGAGATTCTGGCGTATCCTATCCATTCTGTTATTCTCTCAGCTGATCTTGTCACCATGGGCTTGTGGAGCGGAATAGAAAACCGTGGAATACGACATCGGAAAGGGACTCCGTGCGACGCTGGATGTACCTGTTGTAGTTGCCCTGTCACAAGTCGGCGAAAAGCGATGGGGGCGCCATCAGTTTGCGGTTATCTCCGAATACCCTGGCGGCAGGATTCTGTTTCGTTATCATGCGGGTGAAGATGCGGTTACAGCCTACGGCAAGCCTAGTCCAACATACATCTCTTCCGACAAGGGCACAACCTGGCAACCTCTCAGTGTTGATGGGCTACCGTCTTCAGGGATGACCTATCCACTGTTCGGCGGGGAGTTCATCTGCTTGCCGATGGCTCTCCCGCTCAATTTAGAGAAGGAGAACATAGCCCTGCCCAAACCCGTGGGGAGATACCGCTGCTATGCATGGAACCTGCTCTTCCGTCTCGACGAATGTCCCATGCCTGTGCAGCGGTTTTTCGAACATATGGAATGCGCTCGCTGGCGCCCTGCATCGAAGCGCTGGAAGAAGGACAACATCCTCTACGACAAGAAGAATGCGCTGATATGGACGCGGGAGAGCGGCAATGCCAGCAGGATGGTACCGAGAACCGTATTCGAGCGGCCGCCCCTGCGCGTCGGCAAAGAACTCCTGCATGCCGAATACCGTACCAAATATCTCTCTGATGACGGAACGGTTCCAAAGCAAGCGCGTGTCACCTGCATGTTTTCACAGGACAATGGTCGGACATGGAAACGCCGGTCAACGATCGCTTTTGATCCTCTGGGGAAAGATGCGCTGACAGAATCGACGCTTGCAGAAAATGTGAATGGGGAATTGGTTTGTGTGATTCGACGAGCCGACCAGAATCAGAAGTCCATGATGATCACGTTTTCCAGGGACCTTGGCAAGACATGGGAAAAGCCTGCTGCACTAAATGATCTTGGCGGTTTCGGTGTGATGCCCTCCCTTGTGTGCCTCGAGTGCGGCGTGATGGTGCTCTCGTATGGCCGTCCGGGAATCTGGCTGTCCTTCTCGCTCAATGGAACGGGCCGCACGTGGACCAGGCCGGTCTGCATACTTGGACGTGACGATGCGAAAAGGGGAAAGGCCAACTTGACAAGGAACGTCTCCACGGACGGCTATACAACGATGCTGCCGACAGGCCCGAGTCAGCTTCTGATGTCCTATTCCAGATTTGACCATAAGGATGCACAGGGCAAACAGAGGAAGGCCGTACTGGTTCGCAAGGTGACAATTAGTAGTAAGGGCCACAGGAGGAAGAACGGCGAACAAGGCGCTCCAGCGGACGCGGACAAGCTGCGCCGCTGAGCCTCGGACGTTCGGCATGCAAAAAGGATAATCATGATGGCACCGCCTGCAATTGACATAGAGAATGCCAGACAATACGTAGAACGTTTCAACTGCCTCTACCCGGAGAGCATTGTCAACGCCCTTCCGGATGCGAATGCACTGGAATGGATGCGAGACAATGTTCCTCTTCTCGACTGCCCCGATGGTGCCATAGAGGAAATCTATTACTTCAGATGGTGGGTATACAGGAAGCACATCAAACAGACGCCGAATGGCTTCGTTATCACGGAATTTCTTCCGGTTGTGAAGCATGCGAAGAAACACAACACCATCAACTGCCCCGTCGGACACCAACTGTACGAAGGACGGTGGATCAAGGACAGGCAGTACCTCGATGAGTATTGCCACTTCATGCTTCGCGGCGGGGGAGATCTGCACCAATACAGCTGCTGGTTCGCGGATGCCGTCTACAACCGGTTTTGCGTCAACGGCGATCAGGACTATGTGACCGACCTGCTGGGTGCTCTTCGGGCCTATTACCGGCGATGGGAGGAAAAGGGAGAGGCAGGTCTCTTTCACTATACGCCGTGGATGGACGGCATGGAATTCTCGATCAGTGGCAATCAGGAAGAGCGGTTCAGACCTACCCTCAACTCCTATATGTACGCGGATGCATTGGCCATAGCGAAGATCGCGGAAATGACACACCAGGATTCTGTCGCGGATGAGTATCAGGCCAAGTCTGCCGCGACAAAGTCGAACATTCAGGAAAAGCTGTGGAATCCGGATCTCGAATTCTTCGTCACCCTTGACCTGGATGGAAGTTTCACGCCGGTTGGCAATCCGGTGCGGGAAGCCGTTGGATACATACCGTGGTATTTCAATCTACCGGACCCGGGATACGAAGGCGCCTGGCGGCATATCAATGATCCGGAGGGGTTCCTTTCTCCTGTCGGTTTGACCGGTGCCGAAGTACGTCATCCCATGTTCCTGAAAGTCAACCCCGAACGTGTGGCCACTTGGGATGGAGCCATCTGGCCTTTCGCCACTTCTCAGACTTTGACGGCAATGCAGAACCTGATCAGACGATATGAGCAAGACGTCATCACACCATCCGATTATGTTCGTGAAATGAGCAAGTATGCGGCATCACACCTGAGAGACGGAAAACCGAGCATATCCGAGGTGGTGCGTGACCCGTATCGACCGCAAATGTGCGGTTCGGAACACTACAATCATTCAACATTCTGCGACCTGGTCATCACAGGGCTTGGTGGCATCGAACCCAGACCTGATAATGTGCTCACGGTGTTTCCACTGTTTCCTAAGGAGTGGGACTATTTCCGCCTGGATGGAATCAGCTATCATAATCACATTGTTGCCATCACCTGGGATCGAACCGGAGAGAGGTATGGAGAGAAAGGGTTCAGCGTCTATGTCGACGGCAAGAAGCGTTTCTCCAGCAATGACCCTTGCCAGTCCGCAATCAACTTGACGGAGGAAGCCGAACAACTGCGTCCAGCCGACGCGGACAAGCCGCGCGGCTGACACAAGTCGTTCGAATCAATGAAGACACAAAGCGATATCTGGAATGACTACTGGACGGGTGATGACGACCTTTCCTGGTGGAAGTGCGCCGCACCCGACGTGGTGGATTTCATCGCATCACAAACACCGCAGGAACGACCAAACGTCCTCGATCTTGGGTGTGGACTTGGCCGCCATTCCATTGCCTTTGCTCAAGCCGGATTCAATGTCACCGCGACGGACAACTCTGAAGAGGCTGTGGCCCATCTTGCCAGTTGGGCTCGAGAGTTGTCGTTGAACATCCATGTTCTGGTCTGCGATGTTCTGTCCGACCAGCTCGCCAAAGATAACTTCGATATTGTCCTATCATACAATGTCATCTACCATGGATGCTGGGACCAGTTTGCTTCGGCTGTCGATCATGTCCACGACTTACTTAAGGTTGGCGGCTTGTTCTACTTCACATGTCCAACACGCACCGATGGCAAATACGGTTTTGGAACACTGTTAGCGCCGCATACGTACCAGTGCGAGAAATCCATGATTCCAGGTGACGTCCACTACTTTACAGACGAGGCAGACCTCGACGAATTGTTGTCGGAATTCTCTCTGGTCGAAAGAAACGGAAATGAAGGCTACTGGGATAATAAAGGGACACGACAGTTCTTTTCTAACTGGCATTGCCTCGCGCAAAAGACATGATAAGATTCGAACCAGGGAGTGCACTTGCCCGTCGCTTACGCGCCGGCAAGTGATTCCGGCCGTTTGCCGGAACCCTCCGGCAAACGTTGCGGATGAGCCTGGTGCTCATTCACAACGCGGGCGATGAACCGTCGCCCTGTCCGGGACGCCGGACAGCCGTCCTGTTCGTCGACGCTACGGCAGGACGGCCTGCGAGGCGCCAAGAGGAAGAAGCAGATGCTGAAGACAAACCATATCGCGATACTGGTGCGGGACATTGATGCCGTATCCAGCGTATTGCCAGATGGCTGTACTCTTCATGCACCCGAAGATCAACCCACGGAAGGCACCAGAGAGCGTTACGTCACGGTAGGTGACGAAGATACTCCTTCCTTGCTGCTGATGCAGGCGATAGCGAATGGACCTTACTCCAGGGCATTACAAAAGCGGGGGCCGGGTCTTCATCACGTGGGATGCGTGTGTGCGGACATTGAGAGCGAAATTACCAAGGGCAACACAGGGCGGTTGCTGTTGCACCCGATCTCGTTGAGGACTCGTAAGTCTGGCGTGGTCTGGCTCTGCCGCCCCGGAGTACCCTATCTCGTAGAACTGATGGAGAATCCAGAATGGAGTGCGAAATCGTATGGGAAGGCAGTCATTCGCTTGCCGGTTGGGACAGTGATTCCGCAATTCGCGTATGCATTGTCTACCAACCTGACAATAGAAACCGGAAGTAGTCCGGCGATTGGGTTGAGACTAGGACGCATGGAGATATCTTTCGACCCACAAATGGGCTAACCAACGCTTCCACCGGTACGGCCACCCGCGGCGGGTGGCCGACGGTGAAGCGTGCTGTTGGGCTCAGGAGAGGAGAGTGAATGCAATTGTGTTCCATTCAGACGAAAGGCTTACTTCTGCTGCTGGGGATCAGCATGCTGTCGGGCAGTGTCGCAGCTGAAGAGAAGGGCGAGGAGCGCATGACACCACCAGGCATTGTGATTGACCATTCTCCCGATTCGAAACGCATTTACATAGGCAGTCCCAGTCTGGCCATCCTTCCGGACGGCAGCTATGTCGCCAGTCACGATTTCTTCGGCCCTGGCACAACCTACGACACCACCGCCGTTTTCCACTCCAGCGATGAAGGTAAGACCCGGGAGAGGGTCGCAACCCTGAAGGGGCAGTTCTGGAGCCGGCTGTTCGTTGCCAACGGTAAACTCCATATCCTTGGCACGACCGGCCGCTGGGGTTCGCTAGTCCTGCGGCGCTCCGGAGACGGCGGGCATACGTGGACCAAACCAAAGGACGCGGACACCGGCATAATCCAAGCCGCCGACGATCAATGGCTGTACGGCATCGCATCCGGCGCCATGCACGTGCAGAACGGACGCCTCTACAAGGCCGCCGTACGCCGCAAGCCCGGTCCCCGCAAGTGGGGGCAGCCGCAGGTATTCGTCGTGCTCTCCGCACGCGTTGACTCCGACCTGCTCAAAGCGTCGAGCTGGCGGATCAGCAGCGGTGTGTCTTCCGTACCCCACCCGAAGAACATGTTCCTGACCGACGAGGGCAACGTCGTCGCCGACCGCGACGGCAGAATTTTCAACATTCTGCGGGTCCACGAGCCCAAACGCGGCGGCATCGCCGGTATCCTCGCGTTGTCCGCCGACGGCAAGAAGCTGACCTTCGACCGGAAAACCGGCTACTTCCCGTTTTTCGGCGGCTGCAAAAAGTTCACGATCCGATACGACGCAAAGTCGGACCGTTGGTGGTCCCTCGCGAACTGGGCGCAGGATGAAAGTCTGAAACGCGCCGTCAATGCTGAACGTACGCGGAATGCCCTGGCCCTCACATGCGCCAGCGAATTGCGTAACTGGGAAGTTCGGTCTGTCATCCTTTACCATCCGGATGTTCGCAATGTTGGTTTCCAATACGCAGACTGGCAGTTCAAAGGAAACGATATCATTGCCGTCAGTCGAACCGCGTTCGGTAACGCGACAAATTGCCATAACGCGAACTATCTGACGTTCCACCGGATCACGGATTTCCGAAAACGCAGCATGAAAGACAAGCCCTTCACCCGTCAGATCAAAGAACAGAAAGCCCAACCAAGCGCTCCAGCGGACGCGGACAAGCCGCGCCACTGAGCTTTGACGTTCGAAGGAATCGCAGATGAAGTCTAGGCCCAACATCCTATTGATTACCACTGATACACAAAGGTGGGACACGCTTGCATGCATGGGGAGTCCCCACGCTATATCTCCAAATCTAGATCGACTCGCCCGGGAAGGGGTCCTTTTCCGCAACGCGCACACATCATCGCCGGTATGCATGCCCGCACGGTGCAGCCTGATGACCGGAACCCACGCGCATGTGCACGGTTGCATCGAGAACGGGTTTGGGAGATTCGATCATCTACCCATGCTGCCCGACCTCCTCAAGGAAAAGGGATATTACAACATAATGGTCGGCAAGACACATTTTGGCCCGATACCCGATTCATTCGACGTATCCTTTTGCACGAAGGGAGAGAAGAATTCAGAGGCTGACGACTTCTATGCATCGTTCATTCGATCGAAGGGCTACTCGCGACAAACAAAGCACTTCGAGAAGAACCCGGTGCCCGAGGACATCTTCATCGACGCCTTTCTAGTCACAACGACAATCGAGGAGATTCACAAAGCCTCCCAAACCCCAGACCGCCCTTTCTTCGCATTCTGCTCGCTGCTCAGTCCGCACGGCCCCATTGATCCGCCCGGGCAGTGGGCCTCTTTGTACAACGATGTTCCATTGCCCGAGGTGAACTACCAGGAAGGAGAGATCTCTACACATCCTCCTGCTTTACGTTCACTTCTTGGCTATCCGGACAGGCCCGATGTGAACGGCGAGGATCTGTTGCGACAACGCCAACTTTACTATGGACTTGCCTCATACTGCGATCATCAGGTGGGGCGTCTGATGAAGTTTCTGGATGATTCCGGCCTGCGTGAGGACACACTGGTCATCTTTACATCAGACCACGGCCAGCAATATATGGATCACGGTTTCAATGATAAGCACAACTGGTACGACGAGACATGGCGAGTACCACTTATCATGAGTCAACCAAGCTGCTTGCCCTGCGGCCAGAGCGAGGATTTCGCCATGTTGCACGACCTAACGGTCAGCATCCTGGCAGCAGCAGGGACAGCATGCCCTTCCATGCAGGGATACGACCTTTATACACCGCTGGCCGCCAGTGAGCAACTGCCTCGTTGCTGTGCTTCTGCTTCGCTGTTCAGATCAGCGGCGCTGGCGACCATGCGCTGGAAAATGGAATACTACTTTGAAGATGGCTGCGGACGACTCTTCGACCGAATACGGGACCCGGAGGAGCAATTCGATCTTTGGGACGAACCAGCGTTGTCTTCAGTAAGGAACCGCCTGCTGCTGGCTCTCCTGGGATGGCATGGCGATACGATCGACCTGAAAGGATTGGTTCAGCGTTCGCATGTGGGCGGGCCCATTGCCAAACGGGCCGTCGCGCACATCCGTGCCGCTTCCGGCTTGGCCTCGGAGCGACGGCTGAACGAGCTCTGCAAAGAGATTGATGGGATGACAACCTCTGCGAAATCAACAACTTCGAACAAGCCGGATGCAGACGACGGCAAATAGCCGCGCCTGATCCGCAGCGTTCGGCAGGAGAACATGATTCGACGATTCACATTGCTGTTTGCGACCGTTTGGATCGCCCTGACGGTCGCTGATGACTACACGACCCACTTGGCGGTGACGGCATCCGGAGAATACGCGGAGCTCAATCCCCTTGGTGTCGGCACTGTCAAGACGATCATCGGGGTCGGCACAGCTCTCCTTCTGCTCGGCAGCATCGCCGTTGCTCTGGGGGCCTGGGGCTTGGGCAAACACCCTCCGGTTCGCGACGCCAACTTCAAGATCTTTCTGCGTGAGGCTTTCACAGGGAGACGCATGATCTGGGCATGGTTGATTCTCGGGCCACTCCTCTTTGCGTTTGGACGTGCTCTGCCCGTCCTTAGCAACCTCTCCTTCCTGTTTTTCGGCACCAGTCCCCTCATGTCCCTCGTGGCACGCTGCTCTCACGTGACGGGAACATCTGAGTTCACCGTCTATCTCGTCTGTTTGGTCGGGCTGATGTGGATCTTGTTCCTGCCCGTGACGTATGTGATGCATCTACTGGTACAACACACTCATGCCGAACAATCGCATGGAGAAACGACTTCAGATTCCGCGCCGAGCGCGGAATCCGAAGCGTCTCATGCGTAACGTTCGCCTTGAGAGATGAAACTTACTGACCACTTGACCATCGAAAGACGCTCGCTGAGCGAAGATGAGCGAAAGGAGTAAGCGTGTCTTGAACCACACCCCGTAGGCGCCAGAGCTCTGGCCCGTGGTTTGCTATTGAGTTTTCTGGTTTTCTCGGAGCAGTTTCCAGCGGTCCGGGAGAAAATCCTCTCGGTTGTTCGCGC
>Ga0272442_10010263_pt1 | contig 11560 bp, 12 predicted proteins | sample SSMForm2O_FD_200262 | JGI IMG/M metagenome (GOLD analysis project Ga0272442, IMG submission 200262) | Marine sediment archaeal communities from Little Sippewissett salt marsh, Falmouth, MA, United States - SSM-Form-2O | ecosystem: Environmental > Aquatic > Marine > Wetlands > Sediment ...
TCTCTGGAGGGCGGGTGGATCTGTTGCTGTTTGGCTTCTTTCATATACCTACCATTCGGCGAGCTCGCCGAGAAGTTCCTCTACCAGATCCTTCATGGTGACAATGCCGAGGGGCTCGTCGTTTCGACTGCGGCGCGGCCGGGTGACTAGGACGATTCGTTCGTCATTTCGGCGCATGATCTCGATGGCGTCGATCACGGGCGTGTTGGCATCGAGCTGGCGGATGGGGATGACGAGGTCGTCGAGGCTCTGGAAGGGTTGGCCGGAGCTGAGCGCATTGTAGACATTGACGAAACCGATGATGTTGTCGGGTGTGTCTTTCCAGACGAGCAGTCGGGTCAGGGCGTGCTTACTCAGTTTGTTGAGCAAGGCCGGGCGGTCGGAGCGGACGTCGATTGACTGAACGTGGCTGAAGGGGACTTTGACGGCATGAAGTCGCAGCCCGGGAATGTTGACGATGCGGTCGATGATTTCGGTCTGGACGGGACTGAGGAGTCCCTCCTCGGTTGTGTCCCGGAGGATGGCCCGCACGTGGTGCTTGTGGGCTGAGGTGATGGCGGCGGGGGCCATGGGGGGTGAGCCCATGAGGCGCGCGGCGAGTTGGGATAGGAATCGGAGCAAGGGGACGATTCCGCACCAGGTCAGGACGCGCCGGGTCAGGAGGAGCAGGGGGGCGAAGAAGGCGGTCAGGAGATCGGCTCGATATAGAAAGATGTTCTTGGGCAGGGATTCGGCCAGGACGAAGAGGAGGGGGGCCATGGCGGCGGTGGCGAGTAACTCGGCGAGGCGCTGTGAGGAAGCCAGGCGAAGGAAGACGTAGTTGGCACTGCTGGTGGCGATGTAGTTGGTGAGGTTGTTGGCGACGAGGAGGGAGAGCAGCAGTGCGGTGCCGTCCTGCATGGCCTTGTTGAGGGTGACGTGGCGCCAGCGGCCCTTCTCGGCGCCGAGTCGAAGGCGCAGCCGGCTCATGCGATATATCCCGGTTTCCAGGCCGGAGAAGATCGCGGAGAGGGCGACCATGAGAATGAGCAGAGATAAGGCTGCGGCATTACTCATCGGTGGATATCCGTTCGAATGAGAGGATTACGGTTTCGATCCGGCGTTTGTGGACGCGTTCGACGGTCAATTTGAGGTGGCCCAGGGTGGCGACGTCCCCCGGGCGAGGGATTCTGCCCAGGAGGGCGGTTACGAGTCCGCCTATGGTGGCCAGGCGTGTTTCGTCCAGGTCGACTGCGAGGGCATCGGCCCAGTCGTGGATGGCAAGGTCTCCGGAGAGGCGATACTGGAAGGGGCCGACCTGCTGAATGGGCTCCTGGTCGGTCGTGACATCGGTATCGCCGAAGAGTTCCTCGGCGATGTCTTCCAGAACGACCGATCCGGCGATGCCGCCGTACTCGTCGGTGACGACGGCCATGTCGGTCTCGGTTTTGCGGAAGAACTCGAGGAGAGACTCGACGGATTTCTGCTCCGGGACGAAGCGGACGGGCTGGACGAGCCGGTCGAGCGTCGCTTCGGGATTCAGGAGAAGTTGGCGGAGATGGATGATGCCGACGACGTTGTCGATGTCCCTGACGTAGACGGGCATCTTGGTGAGGTGATGGGTCTGCATGCGGTCGCGGGCGACCGCCATGGGCTCGGTGACATCGCAGGCGACCATGTCCACGCGGTGCTGCATGACGTGGCGGACCTTGAGGAAGCCCAGTTCGACGACTTCGGCCATGAGGCGGTTCTCGTCTTCGGTGATGAGTCCGCGGCGACGGGTCAGGTCGATCAGCGAGCGGAACTCCTTGAGGGTGGTGGGTCTGGCCTGTCGACGGTGGCCGAAGAGGAGTCGCAGGGCCGGCTCCAGGAAGAAGACGCGAAAGAGGAAGGCCACGGGGCGAAAGGCCTGGACACATAGAAAGACGGGAAGGGCGGCTGCGAGGGCGAACGAGCGGGAGTTGCCGTAGGCGATGGACTTGGGCAGGATTTCGCCGAGTAGGACGAGGGCGAGAAAGGTGCCGAGGGCCAGGCCAGCGGCCGCTCCGATGCCAGCGGTGGTCTTGGAGCGAAAGACGAGGGTGCTGGAGACGGCGTAATAGAGCACGTTGACGACGATGTTGCCCAAGAGCAGGCAGGTGAGGAGGCGGCCCGGCTGCTTGAGCAGGTGTGCGATGAGACGCTGGACCCTGTGCTTGGAGGTGTCGAGTTGTTTTATCTGGCGTCGGGTGAGGTTGAAGAAGGCGGTTTCGGAGCCGGAGAAGAAGGCGGAGGCGGCCAGGAGGATCAGCATGGCGGCGGCGTGACCGACATTGTGATAGGCGGCGGCGATCATGTCTGTTTGGGTGGTGACTTGGGCAGACGGATGCGGAAGGTGGTGCCTGCGCCGGGCCGCGAGGTGACGGCGATCTCTCCGGCGTGGGCGTCGACGACGCGTTTGCAGAATGCCAGGCCGACGCCTGAACCGGAGTAGGTGGTCTCATCGCCCCGGCCGGCCTTGGTGGTGAAGAACGGCTTGAATACATTCTCCAGATCGGCAGGGGGGATTCCGTGTCCGGAATCGCTGACGGTCAACTCGAGGTACTGCCCGTTCTCTTCGGCGGCGACTTTGAGGGTCCCGCCACCGGGGAGCATGGCGTCGCGGGCGTTGAGGATCAGGTTCATGAGCACCTGCTGGATCTGCACGGGGACGCAGCGGACCTGGAGGTCTTCGGGGACGTCCGTGGTGACAGCGATGCTGTCTTTTTGGAAATCGCGGCAGAGGGAGGTGAAGACCTCCTCGACGAGGGCCGGTATGTTGACCATCTCGGTATCCTGGGCCCGTCCGTTGGCGACGGCCAGCATGCTGGTCATGATTTTGGAGGCCCGTTCGCAGTTGCGGACGGTCTTGTCGAGTACTTTGTCGACGAGTGCCTTGTCTTCGGAGTTCTGCACGGCCAGGGCGGCGTAAGTGGCCAGGGGGGTAAGGAGATTGTTGATTTCGTGCGCGATCATGCTGGTGGCGGAGCCGAGATTGGCGAGGGCCTGTAGCTGGACGTTCTGGGATTTGAGGGCGGTGTTTTCCTGCTCTTGCTCGGCCAGTTTCTGGTGGAGCCCCAGACGCTTATCGAGGATACTTGCCAAGAGACTGCTCCTTCTTTAGAATGCGCATCGCCGCATCGGCACGGGTGCATTATCTGGCGGAAGTCATTGCCTTACAAGACTCTATATCGGACATCGCGGCCTTATTTCTTGAGCGTGCGGGCCGTTTGAGCGTGGGGGCATGGGAAGGGCGAAGGAGAGCCGAGAGCCATGAACGATCAGAGGATTCTTGACGAGCTTCTGGGTCTACTGGAGGGTCAGGGTGTGACGATTCGTCGCGAGCCGCTGGGTGGGACCGGTGGCGGGCTCTGCGCGGTGCGGGGTTCGAGGCAGTTCTTCGTTGACACGGAGGCGGACTCGGCGGAGATGTCTGTCCTTTGCGCCGAGGCGGTGGGCCAGGTTCTGGACGTCGAGGCGATCTACATTCGGCCTGAGGTGCGTCAGTTCATCGAAGCGCACGGCGGGCCGCGGGCGTCTTGAGTGGCCGCTGGGGGCGGAAAATGGCCCGGCAGGCAGAAATTGCTTGAAATCTGCCTTGTGAGACAAGAAAAGAGTATCATTGGATACGGAATATGAATTCTGGCGTGGCGCCGCTGAGGCTTTCGGCGCCTGGAGTTTTGATCATGACGCATGGACCCATTGACTCACCGGCCAACCGGTTGCCGGTTGTCCTGGTGGTGGATGACAATCAGCAGAACCTCGAACTGATCCAGGCTTATCTGGATGATGTCGATTGCCAGACGTTTGCGGCCGGCGACGGGGTCGAGGCGCTGGAGAGCGTGGCGGCGCACAAGCCCGATCTGATTCTGCTGGATGTGATGATGCCGAAGATGAGCGGGTTCGAGGTGTGCCGGCGTCTGAAGAGCAATCCGAATACGAAGGATATTCCGATCATCATGGTCACGGCGTTGAACGAGTTCGGGGATATTGAGCGCGGGATCGACTCGGGGACCGACGACTTCGTGAGCAAGCCGGTCAATCGACTGGAGCTGTTGACACGCGTCAAGACCATGCTGAAACTGAAGCATCTAACTGACACACTGCAACGCACCGTTGCCTATCTGAGTGAGGTGGAGAAGCACGCGCAAGCGACGTCTTCGGAGCCGGGGGAGTAGGACCGGCAGGGGAGTCGGGCGGGGGATGTGGCCGGCATGGGGGCTGCTCGTGGAAGGGGCAGTGCTGCGGCGTGGCCGGTTCCGGGAGGTCCATTTCTGCGTATGACCACGGTCAAACGGGCTTGATACCGCCCTACCAGGTCCGATAACGGCCGCTTTGGGACCCCACCAACCGCTACAGGGCGCACAACCGCCATGACGTCTGGCTCGACGCGTCACGGGGGGTCCAGTCGGCCCGAAGAGAGGTTAACACGCCCGGGCATTATGACGATACCTCAGCCAGGTAGAATATTCCCCTTTGTGATTCCTGGAGTGAGGGATGGGCGGATTGCTGGAACTTCTCGGTAAGGCCATAACTGTCGACACGTCTGAGTTGATCTGGCACTGGCTCAACGAGCGTCACCAGGCGCGAGGCGACGGGGAGTCGCTGCAATGTCGACACCTCGGTCGGATTGTGGAACTGATGGGCGAGAATCATACCGAGGGGGCAACGGAGCAGTTGCGTCTTTACCTGTTCGAGCATCCTTCGTGCTGCCTGGGGCGCATGGCGGCGGCGGCGTTGGCTTTGCGGGCCGGGGACCTGGAAGCGGCTATCGAGGAACTGAATTCTATCTACATGCGACAGCCGAACAATACGCTGATGCTGTATGCGTTGGGGCATTGCCACGAGCGGCTGGGGCATCAGGCAGAGGCGGTGGAGTTCTATCAGGATTGCCTGAAATTCAAGGGTTATCTGGAATTGCCGGCGCAGCGGCTGGCGGCGATCTACTTCAAGGATGGGCGTATTCCCGACGCGATCGCGCAGTACGAGCCCTTGATTGGGCATTACCCGGACGATACGTCCATGCTGGTGACGCTGGGGCATTTGTATACAGCCAGCGGCCAGTACGGCAAGGCGGTGGAGGCGTTCAACAAGGCCATTCTTTTGCATCCGGACAATTTCATCGCCCAGGATGAGACGATCGACGAGTTGTTTCACACGGGGCATCTGGAGGAGGCTCTGGATGCCATCGATGTGCAGTTGGCCGAGCACGAGGACCGTGCGGACCTGATTGCCAGGCGGGCGGACATCCTGGCAATGATGGGCGCGACGTCGGATGCGATTGCGCAGTACCAGCAGGCACTGCGGATCTGTCCGGATTTCCTGGAAGCGACGATCAAGCTGGGAACGAACTACCTGCGGATTCACGCGGAACAGTTGGCGGCCAAGCAGTTCAACCGGGCGATCGAGATCAACGACAAGATCGTGGAGGCCTACATGGGCCTGGCGGTGGCGCAGAAGCTGGCGGGTTATGGTTCGGAGGCGATCAAGACGCTTTCGCTGGCCGCGGCGATTCAGCCGAATAGCGCGTTTCTGTTTGCCGAGACGGCGAAGCTGATCCTGAAGGCGGCGGTCGATGCGAATCTGATTGAGGCGCCGGGGACCCATGAGAACCTGGACGAGGTGGTTATGGCGGCCCATCGCGCGCACCTGGCGCGGTCTCCGTATAACCCGGACCTCGACTATCGGCTGGGCATTCTGTGCATCAACTGCAATCGTCTGGCGGAAGCGACGGAGTTGCTGGAGGCGGCGTTGCACATCAATCCCACGTTCGTGCGGGCGACGACGAAGCTGGCGGTTTGCCGGTTCGAGACGGGGTACGCGGAAGAGGCCCTGGATCTGGTTGTTCCGACGGGCTGGTACGATTCCGGGACTCTGGAGTTGTACTATCAGACGGCCTTGCTGTACAGCAACCGCATCAAGTTCGCGTCGTCGGTGATCAACCTTCAGCGGGCGTTGGAAACGACGATCGGGACGGACCTGGACCCGACGACGAACATTTCGATTGTCCTGCAGAATCTTGGTCTTGCCGACACGGTGGGGCTGATGTGGGAGAATCTCTGCCAGACGGCGGCACACGCACCGGCGACAAACGGCTAGAACGGCCTCGAACGGCGTCCACACCCCCCATAGCAGCAAATCGGCACTTCCCGCTCTTCCGAGCTGGATGAAACATAACATATCTTATGAGACGTTGGGGGTGGTCTGGATTTCGGGGTGGTTTGGGGCGTATCGGGTGCTTGGCCCTGTCGGTTTCGGGGGTGAGTCGTTAGGATGTCTGGGCCCTGGCGTACGTTCGTTTGGGCGGAGCGGTCAACGCGTTGGTCTGGAGTTTGTTGGTATGTCTATCGGTGTGAGGCGATTTGCGGCTGCGTGGTCGGCTGTGACGTGGCTGATTACGCTGGTGGTTATTGGCGTGGTTGTTGTGGTCGTGGGCTCGGTGCTTTCGCGGGTGGAGAATGCTTCACCTGAGGATACGGCGGGCCGTGCGGCGCTGATTGCGGTGGCTTTTGTCGTGCCCGTGGTGTTGCTCATCGCGGTGGTGTTTGCGCCGCTGGGTTACACGGTTGACGACGTGGGGACTATTGTCAATCGGATGGGCCCGAAGGTATGCATCTTGCACGATGAGATTGCGGAGATTCGGCGTATTGGGCGACGGGATCTGGGATTCTGTGTGCGGCTGGGTGGCTCGGGCGGTTTCTTCGGGTGGTTTGGTCGTTTCTGGAGTACGCGGCTGGGTCACCATCGGATGTACGCGACGAACAGTCGCGATCTGGTGTATATCGAGCGTGTGGATGGGACGAAGGTGATCCTATCGCCTTTCCCAGCGGATGTGTTTATCGCGGCCGTGGAGGAGGCGAAAGGCTGATCGGGGTTGGCGTGGGTGTCCCGGGGCGGTCCGATAAAGGGCCTGGCAGGGCGGTGTGACTGTGCGCCGCGGGTGGCGGCAGGCGTTTTTAGAATACGTTGCGCTGGAAGGGATCGCGAAGGGCCAGGGGCTTGCCGAGGATTTCGGCGTGGAGGATCGCCCTTCTGAGGGCTTCGGGATTGGTTTGGTCTATCACGTCGGAGGCGACGGATACGGTGGGCTTGGGTGGTTGGACCAGGGGTGGCGCGGGGCGCGGGGTCGGGGTGTGGACGGTCGCGGCGATTGGGGCCGGCTGCGGGACCTTTGAGGACACGGGGAGCGGGCGTGCTACCGCGGGTCGGGGTCTCTGGGGACGCTGCTGCCTGGGGGCGGGAGCGGAAGGTTGGCGAGCCGGCTGAGCTGGACGAGGACGAGGTGGGGCTTGCGTTGGAGGCTTCGCGGTCGACTGGGGCCGCTTGTTGGGTTCGTAGACGAGAACGGACTGCCCGCCGCGACCGGTGCGGACGGCGACCTGCCCTTTAGGGGGCGATGCCGGCGCTTGCTTTTGCGAAGGTCGAGGACGCTGGGGTTGCTTTTTCTGCTGTTGCTGCTGGCCTTCGACGGCCCGCTGGATTTCCTCGGCCTTGTCGACGAGTTGCTGTATCCAACTGTGGGGCTTGCGTTTCTGATCCCCCCTGCCGCCCTGCTGCTGATCGCGCTTGTTCTTGGCGCTGGCGGCCTTGATGATCGCGGTGATGATCCAGAACGCGGCGACGACGAGGATGAAGAGGAGTTCGCTGGCATCTTGCGCGAGCAGTTTGGGCTGACTGAACCATTGACTCAAAGGCATCTGCTATTCGCCTTTCTGGGGTTTGGCAATGGAATCCCGCATGTCTGTGTCGGCGGCGATGTTCCTGAGGCGCTGGTAGTCCATGATGCCCAGGTTGCCCTTCTGGAAGGCTTCGGCGATGGCGAGGGGGACTTTGGCCTCGTTTTCGACGACGAGGGCTCGCATTTCTTGCTCGCGGGCCTGAGCCATGGCGCGGCGTTTCTCGGCTTCCGCTTGTGCTCGCACCAGATCGGCCTTGGCCTGGGCGCCCTGAAGCTGAGCGCCGATGTTCTCGCCGACGTCGACATCGGCAATATCGATCGAGAGAATCTCGAAGGCCGTTCCTGAATCGAGTCCCTTGCCCAACACCGCCTTGGAAATGTTGTCGGGATTCTCCAGGACGCCCTTATACGTGATGGCACTACCGATGGTGGTGACAATCCCCTCGCCGACACGGGCGATAATCGTCTCTTCGGTAGCGCCGCCGATCAGGCGGGCGATGTTGGCGCGGACGGTGACGCGGGCCTTGGCCTTGAGCTGGATGCCATCCTGGGCGACGGCATCGACGGTCTCCTTTCCCTTGCTGGGATCGGGACAGTCGATGACCTTGGGATTGACGCTGGTCTGGACGGCGTCGAGGATGTCACGGCCGGCCAGGTCGATGGCGGTGGCCGTCTGAAGGGTCAGTTCGATGTTGGCGCGGTTGGCGGCGATCAGGGCCCGGACGACATTGGGGACGCGCCCCCCTGCCAGGTAGTGGCTTTCGAGGTCCTTGGTCGTTAGTTCGAGGCCGGCCTGGACGGCGGTGATCTTGCTGAGGACGATGGATCGGGGATCGACCTTGCGGAGCCACATGCCGATCAGTTCGCTGAGCCTGATGTCGGCGCGTGAGAAGTAGGCCTGGAGCCACAAGCGGGCGAATTTGAGGAGGATCACACCCAGCACGAGGGCGACAATCAAGACGACGATCAGGATGCCGATCACCAGCGGATCCATGGGTTCATTCTGAAGCAGCAACATTCGCGTCATGTCAGACATGCGTTTTCCCTTTCCCTAGGCCTCGTCCGTTACTCGAACCGTCAGTTGTGTCCCTTCTACGCGGATCACCGTTATCAGCTTGTCACTCTCTACATATCCGCTTTCAGCGACACATTCAACCCTGTGTCCGTCAAAATCGCAAGTGCCGACCGGTCGCATGGGTGTGAGGGCCCGGCCGGTGCGGCCGAGCAGTTGACTGAGCTGGTCGGTGTCTACTATGGCGTCGCCCCGCCGCCGAATGGGGGGCGCGAGTCTGACCACCTGAATCACGGCTATCAGGAGAACGATAACGACCAAGAGCGTTTTGACCCAGGGGGCGACCTGGAGCAGTATGGACGCCATCTCGGACATCTGTCCTTTTCCTATGCTAGAACTGGTTTCAGAACTGCTTCCTAGGTTTGCTCTGTTACGCGAACGGTCAGTTGTGTTCCTTCGACACGAATGACCTGGACTTCTTTTCCCTTGGGCACGTAGCCACTCTCGGCGACACATTCGACGCGTCGTCCGGCGAACTCGCAGGTGCCGACGGGTCGCAGGGGTGTAAGCACCTTGCCGATCTGGCCCATCAGGGCGGCCAGTTGGTCTCCGTCTGCGATGGCGTCGCCTCGCCGGCGCACGGGGCGGGAGAGGATGACGCGTTTTCCGAATCGTGTGCCAGGCAGGACTTTGTAGGCGGCGATGAGAAAGGTGGGGATCATGACGACGGCTGCTACAATGCTGAGCCACCCTGCTATCGGGCTGTAGCGAAAACATATCACGACGCCCCCGACGACGCATGCCAGGGCGCAGACGGTGAGGATGCCTCCGCTGGGGAGGAAGACCTCGGCGACAATCAAAGCGGCACAGGCGATAAACAGAAAAACCACAAACAGCAGCCACCAGGTCATACACGCATCCTCATCGCTTGGTGTCGGTCGAACAGGACTTTCGCGCGGTGCACGAGGCCCGTCTCGGCGTATCCTACGTGTCTTCGATTTTCTTGACAACGACTCTGTTGCCGTGGATTTCGATCACTTCCACCGCTGTGCCTTTGTCGAGGAACTCGGCGGTGGCGACGACGTCGACTACGGCGTCACCGAATCTCGCCTTTCCGGCCGGGCGCAGCTTGGATGTCACCTGGCCCCTGCTGCCTACCTCGAGCCGGCCGGCGGCGCTGTGCGGTGGCGCGGTGAGACTGATGCGTGCCGTAGCGGCGGAGGCTGAGGCGCTGGCCGGGACGAGGATCAGTCCGCTCATGAAGGGCAGTTTCGGCAGATAGCGGGAGACGATGGCGGCGAGCACGCTGCCTCCAATCAATCCGTATGTCAGGCCCAGGACGCCGTCTCTCAGTATGCGCCAGTCCTCCGGTCCCTCCGGCCAGGGGAAGCGGCCCGGTGCGCCTTTGACCAACATGCCGAATACGCCGGCGAGGAAGAAGGTTATGCCCAGGACCCCGGCGATGCCGAAACCGGGGAGGACGAAAAACTCGATCAGGATCAGGACCATGCCTGCGAAGAGCAGGATGATTTCGAGCCAGTTGGCCAGGCCGGTGAGGTACTTGCTGCCGATGATGATGGCGAAGCAGATGACGGCGACGAGTCCGGGCAACCCGAGACCGGGCGAGCTGAACTCGATGTAGACGCCGAGCAGGGCGAGCATAACCAGGACGCCCATGACGGCGGGCGAATTGAGCCAACGGACCATTTCCTCGGACCACATGGTGTTCAGTCGTATGGGGGGCTCGACGAAGCGGACGCCGTCGCGCTTCTCGAGAAACGCCAGGGCGGCGTCTAGATCCTCAACGACGGCGCGGGCGATGCCGTGTTCGAGGGCTTGGGAGGCGGTGAGGGTGAGCAGTTCATCGGGGCCGACGACCTCCTCGGCGTTGTCGACGTCGTAGGCGTTGGCGTCTGCGGGCTTCTTGTCGGCTTCGAAGTACTCCCACCGGTCCGTACTGAGATTCTTGACGCGCCAGACCTCGATCTGCATGGTGACCATGGCCTTGAGGAGCAGCTCGGGGTAGCCGTTGGCTTCGGAGGCGCGCTTGAACGCGGCGCGTATGAAGCTTTCGCTCTTTTCTCGCTCGACGCCTTCAAGCGTGCCGCCCATGACGATGGGGGCGCAATCACCGATGGTGGTGCTCTCGCGCATGATGATGTCGTTACAGGAGACGCTGATGAGGGCGCCTGCGGAAATCGCCTCAGTGTTGACATAGGCAACTGTCCGAGCCCGGTCGCCAATAGTCTGGATAAAATACTTCGCGATGCTGTCGGCGGCGTCGACCAGTCCGCCGTAGGTTTCGATCTCAAAGATGAGGTACTCGACCCCGGCTTCCATGGCCGCTTCACTGCGTCGCTCGAGGGACTCGAGCAGGCCGCGATCGATCATGCCTTTGCAGGAGATGATGGCGGCTTTGGCCTGGCGAGGTGATTGGTTTGGATCGTTGGGTTCGGCGGCTGCGGCCCATCCTGAGGCCAGCAGGCCGAGCACACATGCCAATATGATACGATCGGTCCGTCTCATGGCGCTGATTGTATCGGTCTGCCCTGCGTTTGGCAACAGGCACCCGCGTCGCGGGCAAAAATCCTCGCCCCCCCCTGCTCGGCTCGGATCACGCCAAAGAGCAGAGTATCTCGGCGCCCTGTTGGATCTTCTCGTCAGTGGTGGCGAAGCTAATGCGGAAATGGGTGTCTTTCTCGCTGAAAACGTTGCCCGGTATGACGAGGACGTTGTTCTTGATGGCCTCGGTGACGAATTCGGTGCCGGAGCGTCCGGGGGCTTTGATGAAGGCGTAGAAGGCTCCGCCCGGTTTGACGAGTTCGAACTTGTCGCGGAGCGCGTCGAACAACAGATCGCGTTTCTTCGTGTAA
>Ga0272442_10010266_pt1 | contig 11559 bp, 10 predicted proteins | sample SSMForm2O_FD_200262 | JGI IMG/M metagenome (GOLD analysis project Ga0272442, IMG submission 200262) | Marine sediment archaeal communities from Little Sippewissett salt marsh, Falmouth, MA, United States - SSM-Form-2O | ecosystem: Environmental > Aquatic > Marine > Wetlands > Sediment ...
GGCTCGAGATTCTCTCTTCGTAATTCGCCAGGTAATCGCCGACGTCGCGGATGTTCAGCGCATCGGTATAATAGCCGCCGATCCACGGAATGACGGTACGCGGAAGGGATTCCATCGAGCCGGCCGGTCCCGCGTTGCCGACATTCAACGTAATCCCGAAAGACAGGACCAACACCGCAGCCAGGCCGACCGCCTCGCGTCGCGCCGTCCGCAGTCCCGTCTTCAGGCAGACCGCCAGAACGACGCACAGCATCAATGCCAGGACGATCGCCGGGGAGACACCCGACCAGGGGGCCGGATCGGCATAGTACGGCCATGTCCACTGGCCCGGGATGCCGATCCGCCACAGACGCCCGCCCACAAGGATGCAAACGATCAGCGTCACCGCCGCCAGCGCCGCCAACCACCCGACGGCCGCGTCGCCCGAACGGGCGCGCGACCATCGCGGCGAAAGAAGACGGGCGTGTTCGTCTCGGCCGCCCGCCTTCGATTGAAAGCGACTCGTCATCGAATCATCCATGTGCGCGGCGCATCACTTCCTGAAGATATCCTTCGCGTCCTTGATGAGGTCGTCGCCCGTCTTCTTCAGTTCATCGCCGGTCTTCTTCAATTCGTCGCCGGTCTTCTTGACCTCATCGGCCATCTGGTCGCCCGTTTTCTTGGCGGCCTCTCCGGCGGCTTTCACGTCCTCTCCCGCCTGCTTGACGCTTTCCTGGATCGCCTCGGCCGCTTCGGACACTTTCAGCGCATCCTCGATGGGGCGCGCCACGCCCAGCACAATCTCGCGCGCGATCTGGCTTGGAGGCAGGCCGTTGCCGTTCTCGTCGGCCAGGTCTTTCATTTCGACGGAGGGAAGCGATATCTTCACCGAAGTGCCGAGGGTCGCCACGGTAACCTTCACGTTCGTTACCTTCACGAGGTCCACGCGCATTCGCGTTCCGCCCTCGGTCGAGGGCGGCGCCTCCGGCTCCTCCGGCGCGGGTTCTTCGGCCTCGCCCTTCTCCAGACCGTCGAGCAAGGCGCGGATGTTGGACTTGCCGCCCTGGAATTCGACGGTGAACTGAGGCCCGTCCACGAGGATTTCCTCGACGTGAATCTCCTTCGACAGCAGCGCCCTGGGCCGGGCGACAACGTGGATGAGATCGGCCTGCAGGATGGTGGGACCCTTGTAGCCGGGGGGATTTCCGATGGCCAGTCCCTCCAGCGTCACCTCGCCCTTCAAGGGGTATACCGTCGCGTCCCGAAGCGTCGTCTCGACGTGCAGAACGCGCGGCCCCGCCTGCTCGAACGCGATCTTGATCAGGGTCCCCAACCGCGAAAGCACGATAACGATCGCCAGAACCGGCGCCAGAATCACCGCGGCGACAACCATCAGCACGATCTTTTTTCTGCGAGTCATAGTGTTCCCTTTCGCGCATTAGGATTGGCGTCCTGTCGGCCAACGCAACCCACTGCATGTAGTTGTAGAACCACGCGAGACGCCTGTCAAGCGATGCCGGACTCTTGACTCTCTCTCGCCACGCTGATAGGTTGCGCGTTCGGGCGGCCCCGCATGGCCGCACGGGAATGACCGGGTACGGGTTGAACCGATGCAGGTAATCGATTGCAGGGGATTCTTCGTGCGAGCCGCGTACGGCGCCGTTCCGGCCGCGCCGTTGGCCCTGTATCGGATGGCCGCTTTCCCGGCAACCCTGGTTTACGGAACGGTTGCGCGTCTGCGACGGCGACTGTATCAAACAGGCTTGATGCGACGCCATTCGCTTGGCGCGCCGACGATCAGCGTGGGGAACGTCACCGCGGGCGGAACGGGAAAGACGCCGATGGTCGCCTGGGTCGCCCGATGGCTGATCGAGCAAGGAAGGCACCCGGCGATCCTCAGCCGCGGCTACGGCGCCGCGCCGGCCGGCGAAGAACGCGGCGAAAACGACGAGGCGGCCGTGCTCCGGGACGCGCTCCCGGACGTGCCGCATTATGCCGACCCCGACCGGGTTCGGGCGAGCCGCCGCGCAACGGCCGACGGCGCCGACTGCCTGGTGCTGGACGACGGATTCCAGCACCTCCGCGTCCGACGCAACGCGGATATCGTGCTGCTCGACGCCATCGATCCCTTCGGCGGCGGACGGCTTCTGCCCGCGGGAACCCTGCGAGAGCCCCTGACGTGCCTGACCAACGCCGACGCGATCGTCCTGACCCGAGCCGACCTGGCGGGCCGCGAAGCGCTGCGTCGTCTGCGCGCGAAAGCGGCGCGCCTCGCGCCCCGAGCGGTATTGTGCGAGACCCGTCACGCCCCCCTGCGCCTGGCGTCGCCGTCAGGCGCCGCGGCAGAACCGCCGGAGACCCTGGCCGGCCGCCGCGTGGGCGTCTTCTGCGGCATCGGAAATCCGTGGGGATTCGTGAAAACGGCGCAGTCGGTCGGCGCGAACGTGGCGGCAGCGTGTTTTCTGCCCGACCATTTTGTGTATGATAGTAGCGGACTGGCCTCCGTGGCCGCTCGCATGGCGGCCGCCGGCGCGGAAACGGTCCTGACCACGAAGAAGGACGCCGTGAAGATCGGCGACCGCTGGAACGGCACAATGCCGTTGCGGGTGATCGAGGTGGGGATCGCAGTCCTCAGCGGCCGGGAAAAACTGGAAGGATTGTTGAAGGACGCCACTGCCGGATGACTCGTCGCGCCACCTTCAGGTATTTGATCGAGCATGCTGTCGTCATGGCCGCCTTGCTCGCGCTGCAATCCATGCCCTTGCGACTCGCGCTGCGCACGGGCGAGTTGATCGGCCGCGTCGCCTGGGTCCTTGCCGGCAAACGCCGGCGGCGCGCCGTCGAGAACCTTATGCACTCGTTTCCGGGCATGTCGCGACAGGCGGCCGAGGGGACCGCGCGCGGCGCCTTCACCCATTTCGGCCGGGCGATGGCCGAAACCGCCGTCGCGCATCGCTTCATGCGCCCAAGCAATTATCGTCAGCACATCACCATCCGGAATGAGAAAGCATTCCGGCGCCTTGTGGCCGAAGAGCGCGGCGTTATTCTTGTCAGCGCCCATCTCGGGGCATGGGAGTTGTTCGCCGTAGTCCTTGGTGAAATGTCCGCGCCTCTCTATGTTGTATATCGCAAGATGAAAAACCCCTATTTGGATCGGTATCTCCACAGGCGACGCGCCCGGTTCGGCCAAACGATGGTCGAGCGGACCGGTGCCCTGCGCCCCCTTCTGCGCGTCCTTCGAAAGGGAGGTTACGCCGTCTTCCTCGTGGACCAGCATCTGCGCCGCAATTGGCTGTGGGTGCCGTTCTTCGGCCGGCCGGCCTCGACAACGCCGGGCCCGGCCATGCTCGCACTGGCAACGGGCGCGCCGATCATCTGCTTCTGGAGCGTACGTGTGCCTGGAACGTACCGGTTCGAACTTGCCTTCTCCGACCCGATCCGACCCGTCTCCACGGGTGATCGGAGAGCCGATACCCGGCGGACCACCGAGAAGATCAGTCGTATTCTGGAGGATGCCGTCAGGAAAGCGCCCGAGCAGTGGCTCTGGATGCACAAGCGCTGGCATAAGCCCCCGCCCGAGGCGACCGCCAAAGGAGAGTGAGATGTCCAAGCATCTGGCGACGCTGATCGAGAGCATCGGTTCGCCCCGCGTGCTCGTAATCGGCGACCTCGTCCTGGACCGCTACGTGTGGGGCGACGTGAGCCGCGTCTCGCCCGAAGGCCCCATCCCCGTGCTGAACGTGACGATGGAAGAGGCGCGTCCCGGCGGGGCGGGAAACGTGGCCGGCAACCTCGCCCGCCTTGATGCGGTCGTCTCGATCTGCGCGGTGACAGGAGACGACGGTCCCGGCGCGACGCTCCAAACCCAGCTCGAGGAACTCGGCGCGAACACGTCGGGCATCGTGGCCTGCGCGGACCGCCCGACCGCCGTCAAGACGCGCTACATGGGATTCGTCCAAAGCGCGCGACGCGCGGTGCAGCACATTCTGCGCGTGGATCGCGAACGCACCGGCGCCGTCTCCGCCGAGACGGAAGACCGCGTCATCGCATGGCTGGAAGAGGCCGTCGCCGGACAGGACGCCGTCGTCGTTTCCGATTACGACAAGGGACTGCTCACCGAGCGCATTCTTTCCCGCGCGTACGAGCTCGCCGCCGAACACGGCGTGCTCACTGTCACGGACCCGAAGATCGCGCGGCCGTATTCGGTCTACCGCGGCAGCACGGTCGTCACGCCCAATCGCTACGAAACCCAGGTCGCCACGGGCATCGCGCCCCGCGATTCCGAAAGCCTCAAGACCGCCGCCGCCGCCCTGCGCGAAATGACGAAGGCGCGGAACGTGGCGATTACGCTCGACCGCGAGGGCATGTACGTGGCCGGCGAGGACGAACCCGGGCTGCTGCTGCCCGTGCGGGCGCGCGAAGTCTATGACGTGAGCGGCGCGGGCGACATGGTGGCGAGCGTCATCGCCTTCATGCTGGCCGCCGGGGCCGACATGCGCGCCGCCGCGACGGCGGCCAACGCGGCAGCCGGCATTGAAGTCTCCAAGCTCGGCGCGGCACCCGTTTCGCGATCGGAAATCGTGGCCGACCTCCTCGCGGAGACCGGCTTCGCCCCGAAGCTGAAAACCGCCGAGGCCGCCGCCGAGATGGCCGCCGAGGCCCGCCGCCGCAACCGAAAGGTGGTGTGGACGAACGGATGCTTCGACATCCTGCACGTCGGCCACTACGAATACCTCAAGTTCTCGCGGCAACAGGGCGACATGCTGATCGTCGGCCTCAACAGCGACGACTCGGTCCGCCGCGTGAAAGGCCCGAACCGTCCCATCACCGGCCAGGCCGAACGCGCCCGCATCCTCGGCGCCCTGGACGTGGTGGACTGCGTGGTCATCTTCGAGGACGACACGCCTCTGCGGCTGATCAAGATGATCCGGCCCGACGTGCTCGTCAAGGGCGCCGACTACACCCGGGACACCGTCGTCGGCGCGGACTTCGTCGAGTCCTGCGGCGGCCGGGTGGCCCTTGCCCCCGTCGTGGAGGGAATTTCCACAACGGACATCGTCCGCCGCATCGTCGAGATTCACGGCAATGCGGCCGACAATGCCGAATCTTCGTGACGCGCGCCGAAGAAAGGAGCATTCCATGAGTTTCGCCGAACGGATCGAAAAAGAAATCCGGCGAAGCATCGCGGTCAAGGAGCAATTTCTCGCCGACGGCGGCGCGGCGGTCCTCGAGAAGATGGCCGAGGCCCTTCTCAAGGCGCTCCGCGCGGGCGGGCGGGTCTATCTGTGCGGCAACGGAGGCTCGGCCGCGGACTGCCAGCACATCGCGGGCGAGTTCGTCGGCCGCTTCATGAAGGAACGCGCCCCCCTGCCCGCTGTCGCGCTGACCACGGACACGTCGGTCCTGTCGTGTCTGGGAAACGATTACTCCTTCGACGTCGTTTTCGAGCGCCAGGTAAACGCACTCGTCCGAGTCGGCGACGTGCTGATCGCGTTGAGCACCAGCGGTAATTCGGAAAACATTCTTCGCGCCGTTGCGGCGGCCAAAAAACTCGGCGCTGTCACGCTCGGATTCTCGGGACGCGGCGGCGGAAAGCTGACCGACTCGGCCGACATCTCCCTCGTCGCGGGCGACGACGTGTCGGCGCGCATCCAGGAACTGCACATCACCTGCGCCCACGTCCTTTGCGGCCTCGTGGAGGCGCAATACTTTGCCTGAAAAGCCCCCCCGCAAGGCCGTTTTTCTCGATCGCGACAGCACCGTGATCGAGGACATGAGGTACTCGGCGGACATCGCCCGGATGAAAGTCCTGCCCGGCGTGATCGAGGGCCTCGTCCGCTTGCAGGAAGCGGGCTACACGCTGGTCATCGTGACGAATCAGTCGGGCGTCGCGCGCGGGTGCTTCACGGAGGCGGAATTGCGGGCGTTCCACGAAGCCCTGACCGCCCGGCTGGCCGAGAGCGGGGTGCGGCTCGCCCGAATCTATTACTGCCCCCATTACCCCGAGGGAAAACTGCCCGAATACAGCACGGTCTGCGATTGCCGCAAGCCCGCGCCGGGAATGATTCTGCGCGCCGCGAAGGAACTGGCGCTCGACCTGCCGGATTCATGGGTGATCGGCGACAGCGATCGCGACACGGCCGCGGGCCGCGGCGCGGGCTGCCGCACCATCCTCGTCGAGACCGCGGACGATCCGCAAACGGGGAATCCGAACCCCGACTTCCGCGCGAAAGACCTTCAGGCGGCCGCGGATATTATTCTGGGCGAGCAGCGATGATCGTCGCGGGCATAGACATCGGCTCGGTCGCCACGAAAGCGGCGCTCCTGGACGGAGGGCGCGTCGTCGGACGCGGGATGTGCGCCACGGCGGCGGATCCGGGCGCCGCGGCCGAGACCGCCCTCGAGGCCGCCTTGGCCGAAACCGGCCTCGCCCGCGCCGGAATCGCCCGCACCATGGCCACGGGCTACGGCCGCCGCGCCGTGAAGACAGCGGACGGCGCCGTCACGGAGATCACGGCCGCGGCGCGCGGCGCACATGCGGCGCACGGCGAGAACGTGGGGCTTATTATTGATCTGGGCGGGCAGGATACGAAGGCGATCGCGCTCGACGCCAGGGGTCGCGTGCGGGACTTTCTGATGAACGACAAGTGCGCCGCGGGAACCGGCAAGTTCCTCGAAGCCATGGCGCACGTGCTGGGACTCTCGATCGAAAAACTCGCCGAGACCGCGGCGAGCGCGGACTCCGCCGCGCCGCTCTCCTCAACGTGCACGGTGTTCGCCGAAAGCGAAGTCATCTCGCTGGTGCATCGCGGCGTGCCGGTCGAGCAGATCGCGGCGGGTTTGCACGCGGCCATCGCCGGACGCATCGCGGCAATGGTCGAGCAGGTGGGGCGAAGCAAGGACGTGGTCTTCATCGGCGGGGGTGCGCGCAACCGGGCCATGCGCATCGCGCTGGAGAGCGTTCTCGGCGCGACGATTCGCGTGCCCGACCATCCCCAGTTCACGGTGGCCCTGGGCGCCGCGTTGATCGCGGGCGGGGACGCCGCGCACTGAGGCACGGGCGCGTCAGCGCGTCTTCTCGGCGTCGTCGATGCGCGTCGCGTCAACCATGGTGTCGCAAACTTCGATGAGCCGATCCAGGCGCGTTGTGGCGAGCATGTCGCGCACCAGGCCATTCGCGTTGACGACGCGCACCGGCCGCCCCATTCTCCGGCAGCGCAGATGCACGCTGACAAAGGCCTCGAGAACCGTGCTGGTAACGAACGCCAGCGCGCCGCAGTCAACGACGAGAACCCGGAACCGAAAGCCTTGGACGAAGTGCCGAAGTTCGGCGCCCAGTTTGGCCGCCTCGGTGTACTCCACGACGTCGGCGCTCTTGAAGGCGACGCGCGCAACGTCCTTGTCCACCGCGCAAAGCACGCGCTCCGTCTCGTATTGCATGTTCATCCTCCGCGTCCGAGTCGTTTCAGTATGCCCGTCGAGGCGGCAAGTCGCGAAAGGGTTTTCCCCCGGCCGAGCAGTTCCATGCTCTCGAACAGGGGCGGGGAAACCGCGCTGCCCGTCACCGCCACGCGCAGGCACATGAAGAAACTCCGTCCCTTGACGCCCAGTTCCTCGACGAGGGCGCGCGCGCGATCTTCCAGGGCCGCCGTCGTCCACGGCTCGACCTCGGCGAATTCCCGCCCCGCCGTCTCCAAAATCCGAATTGCGTCGTCCGCCGAGGTTTTTTTCGGGATCAGGTCGGCCGCGGACGGAGTCACCTCGTCGGCGAAAAGAAACCCCATGACGCCCATGTAGTCGGTCAATTTCTTCAGGCGCTCGCGCGCGACCGGGACCGTTCGGATCATGAGTTCCCGGTCCAGTTCGGCCGCGGCGGGAACGGCGGCGCGGATGCGGTCCACGAGTTCCTCGGCGGCGAGGTCGCGGATGTATACGCCGTTGAGCCAGTCGAGTTTTTGAAGATCGAACACAGGTGCGCTGGTCGTTACGCGGTCCCAGGAGAACTCCTCGACCATCGCGTCGAGATCGAACTCCTCGCGCTCGTCGGGGAAAGAGTACCCCATCAAGCCGAGAAAATTCAGCAGCGCCTCGGGCAGGTAGCCCTGCTCGCGGTACCAGAGCAGCGAGGTGGGATTCTTCCGCTTGCTGATCTTGCTCTTGTCGGGATTGCGCAGCAGGGGCATGTGAATGAACCGCGGCGGCTCCCACCCGAACGCGGCATACAGCAGGAGGTGTTTCGGTGTGGACGAGACCCACTCCTCGGCGCGAATCACGTGCGTCACGCCCATCAGACGGTCGTCCACCACGTTGGCCAAGTGATAGGTGGGGAAGCCGTCGGATTTAATCAGCACCTGGTCGTCAATGGCCGCGTTCTTAAAAACCACGTCGCCGCGGATCAAGTCGCGGACGACCGTCTCGCCCTCGGCGGGGACGTTGAGCCGGATGACGTGCGGCGTACCGGCGGCGAGTTTCGCCTCGACGTCGGCGTGGGAAAGCCGCTTACAGGCGCCGTCGTAACCGAAGTTCTCTTTGCGCGCCTTCTGTTCCTCGCGAAGCGCCGCCAGGCGCTCCGGCGTGCAGAAGCACGGATAGGCCGCGCCCTTCGCGACGAGCCGGGCCGCGTGTTCCCGGTAGATTTCGGCGCGCTCCGATTGCCGGTAGGGACCGTGCGGCCCGCCGACGTCCGGCCCTTCATCCCATGCGAGTCCGACCCAGTGCAAGGCCTCGAAAATGGCGCGTTCGGACTCTTTCGTGGAACGCTCGCGGTCGGTGTCCTCGATGCGCAGGATGAACTTCCCCCCGCGCGACCGGGCGAAGGCATAGTTGAACAACGCAATGTAGGCCGTGCCCACGTGCGGATCGCCCGTGGGACTGGGCGCCACGCGCACGCGGACGGGACGAGCTTCGGCGTCGGTCACGGCAAACGCTCCACAGACACAATCTCATCGGAAGAAAACGGCAGCGATCCCCGAACGTGCGTTCATGTAACATTCGGCGGGGAACAGTGTCAAGTCCGCGCCGCCTCATGCCCTCAATCGGTCACTCCAAGGTCGGGCGGCGGAAGCGGAAGCGAGCCACCGTGCGCGGTCGGCGGTCGGCGGTCTTTCAACCTTGATCATTGCCCCTTCGTCCTTGGTCTTTCGTCCTCGGTTTTTCATTCTTTCGACTTCACCGGGCAGACTTCTCTCAACCGTTCCCGGGGACAGCCTTCGGCGAGGAACCGCTTGACGTCCTTCGCGGCGCGGATGAAAGCTCGGATCTTCTCGGCATCCGAGGAATTGCATAACTCGCGGTCGGCGATGGTGAAAATGCCGCTCGGACCGTCGGCCGCGGATTCGTAGACCCACCGCTCGATCTCGGCCGGACCCATCTCGGCATAGTGCATGCTATTCAGACGCCATGTGAACGTCACGCGGCAGCCGTCGCGGATCAGCGCCGGCGTCAGCGCGGGCGACACGGAAGGATCGAAGGTGTTGAGACGGAGTTCGTCGAGGTATTTCAGATGTTCCGGCCGCAGCCCCTCGATGTGCGCCCCGCGGCGCTTCGTGGTCAAGCGGCGGTAATATTCCTCCAGGATGGGCATGACGAACTCCGGCCAATGGGAAGGCGACAACATGGCCGCAACGTCGTCGCACACACCCGCCGAGTCGCCGACGGGCGGCGCGCCGCCGAGGCGGCGCATGGCCTGGTTGAAAGCGACAACGCTTCCGCAGACCCGCCGCAGAAACTCAGCGGACTGCCGGGGATACTCCACGAGGTCGGCGAAGAAATCGTGCCCGCGCAACAGCCACGCCGTGGTAATCGGCCCTTCCGCCTTGCACGGCATCGGAATAGTGTGTTCCGGAAAAGCCGCCCGGAGTTCCTCCCGCAATTTCAGGTAAAAGGGCATCTCGCCGGCGGCAAGAAAATCCATTTCCTTGCTCAACGCTTCGATGCCCTCTTCCAGACTGCCGTAGATCGCCTCCGTGCTGACCTCGCTGTGTTCGGGGAATGTCAGCGGCGCGCCCAGCGTGTTGACGTGGCTGTAGCTGACGGCCATCCACGCGGGACCTCCATAGGAGAGGTCCGGCCCGAAGAGTTCGCGCGCGCGCGGAAGTCCCTCGCGATACGCCTTCGCGATGGCGCCGGCGTCGCGGAAGATAAGATGATACGGCACGTTGGCCAGCTTCGCATACGCCGGCATGCCGCAACTGGCGACCCAGTCGAATTGATCGGCTCGGCGGCGGCTTGGGGTTCTTGTCGTCGACATGGTCCTTCCGAACAGTGACAAAGGAGCCATCTCCAAACCTCGCGGCATCCTATCAGCAGCCCGGTCGGAATACAATTCAATACCGCGTCCTTCGCGCATTCGGCGTTCGCCGTTCGGCTTTCGGCTTTCGGCTTTCAAATTTCCTGCCTCCACCTTCTCCGCCGTCGCGCCGCCGCCGCTGGCGGCGCTACACTCTCGGGGGAGGTGGGATGGGAGCGTTCGCCGATGTTCGTTGACGGCAGCACCCCTGCCCGCTAGAGTGCAGCACATTGCGGCCTCGAACTTGCCCGTTCGGCAAACGCCGGCAGTCTGGAATGTTGATCTCGTTTTTCATTCGGAACAAGGGAACACCGTGGCGCACGTTTTCTTTTCGTTTCGCGAAAAGGGCCTCCACCGGCTTGTTATCCTTTTCAAGATCACCGCGGCGGTTCTCGTCACGTTCTTCTTCCTGACAAGCGTCAACATCCTCAGTACCAGCTTCAGGATGGCCGACGAGATGAATCCGACGCTCGTCAGCGGGATTATGGGGCGCGCGGCGAGTCCGCTGGTGGGCGTTCTTGTCGGCGTTTTTGTGACCAGCCTGCTTCAGAGTTCCTCGGCCACGACCAGCATGCTGGTGGGGCTCGTGGCCGCGAGTTCCGGCGCGCTGCCGATTGAGGTCGCCGTGCCGATGGTGATGGGCGCGAACATCGGCAGCACGGTGACAAATACGATCGTGGCCATGGGGCACGTGACGCGCCGCGGCGAGTTCCGCCGGGCCATCGCCTGCTCGACGATGCATGATTTCTTCAACATGCTCAGCGTGATCATTCTGCTGCCGCTGGAACTCGCCACCGGCTTCCTGCGGAAATCCGGCGCCGTACTGGCAAGCCTGTTCGAAAACGTCACCCATTTTTCGGCGCCGACCAGCCCACTGAAGCGCGCCATGACGCCGATTGTGGACTTGGCAAGAACCCTGTGCGACAGACTCCCAGGTTATTGGGGGGTGTTGGCGATGGCAGCGGTGGGCATCCTCTGTCTATTCATCGCGCTGTACCTGCTGACGAGGGTTCTGAAATCGATCATGTTGGGAAAGGTCGAAAAGCTTCTCGGGGGGTATCTCGACCGGCGCGGACCCCTCGGGATTGCGATCGGCGCGGGGGCCACGGCGGCGGTGCAGAGCAGCGCGGTGACCATCTCGTTCTGCGTGCCCCTGTCCGCGGCCGGAATTCTGAAGCCGAGGCAAATCTATCCTTTGGTTCTGGGGGCGAATCTCGGGACCACGATCACGGCGCTTCTCGCCGCCCTGGGCGGCAACGTGAACGGATTGACGCTGGCCTTCGCGCACCTGA
>Ga0272442_10010268_pt1 | contig 11558 bp, 7 predicted proteins | sample SSMForm2O_FD_200262 | JGI IMG/M metagenome (GOLD analysis project Ga0272442, IMG submission 200262) | Marine sediment archaeal communities from Little Sippewissett salt marsh, Falmouth, MA, United States - SSM-Form-2O | ecosystem: Environmental > Aquatic > Marine > Wetlands > Sediment ...
TCCTTTCAATACTTCTGAGGAAATTGATTTGGAATTTGATGATCCTGATAAAGAAGATCAAATAAAAATCCCTGAAGAAGAACCTGAAATTCAAAAAACACCTGATGTAATCAACTTAAAAAAAGTTAAGGGTTGGAAGGCAAAAGCAAAGGATTATGATAAAGACATTAAGATTTTAAAAGATGTTACAGGAAATAGTATTTGTGAAGGAACAACAAATGACTTTACAAAATTATTTGTAAATAGATTTGACTCAGTTAAAAAGATTCTTAGGAGTCAAAGAAGAGAACTTGCAAATGCTATACCAATTTCAAGGGTTAAGAAAAATGGACTGAAAGATATTCAGTTAGTAGGAATTGTAAAGGAAGTTAGAACAACTACAAATGGTCATAGATTATTCGAGCTTGAAGATGAAACAGGCGTTGCAACTTGTATTGCTTTGAAGAATGATCCAAACGTTTTAAACTTAGCAAACGAAGTTGTATTAGATGAGATAATTGGACTCAGAGGACAATTGAGTAAGAATGGTGACTTGATAGTTGCTCAAAATATAGTATATCCTGATATTAGTATACAAAATGAAAGACACAGAGCAGAAGTTCCAGTTTTTGCAGGGTTCTTATCTGATATTCATATAGGTAGTAAACAATTTATGGAAGATCAATGGCATGCTTTTCTACGTTGGATAAATGGTGAGATGGGCAACTCAAGACAAAGAGATGTTGCAGGAAGGATAAAGTATCTTGTAATACCGGGTGATGTTGTAGATGGAATAGGGATCTACCCAAATCAAGAAAAGGAGCTTTCAATAGTTGATGTTTACAGGCAATACGAAGCGCTTGCAGAACAATTGAGATTAATCCCTGATCATGTAGAAATGGTTATGCTCCCTGGAAATCATGATGCAGTACGTCCAGCAGAGCCTCAACCAACATTTGAAAAAGAAATTCAGAACCTTTTTACAGATATGAATATTACTTTTGTAGGAAATCCTTGTTATCTAAAGTTACACGGTGTTGAGATTCTTGCATATCATGGTCAAAGTCTTCTTGACTTTGCAACAAATGTACAACATCTAAAGTATAACGAACCTGTTGAAATAATGAAAACAATGCTTAGAAAACATCATCTTGCTCCAACATATGGTGGTTATACTCCTCTTGCTCCAGAACATTTAGATTATATGGTTCTTGATAGAATACCTGATATATTTGTGACAGGGCATGTTCATTTAGCTCAAACTGGAGAATACAGAGGTGTTACTCTACTTAATGCTTCAAGTTGGCAGTCTCAAACTTCTTATCAAAAGATGCTTAATTTCATACCTGATTCTGCAAAGTTACCAATTGTGGACCTTAAAACGGGTAATGTAACTATGATGGATTTTAGTAAGAAATTCTAATTCGATTAGGAAATAACATATAATTATCCCTTAAATATTATAATTTTTTTTACCACAAACTATTAACAATAACTCTACATTACAAATACACTACATTTTTCGAGTGGAACTAATATGGGTGGGGACCTATCTAAAGACATTGCAGTAAGCTCAGATATGCGTGAGTATTTTGACAAATTAAAAGAAGAAATTGACTCATGTTATAAAATTGCAGGTAAGGCAAGAGAACAGGGATTTGACCCAGAATTTAATGTAGAGATCCCTCAAGCATTAGACCTTGCTGCTCGTGTTGAAGAATTGGTTGGTCCTAAAGGTATAGCCCCAAAAATAAGATCTATTACAAAAAAGATTGAAAATAGAGAGCTTGTTTCTTTAGAAATTGCAAGAGAAATTGTAAATAGGAAAAAATATAATTTTAAAAAACCAGAAGATGCTCTAGATCAGGCCATAAGAACAGGCCTTGCAATACTTACAGAGGGTGTTTTAGTAGCTCCACTTGAGGGTATTGCTGAAGTAAAAATTGCAAAAAACAACGATGGCTCAGATTACGTCGATCTCTATTTTTCAGGGCCTATTAGAAGTGCAGGCGGAACAGGTCAAGCAATGAGTGTTTTGATTGCAGATGTTGTAAGACGTGAAATGAATATTGGTAAATACAAACCAACAAATGGAGAAATTGAGCGCTATAAGGAAGAAATTCCTTTGTATAAAAGGGCTCAGCATCTTCAGTATACCCCTTCAGTTGATGAAATTGATGCAATAGTGAGGGGTTGTCCTATATGTGTAAATGGTGAAGGAACTGAAGATGTAGAAGTAACAGGTTATAGAGATTTACCAAGGATTACAACCAATCGTTTGAGAGGAGGTGCTTGTCTTGTTATTGCAGAAGGGTTATGCCTTAAAGCACCAAAGATTTTAAAGCATGTTAAAAAACTCAAACTGAAAGGATGGGATTTCCTTGATATTTTTGTAAATAAAGATAACAATGGAGGAAAAGATGATAAAAAGATTAATGAAATCCCTCCTTCAACAAAGTATATTGGTGAAGTAATTGCAGGTAGACCTGTTTTTTCTCATCCCTCTAGAAAAGGAGGTCTTAGACTTCGTTATGGTAGGGCAAGGACAGCAGGACTTGCATCCACTGCAATAAATCCCTCTACTATGTTTTTACTTGATAATTTTATTGCAGTTGGAACTCAAATAAAGACTGAAAGACCAGGTAAAGGGACAATTGGAACGCCCTGTAACAGCATAGAAGGACCTACTGTATTGCTTCAAAATGGAGACTTAGTCCAGATTGAAAATATTAAGAAAATTAAGACAAAAGAGATTAAAAAGATAATAGACCTTGGAGAAATTCTAATTCCTTTTGGAGAATTTATAGAAAATAATTCTTTGCTACCTGATTCAAGTTATGTTTTTGAATGGTGGATACAAGAGTTACAAGAAAAACTAAAACTTTTACCAAAAAAATATTCTAAATTGGAAATAGATGAGGCGTATAACAAGACTGTTGAAAAGATAAATAATGAGTTTGAAAAAGATATTGATCTTAGAAATCCAAAATGGGATGAGGCAATAAAAATATCCAAAAATTATAGTATTCCTTTACATCCAAGATATAATCTATTTTGGCATGATATTTCAGGAGAAGATATTTTAAAACTATCTAAATATATTTTAGAAAATGGAATTTTAAATGAAAATTTAGAATTGAAAGTTACTTTTGATGAAGAAATTAAGAACATATTAATCGAGCTTGGTTGTCTTCATAAACAAAGAGAAGGAAATCTAGTTATTAACAAATATTCTCAAGCCCTCATTGCGTGTTGTGGTCTTGAAAATAAAGACAATAAAATTGTAGAATCAAATAGGATAAAAAATATTAAAGATGATGAAAAAACAAATGAAATTGTTTCAAAACTTGCAGATATCAAAATAATGCCCCGTGCTCCTTTTAGAATTGGAACCAGAATGGGCAGACCTGAAAAAGCTGCTGCAAGAAAGATGAGGCCTCCACCTCATGTTTTATTTCCAATTGGGAATTATGGTGGAAATCAGAGATTGATAAGGAATGCAGCTGAACTTGTAAAAATTGAGGTTGAGGCAGGAGTAAGGATATGTCCTAAATGTAAAAAGAAGACATATAGATTGTTTTGTACATGTGGCTCTCACACAGAGATAAGTAATGGAAGAATCGAAACTCATGAGGTAAACCTAGGAAAAGAACTAAAACTTGCAAAGAAAAACATTAAAGAAAGAAGTCTGCCTGAAACAATTAAGGGTGTTATTGGAACAATTTCAAAGAATAAAACACCTGAACCTCTCGAAAAAGGAATTTTAAGAGCAAAACACAAGGTTTATGTATTTAAAGATGGGACTGCCCGCTTTGATATGACAGATGCACCTCTAACACATTTTAAACCAAGGGAGATTGGTATAAAGATTGATAGATTAAAGGAACTTGGTTATAAAAAAGATTATACAGGTAAAGATTTAGTTGATGAAAATCAAATATGTGAACTAAAAGTTCAAGATGTTATTATTTCAAAAGAATGTGCGAAATATTTTACTCAAGTTTCAAGATTTATAGATGATCTTCTTTTTAAGTTTTATAACTTAGATAGATTTTACAATATAAGGAAACTTTCAGACCTTACAGGACATTTAGCAGTAGGTCTTGCTCCTCATACCTCTGCAGGGTCTTTATCAAGGATAATAGGTTTTACTGATGCACAAGTCTGTTTTGCCCATCCTTTTTATCATGCAGCAAAAAGAAGAAATTGTGATGGTGACGAAGATGGCTTGATGCTAATGTTGGATGCTCTGATTAATTTTTCACATTCTTATATTCCAGATAAACGAGGAGGTAAAATGGATTTACCTTTGATTATCACAACAAGAATTGATCCTTCAGAAGTTGATAAAGAAGCCCATAATGTTGATACTTTATCACAATACCCATTAGAATTCTACAAATCAACAACAGTTCATGAGAATTCAAAGGAACTTGAAAATATCATGGGTCTTGTCTCATCAAGACTTGGAACCGAGCTACAATATGAGAATTTTGGTTTCACCCATGACACTATTAATATCTCTGAAGGACCAAAAATGTCAAATTACAAATCATTAAAAACAATGATGGACAAGATGAATGCACAACTGAATCTTGCAGCAAAAATAAGAGCTGTTGATGAGGCAGATGTAGCGTATAAAGTAATTCAGAGGCATTTTCTGCCTGATATTATTGGCAATATGAGGGCCTTTAGTAAACAATCTGTAAGATGTCCAAGTTGTAATATTGTATATAGAAGGCCACCTCTTTCTGGGGTTTGCAACAAATGTGGTGGTAAATTAACTCTCACTGTTCATGAAAAATCAGTAAAAAAATATCTTGAGATTTCAAAAGAAGTTGCAAAGAGATACAATATTTCTCCTTATGCAAGACAAAGAATAACCCTTGTTGAGAAATCAATTGACTCTATATTTATGAGTGATAAGGTTAAAATGACAAAACTTACAGACTTTCTGTAATATTTTTATACATAACCTTCATATAGCTAATTTGTTATGCATTATTAGAAAGGAGATATAATTATGGTCGATGAAATGATTCGTCAGGTTAGTAAAAAAACTTGGTATAAATGGTCGCTATATATCAATATTATATTATTCTTTATTGTTGCAGTGTTCATATATTTACTAATAAAAGATAGTATGCTTGTTGAATCCAAAGGAGGAGATACATGGTTGTTTGTTGCAAGAGACGTAGCATTTATTGCAATTGCTTTAGCCCTTATCTTCTTTCAATTCTTCAGAAACCTATTTGTAATAATGAGAAGATCATTATAAAAAATGGCGATAGGTGTAGAATAGACTGGGGAGATAGGCGTTCCCTGTAACCAGAAATCGCCTTTATGCTGGGGTCGAAAACAAGAGGCGATGTAACGAGCATTTATTGATCCATTTGTTGACGATGAGACCTTGTCCTTTGGGATCAGAGGTGATATTATCATATGGCCGGAGGGTCATATGTTTATCTTAGCTGCGGAAATCGGGTGAGGCACGGAAGTGAGCAGCCTTACCGCAAACTGCTGATGCTCATTGGGTTAACGGGGTCAAGGATGCAGATGGGCAGTCAATCGATGAAACGTGCACCCACTCGCGAGTTTCTACACCCGCTAAAAATTTATTAGTAAGAGCGTGTATTTCACGTCTCTAAAAATCTGGGGGAATTAGTATAGTAAAGCTACTAAAGGACGAGAGTTTAGTATCAAAATGGCAAAATTTCTTTGAAAAGCATTGTAAATCTGATATTGAAACAGTAGCCCTTGAATATCCTGATAATAGAAGTTTATTTGTTGATTATTGGAAGATTGATAAGGCAGATTCTGAGCTTGCAGAATTGCTTTTAATTCAGCCTTATAAAGCCCTTTACAATGGAGAAGAAGCACTGAAAGGGATTGATGTCGCCTCAGAAAATAAGCTTATTTTACATTTTAGAGTTACAAATATACCTGACACTAATAGGATTATAATTAGAAAAATTAGAGCAAATCACCTAGGAAAATTTATGGCAATTGATGGTCTTGTTAAAAAGAGGACCGAAGTCAGACCAAAGCTACAAATTGGATCATTTCAATGCTCAAAGTGTGGAGCAATAATTAAGATTGAGCAGGAAGAGGATATCTTAAAGGAACCTTCAGAATGTTTTGAGGATCAAGGTGGGTGTGGGCGAGTTTCTTCATTTAAACTTCTGCCTAGTCTTTCTCAATTTGTAGATTCACAAAAAATTGAGATACAGGAAAACCCAGAAGGACTAAGAGGTGGAGCACAGCCTGAAAAGATTAGCGTTTTCTTAGAAGATGACCTAGTGGGAGAGATTGCACCTGGCGATAGAGTTGTTGTAAATGGTATACTTCATTCCATGCAGAGGAGAAGAGGAACTTTTAGGCTAACATCTTTTGATAAGACAATGGATGCAAATAGTGTTGAAAGTCAAGAACTTGCATTTGAAGAGGTAAATATTAGTCCAGAAGATGAAAAAGAAATTCTAAAGATAAGCAAAGACCCTGATCTATATGAAAAAATGAAGAAAAGTATAGCACCAACAATTTATGGAATGGATGTTGAAAAGGAAGCCCTTGTTTTACAATTATTTGGCGGACTTGCTAAACTGATGCCAGATGGAACACGAATTAGAGGAGATATTCATGCTTTGTTTGTGGGTGATCCTGGTACTGCTAAATCTCAAATGCTTACATATATGTCAAAGCTTGCGCCTCGTTCTGTTTATGCATCTGGAAAAGCATCATCTGCAGCAGGTCTAACTGCAGCAGCAGTGAGAGATGAATTTGGTGAAGGCCAATGGACTCTTGAGGCTGGAGCCCTTGTTCTTGCAGATATGGGAGTTGCTTGTATTGATGAAATTGATAAAATGGAGGAGACAGATAGAAGTTCAATGCATCAGGCAATGGAACAACAAGAGATATCTGTTGCAAAGGCAGGAATTAATGCAACACTGAAATCACGCTGTGCAATTCTTGCTGCGGCAAACCCTAAACTTGGCAGGTTTGACGAGTTCCTCCCAATACATGAGCAGATAAATATGCCACCTGCACTACTTTCTCGTTTTGATTTAATATTTTCTATTCTTGATAAACCAAATAGATCAAGGGATACTGATCTTGCATCTCATATTTTACTTTCGCATAAAGCAGGAGAGGTGCTTGAAAATATCAACAGAACAAAGAAATCTAAATTTTCAAAGAAAGAACAAGAAAAACTAGTAAAATCAATAACGCCTGTTTTTGAACCCGAGTTCTTAAGAAGATATGTGGCATATGCAAAGAGAAACATCTTTCCTGTTATGACCAATGAAGCACTTGAAATTCTAAAAAATTATTATGTTGATTTTAGATCTTCATCTGAGGACTCTGTCACATTTACGCCTAGACAACTTGAGGCATTTGTAAGACTTGCCGAGGCAAGTGCAAAGATAAGACTCAGTCAGGAAGTTACAATTGAGGATGCAAAAAAAGCGATACATATAATTGACCAGTATCTTAGAAGAGTTGGAATGGATAGGGAAACTGGTAAGTTTGATATAGATATCATTGCAACTGGAATTTCGCATAGCCAGCATGATAGGATGAGGTCTATTATAGACGTAATACAAAGATTATGCAAAGAGTCAAAAGATGGAAATGCAGCTCGTGGGGATATAATTAGAGAATCAGAAATTCTTGGACTTGAGTCTATTAAGGTTGAAGAGGCTTTGGATCGACTTAAAAGAAATGGACAGATATATGAGCCAATGAATGGAAAATACAAAATCACTGAATATTAAATTTAAAGTTTTGGAGAGGAAAGTTTTCCTATAGCTTTTTTAACATTTTCCCTTTGTTTTTCTCCAATTTCAGAGATTATAAAATCACCAAATTTTGTTTTAATATCATTCCAGTTCAATGTTGTAACTCCCAAATCATGCTTTTTTTTACCAGTGGAAGCTTTAAAAATCCTAGGCATCATCTGACGAGGGTCTCCATTGTCGATATGCATAACATAGTTTTTCCTAAGGGTTTTTTTTTCTACTAAAATAATTTCAAACTTCCTATTGAAATATTTGAACTTTTGTTCTCTATCATAATAGTTATACTGAAGTTCATATTCTTTACTGATAGGTATTGCTCCTTTATCCATAGTGCATCTCGAAATCAAGTATAGAGAATTACTTATTAAAATATTCTTAATTTTTTTACTTTTTAGTAATATTTATATAAAAATAATAAAAAGAAGAAAAATATGGAGATTTATTCCATATAATAGCTAGCAGGATTTGGCTCAGATTTTAAACCTTTTCTTTCCCTAACCTGTCTTACAATATCTCCTTGTAACTGTTTTGGTAATGGTTCAAAACCTAAATTTTCTGTATTCCAAAGAACTCTTCCACCAGTTGCAGATCTTATTGCTGATGCAAAACCAAACATTTCTGCAACAGGTGCTTTAGCATCGATATTAACCATGTCTTTTTCAGTTGTCATATCTTTTACAACTGCCCTTCTTTGGTTTAACTCCCTTGAAGCATCTCCCATTAGGTCTTGAGGAGTGCTGATAAATACCTTTTGCATTGGTTCAAGAATTATTGGGTCTGATATAGTAATAGCTCCGTATAATGCATTTCTTACTGCGGGAATTACCTGTGCAGGTCCTCTGTGGATTGCATCTTCATGTAATTTTGCATCAACTAGTTTTACAAGAAGCCCCTGGCAAGGTTCGTCTGCTGTAGGTCCACTTTTCATAACTTCATCAAATGCTTCTTTGATAAGTTCTCTTGTTTCAAATAGATGTTGAATACCTTTTGTAACATCTGTAATCATATTTATACCATGAACTCCAAATACACCTTTTGCAACTATTTTATCCGTACCTAATTCTTGGAGTTTTTTTGCAACCTCATTTTTATATTTCTTTACATTTTCAGGAATTTCGTTATCATATAGAGCTTTTCTTATATTATCTGGTAAAGGTTCAACCTCGATATAGAACCTATTATGTTTGTTTGGCGATTTTCCTTCGAATTTCTGTGTGCTTTTTTTACCGACTGACTCTCTATAAACAACGATTGGTTCTGATGTAACAATATCAACGCCATATTCATTTTTTATTCTATATTCTGTTATTTCTAAATGAAGTTCTCCCATACCTGACATTAGGTTTTCACCAGTTTCTTGGTTGATATCTACTTGAATACTTGGATCAGCTTTTGAGACGGTTCTTAAAACCTCTATTAATTTTGGTAAATCTTTTGTATTTTTTGCCTCAACTGCAACAGTAACTACTGGCTCTGATACATGAACAATACGTTCAAATGGTTCTGCATCTTGATTATCAGTAACAGTACTTCCGGCAATTGCATCTCTTATACCTGTTACTGCTACAATATTACCAGCACTAACATATTCCACTGGAATTCTATCTCCGCCAACCATTAAGTTTACTTGTTGTACACGATTTATTTTTGGAAAACCTGCAACATAGACTTCTTGTCCACGCTCTATTTTTCCACTATACATACGCCCGACTGCTACTTCTCCTGCGTGAGGATCCATAATAATTTTTGTGATCATTACCATAAGTGGGCCATTATCTTTTGTATTGACCATACTTTGTCCAAGTTTACTTGCTTCGTCACCCCTCCAGATGTGAGGAATACGATATTTTTGTGCAATAACTGGTGAAGGAAGATGATCAACAACCATATCAAGTAAAACTTCATGAATCGGTGTTTTTTTTGCAAGTTCCTTTTGTTTATCATTATCACAATAATCGTAGATATCCTTAAAACTCAAACCTGATTTTTCCATGTACGGTGCAGATATTGCCCAGTTGTAATATGCTGAACCAAAGGCTACGCTTCCATCTTCGACTTTAACATTCCATTTGCCTTTGAACTCATCAGGCACGGTTTTATTTAAAAGTTCATTGAATTTTGAAATAATTTTAATAAAACGTTGTTGCATTTCTTCAGGAGTTACTCTCAATTCGTTTATTAGACGGTCAACTTTATTGATAAATAGAATTGGTTTTACTTTTTCACGTAATGCTTGTCTAATAACAGTTTCTGTCTGAGGCATTGCACCTTCAACTGCACAAACAACAACAATGCAACCATCAACAGCACGCATTGCACGAGTTACATCTCCTCCAAAGTCAACATGGCCTGGTGTATCTAAAAGGTTAATAAGATATTCTTTTTCTTCAAACTCATGGACCATAGATGCAGATGCAGTGTTAATTGTAATTCCTCTGTCCTGCTCTTGATCATCATAATCAAGGACTAGCTGCTTTCCAGCAAGCTCTTCACTCATCATACCGCAACCTGCTAAAAGATTGTCACTTAGTGTTGTCTTTCCATGATCAATATGTGCAGCGATTCCAATATTTCTGATATACTCTAATTTATTCATCAAGTTTTTTGCTTTCTTGATATTATCTTCTTTCTTTCCCATACTAAACACCTAATTATATTTTTAATATTTTTATAACATTATCTAGCTGATTTTGCGACACGCTCGATGTCATTTTTCTTTGCTACTGCAAAAGAAGCTACATCATTTTTTGATGCTTTAATAATTTCATCTGCAAGACAAGACTCAATTCTTTTCTTGTTTTTATGAGTTACATTTACTGATCCTGTACAAATATTTCGAATAGCTATATCTAGGCGTCTTTGAGGTGCAATATCAACTGCTTTAGGAACGGATATCCCACCAAAACGTAAACGAGTAGTTTCCTCTTTTGGAGCAGTGTTTTCAAGAGCTTTTATTAAGACTTGCATTGGATTTGACTTTGTTTTCTTTTCAATTATATTAAAGGCCAAATTTACAACTTTATAAGATTTAACCTTTTTACCATTGTAGTTTTCACTTCTCATAAGATTGTTAATAAGCCTTTCAACAAGTGGTATTTTGGATTTTGCAAATAGTTTATTTGAATTAACACCACCAAGATAGATGTTTTCGACATTTAGATTAATATATCTTTCCAACCCTTTGTCTTCAATTTTAATTTCACTCATGTCGTATTTGGAAAGAGAAGGAAAGAAATTTGATTTAATATTTTCAGTTTTTTTAGTAGTCATATTTATCGTCTCATTGCTTTCTCAACTTTACCTTTAATCATTTCTTTAAGTGATACATCATTAACCTTAATTACTTTAAAACGTACTCCAGGGATATCTCCATAACTTCTACCCATTCTGCCACCAATTCCTTCAACCATGACCTCATCGTGCTCATCAATAAAGCTAATTGCATTATCACCTGGTGCAAATGCAGTTATTTGTCTACCATTCTTTATTAATTGTACTTTTACACATTTCCTGATTGCAGAATTTGGCTGTTTTGCCTCAATCCCTACTTTTTCTATAACGATACCTCTAGCCTGCGCTGTACCTTCAAGCGGATCAGCTTTTTCTTTTAGATGCAAGACTCTTTTTTTATAATGTCTGTCATTCCAATTTTGTTTTTTTCTATTTTTCTTGAGTTTTCTTGCAGCATTTATTCCTTTGCCCATGTTTCACCTATTAGATAAGAGTAACGCTGTATGAACTTTTAATATATAAATCTTTTAGCTGTAAAATAAAATAATA
>Ga0272442_10010270_pt1 | contig 11558 bp, 10 predicted proteins | sample SSMForm2O_FD_200262 | JGI IMG/M metagenome (GOLD analysis project Ga0272442, IMG submission 200262) | Marine sediment archaeal communities from Little Sippewissett salt marsh, Falmouth, MA, United States - SSM-Form-2O | ecosystem: Environmental > Aquatic > Marine > Wetlands > Sediment ...
CTGGATGCAGAAAGACGGCCGTTTTTGGCGACGAACGCCTGATCGCGACCATCGGCCTGGAAGACCTGATCGTGGTAGACACGCCGGACGCCGTGCTGGTCTGCCGCCGGGACCAAGCCCAGAAAGTGCGCGACATTGTCGGCGTTTTGAAAGAAATCGATAGGTCTAAAATTTAATATATCCAAAGGTTAAAATTTTTCAAGCGAGCCGGAAACATCGTAGCGCGAATTAAGCGAAGCGACGTTTAGCGAGCCGGGGGGCTTTGAAGTGCACATTGAGCGCAGCGACTTGCCCGCCCCGGCTGACGCCAGAGGCGGCGGGCCGGGGAGCACGAAAAGACACCCGGCGAGCCCTCCCTGAACGCGAGATGTCTTCGGCGAACTACCTTTGCCCTTAATATGAGCAAGAACAAAAAATTTCTCATCATCAACATTTTCGGCATCGGCGATGTATTATTCACTACTCCGATGATCCGCAGCATCAAGAATGCTTATCCCGATGCGGCGATCGGGTATATTTGCAACCAGCGGGCCTTTCCGGTTCTTGAGCATCATCCGGATATCAATCATTTTCATATTTACGAGCGTGATTTTTTCCGGCAGGTCGGCCGCCTTTCCCGCCGGGATCTTATCAAAGCCTATTTCCGTTTTATCCGGGAGATACGCAGCCAGCATTATGATACGGTCTTTGACCTGTCGCTTTCGACCTTCATGAATTGGGTGACGGTCCTGGCCGGTATCCGGCGGCGCGTTGGATACCATTACAAAAACCGCAGTCCGTTTTTAACCATGTCGGTGCGCTTGAAGGGATACGAAGGCAAGCATGTCGTTGAGTATTATTTGGACCTTGTCGCCCGGGCCGGCATCCCGGTTTCGTCCCAACGTCTGGAAGTGAGTATCCCGGATGCGGACCGGCAATGGGTTCAGCGTCTGATAAAGGAAATTGATTTCAAAAGCATGGCTTATCTGATCTGTCTCGTGCCGGGCGGGGGCGCCAGCTGGGGTAAGGATGCCGGGTATAAGCGCTGGCCGCCGCAACGCTGGGCGGAATTGGCGGATAAAATGATTGAAGAGCTGGGCGCAAACGTTATACTATTGGGGAGCGAGGATGAGATATCCATCGGCCGCGAGATATGTGCTGCAATGAAGCGTCAGCCCTTGGATATGATCGGCCGTTTGAACCTGGGTCAGTATTTGGCTTTTATGACCCATTGTCAGCTAGCCGTGGTTCATGACGGCGGTCCCCTGCACATGGCCGTGGCCGCGGGTGTGCCGACGGTTTCGATTTTTGGCGGAGTGGATGAAAAGGTATACGGCCCTTACCCGGCAACCGGACATGCGGTCGTGACCCATGCGGTTTCCTGCCGGCCTTGTTACCGTGAATTCCGGCGGCCCCCTTGCGAGCATATCCGATGTTTAAACGAGATGAGCGTCGCCGAAGTCTTTGAGCCGGTTCAACGGCATGTGGCGGCCACAAAACAAAACCCAATCACAAGGATGATAAAATGAGCGTTCCATTTGTTGACCTCAAAGAGCAATATCAAACCATTAAGAATGAGGTTCTGGCCAAGATCGATGACGTATTCGAGCGCGGCGTTTATATCCTCGGGCCCGAAGCCAAGGCCTTCGAGGAGGAATATGCCGCTTACTGTCAGTGCAAATACGCGGTCGGCGTGAATTCTGGGACGGATGCCTTGTATATGTCGGTCTCGGCCTTGGATATCGACGTCGGCGATGAGGTGATCCTGCCCACGCATACGTTTATCGCAACGGCCCTGTGTATTTCTTATACCGGCGCCAAACCGGTCTTTGTTGATATTGAGGACGAGACCTATAACATCGATCCGGCGTCGTTCGAAAAGGCGATCACGCCCAGGACCAAGGCGATCATTCCGGTTCATATTTACGGCCAGCCGGCCAACATGGATGAAATCAATGCCATTGCGGCCAAAAATAATATCAAGGTTATCGAGGATGCCTGTCAGGCCCACGGGGCGCTTTACAAAAACAAAAAGGCCGGATCCTTAGGGCATATCGGGTGTTTCAGCTTTTATCCGACCAAGAACCTGGGCGCCTTCGGTGACGCCGGCATGCTGGTGACCAACGACAAGGGCGTTTATGAGACTGCGCTGATGCTGCGTGATTACGGCCGGCAGGGACGCTATGAGCATAAGGTCAAAGGATACAATTCGCGTCTGGACACGGTCCAGGCCGTGGTTTTGTCTGCCAAACTGAAACATTTGGATGAATGGTCGCGGATGCGCCAGCAGGTCGCGTCCTATTACCAGGAGTCTCTCAAGGATATTGACGGCGTTATCCTCCCAAAGGTCAAAGACGACCGGACTCATGTCTATCACCTTTATGTCATCCGGGTCAAGAACCGGGATCAGGTACTTGAACGGCTGAAACAGAAAGGCATTGGCGCTTTGATTCATTACCCGATCCCGATCCATTTGCAGCAGGCCTATAAAGATCTGGGCTACAATAAAGGCCAGTTCCCAGTGGCCGAGCAGGTGACGGATGAGATCATTTCCCTACCCATGTTCCCACACATGACCGAGGCCCAGGCCGCAGAGGTTTGCGACAGCTTGAAATTGGCAATATCATAAAAAAGCTAGGGCTTTGGCGATGCTTTGTGGAGGGGTCGTTTCAAGGCCGGCCTGTTTTGATTGAAACTCTGATTGTCCTGCTTTCTCAAACATAATAAGATTTTATTATCCGGAAGATGTTGAATATAAAGGATAAGGCCATGTCCGAGATAAAGCCCTCGTGGCCCAAAATTTTTCTTTTTTATTTTTTTCTAATCATTTTTACTTTGATATTATTGATCATTGTTTTAGAGGTTTTTGCCGTGATCATGGTTTACTATAAAGGAGTGTATTTGGATGAAATTAATCCTGATTATTATGACCGGCTCGCTGATCTTGATCCTGCGTATTATGGCGATTCGCAAGTGGCGTATTCATTTCATAAGTCTTACGGCTGGCTGCACATTCCCGGCAGCAAATTTTTTTATCGGGGATTTCATTATCCCAGAGCGGAATTCCGGATACCTTTCCAGACCAATCACTTGGGTTTTAGGAGCGGACGGGATTATAAGGGGGATGATTCCGCTAAAATCCGCATAGCGATCATCGGCGATTCATTTGTCCAGGCCTTGCAAGTGCGGGAAGAACATTCTTTTCCTAAGGTCCTTGAATCCTATTTTCGAAAGAAGGGACTCGACACCTTTGTTTATAATTTCGGGATCTCTTCGACGGGGACAGCGCATCAATACCGCATCTTTGAGCAGGAGGTCCTGCCCATCAGGCCACACCTTGTCGTTTTAGCGTTTTTTCATAATGATTTGATTGATAACTGCCCGGCTTACAGCCACGAAGAAGTCTATCTGTTTCCGAGTTATGAACGATATGCGAACGGCGAAATCAGGGTAAAGGATTTTGATGCTTATATGTCTTGGCCGCTGGTTATCCATTATGATGGGTCGGCCGCCCCTCTGACTCTGCCCAAATATTTGGTTCCCGTTATTCGGAGTCTTTCCGTTTTGAAAAAAAAGATGCCTCTTTTATTTTTAAAATGTGCACATGCTTTTTTGGTGGACAAATACGTCGCTAAGACCGATTATGATCCCGAATTTGATGTTTATCGAATGGAATACCCCCGGGTCCTTCAAAACGCTGTTAAGATAACTTTTCAGCTTATCCGGCAGATCAAAGAGAAATGTAACAAAAGAAACATCGGCTTCATGATTGTTATGATTCCTTCGCGCGAACAGGTCATACCGGGTTTATGGGAACAATACCTGTACCAGAGAAGAAGGATCCTTAATCCTGAATGGTTTGATACCGGGAAACCGTATCGCCTTTTGGCGGAATTTTTACAAAGAGAAGGCATCCCTTATCTGGATCTATCCGAGTTGTTTAGCAAGGAGTCGAATATTGATTCATTCTATTACTCATATGATATGCATTTTAACCGGAAAGGACATGATAAGGCCGGGCAGGCTATAGCGGCTTTTATTGAAAATGAGTTATTGCAGGATGAATCTACTTTTAACCATCCGCCTTTTTTGCGTTAAGGCCGAATTCCACAATATAGCTGGTTTTTGTTTTTTCTAAAGGGCTGGTATTCTCTGGCTCGGGTCCTGTAAAAAAATTTCCTATTACCATTGAATTCCCCATTATTTTTTTAGTATACTGATACGGCTAAGAAAGACCATATTTCAGGTATTTCGGGGCTGTTATCGCGGGTTTTTCAACAATCCCATTAAGACAAATGAGCCGAAAAAAGAAAGTTATTTTTCTGGACCGTGACGGGGTCATCAATGAATTCCCGGGTAACGGGAATTATGTGACCAAGGTCAAGGATTTTCATTTTCTTCCGCGTACCCTCGAGGCCCTCAAGATGCTTAAGGAAGAAGGATATCTGGTGTTTGTGATCTCGAATCAGGCCGGGGTGGGTAAAGGCGTATATTCACAGGATAAGCTCAACCGCATCAACCAGCGTATGCTCATCCAGGTGGAGAAGGCCGGGGGCTGGATCCAAAAGGCCTATTATTGTACCCATAAACCTGATTCCGGGTGCAGCTGCCGTAAGCCGGGGATCGGGTCCGTGGCCAGGGCCCTGCAGTCGCTTTCGCTGCCAATGTCTGCGGCCAAGCATTCCTTTTTTATCGGTGATACCAAGGTCGATATTGAGACCGGCTTCAAGGCCGGATGCAAGACCATCTTTGTTTTGTCGGGCCGTGAAAACCGGCGTTATATGCGCAACTGGCTCGTCAAACCGGATTATATTGCCAAAGATCTTTATGAGGCGGCTAAGCTCATCGTTAACGGAAAGACAAAATCACACGCCAAGAGCCACTACCCGAAAAAATTATCCGGCGGATAAAAATTCGACGCGCTAGATTCGCGTACCACTGGCAGGCGCGCAAAATATCCTTTCGTTTTAAAGACGACTATAAACGGTATTAACGCGTCACGGGTTTCCTAAAAACACCCTAATTTTTTTTATGAAAATTCTTGTCGTTTACGCGACGGCCGGCGCCGGGCATAAAAAAGCGGCTGAAGCCCTGCATCAAGGTCTTTTAGAGGTCGGATTTCAAGATGCGGTTTATCTGGATGTCCTTGATTATACCAACCGTTTTTATAAAAATCTTTATAGCCGGCTGTATGCCTTTTTGATCACGCGCGTCCCCGGGTTGTGGGGATTTTCTTTTTGGATTGTGGATATTCCGCTGCTGCAGCCGCTTATTCGTTTTCTGCGCCGGTTGCATAATACGGTTCATGCCGGCCGCTTCCACCGTTATTTGATCCAGCAACAGTTTGATGTCATCTTCAGCACCCATTTTTTCCCGAATGAAGTTGCCGGGTATCTGAAAATCACTGGCCGAATCAGCAGCCGCATCATTTGTGCGGTCACGGATTTTGACGTGCACCGTATCTGGCTGACGCCGGGTGTGGATGTTTATACAGTGGCGAGCGACTGGACCCGGAAGAAGATCGTTTCCCTCGGGATCGACGCAAGTCGAGTCGTCGTTTCCGGCATCCCGGTTTTAGCAAAGTTCACCGAAGTCAAAGATCCGGCGGCCCTGAAACAAAAATTGAGCCTGGACGCGTCAGCCTTTACATTATTGCTGGCCACGGGTTCGTTCGGGATCGGCCCGATCGAAGCGATTATCGAGCAGATGCAGGGATTTCAGGTTCTTGTCGTGTGCGGACATAACCGCGGCCTGTATGAACGTCTGCTTCGGGGGGGGAAAAGCCTTGTCAAAATATACGGCCTGGTTGACAATATGGATGAACTCATGGCGGTCGCGGATGTTATGATCACCAAACCAGGCGGGCTGTCGATCTCGGAAGCTTTAGTGAGCGCTTTACCGCTTATCTTTTTCAACGCCATCCCGGGCCAGGAAAGTCATAATGTCGCGGTTCTTAAGGAACATGATATCGGGTATGAACCCTGCCGGATCGAGGACATGCGTGTTATTCTGACCACATTACGGGATTCACCCGAGGCTTATCAGACCGCCCGGCAGAAGACCCGGGTCCTGGCGCGTCCGCAGGCCGTTAAAGAAATTATTGATTTGATCCGATAGGGTTTTACCAATTAAGGTCTGCGGTTTTCTACCGGTGGAATTCTACGGGGCAGAATCCCGATTGAAACACCTTCCACTCGCCATTTTAAGATGGCGGCGTTCCAGTGTCGGGATAGCCATTATTTTCTTCCAAACGAATATCCCATGCGCGATAAGATTGTCCAGGTTGTTGTCGGTCTGCCGGTTGAAGGCCCTTTTGATTATCTTATTCCGGAATCTTCCCAGAAAGGGTTGCAGCCCGGATCACGTGTCTTGGTGCCTTTCGGCCCCCGCCGGATGGTTGGATACGTCGTCCGATTATTGCCGCGCAGCCGTATCAAAAAAGTCAAATCCATCATCTCAATTCTTGACACCAATCCGGTTCTTGATCAGCATGCCCTGGCCCTGACTAAGGATTTTGCCTCTTTTTACGGCTGTTCGTGGGGTGAGGCGATCGAAACCGCTTTGCCGGTCAGTTTGCGCCGTAAAAGATCCTTCGATATCCCGCTGCCGCCAGCGGGCGCAGCCGACGAGGAAAGCCGGTCAAGGGTCATTTATTATCAGGATCCGGATCATAGCGGCCGCTGGCCTTTCTTGATTGAGCAAATTCGGGAAATGCGCGTGCACGGCCGAGGTGTATTGTTATTGGTCCCGGATAGGTTAGCCTGCTCGGCTGCGGAAAAGAGATTGAAAGACGGGTTGGAGGAACCGTTAATCCGTCTGGATAAACAGCTCAGCGCAAGGCAGGAGCTGCAGAACTGGCGGGCGGTTAAATCTGGCCAGGGCCGGATTGTCTTGGGTACGCGCTCGGCGGTTTTCGCGCCTGTGCCTCGTCTGGGGCTGATCGTTATTCTCGATGAGGATCAGCCGGGCTATAAACAGGACCAAACGCCTTTTTATCACGCCCGGGATGTTGTTATGCTGAGATCCCGCCGCCAGAAGACCGTGGTTCTTTTTATCAGCACAGCCCCCTCGGTCGAACTGTGGCATCTTGTGTCCCGGAAAAACGTTCAAAGGATCACGGCCCCGGCGGCACAATGGGCCCCGCTCAAGATGATTGATTTATCCAATTACAAAATGCGCAAACGCGGTAGTATCTCGTTTGTTTTGCAGAATCATATTCAGGATACGTTGAACCGTGGTGGCCGGGTGATCTTACTTTTAAACCGGCGCGGTTTCAGCACCATGATCCGCTGCGCCAAATGCGGGCATCGGGTTCAATGCCCGCGCTGCGAAGTCAATCTGACCTATATTTATGCCAAGAAAAAACTCCTCTGCCCTTTATGTCAGGCGTATTCGGATTTGCCGGAGATCTGCCCCGGCTGTCAGGCGCCTTCGCTGCGCTATATGGGTGCGGGTATTGAGAAGATCGAAAGCGAAGCCGCGCGTTTGTTTCCGCGGTCACGGGTAGAGCGGTTTGACCGTGATACATCCGTTTTTCCGCGGGAGGCGGATATCGTGATCGCCACCCAGGCTGTCTTGCGGGAGGCCGGTGCTATACTAAGCGAGCTTATTGGCGTTCTGGATATTGACGCTGAGTTAAGCCGGGTGGATTTCCGCTCGTCCCAGCGGGTCTTCAGCCTGCTGGTGCATCTGCGGACTATGGCCAGGGAGGCGGTCATTGTTCAAACCCTATGGCACGATCATGCCTGTTTCCGGGCAGTGGCGGGACTCGATTACAAAAAGTTTTTTTCTTCCGAGTTAAGATTGCGTCGGGACTGCCGTTTGCCGCCTTTTGTGCAGCTCATCAATTTTTGCCTGCGGGGTAAACAAAAACAAAAGGTTTTTGATCGGGCTCAGGCTGTTTATGCTAAACTGAAAGCTACAAAGAAGGATGGGACCGAGGTCTTGGAACCGCAGCCGGATATCATTCCTAAGCTGCGGGATCAATACCGGTTTTCAATTATGGTCAAGGGGAAATCTTTGAAAGCGATGATTGCCTTGATCAAGGCCGCTTCCCAAAGCGCCGGGAGCAAAAGTGGGATTATTGAGACGTTCGACGTGAATCCATAACGGCACGTCACACGCCACACGTCACATAACACACGAAAACCTGTGGCGCCGTTACGTGTGACCTGTGTCGTGTGACTTGTGACTTCAACAGAGAAATTTTCTATGAAAATAATTTTTTTCGGCAGCGATGATTTTGCGGCGGTGAGTCTGCAAAATCTGGCTGTGACGGGATATCATCAGATTTTGGCCTGTGTGACCCAGCCGGACCGGCCCAGGGGCCGCGGCCTGCAGATTTTGCCTTCACCGGTCAAGGTATGCGCCCGGGATAATGATTTGTCGATCTGGCAACCGGAGAATCTGACCGGCGAAGATATTGCCCGCGAACTAGCGGCTTATGAATGTGATCTTTTTGTCGTGATTGCTTACGGTTCGATTTTGCCTCCGAACATCCTGAATATCCCGCGCTTATTTGCTATTAACGCGCATGCCTCACTTTTACCGAAATACCGCGGTGCAGCGCCTATCAACTGGGCAATCATCAACGGCGAGACGGAAACCGGCGTCACCATGATTCGCCTTAATTCCAAACTCGACAGCGGGGATATAATCGCGCAGGAAAGCATCGCGATCGAGCCCGAAGATACCGCCGGGACATTACGTAAAAAGCTGGCGGAACTCAGCGCGGGTTGTTTACTTCAAACCCTGGACCTGATTGAGACCGGTCAGGCTGCCTTTGTGCCTCAGGATTCTTCGGCCGCGACATATGCCCCCAAATTGGACAAAGATACGGCCCACATCGACTGGTCAGAACCCGCCGCCCGGATCAATAACCGGATTCGCGGACTATTGCCCAAACCGGGGGCGCATACCTTTCTCAGCGGCAAGATGGTCAAGATCCTGAGCGCCGAGGCAACTCCGGTTGCACCGGAAGCGGTCCAACCCGGTCAAATCCTGGACATCTCCGCAGCCGGGATCCTGGTAGCGACCGGACAAGGTACATTATTAATCGTTGAGGTCCGGCCCGAATCCTCCCGGGACATGACCGCGTCTGCCTTTGCCGCAGGGCACAAGATCATGCTCGGCCAGAAATTCGGTTGATTTTTCATTTGCCGCATCTGGCCATGATCGACGAGTATATCCCTAAATCAAAGCCTAAAAACATTTTGCATTCACCACCGGTTATGTTATAATCGGACAAATTTCAGCCGTATATAAAAAGCATTGTCGGATTAAAGGGTTAGAAGAAGAGATTATTTCAGGTTGCCTTTGGTTACACAAGGTTTCAATTACGCAAGATTTTAAATCTTTCATCTTAAATTTCAAAGCCCATAAGCTGATATGTCTGAACTTCGCAAAGATCCGGTTTTAAGGCGCTGGGTGATTATCGCCCAGGAACGCGCCCGCCGGCCAGGCACGTTTATCGAAGCGCACATGCGCACCCGCCAGAAGGATATCCCGCCCGAGGAATGCCCGTTTTGTCATAATCAGGATCCGGAGATCTTTGCCTTGCGCGAAGGTGAAGGCGCCTGGAAAGTCAAGGTTGTACCGCACGGATCGCCCGCGCTGCGTATTTATGATAAATTTCATCGCCACGGCTACGGGCCGTACGACGTCACTAATGCCTACGGCACGCACGAAGTCGTGATCGAAAGCCCTGAGCATATCCCCGGCATGGCGGACATGGGTGACCAGCAGATCAAAGACGTTTTGTTTGTCTATGTCCAGCGTCTTAACGAACTGCGCAAGAATTATAACCTGCGTTACGCCGTAATTTTCAAAAATTACGGCCTGGCCGCCGGCAGCCGCCAGATCGGGCATGCCCGGTCTCAGATTCTGGCCACGTCCGTGACTCCAATCCGGATCAAGGATAAATTGATCGGGGCCAAGCGTTACTTTGATTATCATGACCGCTGTCTTTATTGCGATATGGTGCGCCAGGAGTTGGAGCAGAAAGAACGCGTGGTGGTTGAAACCGAACATTTTGTCAGCTTAATGCCTTTTGCTTACCGTTTTCCGTTCGAGTTGATCATATTGCCCAAAGAACATCATAGTGACTTTACCAAAGGCCTTAAGGGCAAGGAAGAGGATTTGGCCCGCTTGCTTAAAGACATCCTGACGCGTTTCAAGATCGGATTGGATGATCCGGCGTTTAATCTTGTTATCCAGACCGCGCCTTTCCGTCGCTCAAGGAAGAACGCCAAATGGCAGACCCTGGATGAGGATTATCATTGGCATATTGAGATCATGCCGCGCCTGGCGCGGGCGGCCGGCTTTGAAAAGGGATCGGGGTTTTATATCTGCGCGATCCCGCCCGAAGCAGCGGCGGAGTATTTGAGGGATGTCCAGATTGCAGGTGATGAGCCACAAACAACACCTGTCACAAGTCACGCGTGAGACTTGTCACGGTTATTGAGTTCATTGCGTTCGTTGAGTTTGTTGAGTTGTTTGTGTCAAATCCATAATCCAATAAAGGCAACAAACGCAACAAACCCGACAAACTCAACAAACTATTTTTATTATGGCAGAATTAAGACGAGATCCGATTATTGGTCAATGGGTGGTCGTGGCCGCGGATAATGAATCGCTCGGGCCCGAAACCTATGGGAAAGTCGACCAGACCCGAACCCAACAAGCGGTTTGCCAGTTCTGCGAAGGCCGCGAGGATCAGACCCCGCCCGAGGTGGAATGCCTGCGCGCCCCGGGCACGGAGGCAAATACACCCGGCTGGTCGGTGCGGGTGATCCCTAACCGTTTTCCGGCCTTGCGCATCGAAGGTGATTTGGATAAACGCGGGATCGGATTATATGACGTTTCCAACGGTATCGGCGCGCATGAAATCCTGGTGGAAACCAAAGATCATGACCGGGATCTGGCGGACCTGAGTGTGGCGGAAATTACGGATGTGTTGCGTCTGTATCAGAGCCGTTTGCAAAATCTTGCCAAAGACAAACGTTTCAAGTATATTATGATATTTAAAAATTACGGTAAGTCGGCCGGGGCGTCAGTCGAGCATGCCCATTCCCAGATTATCGCCCTTCCGCTGGTCCCGCACAGCGTCCAGGCCGAACTTGAAGGCGCGCGTCATTATTTCAGCTTTCGCGGCCGATGTGTTTACTGCGATATTATTCAGCAGGAAGTGGCTGACCGGGACCGGATTGTGGCCCAGAACGATATTTTTATGGCTTTTTGCCCGTATGTCGTGCGCTATCCGTTCGAAAACTGGATATTGCCTAAAGAGCATGAGCCGAATTTCTGTTCCCTCAATGATGAAACCCGGCCGCATTTGGCCGCGATCCTGAAAGAGATGCTGGTCAGGATGCAGGTTTGTTTGTCGCAGTGTTCCTACAATTTTTATTTGCATACGGTACCGGTTCACTATAAAGAGCCGGAACATTTTCATTGGCATATCGAGATCGTCCCGCAGATCACCCGCGAATCGGGCTATGAGTGGGCCACGGGTTTGCACACAGTCCGCACCTCGCCCGGTGCTGCGGCCGGTTATCTGCGCGGAGTCAGTATTTAACAACAGG